>JACCDM010504827.1_pt1 | contig 12491 bp, 9 predicted proteins | sample 7445851 | NCBI WGS metagenome assembly JACCDM01 (sample SAMN15323438, study PRJNA562643) | freshwater metagenome | isolation source: river surface water | place: USA:Blue River Watershed | collected 2017-08-16
GGATGAAAAGAATAAGGTTTTTTGTCTCCTAAAATGAAAAAGATGAATGATGATTGGAATAGCGAGAAGCAACAAAAACCACAATCTTTCGGGATACAGAAAATGCATGTGGTAAAGTTAATGATTTTAAGCGACCTCTATGTCTCTTGATATGATTTCTGCCAATCTTTCAGCCTGTGACCTTAACTCATTTACTGCAGTGCTTTCCCAAAGTTTACCTTTAAGTAAGGGGCCTAGCGCATAAATGTTTTGAGTATTCGAGTCGCTGTCTAAGGCTCGAAATTGATCATCAGCTTCTATGCCTAAAAATAGGGAGTCTTGACATAAAATTCCATCGGAAATAAGATGCCCAATTAAATTTCCTTCAATTTTTCTGTAGTTAGTTTCGGGTCCTGTACAATTGATAACAGCAGAACAATTAACTGTGCTAGTTTTCTTGTTTTTTCTGTGGTGAATGGTAACTGTTAATTCGTTCTTGTCACTTTGAAAATCCGTTAACTTTCCTGCAATGATGGATAACTTTTCGGATATTTGTTCTTTTTGAATAAAATCATAGGAAACAAAAGGTAAACGGTGTCTTGCTTGCCCCCAAAGATGTCTCAGTTTTTTCATAAAAGTTTTCTTTTCTTCGGAAGTCATTTTTTTCCAAATCGATTGGGTAAATGGTCTAAGAGCATCTACAAGTGGTTCCGCGGAAATCCCAAAAGTTTTGAGTTTATTGAGTTCTGTGTTAAATAAACGAAGTAGTTCCCCGAGTGTATACTGATCCGGATTATTTTTTAATGGGCCATCGTAGTTGAAATTAAATTGCCTGTGAGGAAGAATATTGAATCCATTTGGTGAGACTGCATATATGTGCTGGTCAAATTTCCGGTTTCTTAATTCCATAACAGTATCAACCATACTCAAGCCGTTTCCAATTATTACCAAGGGTTTTGATGTGGGAATTTTAGAAAAATCGATATTCCATGGATTTTGATGGTACCGTTTATCAGAAATTAATCCTTTGGGAACTACATGATTTCCTGGAAGTGCATTTCCGGTAGCTAAAACTGTTTTGTCGACTGAAATTTGTTGAGAATTCGTTTTTAACAGCTGTAGATTTCCTTTTAATTCTAATGCAAGTACGTTCTCATGTACATGCATGAATCTTGAGTTATTCTCTAAATTAGTATCGTAAAGGTCGCGCAAATAACTCCCATAAAGCGATCTGGGCATAAAAGATTGTCCGAGTAGTTCATCTGAAATGTTTTTGTAAGGATCTTTTTCTTTACACCAATTTAAAAAGTGATGAGGTTCATTGGCGAATGCACTCATCTTCGCTGTATTGACATTCAATAATACGGCATCTGATTGAGGAGCATAGGCAATACCTTGTCCTTTGGAATTTGGATCGAAAAGAATTACTTTTAGAGAATCATTTTTTTTAAGCAGATGAATGGCGGTCATCATCCCTGAAAAGCCAGCCCCAATAATTCCTATCGTTTTCATATCAACAAAAAACCCCGTTTCCGGGGTTAAAAATTTTATTTTTTACATGCTTTATACTTTGCTTGATACTCAGCGTCTTTTTCGTCATTTTTCAAACGGTAGTAAATACCTGATATCACATTGTAAACTGAGCATTCATTTGGATTAGCTGCTATCCAAGGTTCGAGATAGGTCAACGCTTTATTGTATTTCTCAATAAATTGTTTGTCTAGTTCCTTGTATTGGGATGATTTCATATCTAATTTATCCATCTGTGATTGGATATCCTTAGCCCAATTCACGTAATGAGCGCCTAACTGATATTGAGCTTCACCGTATGCTGGATCAATCTCAAGTGCTTTTACCAACGCCTGTTCAGCTTTCGTATGTTCGTTGAGATCCATATAAGCTGTTCCTAAAACATAATACAACTGTTTGTTACTTGGATCAATGGCTAATGCTTCATTCAAATATTTTTCTGAAGACGTAATATCATTCTTCTGTAAGTAAATATTGATAAGAGAAATTAGAACATTGACGTTTTTAGGTATAACACTGTAAACAGCTTGACCAAGTTCCATGGCCTTATCCACATCTTTCTTATCGAGCATTTCACCGACCGCTGCAGATAAATATTGAGATGTAACATATTCTAAATTAGCGTCTTGTTCTCCCATTATTTTTTTGTAACCCAGAGCAATCGTATAAAAGGTAGCGGTATTAGCATATTCATTTTTCTTGCTAGCAGCATCACCCTGTGTTAATGCGAAAGTTAGCCTCGGGCCAAAAAAGTCTGCAACATCCTGCACATACATTTTTTTAGGATCTTCTTTCACTTTTTTAAATGCATTTTCTGCAGTTGCCGCATATTCTTCAACCTTTTTTTCATCTACAGTACCACCGTTCATTTTATCCATCATGGCGATTTCTGTCAAAGCGAAATATACTTGACCTTGGTATAAGAACATTTTTGGATCGTTCATCGTTTCTGGATTAACAGCAGCTTGATCGATAAACTCCTTTGCTTTTTCAACATTTTTCTTAGCGGCATCTGCCCCTGCCATTGGGTTATATTTTTTCATCAGCAAGGCAGCATCTGTAATAAATTTCTTCTGAGCAAAAGTCGACAAACTCAATCCTACGAATGCCAACGAGAACAAGAATTTTTTCATAGTCTATTTTTTTTGGTAAAATTACAATTATTCGTCGGCGTTTTCAATTTCTGTGCCACTTTCTTCATTTGTACCAGTTTCATCTGCAAGTGGTTCGTTTATTCCTTCTGCCAACTCAATATCTTCGTCTTCATCTTCGCTTCTCGGCACGCGTGCAATGGCAGCAATTTCTGCATTGTTTCTAAGGTTGATTAATTTAACTCCTTGAGCGGCTCTACCCATGGTTCGAATGGAATCTACATGCATACGAATGGTAACTCCTGATTTTGTAATAATCATTAGATCATCTTCGTCGAATACGTTTTGAATGGAGAGCAAACGACCTGTTTTTTCGGTAATGTTCAGGGTTTTAACTCCTTTTCCACCTCGGTTGGTAATTCTGTAAACAGGTTCTTTATCTTCTGGATCGTTTAAGAAAGTTCGCTTACCGTATCCTTTCTCTGAAACTACTAAAATAGTTGAATAAATATCCTCCACGCAAATCATTCCGATAACTTCGTCGTTTTTATCACCAAGCGATACACCTCGAACACCAGAGGCATTTCTACCCATTGGACGCACAGTGGATTCATTGAAACGAATTGCTCTTCCAGAACTTGTAGCTAAAACGATTTCATTGGTTCCGTTCGTCAATTTTGCTTCTAAAAGTTCGTCGTTGTCACGAATTGTAATGGCATTAATACCATTTGATCGAGGACGTGAATATGCTTCTAGAGAAGTTTTCTTGATAACACCATGTTTAGAACACATGATGATGAAGTTATTATTTATATAATCTTTATCGGTTAGATCTTGAACTTTCACATAAGCTTTCACTTTATCGTCTTGAGGAATATTAATTAGGTTTTGAATAGCCCTACCTTTCGATGTCTTATTTCCTTCTGGAATTTCATACACTCGCATCCAGAAACAACGTCCTTTTTCCGTGAAAATCAAGAGGTAATTGTGATTTGTTGCTACAAATAAGTGTTCAAGGAAATCTTGATCTCTTGTCGCAGAACCTTTTGATCCCATTCCACCTCTATTTTGAACCTTGTATTCTGTCAAGTTTGTTCGTTTGATATAACCAGCATGAGAAATGGTTACCACAACTTCTTCGTCGGCAATTAAATCCTCCATTCGCATTTCACTTGCAGAATATTCGATTGCAGATCTTCTTGCATCGCCATATTTCTCCTTAACTTCCTCGAGTTCCTGCTTAATGATTGACATTCTTCTCGCTTCATTATTCAAGATATCTTTTAAGTCAGCGATTAGTTTCATTAGATCATCGTATTCAGCACGTAATTTATCTTGTTCAAGACCGGTTAATTGTCTCAAGCGCATGTCAACTATTGCGCGCGTTTGAATTTCAGATAAGCCAAAACGTACAGCCAATTTCTCTCGCGCATCATCTGGACTTGAAGAGGCTTTAATGATTTCAATTACCTCATCGATATTGTCCGAAGCAATGATAAGACCCTCCAAGATATGCGCTCTCTCTTCCGCTTTTCTAAGTTCGTAACGAGTTCTTCTAATAACAACTTCGTGTCTGAATTCTACAAACTCGTGAATAAGTTGTTTTAAATTCATCATACGTGGTCTTCCGTCCACTAAACAAATATTATTAACTGAAAAAGAAGTTTGAAGCGCTGTAAATTTGTATAGTTTATTTAATACAACGTTAGCAATTGCATCTCTTTTAATTTCAAAAACAATGCGCATTCCATTTCTATCGGATTCATCGCGTAAATCTGAAATACCTTCAATTTTCTTATCGTTGACCAATTCCGCAATTTTCTTGATCATTTCTGCTTTATTGACCTGGTAAGGAATTTCAGTAACAATGATTTGTTCTCTTCCTCCTTCTTCTTCTATTTCCGCTTTACCACGAATTACAATTCTACCCCTTCCCGTCAAAAATGCTTCACGAACTCCTTCGTAACCATAAATAATTCCACCTGTTGGAAAGTCGGGCGCCTTTACATATTGAAGTAATTCTTCGTCTTCAATTTCACGGTTATCGATGTAAGCAATAGTACCTTCAACAATTTCCGTTAAGTTGTGCGGAGCCATGTTGGTCGCCATACCGACAGCAATACCTGCAGCTCCATTCACAAGGAGATTTGGAATTTTCGTTGGTAAAACAGTTGGTTCTTCAAGGCTATCGTCAAAGTTTGCCGTAAAATCCACGGTCTCTTTGTCTAAATCATCGAGCATTTCCTCTGCGATTTTACGTAGCCTTGCTTCCGTATACCTCATTGCTGCTGGGCTGTCGCCGTCAACTGAACCAAAGTTTCCTTGTCCGTCAACTAAAGGGTAACGCAAGGACCAAGGCTGAGCCATTCTCACCATTGTATCATATACCGAACTATCGCCATGTGGGTGATATTTTCCTAGCACCTCTCCCACAATTCTAGCTGATTTCTTGTAAGGTCTATTCGAATAAACCCCAAGATCCTGCATACCATATAGTACTCTTCTATGAACTGGTTTAAAACCGTCTCGAGCGTCAGGTAACGCACGTGAAACAATAACCGACATCGAATAATCGATGTAGGCTGATTTCATTTCATCCTCAATGTTTATCTGAATAATTTTTTCTCCTTCTGCCATAATTGCTATTTTATTCCTTTCACACTTTGATTTTCAAAGCCTCCAAAGTTAAGTTAAAACAACGCCTATAGTCACTTTTGAAGAAGGTATTTACTAACAAAATCCACAGCGTTATTGTGGATAAATCACGATCTCTTTTGGAAATTTAAGGTTATATTTGTAAATTGTATCTAAAGTTATGGAAGCGAAATTTTCTCCTAGGGTAAAAGACATGATTTCCTATAGTAGGGAAGAAGCTGTGCGTTTGTCGAATGAATTTGTGAGTCCGGAACATCTTCTGTTGGGTTTAATCAAGTTAAACGAGGGGACAGCTATTCATATTCTAAACGAATTTCAGTTGGACTTTTCTCAAATGAAAAAAGAGTTGGAAAAAGTTTTAGCGAAGTCAAGTGTAACCAATTTACTAAATACAAATCTCCCTTTACTCAAGCAAACTGAGAATATTATTAAACAATCATATTTAGAAGCCAAGCAATTTAAATCGCCAATAATTGGAACGGAGCATTTATTGTTAACTATATTACGATACGAAGATTGTGCGGCATGTCAATTATTAAACAAATACGGAATTATGTACGAAAACGCAAAAGACGAATACGAGGCGTCGGCAGATGAGCGCAAATTGCCACGCGCAGAATTTCCTGGAAGTGGAGACGAAGAGGAATCTTTCTCTGCGCAGAAAAAACCTGCAGATCCGAAATCTAAAACACCAGTGTTGGATAATTTTGGAAGAGACTTAACAAAAATGGCTGAAGTTGGGCGTTTAGATCCAATTGTAGGTAGAGAGAAAGAAATTGAGCGAGTTAGTCAAATATTATCGCGAAGAAAGAAAAATAATCCTATTTTAATTGGTGAACCAGGAGTTGGAAAAAGTGCCATAGCGGAAGGGCTTGCAATTCGCATCGTTCAACGCAAAGTTTCACGTGTGCTCTTCAACAAGCGTATTATTTCGTTGGATTTGGCATCGCTTGTTGCAGGAACTAAGTATCGAGGTCAATTTGAAGAGCGTATGAAAGCGGTAATGCAAGAAATCGAAAGAAATCCGGATATTATTCTTTTCATTGATGAAATTCACACAATTATTGGAGCGGGAGGTGCAAGTGGATCCTTGGATGCCTCAAACATGTTTAAACCGGCATTGGCAAGAGGAGAAATGCAAGCTATTGGTGCTACTACCTTGGATGAATACCGTCAGTACATTGAAAAAGACGGTGCTTTAGAGCGTAGATTTCAAAAAGTTCTTATCGAGCCGACGTCGATTGACGAGACGATTCAAATTTTGAATAACATAAAAGAGAGATACGAGGATCACCATTCTGTAATTTACACGCCAGAAGCTGTTGCGGCTTGTGTGAAATTGACAGAACGTTACATAACGGATAGACATTTACCGGATAAAGCAATCGATGCACTGGATGAGGTGGGATCTCGTGTTCACATAACAAATATCAATGTTCCACAAGAAATTCTGGATATCGAGGCTAAGGTAGAAGAGTTGAAGGACGAGAAAGCCGAAGTCATTCGATCACAGCAATATGAGAAAGCGGCAGAGTTGAGAGATTCTGAACGAAAACTTCAAGAGCAATTAGAAGAGGCAAAGAAAAAGTGGGAAGAAGAATCAAAAAACAATAAAGTTGTTGTATCTGAAGAGGACGTTGCGCATGTTGTTTCTATGATGTGTGGAATACCTGTTACCAAAGTTTCTCAAACGGAAACTGGCAAATTGGTCAAAATGGCTGAGTCCATTCGCGGTAAAGTCATAGGACAAGACGAAGCGGTTGAAAAAGTAGTTAAAGCTATTCAGCGCAATAGAGCAGGACTTAAAGATCCTAATAAACCAATTGGTTCATTCTTTTTCCTCGGGCCAACTGGTGTCGGAAAAACTCAACTAGCCAAAATCCTAGCAAAAAATCTATTTGACTCTGAAGAATCATTAATAAGAATAGACATGTCAGAGTACATGGAGAAATTTTCAATTTCAAGACTTGTAGGTGCTCCTCCAGGATACGTAGGTTATGAGGAGGGTGGACAACTAACTGAAAAAGTGAGAAGAAAGCCTTATTCAATTGTTCTTTTGGATGAAATTGAAAAAGCGCATCCTGATGTATTTAACTTGCTACTTCAAGTGTTGGATGACGGTCACATGACCGATGGTCTTGGTCGTAAAATAGATTTTAAAAACACTATTTTGATTATGACATCTAACATTGGAGCAAGACAATTAGCTGATTTTGGAACTGGAGTTGGCTTTGGCACAAAGTCGCAACAGGAATCTCGTGATGAAAACTCCAAAGCAGTGATTCAGAATGCTTTAAGAAAAGCATTTTCACCTGAATTTTTAAATAGGATTGATGATATGATTATGTTTAAATCACTCGGAAGAGAGGAAATACATAAGATTATTGATTTGGAATTGGACAAACTTTACCAGAGAATCAACAACCTAGGGTATCAGATAGAATTGACGGAAAAAGCGAAAGATTTTATTGTTGATAGAGGATATGATGAGAAATTTGGTGCACGTCCGTTGAAGAGAGCAATTCAAAAATACATTGAAGATCCATTAGCAGAGGAAATTATCAAGTCAAATCTTTCTGACGGTGACACGATTACTATGGATGTCCAAGAAGGAAAAGAAGAATTATCTGTTGCGGTAAAAAAAGCCAAAGCAAATAAAAAATCAAATACTACTGAAGAATAGTAAAAACAGATTCAAACAAAAAAAGGCCACAATCTGTGGCCTTTTTTTATCGCTTGAAAATTACTTCATTGTTTGGCACTCGAAATCGTGGACCCCAAATTCCTTCTTCGGTTCCTTTGCCTACGGATATTATCATGTTAATTTCTGCGCCTCGTGGTAAATTCAATGCGCGCTTTACACGCATTTCATCAAACCCTTCCATAGGGCATGAGTGGAATCCTTCAGCTGCAATCGACAACATGAAAGTTTGAGCTGCTAATGCACAAGATTTGTGAACCATTATGCGTTGATTTGCAACGCCACCGGTTCTATAAAATGGTTTTCTTAGCCCCATAAAAAAGGAAATACTTCTTCTTACGGTAGACATGATTCCCAACCCGTCGTTTGAATAAAGTAAAGGCATCACCTTACCGTAATAATCTAGTCCGCCTTTTTGAAGTTTTCCTGGTTCACCCGTGATAGTGCTTTTAATTTTTTCATAATTCCATTTAGCTCGAGATCTCCATTTATCTTTTCTAGTTACGAAAACTACCATTTCTTTGGCGGTTTTGGCTGCCTGTTGGTTGAGACAAAGTGGAACGAATTTTTCCAACTCCGAATTTGAATGAATCCAATAAAATTCCCACAATTGCATATTACTGCTATTTGGTGAAAGAACGGTACGTTCCAAACTCTTTATCATTACTTCTTCAGGTACTTCAATTGAAGCATCGAACGCTCTGTTTGACCTTCTAAATTGAATTATATTATCAAATTCTTTACTGTACATATAGCGAATATACTTATTTATATGACTGGTTGTTAAAACAAGCGTTGGGTCATTATGTTTCGATGTCAATACTGACATTTTTTCTACTTACGTTTTCTATTTTATGACGACATGTCTTAAATTCAAGAATGGCAGTATCTTTGTCACTTGCGCAAGAAACCTTAACATTATGTCGAAAAGTAAAGCGAAATCGAACGAAGAAATGACTGAAAACAACGAGGTAAGTCAAGAAAATCAAATGGATTCAATAGACAATACACCAGAGCAGGAGTCGAATCAAGAACCGACAGCAGAAGAAAAATTAGCAGAATTGAATGATCGATTTTTAAGGTTATATGCTGATTTCGAGAATTTGAGAAAACGAACAAATTTGGAAAAAGTTCAATTAATTTCTAATGCTAATGCTTCCTTAATGAAAGATTTGTTGCCTGTTCTCGATGATTTTGAACGAGCTGTAGCGAGTAATGAGAATGTTGAGGATCCAACTGTGTTAAAGGAAGGATTTGGTTTAATTCAACACAAGTTTAGATCGATTCTTGAATCAAAGGGGCTCAAAGCCATGCAAGCAAAAGGAGAAGCATTTGACAGTGAATTACATGAGGCTGTTGCCAATATTCCTGCACCTGAAGATTCGCTTAAAGGCAAGGTGATTGACGACATTGAAAAAGGATATTATTTGAACGATACGGTAATTCGATTTGCCAAAGTTGTCGTTGGTCAATAACAAAGAAAATGAGTCAAAAAAGAGATTATTACGAAGTTTTGGGCGTTTCTAAAAATGCTGATGAAGGTGAGATTAAAAAAGCATACCGCAAATTAGCATTAAAATATCACCCTGATAAAAATCCTGGAGATTCCACGGCAGAGGAAAAATTTAAAGAAGCTGCAGAGGCATATGAAGTGTTGAGTAATCAAGAAAAGAAAGCTCAATACGATCGTTTTGGTCATGCGGGAATGGGACAAGGCGGTTTTGGTGGCGGAGGTATGAATATGGACGATATTTTCTCTCAGTTTGGAGATATCTTTGGTAGTGCATTCGGTGGCGGAAGTTTTGGTGGAAGTAGGGGTGGAGACAGGGTGGTTAGAGGTACCAATCTTCGAGTAAAAATGAAGTTAACGCTTGAAGAAATTGCGAATGGGGTTAATAAAAAAATAAAAGTCAACAAGCTCGTCAATGCAGAAGGGGTAACTTATAAATCTTGTCAGACTTGTAACGGATCGGGGAGAATAACACGAGTTACGCAAACATTTATTGGAGCAATGCAAACACAATCAACCTGTCATACGTGTCAGGGTGCAGGAAAAATGATTGACAAGAAACCAGCAGATGCGGATGCTCAAGGATTAAGGAGACAAGAGGATGTGATTGAGGTTGATATCCCAGCAGGAGTTGAAGAAGGAATGCAATTAAGTGTTCGAGGGAAAGGAAACGCAGGTCCATTTAATGGTGTGGCGGGAGATTTAATTGTGGTAATCGAAGAAATAGAGCACGAAGAATTGCGCAGAGAAGGAGAGCATCTTCATTACGATGCCGTGGTAAATTTTGCCGATGTGGTCATGGGAGAATCAATTGAAATTCCGACTGTAAACGGAAAGGCAAAAATAAAAATAGAACCGGGAACGCAAAGCGGAAAAGTATTGCGCTTGAGAGGTAAGGGTTTGCCAAGTGTTCAAGGATATGCTACCGGAGATTTGTTTGTTCATATTAATGTCTATACACCCAATACGATCACGAAGGAAGAGCGCGAGTGGATGGAGAAAATGAAAAACAGTGAAAATTTCACTCCTGGTGCAGAAGCAAAGGGCAAAGGATTTTTCGGAAGAATGCGTGATATGTTCTCATGAAAAGATTCACTGATTTAGCTTCTATAGGAAAAACTTCTTCAGCATCTTTTCTTGCAGCCGTTGGACTTATAATTTTCGGTTATGTTGCAAGTCAATTTATTGGATTACTTACTTTAGTTCCATTCTTTTCTCAAGAAGAACTGTCTAATCTCAGTACTCAAATTGATTACCAAAATCTTCTAGGGAAAAATGGTTTTTTTGTTTTCATTCTATTTCCTTTCGTTGTAGTCTTTTGCTTAATTATTTTGGCGGTAAGGTATATTCACAAGCGCAGTATTCAAAGTGTTTTCACGAATAGAGCTGCTTTTGATTGGAAGCGCGTGTTCTTTAGTTTTAGTGTGATGACATTTTTTCTTCTCGTTACCCTAGTCATCCGATTGGCCTCAAACGATGGGCTGCAACTTATTTTTGATTGGAAGAAATTCGTGCCGATGGCGTTTTTAGTATTGTTATTAATTCCAATTCAAATCGCGGCAGAAGAATTATTGTTTCGTAGTTACCTCATGCAAGGATTAAAATTAAGATTGGGTCACAATGGACATTCAGCGTTGATTTCTGGAATTATGTTCGGTCTTATTCATTTGGGTAATCCGGAAATTGCTGCAGTAGGTTTTCATTTGGTCTTTTATTATATCATGGCAGGAATATTTCTTAGTTTGGTTGTGCTTTTTGATGATGGTATTGAGCTAACATTGGGTTACCACGCCGCAAATAATATTTTTGCAGCATTGGTTATCACAAGTGATTGGCAAGCATTTCAGACAGATGCAATCTTTCTGGATACAAGTATTCCCGGAAACGGTTACGATGCTATCTTATCTTCTATCGTTTTGTATGTAGTTTTGTTTTTCATCTTTGCGAAAAAATTCAACTGGTCACAGTGGAAAGAAATTTGGAGGAGTTGACGAGTCGATAAAACGAAATGATTAGTTTTATCGTTAAATGTTAGAAGTAAAGGAAATTTCTAAAAGTTTCGGTAAAAAAAATGCTCTTCATGAAGTAAGTATTACCGCGCAATCAGGTCAAATATTTGGTCTACTTGGCCCGAATGGTGCTGGAAAAACTACCTTAATTCGAATCATCAATACCATTATTCGGCAAGACTCAGGTGAGGTACTTTGGAATGGTAAGTCTATTCGATTAAAAAACTTGAACGAAATCGGCTACCTTCCAGAGGAAAGAGGATTGTACCGAAGTATGCAGGTAATAGATCATTTAATTTTTCTTGGGAGAATGAGGGGATTAACCTCCTTTGATGCTGCCCAGCAATCGAAAAAATGGCTTGAAGAATTTGAAATCGCTCATTGGTCAAAAAATAAAATTGAGAATTTATCGAAAGGAATGTCCCAAAAGGTACAGTTTATTGGAGCAGTGCTTCATGATCCTTCTCTTGTTATTCTAGACGAACCGCTTTCGGGTTTTGACCCTTTAAATGTGCAATTAATTTTAGATAAAATTCACTCATTCAAAAAAGAAGGGAAAACCATCCTTTTATCAACACACAACATGAGAAGTGTAGATCAAATTTGTGACCGAATAGCATTGATTTACCATTCAGAAAAATTAGTAGAAGATGGCGTTTGGAATTTGAGAGATCGCTTTAAGCAAGATGAATTTACTATTCGTTTTAAGGGCAATATGGTGGCCTTGGCGAATGGTTTGTGGACAGGATTTGAGCTCATTCAAAAGGAAGATTTAGGCGAGAATAGATTCTTAGTTCGTGTTCGTAAACGCGGTAAAAATTCTATCAATGAGTTGATGTCTTCGCTAATGAATCATATTCAAATTGAAGCAATTGAAGAGTATTTTCCCGATATGCAAGAAGTTTTTGTGCAACTAATTGAAGAAAAAGATGCAGTATAGTTGGATAATAGCAATGCGAGAATTTACCGAGAGACTCCGAAGCACAAGTTTCCTTTGGATGCTTTTCATCGGACCA
>JACCDM010312241.1_pt1 | contig 12490 bp, 7 predicted proteins | sample 7445851 | NCBI WGS metagenome assembly JACCDM01 (sample SAMN15323438, study PRJNA562643) | freshwater metagenome | isolation source: river surface water | place: USA:Blue River Watershed | collected 2017-08-16
CTAATGGTTCATCGGGTAGTGGGGGTACTTCAGGAACTTCTGGAAGTGGTGGTTCATCTGGAAGTGGTGGCTCATCGGGTAGCGGTGGTACTTCAGGAACTTCTGGTTCTACTGGTTCTGCTGGTACAACGGGTTCAGCTGGTACAACAGGTTCAGCTGGTACAACAGGTTCAGCTGGTACTTCTGGATTAACAGGTTCATCTGGTTCTTCTGGTACAAATGGTTCATCGGGAATAAATGGTACATCGGGAAGTGGTGGTACAAGCGGTACTGCTGGTAGTGGTGGTATAAGTGGAGCTGGTGGTTCGGCTGGTACGTCTGGCACAGGTGGAACATCTGGAACATCTGGAACTTCAGGTTCAACTGGAACTGGTGGTACATCGGGCTCTTCTGGTTTAAGTGGAGCAGGTGGAACTGGTGGTTCAGCTGGTACTTCTGGTTCAAGCGGTTCATCCGGAACTTCTGGAAGTGGCGGTACAAGTGGTACTGCTGGAACTTCAGGTTCTTCTGGTTTAACAGGTTCTTCTGGTACGGGTGGTAGCTCGGGAACTTCTGGGTCTACTGGTTCGGCAGGTACATCAGGAACAACTGGTTCGGCTGGTACAACAGGAACTTCTGGCTCGGCTGGAACTTCTGGTACAACTGGTACAAGCGGTAGTGGTGGTACAAGCGGACAAAGTGGTGGTATCAAATATGATTTTTCTACAACAACAACTGATTCTGACCCTGGTAACGGAAAGGTTCAATACAATAATGCAACAATTGCTTCCGTAACATTTATCTATATCGATATATTAGACCAAAATGGTAATAACCAATTGGCATGGTTTAATACTTGGGATGATAGTACTACACCTAATAATAAAGGTGTTTTAACTCTATCATCAAGAGATAGTGGGACGGTAAATAACATATTCACAATAACAGGAGCAGTTACAAACGCTTCTGGTTATTTTAAAATACCTGTAACTTATGTTAGTGGTACATTACCTTCTAATAATGCACAATTAGTAGTTGGATTCTCTAGAACAGGAGATAGTGGAACTTCTGGAACTTCTGGTTCAGCCGGTTCTTCAGGTACAACTGGTACATCTGGCTCCGCTGGAACTTCTGGTTCGGCTGGTACAACTGGTTCTGCTGGTTCATCAGGTACAACTGGAACTTCTGGAAGTGGTGGTTCTTCAGGAACAACTGGAACTTCTGGAAGTGGTGGTACTTCTGGCACATCTGGTACAACTGGAACTTCTGGTAGCGGTGGTACATCGGGCACTTCCGGAACTGCAGGAACTGCAGGTAGTGCTGGAACTTCTGGAACATCTGGCTCAGCTGGAACTGCTGGTAGCGGTGGTACTTCTGGAACTAGAGGTACATCTGGAAGTGGTGGAACATCGGGAACTACGGGAAGCGCTGGTACAAGCGGTAGTGGTGGTACTTCTGGAACTTCTGGTTCAGCTGGTTCTTCTGGTAGTGGTGGTACATCGGGATTATTAGCATTAACTGGTAATACCGATAATGGTGTAATCACATTAAATGGAACTGCGCCAAACGGAACTGTTGAAAGTAATTTATTATTTGATGGTAGTACATTGACAGTAAATGGAGCAGCAGTAATTACTGGTAATTTAGTTGTAAATGGTACAACTACGACTGTAAATTCAAATACAATAAATTTAGGTGATAATATAATCACATTAAATGGAGATTTCACAGGCTCATCGGCACCAACTGAAAATGCTGGTATCGAAGTTAAGAGAGGTAGTGCAGCAACTGTATCATTCTATTGGGATGAAACAAATGATAGATGGACTTCTGATAATAATTTTAGAGTAGAAGGAAATGTAACATTAAGTGGAACAATCGATACAGGTCAAGGTGCAACTGAAGTTTATTTAATGAACCAAAATGTTCGTACAACCGATGCTGTAACTTTTGCTACTGTTGATACCGGACAAGGTGCTAACGAATTGTACGCAATGAACCAAAACGTAAGAACTACGGATGCGGTTACATTTGCTACTGTGAATACTGGACAAGGTGCTAACGAACTATATGCGATGGACCAAAACGTACGAACTACGGATGGTGTTACCTTCGCAACAGTTAATACTGGACAAGGTGCTAACGAATTGTACGCAATGGACCAAAACGTAAGAACAACAGATACTGTTCGTTTTGGTAAAGTTGAAATAGATGGTGCATCAAATTACATAGATACTAATAGTGGATATTTTAGCATAACTTCTGCTGGTAACGAAATTACTTTGGGTGGTACTGCAAGTTCTATGTATATTAACTATCGTGCTGCTTTAGGTGGAACTCCAACTTCATATATTTGGAATGCTGGAAATAGTTCTACATTTGCAAATCATACAATGGGTAGAATTGATGCAGATTCTTTGTATGATAGAAATGATACGGGATATTTTGTAAATCCGGCTGGAACATCAAATGAAAACATAGTAAGAACACAACAAGTATCAACACCAAGACATAGCTTAACTTCAGCATATTATGGTGGTGGTTCAACTCCATCAACTGGATACTTAATAACTACAAATATTGATTATGCAACATTCAATATGCCTACTGTTATTATTGAGGGATATGCATATGGAAATGGTGTACCTATTCACTTAGAAATCGTTTGGTATGCATATAATAATAGCTGGGTAAGTTACTCTTATGATAACCTAGGTGCTTGGGATCCTGGTACTGTATCAATCGGTACAAATGGTAGTGGTAAGGTATGTATTCATTTATCAAATAACATTTATTATGGTAGATTTAATGTAAGATGTATTTACGACCAAGGGCATTCTTACTTAGAGGGTTGGACAATTACCGAAGCAACAACTTCTGGATTGAGTAGACTTGTAACTGTTGGAAAAAATTCAATAAATACAAATATTACTGGTACTGCTGGTTCTGAAACATTAGCAACCGTAACAAGTAGAGGTAATATAGCAACTGGTGATATATATGTTCCATCTGGTGCACATTTTAGAGCTAGATATGATGGTTCAAATAACTATCATTCTTCTCTTAACTGGTATGGTTTACAATTCGGTAATAATGGTGCAAATTATATAGTAGCTGGTAGAACAAATACAGGTGGCTCTTTATATTTTTATACAAATAATACTTCTGATTTCACTTCTATAAATGGCGGACTTGCAGCTTATTTTTCACCTGACCAAAGAATTGGTTTTGCAACAACTGATTTCTCATATACTTCATCAGATAACGCATCTGTAATTAATACAATTACAAACAATAGAGTGTTTGTAAATGGTTCAATTCAATTATTAGGAAACCAAGATGCAATTGTATTTGGTAGAGGAACAGCAACATTCTTAAGAGATGAAGAATTAGGATTTGGTTGGGGTGGTGGATGGTATATGATTGATTCTACATGGATTCGTTCTAGAGGTTCTAAAAATGTTTATGTTGATTCTTATATTAGAGCACAAGGTTCATTTAGAGTGGGTTCTGAATATTCAATATGGGGAACTTATGGTACATATAGTGCATATATAAGTAGAATTGCATATTTCTCATTTGACTGGAACGCATCATACGATTCATATACAAATCATGGTATCGCATCTACTGATTTGAATGGTAGTTTTACTGATTCAATGAGTATTAACTCATTTAATGATATCAACTTAAGAATAGATAGTAATGATAATAATGGTGCATCGTATCTAAGATTACATAATAATAGCGCAGCAAATAACCAATTTGGATATTGGGGATTCAATGGTAGTAACTATGAATGGTACACCGCTGGTATAGCATATGCTGATTCTTCAATGAGAAGCCGTATATTCTATGATTACGATAATACTGCATATTATTTAGACCCAACTGATAGTGGTACATCATTGAGAATTGCTGGTAGTATCATATCAACATCTTATTTAAGAATTGGTCTTGAAGATGGTGGATATGATTGTTATATGTATATTACGGATGAAAACCCATCTGTTGATGGTTTTGGATATGGTGGTGAATTCTATTTCTATGGAGATAAATCATCAAGTTCATCAATTCTTTATATGGGTGGTATTGCAGCAGCTAATCAAGTTCGTTCTGCAAACCAAATGCGTTCTCCTATTTACTATGATTATAATGATACTGGATACTATTTAGACCCAAATAGTACAACAAATATTCGTTACTTAAAAGTTAATACAACTGGTACATCTTCTGGAACTAGAGCATTAACTATTAAGAATGATGGATATGGTGAATATAACTATGGTTCATATCCTGGTGCTTGGACTTCAGCATTACAAATCCAAAATAATGATAATACCAAAATGATTTGGATATCACCATTGGATTCTGGAAACCATGCTAGATTCCATGTAAATGGTACTAACTCTGGATTGGTATTCAATGTTGGTGGTTCTATTAACAATAGTGGTAATAATGCTTGGGAAATTTATAGTTCTTATGTTTATAGTGGATACCCTGTGTATGGTACTATTTTCTATGATTCAAATGATAGTGGATATTTTTTAAATCCAAATAGTGATTCTCGTTTTAGTGGTATCTATGTTAGCGGACCAAACGATTCATCTCAGGGTATTTATTTCAGAGGTGTAAGTGGTGATGCAGTTGGTTCATATAATCATACCGCATTAATTGAAAGATTGTGGAGAAATACCGATGAATCCGAATTATTAATATTCAAAGGTAATGACCCGGATACTTCAACCATACATGACCGTTTAAGATTAGCAGCAACTGGTAGAATTGTATTCCATTCAACAGCAACATATCAAAATGTAACGGATTATATATCAGCAGCTGGTACTGGTAATATTGAAGGTAGTGGTTATTTCTATGGTGGTGAATTCCATGTACCTGGAAATATCCAAACTCCAATAATGTATGATAGAAATAACTCTGGATACTTTGTAGACCCAGCAGGACGTTCTCGTTTAGCACAAATAGATTATGGAAATGGTGGATACTACTTTGCGGGTGGTGATTGGGGTTGGAGACACAATACTCCTTCCGGTTGGATTCAATTTGGACCAGCTAACACTGGACATGCTCACATCTATACTGACCGTTCAAACTTCTACTTCAATGTATATGAATTGTACGCCAACGGATATCGTATGGCAATGTACAACTATTGGGTTGGAAATATGTACTTAGGAAGTGGTGGTGATTTTTACGCAACTATTTTCTATGATACAAATAATACTGGATACTATTGTGACCCTGCTTCTACAAACCGATTAAACTTTGTAAACGCAAATAACATATACATCAATCCTGGTTATATGTTGTATTCGGATTCTGGTGGATGGACTGGTGAATACAATAAAATACAATGGCATAGTTCCCATATGTATTTCCAAAAAATGAATGAAGGTTATTGGATATTCAGAAGACCTTCTGGAGCTGAACCTCATCAGTTTGCGGTAGATGGTAACTATTATAACTCTTATTTAGGATGGTTATCTAACTGGGCTAACCAAAATGTAAGAACTGATGCATCTCCAACTTTCTATGATTTATATGTAAACGGATGGTTTAGAAATAATACAAACGGACATGGTTTATATAACCAAAACCGTGGAATGCACTGGTACACCAATAATGGATATTGGAAATCAGCTGGTGGTGGATATGGATATGGTGGTATTGTATTATATAATAACTACGAATCCGATTTAAGAGGATATGCTGGGTATTGGGATGGTAGTGGATTTGGTATGTTGAATAACTCTGGTAACTGGCAGATTCGTATTGAGTATGGTAACGCTAATATGGAATTATATCGTGTGACTTGGGCAAACGATATGAGAGCATATATTTTCTATGATAGAAATGATACAGGATATTATTTTGATGGTACGGACCGTTCTCAATGGTTAGGATTAACTGATAGAGGTAAAGGTAATATATCACTTTCGGGTAAACATAACTATCGTAGACCTCAAGACTATACTGGTGATAGAAACTATTGGACTGGAGCAGCTGGTTGGGGTACAACTGACTTTAACTGGGTGATGGATTGGGGTTCTTGTTTCTTTGATACTTGGTCAAACCCTGGTAACCAACCGCCTGGCACTTCTCACTGGGTAGGTATGCAGGCATTCCACTATTCTTGGACTTATAACGGTGGATATGGTTGGCAAATTGCCGGTGGACCGGTTGATAGATTATGGTTCAGAAACTCTTGGTCTGGAATGTCGGGTTGGAAGGCACAGGTTGACTCTAATAATAGAGGAGAATATTGTATTCCTACTTATGATTACAACCACTATTCAAGAGTTTACTTTACTTACAATAGAGGATATTACGCAACACAAACCGATTCGGCAATGTTGCAACCATATTCAACTGGTAACAATGGTGCGTTCATGTCATTCCACAAAGGTGGTTACTACGCTATTAACTTAGGTTTGGATGGTGATAACGTTGTAAGATGGGGTGGTTGGTCTTCTAGATGGCAGAGATACTATTTGAATGATGATACTATTGGTACTCCATATGTAGTTCGTGCAAACTTTGATAACTATGGTGGTGGTGGTATGTGGGTATCCGATGATGGTGACTTAGCAGACGTAAACGATGGATACTTATCATTAAGAGCTTCTTATGGTTTAAGAATTTTCTCTGGTAATAGAGGTGGTGGTGCAAACATCAACTTGAGATATGATGGTGTAATTATTGCATCAAATAACATTATCGCTTATGGTTCTCCATCAGACATTAGACTTAAAGAAAATATCAAACCTTATACAAACGCTTTAGATAAAGTATTAAAATTAAGAGGTGTTGAATATGATTGGAGAGAAGGTACTGATGAATATGAAACAACAGGATTAAGACATGATATTGGATTTATTGCGCAAGAAGTTGAAGATGTTGAACCATTATTAGTAAGACCTGATGATGCTGGGTATTTAGCAATAAGAGATAGAGCAATGCCAGCACTTTTAGTGGAAGCTATTAAAGAATTAAAATCTGAATTAGATGAAGCTAGAGCTGAAATAAAAATGTTGAAAGAAAAATTAGGTTTTGAGTAAAAACTATATATTTATATATATAAAAGAAAATAACTATGGCAATTAGAATAAACGCAGAAATTGGAACATCACAAGGTATAACTGATGGTGCTTACGTTAGAATTTATCGTTATGTAGTAGATAGAAACAAAGGTGCATTAGAATTATATGTGAATGTTTTTAAAGATGAAGAAACGGCTAATTTATTGGAAACGAATATTTCCAATCGTATGGGAGCACCAATTCAGGAAAGATTTCTTGCTAAAGTAGATGCTATTCCCCATTGGCATTCGATTCCTATGACTCAAACTGTAACCGAAGTTATTGATGGTAGAACATATGAAAAGAAAGTTCCAAATTTTAGTTCATTGGAAGGTGAAGATATATTTGCAAAAGCATATCCATTATTAAAAGCAAAAATAGCAGAAGATTTAATTGAAAGAAATGTTATTAAAAGTGCTACTGTATTAGAAGATTGTTAAAATAAAGTAAAAAGATGATAACTATTGTAGAAGATAAACAATATTTTGGAAAGACAGTTAATACTGTTTTTACAAACTTACTAAGATACGATTTAGAGCAAGATGATTGTGTACTTAGATATGAATTAAGATATAGAAATCCTAATAGAGAATCTGTGGCTATACCTGATACATATATTGCAAATGGTGAATGGAAAGTACCACAAGACGTTTTAAATGCATGGACTGGTAGTAATCAATTTTTAGCAGATAAGATGTGTGAAAGCTTTGATTTAACTGTTATTGAGCATGTGAATGGTTAATTTATAAAATAATATATTTATACTAAAATAATAACAAAATGGCAATTAATTATACTTGGACAATTAAATCATTATCCAAAACAACTTCTAACAATTTAGAAGATGTAATAGTAGGAACTAGATGGGAATGTACTGGAACAGACGATTCAGATAATGTATCTGGAACATTTGTAGGTGCAACACCATTTTCATTAAATTCAGTAGATCCTGATAATTTCGTAGAATATTCTTCTTTAACAGAAGAGCAAGTATTGGGTTGGATTAAAAATCACGTTAGTGGTTCTACTCCTACAAATTACTGGCCTCATATTAGTGAAAGAATACAAAAAGCTATCAACGATAAAAGAGAAGTTGTTAGAAATGTAGACACTATTGATTTACCTTGGGCTCCTACTTCTGGGTCTAATTCAGGCTCATTACCTATATAATATTAAAAAAATATCATAGTTTAAATATCCAAAGCATTATATTATGTTTTGGATATTTTCTTTATATTTATATGTGTATTTTCATAACTATTAGCAAATACAAACCTAAAATACAAATTGGAGAAATAAAATGGCAGAAAGAATCGTATCACCTGGCGTATTCACAAGAGAAAATGACCTTTCCTTCCTAGCGCAAGGAATTGGTGAAATTGGAGCAGCATTTATAGGACCTTTTAAGCAAGGACCTGCATTTGTTCCAACCATTGTTAGAACGCAATCAGAGTTTGAAGAAATCTTCGGAACACCTGATGGAACTTATTATACTGACTATGCAGTACAAAACTATTTAAGAGAAGCTGGAACAGCAACAATCGTAAGAGTTGGTGGTGTTGGTGGATATAACCAAAACACACCAATCGGTATTTTTGCATCTGGTGCTCTTGCTGGTGAAAAACTTATAGGAGTTTTATACTCTACAAATGTAGGTGATGAGAATGTTGGATTCGGCCCTACACCAGCTGTAAGTGCACAAGGTGTTGGATTTGCATCTGGCTCATTTGTAGTTAGTGGTAGTGGTATAGGATTTATATCATCATCAATATTACCATCAGCAACTAACGATTTATCAGATGTATTTGGTGAATCTCCATTTGGACAAAAAGCAGCTTACACTTACACATATTTTGAAACTGTAGCATCTGCATCATATACAAATACTACAACCGATGGTAATTCATTAGGTACAAGTATATCTGTAGCAGCATTACCTACTCAAAGATATGGTGATGTAAGTGCAGCAGAAACTCCAATGGTTAAATCTCAAGTTATTAGTGGTGAAAGATATGACTTGTTTAAATTTGTAACTTTAGGACATGGTACATTATATAATACTAAATTCAAAGTTGGTATTTCTAATGTAAAAGCAGCTGGTGAAGATGGTGGTACTGATTATTCTACATTCACTGTAACTGTTCGTTCATATAGTGATACTGATAAGAGAAAGGTTGTTTTAGAAACATTTAACAATGTAAACTTAGACCCTGCTTCTCCAAATTATATAGCTAAGAGAATTGGTGATAGATATTTGACAATTGATAATAATGGTAAAATTACCGAAAATGGTGATTACGCTAATAAATCAAAATATATTAGAGTTGAAATGGCTACCAATAGTGTTGGTAACCCAATATCAGCAGCACCATTTGGACATGGAGAATATACAAATCCAATCCAAGCAACAAATAACGCACAAGCTCTTAAAGTACCTGCAGTAGTATTCCAAACTAACTCTCTTGGTAACACATCATCATCTCCAATTTATTATAGTGGATTTGATTTTGAAACCGAAGGTGTTTCTATGGATAACGCTAACTACATGAAACCAATTCCTTCAAATGCACAAACTGGTTCTAATGTATTGTTCGCATTTGATAGTAATGGTGGATTAAGTATAGGAGCTCTTACTGGTTCAGCATCAACTGATATGGTTAAGAGACAATTTGTATTAGGTTTCCAATTTGGATTCGATGGTACAAATCCAACAACAAAAATTAATTTAGGAACTTCTATATCAGCAGCTAATACGCAAGGATTTAACTGCGCAACATCAACATCATCTGGTTCAGTAGCTTATACTAAAGCAATTAACGCTATTTCTAACCCTGATGAGTGGGATATAAACTTAGTAGTAACTCCTGGTATTGTAAGATACTTCCACCCATCTATTACTCAAAAGGTAATTGATATGGTTGAAGATAGACAAGATTGTTTCTACATCGCTGATTTCGCAACAGCAGATTCTACTTTAGGTGGAACAATTACTGAAGCAACTGAGCAAGCAAATGCAGTAGATTCAAACTATGTAGCAACTTACTACCCTTGGGTTAAGACTGTTGATACAAATACAAACAAATTAATATCAGTTCCACCATCAGTATTGATGCCGGCTGTATTCGCTTCTAACGATAGATTAGCAGCTGAATGGTTCGCACCTGCTGGTTTGAATAGAGGTGGTATCACTGGAGCAGTAAGTGTATTAAATAGACTTACACATGCTGAAAGAGATACTCTATATGAGAACAAAGTAAATCCAATCGCAGCATTCCCTGGACAAGGTATTGTAGCATTCGGACAGAAGACATTGCAAGATAAAGCATCTGCTTTAGACAGAATCAATGTTAGAAGATTACTTATCACTGTTAAGAAGTACATCGCATCTACATCTCGTTACTTAGTATTCGAACAAAATACTTCTACAACTAGACAAAGATTCTTGAACACTGTAAACCCTTATTTAGAGGCAATCCAACAAAGACAAGGTTTATACGCATTCAGAGTTGTGATGGATGAATCAAATAACACACCTGATGTAATTGATAGAAACATATTAGCTGGACAAATTTTCTTACAACCAGCGAAGACAGCTGAATTCATCGTAATTGATTTCAACATTCTTCCAACTGGGGCAAGTTTTAACGCTTAATATGAATTTGAAGCAAACTGATATTTATTAATATAAAATAAAAGGACAATAAAATGGCAGAAATACTAGAGTTTGACAAGATGTTCTATACGAACTTCGAACCTAAGATGAAAAATAGATATGTGATGGAAATCGATGGAATTCCTTCATATATGGTAAAGGCGGCAGCTAGACCTTCAATTCAATTTGAGCCTGTTGTGTTAGACCACATCAATATCAAAAGAAAATTACAAGGTAAGGGTGAGTGGCAAGATATTACCATTACTCTATATGACCCAATCGTTCCATCTGGAGCACAAGCGGTAATGGAGTGGGTACGTTTAGGACACGAATCAATCACTGGTAGACGTGGATACGCAGATTTCTATAAAAAAGATATTGATTTCTATATGCTAGGTCCTGTTGGTGATAAGATTGAACAATGGAAACTAAAAGGTGCATTTATTGTATCTGCAAACTTTGGTGATGTTGCTTTCGATTCTAATGAACCTGCAACAATTGAATTATCATTGGCTTACGATTACGCAATTCTTGAATTCTAATCTAAGAAAAACTATAAAATTAAGGGATACTCAAAAGGTATCCCTTTTTTATTTCCAATTTTTTTAGATTTATGTATTTATATATACAAACTAAAAAGATAGAAAGTTATGGCAGAAGTTAATATTGCACAACAAAATCCAACACCTAAACATGTGGAAACTCCTAAATTTGATTTCCCTACGGAAGTAATTGAGTTGCCATCTAAAGGATTGGTTTATCCAGAAGGACATCCATTAAGAAAGGGTACTTGTGAGATAAAGTATATGACAGCAAGAGAAGAAGATATTCTTGCAAACCAAAACCTTATTAAAAAAGGTATTGTATTAGACAAATTATTTGAATCAGTATTGGTTGAACCGGGTGTTAATCCTAATGATGTTTTTATTGGTGATAAAAACGCTATCTTAATGGCAACTCGTATTTTAGGATATGGTGCTGATTATCATGTTGAAATTACTGACCCATTCACTTTAGAAAAGCAAGATACAGTGATTGATTTGGGTAAAGTACAAACAAAAGATATTGATGAGAGTGTTTTAAATTCTAAAAATAGATATACATTCCAATTACCATCAAACGGAAAAGAAATTGTATTTAAACTTTTAACTCATGGTGATGAGCAAGAGATTACAAAAGAAGTACAAGCTTTAGAAAAATTAAATAAAAACTCTGGAAATTCTTTTGATGTAACAACTCGTTTAAAATATATGATTGTATCAGTTGATGGAAATGAAGATAGAGGATTTGTAAATAGATGGGTAGTAAATTCTTTCTTAGCAAAGGACACCAAAGCATTTAGAGCATATGTAAAAGAAATATCACCTGATTTGGATATGAAATTCCAATTCCAATCAGATTTAACCGGTGAAGTGGAGGCGCTGGATATACCATTTGGAGTTTCCTTTTTTTACCCTTCCAACTGATTATAAAATTCAACTTCATTCCCAAATTTGGGAAATGGTTCAATTTAGTAATGGATTTACTTGGTCAGAGGTTTATCACATGCCAACATACCTTCGTAAATTTTATTTCAATAAATTATTAGAATTGAAGAAAAAAGAGGCTGAAGAAGCTAAAAAAGCTCAATCTAAAATGAAATCACCTAAAGTGAGGATGCGTTAATATCCTCACTTTTTTATTTGCCAATATTTATAGAATATAACTAATAAAACTATGTCTAATAAAGAAATACAACAAGAAGGATTATTTGGAACAG
>JACCDM010428525.1_pt1 | contig 12489 bp, 13 predicted proteins | sample 7445851 | NCBI WGS metagenome assembly JACCDM01 (sample SAMN15323438, study PRJNA562643) | freshwater metagenome | isolation source: river surface water | place: USA:Blue River Watershed | collected 2017-08-16
AGGCCAGATAGGTGATCGCAGGACGATGGCGACGAATGGCATCGAGCATGGCATCCAGATCCAGCGTGAGATCGGATTTCAGCGGCACGCCAATGAATTCCATGCCTGCCAGCTGCGCCGACATCGCGTACATCACGAAACCGGGTAGCGGCGCCAGCACCTTTGCGCTGGGCTTCGCACAAGCGACCGAGACAATGCTGATCAGCTCATCCGAGCCATTGCCCAGCACCACATCGAATCCTGCGGGTACGCCCAGCTGACTCCGAATCGCCGCCTTGAGACCTGCATACGAAGGTACCGGATAGCGATTCAGGGCGACCGCAGCAAGCCGCTGACCAAGTTCCTGCTGCAGATCGGCCGGCAGGGTGTACGGATTTTCCATCGCATCGAGCTTGACCAGCCCTGAAGCGTCCGGCACGTGATACGCCGAGAGCGAGCGCACATCGGCGCGGATGATGTTCTGAATCACGGACATGGGAAGCTCATTTCATCCGGAATTCGGCGGAACGTGCATGCGCTTGCAGACCTTCACCATAAGCCAGCTCGGCTGCGATGCGCCCCAGTGTTTGCGCACCGGCCTCGCTGACATGCAAGATCGACGAGCGCTTCTGAAAATCATAGACACCCAGCGGCGAAGAGAAGCGCGCCGTGCGTGAGGTGGGCAGGACGTGATTGGGACCAGCGCAGTAATCGCCCAGCGATTCAGACGAGTAGCGTCCGAGGAACATCGCACCCGCATGCCGTATCTTGTCGGCCCAGCGCTTGGGATCGGTCGCCGAAATCTCCAGATGCTCGGCAGCGATCAGGTTGGCGATGTCGCAGGCTTCGTCCATGTCGCGCACCTTGATCATCGCACCGCGATTCGTGAGCGAGGTGCGAATCACTTCTTTGCGAGGCATGTCGTCCAGCTGGCGATTGACGCTGTCCGCCACGCGCGCCAGATAAGCGGCATCGGGACAAACCAGAATGGATTGTGCGAGCTCATCATGCTCAGCCTGAGAGAACAAATCCATCGCGACCCAGTCAGGATCCGTGCTGCCGTCAGCCAGCACCAGAATCTCGGAAGGACCGGCAATCATATCGATACCGACCACGCCGAACACCCGGCGCTTGGCTGCCGCGACATAGGCATTACCGGGGCCAACGATCTTGTCGACCTGAGGAATGGTGTGCGTGCCATACGCGAGCGCGGCAACGGCTTGGGCGCCGCCTATCGTGAACACGCGATCGACACCGGCAATTTCTGCGGCGGCCAGCACCAGCGGATTTTGTACGCCATCGGGGGTGGGCACGACCATGATGACTTCGGCCACGCCGGCGACTTTGGCGGGAATGGCATTCATCAGCACCGACGAGGGATACGCCGCTTTGCCACCCGGGACGTAAATGCCAACTCGATCCAGCGGCGTGACTTTTTGTCCAAGCACAGTGCCATCGGCTTCGGTGAACGCAAAACCATCCGAACCGCAGGATTGCTTTTGACGCTCGTGATAGCTGCGCACGCGATCTGCTGCCTCTGTTAATGCAGCGCGTCGCTCGGGCGCGAGACTGGCCAGTGCGGCCTGCAATGCCGCACGCGGAATCTCGAGCGCTGTCATGCTGGTGGCGGCGACATGATCGAAACGCTGGGTGTACTCAAGCACCGCTGCATCGCCGCGCTGGCGCACATCCGCAATGATGCTGGCAGCGGCACGATCGATGGCTTCGTCTTCCGACGCCTCGAAAGCAAGTACCGCCATCAGTTTGGCTTGAAAGTCTTTGTCGGCGGAATCGAGCTGGCGTATGACTACGGACATGATGTTATTTTTCACGAAGCGATGCCTTGGCAAAGGCATCAATGATAGGTTGCAGTTTTTCGCGCTTGAGCTTGAGCGCCGCCTGGTTGACGACCAGACGTGATGAAATTTCCATGATCTGCTCCACCTCAACCAGATGATTGGCGCGCAGCGTACTGCCGGTCGAGACCAGATCGACAATCGCGTCCGACAAGCCCACCAGCGGACCGAGCTCCATGGAGCCGTAGAGTTTGATCAGATCTACATGCACGCCCTTGGCGGCGAAGTGTTCGCGCGCCACCTGTACATATTTGGTCGCGACGCGCAAACGCGCACCCTGACGCACGGCACTGGCGTAATCAAAACCCGCCTGCACTGCCACCGACATCCGGCATTTGGCGATCTGCAAATCAACAGGCTGATACAAGCCTTCACCGCCGTGCTCAAGCAGTACGTCTTTACCCGCAACACCAAAATCTGCTGCGCCATATTGCACATAGGTCGGGACATCAGATGCCCGCACGATCACCACACGCAACTGCGGGTCGCTGGTCGGCAGAATCAGCTTGCGTGATTTCTCGGGATCTTCGGTGACGTGTATGCCGGCCGCTTCAAGTAGCGGCAGGGTCTCGTCGAAGATGCGCCCTTTGGAAAGCGCCAGCGTGAGCGTTTGGTTCATTATCGAATTCTCTGTATGTCAGCACCCACCGCAGAAAGCTTCACTTCCATGCGGTCATAACCGCGATCCAAGTGATAGATCCTGTCGATCAGCGTCTGCCCCTCGGCGGCGAGGCCCGCGATCACGAGCGAAGCCGAAGCGCGCAGGTCGGTGGCCATAACCGGTGCGCCGATCAGACGAGGTACACCCTGAACGACGGCGGTGTGGCCATCAATTTCAATCGCCGCACCCAGACGATTGAGCTCCTGCACGTGCATGTAGCGATTTTCGAAGATGGTTTCGATAATGCGGCTGCTGCCCTCGGCAATGCAATCCAGTGCCATGACCTGCGCCTGCATATCGGTCGGAAAGCCCGGATATTCCGTGGTGCGAAAACCCACGGCCTTTGGCCGACCTGCCATCTGTACGCGAATCCAATCGTCACCCGAGGTCAGTATCGCGCCGGTCTCGCGCAATTTATCGACCACCGCATCCAGTAGATCGGCACGCGTGTGACGCAGCACCACATCGCCGCCCGCCGCTGCGACCGCGCATAGAAAAGTACCGGTCTCGATTCGATCCGCAATCACTGCGTGGCTGGCGCCATGCAGTGCCGGCACACCCGTGATGCTGAGCCTGTCGCTGCCTATGCCTTCAATCTTTGCCCCCATCGCAACCAGCAGATTGGCAAGATCGGTGACTTCCGGTTCACGCGCCGCGTTTTCGAGTATGGTCTCGCCATCGGCCAGGGCCGCTGCCATCATCAGATTTTCGGTACCAGTGACCGTGATCATGTCGGTCACGATACGGGTGCCGCGCAATTTTTTGGCGCGTGCATGGATGTAACCGGCCTCGATCAGGATCTCGGCACCCATGGCCTGCAAGCCCTTGATGTGCTGATCCACCGGGCGCGAACCAATCGCGCATCCGCCCGGCAGCGAGACTTTCGCTTCGCCGAAACGCGCCAGCAGCGGGCCCAGCACCAGAATCGATGCGCGCATGGTCTTGACCATTTCATACGGCGCCTCAGGACTGTGAATGTCCCGGCCGCACAATTCGAGCAGATCGCCTTTTTCTTCGACGGACAAACCCATCTGCCGCAGCAGCTTCTGCATGGTGGCCACATCCTGCAACCTGGGCACATTGGTCAGCTCCAGGGTGTCAGCCGTCAGCAGTCCTGCGCACAGAATGGGCAAGGCCGCATTCTTTGCGCCGGAGATGGTGATTTCACCGGACAGTCGCTTGCCGCCCGTGATACTGAGTTTGTCCATTAAGACTGATGTTCTTCCGGAGTGAGTGTTTTCATCGACAGCGCATGAATTTCTTCACGCATGCGGTCGCCGAGCGCAGCGTAAACGAGCTGATGACGCTGTATCAGTCGCTTGCCAGCAAAGGCGGGCGAGACAATCAATGCACTGAAATGCTGGCCATCTCCTTCGACTTCCAGATGCGTGCACTCAAGACCGCTGGCGATGTAATTCTTGATGAGTTCAGGTGTGGGCAGCACGATTTTGCCTTTGCACAAAAATGAATAGTTGGGTATCAGTGACGAAGTTTGTAGCCACGCTTGAGCAGCCTGACCGCCAGACCCGCAAGCAAAACCAGAAAGCTCACCACGATCAGCAGACTGGTCGTGGGCGGTACATCCGAATGGCCAAAGAAACCATAACGAAAGCCATCGATCATATAAAAAAACGGGTTCGCATGCGACACAGCCAGCCAGAAAGGCGGCAGCGAATGCACCGAGTAAAACACGCCGGCCAGAAAAGTCGCCGGTACGATCAGGAAATTCTGAAAGGCTGCCAGCTGATCGAATTTTTCGGCCCAGATCCCCGCCAACAAACCCATGGTAGCGAGAATCGCTGCGCCCAGCAGCGCGAACAGCAATATCCAGAATGGCGCCACAAAAGAGAGCTTTGCAAACCACACGGTGATCAGAAACACGCCAGCGCCCACTGCCAAACCGCGCACCATCGCCGCCAGTACGTAAGCGCCATAGAGTTCCCAGTGCGACAAGGGGGCCAACAACACAAACACCAGATTTCCGGTGATCTTGGACTGGATCAGGGATGACGATGAATTGGCAAATGCATTTTGCAACACACTCATCATCACCAGACCCGGCACCAGAAATGCGGTGTAGGACACGCCGGGAAACACCTGCACATGCGCCTCAAGTACATGACCAAAGATCAGCAGGTACAGCATTGCCGTCACAATGGGCGCCGTCAGTGTCTGCGTTGCCACCTTCCAGAAGCGCAGCAGCTCTTTGTAAAACAGCGTCTGAAAGCCCGTCATGATGATTTGCCCATAATCTGAATGAACACATCCTCCAGGTCGGCCTGATGCAGCTGAAGATCCTCAAGCTTTGCGCCCGATGTGCGCAACGCAGCCAGCATCGGTTCAACCTCCTCATGGTGATTCACACGCAAGGTGTACTGTCCTTGAGACGACGCATTCTCCGGATGAGAGACCAGATGTGCGAGTGAGGGCGGCAGGCTGCCTTCGGCAAGGCGCACCACCAGCTGAGAACCTGATATCCGGCGGATTAGTGCGGCGGTGGAATCCAGCGCCACCACCTTGCCGGCCTTGAGCATGGCAATGCGATTGCACAAGGCCTGCGCCTCTTCCAGATAGTGCGTCGTCAGCACCACGGTGTGACCCTCGCGGTTGAGACGGCCAATGAAATTCCACAAGGTCTGGCGCAATTCCACATCCACACCCGCGGTCGGTTCATCGAGCATGATGACCGGCGGCTTGTGTACCAGCGCCTGCGCAACCAGTACGCGGCGCTTCATCCCACCGGACAGGGAGCGCATATTGCTATCGGCCTTGGACGTGAGGTCGAGGTTGTGCATCACCTCATCAATCCAGGCATCGTTGTCGCGAATGCCGAAGTAGCCTGACTGCATGCGCAGCGTTTCACGCACCGTGAAGAAAGGATCAAAGACCAACTCCTGCGGCACTACGCCAATGCACTGGCGCGCACGACGGTAGTCAGACACGACATCATGGCCATGAATGCTCACCTGGCCTTCATCTGCACGGGATAGCCCGGCGATGATGGAAATCAGAGTAGTTTTGCCGGCACCGTTCGGGCCCAGCAAGCCAAAGAACTCGCCTTCGGCAATCTCCAGCGATACGCCGCCCAGCGCCTGCAAGGTGCCGAAGCGCTTTTTGACTTGATCAATCTGGATGGCGGCCATGGTGGCAGGAAAGGTAAAAATACAACGCGCCGCCCGGTGGCGGCGCAAAGTCATTGATTATAGGGGATTTTCCGAGTGGTAACGGTAACTTGAGGATGCCTCCAGCAAATCTGCGCGACGGGGCAAGCTAGCGTAGCTCTGCTGTGCGGCGCCCTGGAAGATCAGAGGTTTGGCATCATTTCTCGCCCACAAAAATTTCAGGCTTGATGCGCCTATTGCGTAGCTGAAGCTCGGCTCTCCAGCAGCTCAGTGACACCGTACAAATTTGCGAGGCTTTGCAGGCCCGCGGGAACACTCGCTATACGCAGCGAGAGGCCAGCCGACTGTGCCGCGCGCCGCCATACCAGCAAAGCTGCCACTGCGGCAGAATCAAAACGCTCCAACCGCGAAAGATCGATTTCGGCAGCGCCGTTGCGAATCGCATCCAGCCCCGGCTGCAGTCCACTGGCCGCATCCTGCATCGTGAGTGAGATCGGGAAATACGTCATGCCTCAGCTTTTTCCGGCGGGCGGCTTGGGAGGAACTGCAGCCAGCCGCCGATTGCGGTCTGCCAGTGTCTTGATCAGGCCGTCGATACCACCCTTGCCGATTTCGGTGGCAAAGCTGCCTTTGTAGGTCTCCACCAGCCAGGCGCCGAGGATATTCACGTCATAAATCTTCCAGCCAGTCGCCGTTTTCTCAAGCCGATAGTTAAGCTGCATGGCCTCACCGCGCGCCTGCACCACGCTGGTTCTGACCTCGACTTCCGTATCGTTAGGGTCTGCCCGTAAAGGCTTGAAATCCAGCCTCTGATTACGAATCTGCGTAATCGCGCCGGAATAGGTGTGGATCAATAGCAGCCGGAATTCGGTGGTCAGCGCGGCTTGCTGTTCCGGAGTGGCCTCACGCCAGAAACGACCCGAGGCCATTGCTGTCATCCGCTGAAAATCCACATGGGGAATAATTTTGGACTGCACCACTTCCATGATGCGCTGCTGATTACCCGCCTGTATTTGCTGATCGGTTTTCGCCAGATCCAGAATTTCCTGACTGATGCGCTTGACCAGAGCGTCTGGTGCTTCTTGCTGCGCGCTGGCACTCGCGGCAGTGAAGAGCAACAGCAGGGCGAAACAGGCGGGCAGTGTTTTAAAAAATTTCATAAATTATTGGCAATGTCGGGATTGAAAGCCCATCGGCGCTCGGGGTCATGAGCAGATGATAACCAAAGCAAGCACGAATCGCCAAAAACCGTTGCAACTCCATCACAGCCGCTGGAACTGGCTAGGGAAGCAGTGATCAAAAGACAGCGGAAATTTTTCGGCGAGGAAAATGGCGCCAGGCTCCTGATTTTTCATCACCCGGCCGCGCAGCTGCGCTGACTCGCCATCAAAAGGGGACTTATTCAGCCTCTCCCTGGTCAGACTTGCCATCTCTGACCCGGCTCTCGCGTCGTTGCAAATAAGCATCTCGGACGAACAGATAGGGGTCGAGGGCCGCATCTTCCATCATGCGCGTGGAATCCAGCAAAGCAGCACGGTCATCCACAAGACGCAGCGCTCTCGCACTGTTCTGCACGCGAGCACTGTCGATCTGAGTGATCGGATCTGCATACAGATCCAGAGTCCGGGCCAAGCCATCGCGCACCGTACTGGCACCCAGAATCGGCAGAACCAGATAAGGGCCTGATTTCACACCCCAGACACCCAGCGTCTGACCAAAATCTTCACCGTGCTGAACCAAACCCGCCGGCGTGGCCACGTCAATCAATCCGACAATGCCAAATGTGGAATTCAACACAACACGCGCGACATCGCTGGTGCCCTCACGAGGCTTGCCTTGCAGATAATTATTTACCGCAGTCCACACATCACCGATATTGCCGAAAAAATTGCCAATCGCGGTGCGTATCATCGAAGGAATCACATTCACATAGCCCGTAGCCACCGGCTTGAGTACCTTGTCATCAACCGTCTGGTTGAAGCTGAACATCGCGCGGTTGTAGCGCTCGAACGGGTCGCGCGGATCTGCCGTGGAGCCCGAGGGCAGACTCGCACAAGCGGTGAGCAACGCGGTCATCAGCACGATGGTCATCCATCTCGTTATAGCCTTTGACCTGCTCATTTGTTCTTTCCCTCAGCGCTGCTGTCAGCCGCCTTGCTGAACAAGAACTGGCTGATGAGATTTTCCAGCACGATGGCTGATTGCGTGCTCTTGATGCGGTCGCCCTCTGCAAAATTTTTATCGTCACCGCCAGGCTCGATACCGATGTACTGCTCACCCAGCAAACCCGACGTCAGAATCTTTGCCGAACTGTCCTTGGGAAACTGAACCTCACCCTGCAATCGCAAAGTCACCTGCGCCTGAAAGGTCTTGTCATTGAAGGCAATGGATTCCACACGCCCAACCACCACGCCGGCACTCTTGACGGGTGCACGAGGCTTGAGACCACCGATATTGTCAAAACGCGCGATGACGGTATAGCTGGGTCCGAAACTCATGGAGCTCATGTTGCCCACCTTGAGCGCCAAAAACATGACGGCGAGTGCACCCAGCAGCACGAACAGCCCCACCCAGATATCGAGAGATTTGCGTTGCATCTTTGCCTCAGGAAAACATCAGCGCCGTGAGCAGGAAGTCCAGCCACAGCACCATCAATGAACCAATCACGACCGTGCGGGTGGTAGCACGCGCCACGCCCTCGGGGGTGGGCGCCGCGCAGTAGCCTTCGTAGAGCGCGATGTAGGTCACCGCCACCCCAAACACGGCACTCTTGATCACGCCGTTGGCCACATCAGCCCAGACATCCACACCCGCCTGCATCTGCGACCAGAAAGCGCCTTCGTCCACGCCAATCAGCCGCACACCCACAATATAACCGCCCAGCACACCCACGGCACTGAAAATGGCGGCCAGCACCGGCATCGCAATCACGCCGGCCAGAAACCGGGGCGCCAGTACCCGACGCATGGGATCGACCGCCATCATCTCCATCGCACTCAGCTGCTCGGTGGCTTTCATCAGACCGATCTCAGCCGTGAGCGACGTGCCCGCGCGGCCCGCGAACAACAAAGCGGTGACGACCGGTCCCAGTTCGCGAATCAGGGACAAGGCAACCAGCAAACCCAGCGCCTGCTCGGAGCCGTATTTATTGAGCGTGTAGTACCCCTGCAAGCCCAGCACGAAACCGACAAACAAACCTGAAACTGCAATGATCACCAGCGAATAGTTACCGATGAAATGCACCTGATCGCTGACCAGACGTGGCCTGCGCCACAGCCAACCGGTAGCGACCACCAGTTCAAAAAATGTGCGCGCCGATATGCCCAGCGCCGCAAGGCCGAGCCGTACGTTGCTGCCGATGCGGGCCAGTCCGTCCAGCATCATGACCGCCCTGCCACACCAAGCTGCTCACTAATCGAGCGCCCGGGGTAATGAAACGGCACCGGACCATCGGCCTGTGCATGAACGAATTGCTTCACATAAGGATCGTCCGAGGCCATCATCTGCGCCGGCGTGCCATGCGCGACGATCCGGCCCTGGGAGAGGAAGTACACATAATCGGCAATCATGAAAGATTCATGCACATCATGAGATACCAGAATCGTTGTCGATCCCAGGGCATCATTGAGCTTGCGTATCAGGTTGGCGATCACGCCCATGGAAATCGGATCGAGGCCCGCAAAGGGTTCGTCGTACATGATCAGCTGAGGATCCAGTGCGACCGCTCTGGCCAGTGCCACGCGTCTGGCCATGCCACCAGAGATCTCGGCAGGCTTGAGTGACGCGGCATTCGACAGACCGACTGCATGAAGCTTGAGCAGGACCAGGTCGCGAATCATTACTTCAGGCAGCGCCGTATTTTCGCGCAGGGGAAAAGCGACGTTGTCGAAGACAGAAAGATCGGTGAACAGCGCGCCATGCTGAAACAGCATGCCCATGCGCCGGCGCATGCGATACAGACCATCCATGCTCAGCGACGATACCTCCTGCCCTTCCACGGTGACGCTTCCTGATTGTGCCCGCAACTGGCCGCCTATCAGACGCAGTACCGTGGTCTTGCCAGAACCAGAGCCACCCATGATCGCAATCACTTTCCCGCGCGGGAACTCCATGCTCAGACCGGACAGGATCAGCCGGTCGCCGTAGCCGAAGTGCAGATCATGAATGTCGACGAGGTTGGGCACGAGCGAAGAAAAATAAGACGGGAGGAGGATTGTAGTGCAAGCCAGATAATTTCCGGTCGCAATTCAAACATCCCGAAGAATAACATTGCAAAAAACAAATGCCCGCAAGGGGCATTTGTAGTGTGCTCGACAACAACAGTCTGTCAGCGCGGCAGTACGGAAGCACCCATCAGGAATTCATCCACAGCGCGTGCGCACTGTCGACCTTCGCGTATCGCCCACACCACCAGCGATTGACCGCGGCGCATATCACCGGCAGCAAACACCTGAGGATCAGAGGTCTGATAGCAGCCCTCACCGTCGGTGGCGGCTTTGGCGTTACCACGGGCATCCTTGTCGATACCAAAGGCGTTGATGATCGTGTTCACTGGCGAAACGAAGCCCATGGCCAGCAGCACCAGATCGGCCTTGAGTTCGAACTCCGAACCCGGCACTTCCTGCATCTTGCCGTCCTTCCATTCCACGCGAGCGGCGATCAGTTTTTCCACTTTACCGTCCTTGCCTTCGAGACGTTTGGTGGCCACCGCCCAATCGCGCTCGCAGCCCTCTTCATGCGATGACGAGGTGCGCAGCTTGGTGGGCCAATAAGGCCAGACCAGGGGTTTGTTTTCGACTTCGGGCGGCTGCGGCAGCAATTCGAATTGGATGACCGAGGCCGCGCCATGCCGATTGGACGTACCCACACAATCCGAACCCGTATCGCCACCGCCAATCACGACCACATGCTTGCCAGTGGCCATGATCTGTTCCTTGAGCTTGTCACCGGCATTCACGCGATTTTGCTGAGGCAGGAATTCCATTGCGTAGTGAACACCCTGCAGCTCGCGTCCGGGCACCGGCAAATCGCGTGGCACTTCGGACCCACCCGCGATGATGACGGCATCGAATTCTTTTTTCAGCTGCTCTGGCGATACGGTCTCCTTGGCGAGATTCATGATGTCGGCCGGGAAGTCCTTGCCAACCAGCACGCCGGTGCGGAAAGTCACGCCCTCGGCCTGCATTTGCTCCACGCGGCGATCAATATGCGACTTTTCCATCTTGAAGTCCGGAATGCCGTAACGCAGCAGGCCACCGACACGGTCATTCTTCTCGAACACCGTGACGTCATGACCCACGCGCGCGAGCTGCTGCGCAGCGGCCATGCCTGCAGGGCCCGAGCCGACGACTGCTATCTTCTTGCCGGTTTTGGCTTTGGCTGGCTGCGGTACGACCCAACCGTTTTCCCAGCCCTTGTCGATGATGAAGTGCTCGATGGATTTGATACCGACTGGATCATCGTTGATACCCAGCGTGCAGGCAGCTTCACAGGGCGCAGGACAGATGCGGCCCGTGAACTCGGGGAAGTTGTTGGTCGAGTGCAGCGTGTCGAGCGCCTCACGGTAATTGCCGTGATATACAAGGTCATTCCAGTCAGGAATGATGTTGTTCACCGGACAGCCGCTATTGCAGAAAGGGATACCGCAATCCATGCAACGCGCGCCCTGCACTTTGGCGTCCGCATCCGACAAATGCAGCATGAACTCCTTGTAATGCTTGGTACGCGACTGCGGTGCTTCGCTCGCCTCTTGCAGTCGCTGATATTCCAGAAAACCGGTGACTTTTCCCATAACGTTCTCGCAATTCCTTGGTTCAGTTGCCGGCGATGCGTAACAGCACCGCCGGTTTTCTCATGACTTTCAGGCCGTCGCTTTTTCTTTGGCCTTGCTTGATTTCGCCGCGAACATTTCACCCAGCGCGCGCTTGTACTCGGTCGGGAAGACCTTCACAAACTTTGCACGAGCGGTGCTCCACTCATCAAGCAAGGTGCGAGCACGCGTGCTGCCCGTATGCTTGAAGTGACGCTCGATCAGCGCCTTGAGCATGACCTCATCGGTCTGACGTTCGCCATTGCGTGCGAGGCTATGCCAGGCCGACTGCGCGATCGTGGATTCCTGCTCGGATGCCGACAGCACAGGCTCGAGCGTGACCATCGCAGGATTGCATTTCTGCGCAAAGCTGCCGTCTTCGTCGTACACATAAGCGATGCCGCCGGACATGCCCGCAGCAAAATTTCGCCCCGTTGCGCCGAGTACGACCACGGTGCCGCCGGTCATGTATTCACATCCGTGGTCACCAGTACCTTCGACGACGGTCACAGCACCCGAGTTGCGCACGGCAAAACGCTCGCCTGCGACGCCATTGAAGAAGGCCTCGCCAGAAATCGCGCCATACAAAACCGTATTACCAATAATGATGTTGTCGACCGCACGGCCACGGAATTCGGTATTGGGTCGCACGATAATGCGACCGCCAGAGATACCTTTGCCGACATAGTCATTGCCTTCGCCGACCAGATCCAGCGTAACGCCATGCGCAAGGAATGCACCACACGACTGACCGGCCGTGCCCTGCAGCTGGATATGAATGGTGTCGTCCGGAAGACCATCGTGACCATACTTCTTGGCCACTTCACCAGAGAGCATTGCGCCGACGGTGCGATTGAGGTTTTTGACCGGAGAGATGAAAGAGACTTTTTCTCCGCGCTCAATCGCTGGCTTGGCTTGTGCAATAAGCTTGTGATCCAGCGCCTTGTCCAGCCCATGATCCTGAGTCAGCACCTGATAACGCGGCTCATTGTCAGCCATTTCAGGCATGTAGAAAATCTTGCTGAAGTCCAGACCTTTGGCCTTCCAGTGGCTGACTGCTCG
>JACCDM011410322.1_pt1 | contig 12474 bp, 7 predicted proteins | sample 7445851 | NCBI WGS metagenome assembly JACCDM01 (sample SAMN15323438, study PRJNA562643) | freshwater metagenome | isolation source: river surface water | place: USA:Blue River Watershed | collected 2017-08-16
AATCGAGAAAGCAAATATATGAGTGAGTATACTATAATTTTATCATATATATCATGATAAAATTTTAAGTGAGTTTTATTTGAGTTGCATTAGGTTTAGGTTGTGTATAACTCCACCATGGTCTTGATATACTTTCCTACGTGTGTTCCAGTGCTTATTTAAGATGCTATAGTTATCAACTAGATCAAATATAACTGGAATACTGTCTTTTCTTCTGAAAACACGACCTAAAAACTGTATAAAATACTCTTCAACATCAGTTGCTAAAAGTAATGTATCCAACTTTGGGTGATCAAATCCAGTACCGACTTTACTAGTTGTACCAATAAGTATACGAGAGTTAACTTCAAACTCTTGATTAGTACCTAGTAATGATGTTACATCTTCGCCAAGCTCTTTAAGTTTTTGTTGTAAGTATTCTCCTTGTGCTATACGCTTTACAAGTACTAAAAAGTTTCTATCTTTGAAATGAGAAATAATCTTAAGAATAATGTCATTTCTACCAACATCTTGTGCTTGGGAATCTAAAATTGTTCCCCAGTTTACTCTACCATTAACAGCGTATTCTATGGTTGGCTTAAAATCAGTGGTAACCTTGTACACTTTATGTTCTCTGTGTAACTCACGTATTACCTTTTGTTTTCCAAAGTATAGTTCTAGTAGAACATTTAGGCCATCTGGTCTATAAGGAGTAGCTGTTAGACCTATTAGATACCTAGGATATACGTATTGTAAAGATTTAGATAAAGTTTCAGCCATGATTAGATGTGCCTCGTCAACTATAACTAGTCCAATGTCTGAGAAGAATGATGTACCCATCTTCTCAATATTCTGAGCATTCATTATATAAAAGTCAGCATCAGTCTTTGTGGATTTAGTTGTTAGTATTTGTACGTTAGCTCTTGGGCAAAACTTAATTATACTTTCTTTCCATTGTTTCATCAGTACAAGTTTGTTTACGACTACTAAAGTCTTAAAACCAACAGTACAAGCTAACTTAATAGAACAGCAAGTCTTACCACAGCCTGTGTAGCACGAAATCATTACACTACCTGTAGAAGATAGAATTGATTGGCTTTCTTTTATTATTGATGTTTGTTCTTCACGAATCACTCCATCGAACTTAACTGTCATATTAGGAAATGAAACTCTTTCTGGTCTTTTTAATTTTACCTTTTGTGATGCATATGCAAAAGGTAGTACTATATTATCATCAACTATTTCGAAAGGATAAACATATCTTGGTTCTCCAGCGAACTTGTTCTCTATTTTAAGTTCTAGATCTTTACTGATATTCTGTCTTTTTTCAAATGATAAACTTTCAATGTTAGTTAATATAGACATTTTATATATTAACTTCATTTGCTTAAACTAGCTTAATCTAGTTTAAACTAGCCTAAACTAGTTTAAAGTTGGTACTTTAAGGTGGTTGTACATACCTGAGACATATACAGTTATCATTTGGAGAAGGAGTATCATATCTCATAACAACTTGTTTTGCTGGATACAAGTTCTGTTTGTTGCATAGTGGATAACATTGGTTAGGTGTATTTACTATCTCTTGAACTGTTCTATCGTACATACAAGCGTTTGTTACATCTTGTGGTGTTAAACCTTGTCTAATACGTATCTCATTTGATGTTTGTGGTATGAATCCTGTATTAAAAAGTTTGGGAGCTATAATATAGTTCATATTTATTATATTAAAATAATATAATAATATTTTTCAAAGCATTTAGACGTAGTAAACAAGTCTGAGTCTAAGAGATCCAGCCGTGAAAGCAGATGTAAGTATTGTAAGAATTATACTGTCACCAGCAGCAACTGCGACAACAGCCGGAACTCCAGTCTGACCAAAAGCAAGAGTTGTAGCAACTCCAGAAACACTAACACCACCTCCAGCAACAAGACTAGCCTTTGTTGTACCAGAAAGCATAGAAGTCGTCGCACCAGTGTCACCTAGCGTAACAGTATCAGCAGCACCAGCAAGATCTCCAGAACCAAGAAGTGTGGCAGATACAACACTGATTCCTCCAGTTGGAGCAGTATAAGCAGTTCCATCAGTCCTTACAAGCGAAACAGCTCCAGTAGTTCCAATAAATCCAGTAGTAGGGGTTCTGAGCTCGAGCTCAACGAGTGTCTTTCCAAAAGGAGCAGCCGCAAACGAAGGAGCAAGCGCAGGGAGAGCAGACTTGACATGAACAGCATCAACAGTGCCGGCCTTTACGTCGACAACATTTAGAGAAGGTATTTGACCAGCGACATCTCTTACACGGGAGAAGTTCTGGTTTCCAGCAATAGGGGAAGCATAAGACATTTTTATAATAATCAAGAGATTTTTTTTTTAATATTATTTTTGCTCATTTAAAAGTTTAACGTCTATTGTGTTATACAATAGATGTTACATAATAATACCTAATACTGTTTACGCAGTAGCAATAATTCGTGCTATATCTCTTACATCTGGCTTACCATTGCTTTTTAGAATAGCATCTTCGAGTTGTTTCTTTGTAGAATCAGATAAGGAGTTGTTTAGCTTTGTAGCAGCTTCTTGAAGTGACATTTGTTTTGTTGTGTTGAATAGTTGTAGAACATCAATTCCTTTGCTGCTAAGACCTTTTAAGATCGAGTCTCTTTCGGCTCTCTTTTTGTTAAGTTTTGCTACGATGTATGGTGCGAGTTTACTTTCATCTAAACCAAACGAGTTTGTATCACTTCCAAATGTTAATTTGGGGTTAAATCTAGAGAACTTCATCATTTCACTTGTTGGAAACATGAATTGAGTTTGTAGTCTTTGCATCTCTTTCTGAGCAACTCCATCGGATACACCAGCTAAGTATCTTTCTAAATAAGAGTACATGTACCATCTTTGTGTGTCAGATTTAGATACAGTGTCCTTAAAAGTTCCAACATCAGGACCAACCGATATAAGAAAAATTTTAGCTAACATGTCTCCTCCAGAGTCAACTTTGTTGACGACTTCCATAGTGTTAAGGTTCATTTTTATACTAATAAAGATTATTTTTACATAATAAGATTGAACATATCTCTAACTTCCTGATGTCTGGTATATAGTGTGTTAAGTCCAGTGAATACATCAGCAGCTAAATTACCGTATTCCTGATCTTGATTAACATCTGGTAAAAACTGGAATATACTAACTTGTGAAATTATTTCAATAATATATAAATTTGGCAAAGTATATCCACCTTTGAGGCCTGCTTCTGGGCAAGCAATTACTTGTATGTTTTTATATGAACTAAATCTAATAGATGCTAATGGACTAAACTGTTCAAAATCTGTTATAAAATTAGTATCAGAGTACTTCACATTGAATATCTTGTAAGCAGGCTGTACAAGAGCAGCTTCATCTACTATACGTTCATGATCATCAGTATCTAAATCTATCATAAACGCAGCAGCTTCATTTATTAAAGTAGTTATTGCGATAGATAATGCCTGACCAAAATAAGGTACTAAAACATTTAATAAAAGAGTAACTACAGTATCTACAGTTAAACTTACTAATACTACACCAGCTTCTACAGCAAGACTCCAATTAGCTACTTGATTGATTATATCAACTACTTGATTAGCTGCGCCAATTTGACTTCGTGCAAATAGTTTACGATTGTTAAAGTTTTTATATGAAGTATCATTTTTGAAGTAAAACTTTAGATCATCACGTGTATCACTTGTTATTTTAGCTATAGATATAATATTTGGAGGTACTAAAGTACGAGAACTAGCTAGTTCTTTTTCATATTGAAGTAAGTTACTAACAATACCATAATCATCTCCATTGGATACTCCATCAGATAGATTAACTAATTTATTCTTAACTAGAAGATTCATCTTATCTTTTGGAGCTATGTTATTAAGTCCACAGTAGTATTGTTCTGTATTTGAGCAAATAGACGAGTATAACTTTAACTTTCTTGTTTGTGGATTATCAAACTCTAACTTCAATCCAGAACTAAATATGTTAAACAAATCCATAATTTGTTTCATCCAATCTTCCTGATCAGATATACCAGATCTATAAAGTACGTTCTTTTGAATACAAAGTGGATAATTAAATCCCATACTAGAAGCAGCAGATGCATCTTTTACTAGAAGATGTTTGGTATTCATGTTAGAACCTCTTATATCTGCAACTGCACTGCTTCTTTTAGAACCAGAATCTTCTATAAGGTCATCATCATTAGGCCATTCACCTGTAGGAGCACTTTCAGTTTCCATATTATATATGTTATACTGTATTTTACCTGACATAAATTGAGATCCTACAACAGAACTTGGTATTAGTGGTAAGTCACTAGAAGATATTACAATTGACTTATACCCAGAAGTACCATTATATCTACTACCACTTACTGGTGGACAGCAATCTGCGGCTGATACATTCTTGCATCTATATACTTTTTCTCCTGTTGGAGTACGTCCACCAAACCAACCTCGTTCATAACTAGGAATCCACTTACATGTATCAAGTAGTAAGTTATCAAACAAAGGATCTGGTGGATTTACAGATAATGCTCCTTGACGTATGCTATTAAATGCTTCTCCAGTAGAATTAGTCATCAATGTTCCATTATATAGTCTATCTGTAGATGATGGAAAGCCAGGTCTACAAGGAAACCTAGACATTCCTTTTTGATCAAGAGAATATGTGATTTTCTGTTCTAAAATATTTTTACTTGGTACATTAAGCATGCCACTAGTTGTAATAGCTACGTTAATTGAGAATATGATATCTTTGTATTCTTTTAACATGTCAGTCATCTTTTTACCATTTATACTTGAACCAAATATTAAGTCACCAAATGCAGCAGGTAGATTTGTAAGCACATTAAAGTAATCACTTTTAGCTTCTAGTATTATTTTAATAATTAAACCCATTGCTGCTGGTAATAGATTTTCAACTATATTTACTAGTGTAGGATCTTGTCTTAACTGTAGACGTCTCCTAACTACATCAGCCATCAACGATTCTATCCATTTCTGTTTAACTGACTGAGCATTGATTGCACCAATACTACTTACGACATCATTAAACTGTTTATTGTACATTAGGTGAGATCCGTACCATGATCCACCAGATACCCCAGATAAATACCTAACATTTTTGAATACGCTACTAAACTTAGCATTTGGAACAACTTGTCTTTTCTTCTGATAAAAAGAAGATAAGCATCCGTGTATCATACTCATAGCAGTTAAACCACCTGAGGTAAGGCATAATGAAACCTTAGGAGGTTGTTTAATAGGAATAAGGATTGTGTTAAGGACTTTATACTTCTCAACTTTGACAACTCCAGAAAAGTATAGTATTAACAGTATAGCAATAATAGTAGATGTTATTATAATAACTGCTTTCATTTATTATAATAGTATGATTTTTTTTACATAAGAAGCTTAAACATATCTCTAACTTCCTGATGTCTGGTATGTAGTGTGTTAAGTCCAGTGAATACATCAGCAGCCAAATTACCGTATTCCTGATCTTGATTAATATCTGGTACAAACTGGAATATACTAACTTGTGCAAAAGTTTCAATAATATATAAGTGTGGTATATTATATCCACCTTTTAAACCAAACTCTTGGCATGCAACAACAGGTATATCTTTATATAATCTAACTCTAATAGATGCTAATGGACTGACATCTTCAGTATTTGTTGTAAAGTAAGGAGAAAAATACTTTGCGTTAAATATCTTACCTTTTGCAAGTATCATACCTGAATTGTCTAGTATACGTTCATGGTTATCAATATCTAAGTCTACTATAAATAAAGCAGCTTCATTTATTAAAGTAGTTATTACTATAGATAATGCCTGACCAAAATAAGGTATTAAAGCATTCATTAGAAGAGTAACCACAGTATCAACTGTATAACTTACTAATATTACACCAGCTTCAATAGCAAAGTTCCAATTAGCTATTTGATTAATTATATCAGTTATTTTATCTGTAGTTTCGTATAATGACATATCATGCATGTAGCGATTTTGGTAGTTATTATATATAGTACTATTACCTTCTAAAAAGTATTTTATTACGTCTGAACTAGATGCTGTTTTATCAGTATCTTTTACTGTAGATATAATATTTGGAGGTACTAAAGTACGAGAACTAGCTAGTTCTTTTTCATATTGAAGTAAGTTAGTAATAATACCATACGTATCTCCTCCTTGAAGACCATCAGCTAGGTTAACTAGTTTATTCTTAACTAGAAGATTCATCTTATCTTTTGGAGCTATGTTATTAATAGCACAGTAGTATTGTTCTGTATTAGAACAAATAGAAGAATATATCTTCAACTTTCTTGTTTGTGGATTATCAAACTCTAACTTTATCCCAGCTCCTAAAACATTAAGTAAATCCATTGTTAGTTTTATCCAATCTTCTTGATCAGATGTACCAGATCTATATAGGATACTTTTCTGTAAGCAAACTGGAACATTAAAACCCATACCAGAAGCAGCAGCTGCATCTTTTACTAAAAGATGTTTGGTATTCATGTTAGAACCTCTTATATCTGCAACTGCACTGCTTCTTTTAGAACCAGAATCTTCTATAAGGCCATCATCATTAGGCCATTCACCTGTAGGAGCTCTCTCAGTTTCCATATTATATATGTTATACTGTATTTTACCTGACATAAATTGAGATCCTACAACAGAACTTGGTATTAGTGGTAAATCACTGGATGATACTGTACCTTGTGTACATAATTTAGTACCATTGTACCTATTACCACCTGTTGGTGGACAGCAATCTGCCGCAGATACATTCTTGCATCTATATACTTTTTCTCCTGTTGGAGTACGTCCACCAAACCAACCTCGTTCGTACTTAGGAATCCACTTACATGTGTCAAGTAGTAAGTTATCAAATAAAGGATCTGGTGGATTTACAGATAATGCTCCTTGTTGTATGCTGTTGAATGCTTCTCCAGTAGAATTAGTCATCAATGTTCCATTATATAGTCTATCTGTAGATGATGGATAACCAGGTCTGCAAGGAAACCTAAACATTCCTTTCTGATCAAGAGAATATGTGATTTTCTCTTCTATAATATTTTTACTTGGTACATTAAGTGAACCATCGTTATTAATGGATATATTAATAGTATATATAATGTGTTTGTATTCTTTCAATATATCAGTCATCTTTTTACCATTTATACTTGAACCAAATATCAAGTCTCCATACGCAGCAGGTAGATTTGTAAGTATGCTAAAGTAATCACTTTGAGCTTCTAGTATTAGTTTAACAATCAAACCCATCGCTGATGGTAATAGATTTTGAACTATATTTACTAGTGTAGGATCTTGTCTTAACTGCGTACGTCTTCTAACCATATCAGTAATCCATACATTTAACCACTTTTGTTTAACTGTTTGAGCATTAATTACTCCAATACTACTTACAACATCATTAAACTGTTTGTTATATAATAGTTGAGATCCGTACCATGATCCACCAGATACTCCAGATAAATACCTAACATTTTTGAATAAACTACTAAACTTAGCATTTGCATCAACTTGTCTTTTCTTCTGATAAAAAGAAGATAAGCATCCATGGATACAACTCATAGCAGTTAAACCACCTGGTGTAAAGCATAATGCAACCTTAGGAGGTTGTTTAATAGGAACAAGGATTGTGTTAAGGACTTTGTACTTCTCAACTTTAACAACTCCTAGAAAGTATAGTGTTAATAGTATAGCAATAATAGTAGATGTTATTATAATAACTGCTTTCATTTATTATAATAGTATGATTTTTTTTACATAAGAAGGTTAAACATATCTCTAACTTCCTGATGTCTATCATATAGTGTGTTAAGCCCAGTGAATACATCAGCAGTTAAGTTCTTATAGTCGTCTGCGTTTCCTCCAATAAATGGGAAAATTGAAACATCAGTACTAGATTCAATAATATATAAATTTGGTATTGTGTATCCACCTTTTAGTCCAACATCTGGAGAAGCAATAACAGGTATATTTTTGTACAATTTTACTTGAATCTTTAGACTAGGACTTACTATGAGGTATTTTGTTGTGAAAGAATGTTCATTATACTTTCTATTAAATATTGTGTAGTTATGTACTATTAAGTTGGACTCATCTTCTATACGTATATGGTCATCTATGTCTAAATCTAGTAAAAATACAGAAACTTCTGTTGTTAAACTAACTAATACTATAGACAAAGAAAAACCAAAATAAGGTATTAAATTATGTAATAGAATAGCAACTGTAGTATTAACAAAAACAGTTGCTAGTATTACACCAGATTCAATTAGAATTCCCCAGTTAGCTACTTGGTTAATTGTGTCAGTCAGTTCGTTTAAAGTTTGTACAGCTCCTTTTAATAGTATATCATTAGTGTTATATCCTTGATACTTTGGGCTATCCAAAAAATAGACTTTAAATGTATCAGAAGTAGTTTCTGATGAATCATATTTTACAGAAGTTATAATATTCGGTGGATATGTACTTGGGTTAGAAGATAGATCATGTTCGTACTGAAGTAAAGTAGTAACAACTGAATACGTGTCTCCATTCCATCCTGCATCTATAACATTTAGAGACTTATTTTTAAGTATAAACTCCATCTTATCTTTCTTAGATAGGTTATTGATGTTACAGTATGCTTTTCTATCGTTTTTACAAAGTAATGTATCTAAAGTTAGTTGTTTATTGATATTTAACCTAGGTGCAGCTACTATTACATTAACCAAATCAAATAAGTAGTTCATCCATTCTTCTTGTTCTGATACACCACTTCTATATAGTAAATGTTTTAAGTAACAAATACTGTTAAAGTTGCCGTATGCAGTTCCAGATGTAGTTACGACATCTTTTATGAAAAGATGGTTTGTAGTTTTTGAACGTAAGTTTGAAGTAATATCTACTACTGCAGTACTTCTGTTGGAATCAGGATTACGTATAGGTCCATTATTATTTGGCCATTCACCAGTAGGAGCACTTTCTGTTTTAATGTTATATATGTTATATTGAATTTTTCCAGACATATAGTTAGAACCTAAAACAGAATCTTGTATAAATGGTAGGTTATTTGAAGAAAATGTAGCTAGTTTACCAACACAAGTACCTTTGTATCTTCTTCCACCTGTTGGCATACAACAGTCAGCTGCAGATACATTCTTACATCTGTATACACTATTTCCTGTTGGATCTGGGAATAGCCAGTCATTATCATACTCAGGAATCCACTTACATGTATCTAATAAAAAGTTATCAAACAAAGGATTTGGTGGATTTACAGATAATATCTCTCTACGTATGCTGTTGAATGCTTCTCCAGTTGAATTTGTCATTAATGTTCCATCATATAGTCTATCGACAGAGGATGGTATACCAGGTCTACAAGGAAATCTAGTCATTTCTTTTTGTTCAAGTGAATAGGTGATTTTCTCTTCTATAGGGTTCATACTAAGAGTAGGTGAGTTAAGTATACCATTGTTTAGTATTGCTATATTAGCACTAAAAATAATATGTTTATACTCATTCAACATATCTATCATTTTCTTATTGTCTATACTAGATCCAAATAATACATTACCAAAGGCAGGAGTAATACTATTAATCATGTTTAAATCTGTAGTACTTTGTATGAATATTTTTAGGATAATACCAATAACAAATGGCAAGTTACGTGTTATAGCAGACACGATTTGTTGATCCTGTGGTAAATTTGTTCTTCTACTAACAAAGTCATTTACATATGCTTCTAACCATTTATTTCCAACAGTTTCTCTGTTAATTATACCAATGCTGTTTATAATGTCATTAAACTGTTGGTTATATAGTAGTTGAGACGCATACCATGAGCCTCCTGAACCAGCAGATATATACTTAATGTTTTTAAATAGTCTACTATATTTTGCTGTTCTATCAACTAATCTTTTCTTTTGAAAAATACTAGAAAAAATACCGTGATGAATAGACATAGCTGCTATACCACCTATTGATAAACTAAGTGCTACCTTTGGTTTAAGATTAACACTAATAGGTATAAGTTTACCACCTGATAGTGTAAGTTTATCAAAACGTTCGATCTTGATAACTCCATAAAAGTATAGTGTTAATAGTACAGCAATAATAGTAGATGTTATTATAATAAGTGTTGTTTTTGTGTTCATTTATTATAATAATATTTTTTTTGGTTTAAATGAAACACGTCTAGCTAGTAAATGAACGAGTTAGCTGAAAAGTTTCTAAAAAATCAGGATGAAACTAGTGCAGTAGAACTAGTTAGATATGCAAGATGTAACAACTTATTTAATCTTGGTTGTATGCTTTCTAAGTTCCTAGAGAACATATATCCTCACAGTCTTGATATCAAGACTGAGTACGGTGTCATGCTTTACTATAACAAAGAGTATGAATCTTCTTATGAAAAGTTTGAGAGTATACTTTCTATGAGAGGATTAACTAAAGAACAGGCAAAACTTGCTATTTTTAATCAGCATTTTTCTATAAACAATATTAAAGATAAGTATATACCTAAACTTGATGACTACATAGTTAAACAGATACTTGATAGAAAGAAGAAACCATTACCTCTAGTCACTTTTACGATTACAAGTTGTAAAAGATTTAATTTGTTTGTTAATACTATCAATTCCTTTGTTAGATGTTGTAAAGATATTGATTTAATAGATGAATGGTTTTGTGTAGATGATAATAGTTCAGAAGAAGATCGTAAGGAGATGCAACGATTATATCCCTTTATAAAGTTTTACTTTAAGAGTAAAGAGGAGAAAGGTCATCCACAAAGTATGAATATAATTAGAAAGTATGTTAAGACTCCATATACTCTTCATATGGAAGACGACTGGAAGTTTTTTGAATGCCGTAACTACATATCTGAATGTTTAGAAGTTTTAGGTTGTGACTCTAAAATTGGACAATGCTTAATAAATAAAAACTATGCTGAGACGGCAGAGAACCACAATATTATAGGAGGAGAGTTTAAGACGACTTCTTCTGGATTAAGATACTACATACATGAATACTGTAAGACTGATAAAGAAAAAGAAGACTTTGTAAAACGTCATGGTTATGGTAATAGTAGTTCGTATTGGCCTCACTTTTCATTTAGGCCTTCTCTACTAAGAACTAAAATTTATCAAGAACTTGGCGAGTTTAATCAGACTATATCTCATTTTGAGATGGACTATAGTTATAAGTATGCAGCTAAAGGATATATATCAGCTTTTCTCGAAAAGGTATATTGTTTACATATTGGTAGACTAACAAGCGAGCGTAACAATAAAAACATACCAAACGCATATGAACTTAATGATGAAGCACAATTAAGTGGTAAAGAAGAACAACTAAAAAAGAAACAAGAAAAACAAGAAAATAGTGAACAATCTATTCGTCTAAAAACATTTGTAGTAAACTTAGATCGTAGACCAGATCGTATGAAAAAGTTTAGTGAACAAACAGAACCAAACTTTCTAAAGTATAATAGATTTTCAGCTGTAGATGGTGCAAGACTTATTCCAACCTCTCAACTACAACAAATCTTTGAAAATAATGACTACAACATGAGAAGTGGTATGGTTGGATGTGCAATGTCTCATGTTAAACTTTATGTTCAACTTTTACAGGATAATGAAAGTGATGCATACTGTATATTTGAGGATGATATAGATTTTGTACCTAAGTTTCAAGATAAGTTTTTGCACTGTATTAATCAGCTACAAAAGACTAAGTGGGATTTATTCTATCTTGGACATACTCTTTATAGTAGATTTATTAACGATAAAGTATATGATAAAGAGACTATTCCAGTAATTGAACAATTCAGTAGAGAAAAATCATTGCAAATGTCGATGGGAGGAACTTTCGGATATCTTATTACAAAGAATGGAGCTGAAAAACTTCTAAACTTTATGAATAAATATGGTATGACAAATGGGATTGATACAGTACAACAAAAGTCTGCTAGTATACTTAATAATTTTTACTCACATCCTCACTTGGTATATTCTGAGTGTTACCGCAATGATGCCGTAAAAACTGTTGATACTGATATACAATGCAATTTTACATCTCTAACATTACCATTTGATAAAAGATTAGAAGAAGAGCTTAAGTATTATGATAATATTAGCCTTTTAGAAAAATTAGAAGATGTAAACTTATATAAACCATGTTATTATAGATCAGATAATAAAGACGAAATTAGAAAGTTTGCAAGTACTTGTAAGTACTTATGCTATACTATAGAAGATAGAGCTCTATTCATTGTACCAAATGGAGATAATGGTAGATTCTTTCATCGTTTTAAGAAGAATGGTATATGGAATGTTGATGATGCAATAAAATATAAGAAAGAATCAGTAGATGGTATAATACTTGTACTAAGTTGTCAAAAACATATGGAGACACGTTTAAAAGAGTTTAAGTTAAATAATGACTGGTA
>JACCDM011801684.1_pt1 | contig 12474 bp, 10 predicted proteins | sample 7445851 | NCBI WGS metagenome assembly JACCDM01 (sample SAMN15323438, study PRJNA562643) | freshwater metagenome | isolation source: river surface water | place: USA:Blue River Watershed | collected 2017-08-16
AGCCACTAAAACTTCATAATCTTCTTCGTTACACCATTCGCTTCTAAGAAGTAAACGCCTGCACGCTTAGGTATAAACGGTATACGATTCGTTTCTGCATTTCCATTCCAAAGTAATACCCCCGTTTCATCATACAATTTGAAATGGCTAGAAGCAGGGTAGCTGCCACTTAAATTCCAATATTCATTATCCGTAATACTACTTGGATAAACGCTCCATGCTGCATTAGCTAGAGGCGCTATTCCGTTCGGCGTGATATTAGCAATCGAGTCAAATATACCTAAACAGTGATTATAATAGCTACCGCAAATGCTCTGCTCTAAACGGATCGCACGTACTTGATAGACATTAGTACCCAATAAAGGAAAGCTATCAATAAAGTTAGAACCGCCTATCATTCCATGTGAAATCACATAGAAAGAATCTTGAATGCTTTTCGCACGCAATACTTCATAGCCCAAAACATTATTACCTAGATTAGCCGACCAATTCAATTGTACGCGGCTATTATTGTAAATGGCTTGCGAACTTAAATTCTGACACACACTGAAATAATCCTGACGTAAACTCGGGTCGCCTAGAAATTCTGTATGGATACCATAATAACCATAATTCAACGGACCATACAGAGCGCTATTATTCTGACTATTCGCAATAGCAGTAGCCATCGGCATTCCCGCGCTTAAGGTGTGGAAATACCAATTCGGTCGACCGGCCCAACAATTCGTAAAGGCACCATTTGGACCCGCAAGTGCTGCTCTTAAAAAATTATCACTTGCATCCCAATCGCCGAAATAAGAACCGAAGCTCATCGTAAACGCGTGATTCAAAGGAACATTCGAAAAGTCTTGCGTAGTGCCAATCCCTGCTGCACTCGTATAACTGCCTCCGCCACAAGCATAGGACCATAAATAATCTTGTGCCGCTAAGGTTGTGAAATAATCTCCGTTACGAGTACTGTCTCCGCCCACACAAGCATATCCATTTCTATAGGCGTTTTGCGCAAATGCTTCGCCGTTAAAATAACCGAAGTTGTCATCTACCAACATCCGCTTGCGATAGCTAATCAATCCCGTTTTAAACTGGTGCAAGCGAGTCAAATACTGTTGCAACAAACTCGTATCTGAACTACTAAAACTCGGTAAATTATAAAAGTCGATTCTTCCAGCACTCAACTCTACATCACTCGGTAAATTACTTTGATCGTATTTGCCATCGCCAGGGATATTTTGATTTTCTGCTCGACTAGCAACGGTATTGTTTACGCTATTATCCGTCCAATTACCATCGATATCTGCATAGAATAAATCCGTAGGCCAAGCACCTTGGTGATCAGGATGTCCATCTGGATTTATATCGCCACTATACGGAACTGGCACATGTCCGACAATCAATAATGCACTCGGTAAATCATGGCGCTTATGATAGAGATTTTGGATCAGCGATTTAATGTTGGCTACGCTCTGTGTTCGACTTACATAAATGGGATGTACCCACCAAGCATCTGCCGTGAGATCTAATAGTAATTGTTGTAATTCGTTTTGTAAAGGGATGGCATAGGTCGAATCGATCAATACAATCATTTCTCCAAATGAGCTCTGGTTGGCACTTTCAAAGCCACCACAAAAATATTGTTCGACATTCGGTAGGGAATGCTTTCGTTGTATTTGAATACGATATTCGTAACGAAGTCCTTTTTGTACCGCTAAGTCATTAAAGTTGCTAATCGTTCCACTGTAGGTATTTGTCGGCCCCCAGGTGCTAGCATTCATTAATTTTTTCGAAAAGGAAATTGTAGCGAAGTTGGTATCTGCCGTCCAATTGAAAACTATTTTTTTCGTCGGAGCCGCACTGTAGGTGATATGCATCGGAAATGCTAAATCACTAGCTTGTTGCGCAATGGCACTACCATTCATTGCAATAAAAAAAGAGAATAGAAGTGCTATTGAAAAGGGTAATCGCATTAGTGCTTATTGTAATTGATGGAATTTTTATACTCTTCAACTTTCAAAACACTGATCATCCGTCCTACCTTTCTTTCGATGGCATAGGCTTTCGACTTCGATAGGGTACTTTCGTTTATTAAGTGACCGAATTCCAGCAGCCATACCATCCCGCTCATGATTATCAAAGCAATGCCTGCTCCGACAATACCTCCTAATAACTTATTTACAAAACTTAATGCGATGGCTTCCAATAGGCCTTCAATCAGCTTTCCTACAATTTTAAAGACAATAAAAATCGCGATAAACAATAATAAAAATACAGCAATAGGAGCCCATGCTTTATCGTTCCATCCTAGCAAATTAGTTACTTGGTGGGAGAAGCGAATCGTTAGCATTACTCCTAGAATGTAGGCCACTAAAGAAATGATTGACATCACTAATCCTTTGCTGAATCCACGTATGAATCCATACACGATAAACAATAAGGATAGGATATCGAGCCACATATTAACCTGCGATTTGCGCTAAAAGCGTTTTTACCGTTTCTGAAACTGTCTTGCCATCTGCCTTACCTGCGAGTGCTTTAGAGGCAACGCCCATCACCTTGCCCATATCCGCTGGCGATTTTGCGCCCACTTGTTCGATAAAACCTTTAACAGCTTCCGTGATTTCTTCGGCAGACATTTGCTTCGGCAAATACGCTTCAATAACGTCTAATTCTTCTTGTTCCTTTTGCGCTAATTCCGGACGGTTTTCTTTCAAGAAAATCTCCATCGATTCTTTACGTTGCTTGGCTAGCTTCGTTAACACTAGAATTTCTTTCTCTGCTGTCAAGGAGTCGCCTGCACCTTTCTCTGTCAATGCTAAAAGAATAGCGCCTTTGATGGCTCGCAAGCCACGTAAACGTCCTTCTTGTTTTGCTAACATTGCTTCCTTAATTGCTCCGTTGATTGAATCTACTAATGCCATAAATAATCTTTTTATTATGCCTAAAGTTAATTAATTTTTTTTGGACTGCTTTTTGCTATTTTATTCTTCGCCTCCCTTTTTCATCTAAAAACCTTTAGAAGTGTAAAAAAAAAATGGCATCTTCGCTTAACCTTTAAAAATCAGTATACAATGCCTCATATCCTTATTGTGGATGATGAAAAAGCTATCCGCAAATCGCTCCGTGAAATACTAGAGTACGAAAAATATACGGTCGACGAAGCTGCCGATGGCGCAGAGGCTATTGAGAAAATTAAAGAAATAGCCTACGATTTAGTGTTGTGCGATATTAAAATGCCAAAATTTGATGGCATGGAAGTGCTAGAAAATTCACTAGCAGCTAACCCTGATTTACCTTTTATCATGATCAGCGGTCATGGTACCGTAGATACTGCTGTTGAAGCCGTGAAAAAAGGAGCTTACGACTATATCAGTAAGCCACCCGATTTAAATCGTTTATTAATCTCCCTTCGTAACGCACTCGACAAACAAAGTTTGGTAACACAAACGAAGGTGTTGAAGCGTAAAGTGACGAAGAATCGTGAAATCGTTGGTGATTCTCCAGCAATCAAGAAAATTAAAGATACCATTGATAAAGTTGCTGCTACCGACGCTCGTATTTTGATTACAGGTGAAAACGGTACCGGTAAAGAATTAGTAGCTCGCTGGATTCATGAAAAAAGTCATCGTGCCAACGGACCATTAATCGAAGTGAACTGTGCCGCTATTCCTGCTGAATTAATCGAAAGTGAATTATTCGGTCATGAAAAAGGCGCCTTCACCTCAGCTATCAAACAGCGTATTGGTAAGTTCGAGCAAGCCAACGGCGGTACTTTATTCTTGGATGAAATTGGGGATATGAGTTTGGCTGCACAAGCGAAAGTATTGCGCGCTTTACAAGAGAATAAAATTACCCGTGTCGGTGGTGATAAAGACATTACCGTTGATGTACGTGTGATCGCTGCGACGAACAAAGACTTAAATCGCGAGATTGACAATAACAATTTCCGTATCGATTTATACCATCGCTTAAGTGTGATCTTGATTCACGTTCCAAGCTTGAACGAACGTGCGGAAGATATTCCGATGATCGCAGAACGCTTTGTGAATGAGATCTGCGAAGATTATAGCATTACCAGAAAAATTATCACTCCGAAAGCAATGGCTGAATTGCAGCAGATTCAATGGAGTGGAAATATTCGTGAATTACATAATGTCATCGAACGCTTAGTAATTTTAAGTGATCAAAAAATCACTGAAACGGAGGTTCAGAATTATGTTGTAGGCAATAAATCGAAGGCGAATACGCTAGAAGATATTTTTGAAAAATACGATAAGTTCCAGGAGTTCAAAGACTTTATGGAACGTGTTTTCATCGAATTTAAATTACAGAAGAATGGTTGGAATGTAACCAAGACTGCGGATGAAATTGATATTCAACGTAGCCATCTGTACAATAAAATCGAGAAATATAGTCTTCGTCGCGATTAATGCTTGAACTCTATAGCCGCTGAATTCACACAATAACGGAGTCCGCTAGCTGTAGGTCCATCATCAAATAAATGCCCTAGATGTCCACCACAAGTGGCACAGATAATTTCTATGCGACGCATCCCGTGGCTGTTATCTTCGCGTTTGATGATTTTACCACCCGCAATTTCGTTATCGAAGCTAGGCCATCCGCAGTGTGATTCAAACTTCATACTGTCTGCGAACAACTCCGTACCACAACCTGCGCAAACATAGGTTCCTTTTTCGAAGTGCAAGGTATATTTACCTGTGAAAGGCCTTTCTGTACCGCTTTGACGTAATACATAGTATTGGTCGGGCGTTAATTTTTCTTGCCATTCTTTATCGCTAAGCTGTACTGGAAACGAATCTTTATTCATGATTGGGGTGCTTGTGTTGGCTTGGTTTACTTGAATATTTTGCGCATGATCGCATCCTGCTAATAAGCAGCCTAAAATAGTTAGAAACAAAATATTGTACTTCATCCTATTTAAACAATAAACAGAAGTTTTAGTTCAGTTTACCTAATTGTCTTTTTGCTATTCACTAACCAAATGCCCACTAAAACGATTGCTCCACCAATCCATTGATGAATTGGCAAGTGCTCCGAAAGTACGATATATCCGAAGATGGCGGTCCATACTGCCTGACTGAGTAAGCTAACGGAGGCGATGGTGCTGGGTATAAATCCTAAAGCATAGTTGATCGCCATCCATCCTATTACATGTGTGATGAGGCCCAATCCTATTAAAGCAGGCCAGGTGTTAGTCGGAGGAAGCGCTAAGGAAATGTCTGCAAAGTAGGCTGAAACAGCCAGCATCAGGGTGCTTCCTAAGGTGGCAAAGGTCATGAAACTGAAAGTGTCTAACTTTTTGCGAACTTCTTGTGTGGTCAATAAATAAATGGCATAAAAGAAAGAGGCGACTAATGCGAGTGTATCAGCCCAAGAGATTTTTGCTGCTTGTAATTGTTTGAAATCAAGAATACAAAAGATTCCTGTCATAGCCACGGCAGTACCTAACCAAACACGATTGGAAGGACGATTACGCCAAAGCAACCAAGCCCCTAAGGCAACCCATATCGGAGCGAAATTCGCAAGGACGGTGGCGATGGAAGCGGTTCCTTCCATGATGGATGTGTTCCAAAAGGTAAGATCTAGTCCGAAGAAAATACCGCCTAAGATGGCTAGTTGAATTTGCTTATTAAAAAGAGGGATACGTTTTTCAGGATAGCGTAGTTGACGGATTATCCAAACTGGAAGGAGAATGGCAAGGGCGATGAATACGCGGTAATAAGCAGAAATGATTCCAGGAAGTCCGGTCATTTTTACAAAGATCGCCGACCATCCAATGCACCAAGTGCCGATGAATAGAGCGATATAATGTTTCGACTTATTCATTGTAGAGGTTCATAGCACGTTCCAAACCGATAGTACCAAACGCAAGCACCATTTCCATTGCCTTTTTGAGTTTTGGTTCGATAGCCGTGTTTTCTTCTGGCTTGAATTTGCTTAGCACATAATCCGCTTGACGACCTTTGGAGAAATTATTTCCAATACCAAATTTTAGGCGAGGGTAGTTATTACCACCTGTTTCAAGATCGATATTTTTCAAGCCATTATGACCTGCATCGGAACCTTTGGCCTTCATCCGTAAACAGCCCACAGGAAGGGATAAATCGTCGAGAACGACTAAGATATTTTCTTTTTCAATTTTCAGTTGCTGCATCCAATATTTCACCGCCTTACCACTTAAGTTCATATAAGTAGTGGGCATGATGAGATGAAAGTTTCTTCCTTTGTGTTTGAAGTGCGTATAATAGGCGAGTCGATCAATTTCGAAGCGTACCTTATGCTCATTTGCTAAAGCTTGTACCACGTCGAAACCTATATTATGACGTGTTTTCTCGTATTCGGAGCCGATATTGCCTAAGCCTACAATCAGGTAATTCATAATTAGATGTCCTGTATTACTTTCAATTTTACCGTATCAATTTTCGTCGTGGTGCCCGCGATAATCGTGATTTCGAATTGATCTAAATTCAATACCTCGCTCACGGTAGGAATACTCTCATGATGATGTAAGATATACCCAGAAAGTGTTTCGTATTCGCCTGTTGGAATATTTAAATCGTACTTGTCATTGATGAAATCAATTTCAATACGACCACTGAAAAGATATTCATGCGTAGCCAATTGCTGGTCTACTAATTCATGTGCGGCGTCGAACTCGTCATGTATTTCTCCAAAAATCTCTTCTAACACGTCTTCCATGGTTACCAAGCCTGCTGTTCCACCATGTTCATCTACAACCCAAGCAATACTTTTTCTTTCACGCATGAAGAGATTCATCAAATCAACCGCCATCATCGATTCAGGAATCGCTGGGATCGGTTTGATAATGCTTTTAATACTTTGCGGAACGAGTAATAAATCTTGGTGATGTACGTAACCGAGCACATTATCCGCTTCGTCATCGATAACAATCAAACGAGATAGTTTAGTTTGAATAAACATGTTGCGCATCTCTTCAATGGGAGCGCTCACGTCAATCATTACAATTTCAGTACGCGGAATCATACACTCTCTCACTTTTACTTCTGTGAGGTAAAGTGCGTTTTCAAAAATTTCGGTATTGATTTCTTGGTGTTGCGTCTCTTGTGGTTGTGTTTGTTTTACAAAATGTTCCAAGTCGTGGCGACTAAAAACGGGTTTCTTTTCTTCAATCCCACCTTTGAGAAATAGGTTTAAGATTTTTTTCGCTAGCCAAGCAAAGAAAATCGCTACAGGGGAGATACACCAGAAAACAATCTGAAATGGGATAGCTAAGACGTTTAACCAGGAGTTGGGGTTGATACGAAAAAGCGCTTTTGGGATAAATTCGCCTAGAACAAGGATTATCAAGGTGGCGATGAGGGAAGAGATCAATAAAATGACCAGAGAATTTGGATCCTTATCCCCGTAGATCCAGGCAGATAATTTAGGATCCATCAACTTCGACATGTAAATCTCGTAAATGATGAGGGCGATATTGTTCCCTACTAAGATTGTACCTATGAAATGTGAAGGGTTTTTGAGGAATCTGCTTAAAATGCGTGCAGAAAGCTTGTTTTGTGAGCGCTCTAATTCAATGCGAAGCTTGTTAGAGCTAACGAAGGCAATTTCATAGCCTGCAAAAAACGCGACACAAAGAATGGTGATGACAATTATCCAAATCATGTCGCTAAAATACGCTTTTTCAGCGAATCAGCTTAGCGGGCTGTAAAAAGCAAGCAAGCGAGCAAAATAGTGCTAATGATTAAAACGGGCGTTAAATAGCTCTTCGTTTCAAAGGAGCGTTCCATTTTTTGAATGTACGATTCCAATTTGGATGAATCATTCCACGAATTGCTCTTAGGGCCGCCGAAATAGAATTCCATAAGGTATTTTTTCTGCCACAAATGTCGCCTGACTGTGTAAATGCTACTTTATCCACAGGTTAATTAATTCTTACGGATAAAAAGCATATTCTACTTGGGATTTTAGCGGAATAGCTGTAAGTTTGGGCCTCTAATTTTATACATTATGAATCTGCACGAATACCAGGCGAAAACCTTATTGAACAAATACCAAGTTCCGACACAGGAAGGTATTGCTTGTTCATCTGTTGATGAAGCGATTGCCGCTTATAACTCTATTGCTACTGCAACGAATTCTAAGTTCGCTGTAATCAAAGCTCAAATTCATGCGGGTGGCCGTGGAAAGGGAAAGGTAGTTGGTACTGAGCAACGTGGTGTGCAAGTAGTTAAATCTGCTGACGATGCGAAAACAGTTGCTAGCAACTTATTGGGAGGTACATTGGTAACTATCCAAACGGGTGAAGCTGGTAAAGTGGTAAATAAAATTTTGGTGGCTCAGGACGTATATTATGACGGACCGAATCCAACAAAAGAATTCTATTTGTCGATTCTTTTGGATCGCGCAAAAGGACAAAACGTAATTATGTATTCTACGGAAGGTGGAATGGATATTGAAGAAGTGGCACATCATACTCCTGAGAAAATCTTCAAAGAGTGGGTACAACCAAATGCAACTTTAGCTCCTTTCCAAGCACGTAAAATCGCTTTCAACTTCGGTTTGAGCGGTGATGCCTTCAAAAATATGGTGGCTTTCGTTACTCGTCTGTACAATGCTTACGTAGGGTTAGATTGCTCAATGCTTGAAATCAATCCTCTTTTCAAAACTTCAGATGAGAAAATCATCGCAGTTGACTGTAAAATGAATTTGGATGATAACGCTTTGGTACGTCACCCTGACTTACTTGCAATGCGTGATGTGACGGAAGAAGATCCTACAGAAGTAGAAGCGGGTGAATACAACTTGAACTTCGTTAAATTAGATGGTAACGTAGGTTGTATGGTAAACGGTGCTGGTTTGGCAATGGCTACCATGGATATGATTAAGTTGAGTGGCGGTGAGCCAGCTAACTTCTTAGACGTGGGAGGTACTGCAAACGCTACTACGGTAGAAGCAGGTTTCCGTATCATCATGAAAGACCCTAACGTAAAAGCGATCTTGGTGAATATCTTCGGTGGTATCGTACGTTGCGACCGTGTTGCGCAAGGTGTAGTAGATGCGTATAAGTCGATCGGAACCATCAATATTCCAATCATCGTTCGTTTGCAAGGTACTAATGCTGAAGCAGCGAAAGAATTAATCGAAGCCTCTGGCTTAAAAGTTCAGTCTGCTATCCGTTTGGAAGAAGCAGCTGATTTGGTAAAACAAGCAGTTAGCTAAGGACCCAGCTAACTATCTTTAAAGAACCAAAACCCTGTTATGCGTAAACTATCATTCGCGATAATACAAATATGCCTACTTCTCAGTGGGCATTTTTTGTATGCACAAAACACTATCACTGGCGATATCAAAGGCTTTGTCTATGATCAAGGTACTGGAGAGGCAATTCCATTAACGAATGTCTTGATAAAAGGTACAACGTTCGCCGAACAAACGGATTTGAATGGATTCTATTCCATTAAAAAAATTCCTGTTGGTACCTATACTATTTTTTGTACCTATGTCGGTTATGATACAGCTTTGATTAGTGTAGATATCAAAGAAGGGCAAGTGCTTACGCAACGTATTTCGCTCACTAAAAAAGCGCGTACTACAGGTACAGTGAACGTTTCTGCGAGAAAAAATGAGAAGCTGAGCAATGTGAATGTGGGTGCTATGCAAGTAACAGCGACGCAAATCAAATCTATGCCGAGCATCGGTGGTTCCCCCGATTTAGCGCAATACCTTCAAGTAGTGCCTGGGGTGGTGAGCTCCGGTGATCAAGGTGGTCAGTTGTATATTCGTGGTGGTGCACCTGTGCAGAATCGTATTATGATTGATGGGATGACAATCTACAATCCCTTTCACTCTCTTGGTTTGTTCTCTGTATTCGAAACGGATATCATCAAAAATGCGGATGTAAAGACTGCTGCTTTCAATGCAAACTACGGCGGCGCTACCTCTGCTATTATCGACGTTACAACCCGCGATGGGAATAAGAAGCGTTTGAGCGGTAAGGTGTCTGCGAATACCTTTACTAGCAAAGTGATTTTAGAAGGACCTTTGAAAAAGATGAAAGGGGATAATGGTTCGAGTACTTCCTTTTTGGTAAGTGCAAAATCGAGCTATTTGAATCGTTCTTCTAAAGTGTTTTATCCCTATGCGGATACGACAGGAAATGGCTTGCCATACACGTTTACAGACTTATATGGCAAATTATCTTTCAATAGTAATAGTGGTTCTAAATTGAATTTATTTGCCTTTAATTTCCGTGATAGCGCAAACTATCGTAAGCTAGCGGAATTTGCGTGGGGCTCTTTTGGCTGCGGCGCTAATTTCGTTATTAGTCCTGCTAATTCAACCACCTTGGTAAAAGGTAATATGGCCTATTCTAAATATAGCCTTGTCTTGCGTGAGGCAGACGGTCGTCCGCGCTCAACTAGTATCGGCGGCTTCTCTGCAGGATTAGACTTCGGCTATCGAATGGAAGATGATGCCTTTTTGAATTACGGCTTCGAAGTAAATGGCTTCAAGACCACCTATAATTTCTTCACGGCTACCGGCTTGAAAGTAGGTTCTGGAGAAGATCAGAATACTACAGAACTTGCTTCTTATATTTTGTTCAAAAAGGTAAAGAACAAAAGACTTGTGATCGAACCAGGCTTGAGAATCCCATACTATGCGTCTTTGAATGAAATTTCAGTAGAGCCACGCATCGGGATGAAATTTAATTACTCTCAAAATTTACGCTTCAAATTCGCGGCGGGTAAATACTCTCAAAACTTAATGTCTACCAAGTCGGATCGAGATGTCGTGAATTTATTTACCGGCTTCCTTTCCGGACCAGAGGAGGAGTTGAAGAATACAGAAGGGGAATTGGCTACTAGTAAATTGCAGAAAGCATGGCAAGCAGTGGCGGGAGTAGAGTATGATTGGAAGAAGTATTTAGAATTTAACGTGGAAGGATACATTAAAGACTTTACGCAATTAATCAATATCAATCGTAATAAAGTGCAGGTGCAAGATCCAAACTTTATGATTGAGAAGGGCTATGCTTATGGAACCGATTTGTCGTGTAAACTCGATTATAAAGGACTTTCATTCTGGGTGGTTTATGGTCACGGATATGTGATGCGTTATGATGGAACGAAATTAGCAGATGGAACGAAAGTGTATTACTGGCCGCCATTTGATCGTCGTAATAATGTCAACTTGTTGATGACCTATCAATTTGGTAAGGACTTGACTTGGGAATTTGGTGCTCGTTGGAACTACGGTAGTGGCTTCCCATTCACCAAGACACAAGGATTTTATGAGAAGTTCGATTTCTCGCAAGGCTTGAATACAAACTACTTGACGAATAATGGTCAGCTAGGTATTTTATATGATTCGAAATTAAATGACGGTCGTTTACCCTACTTTCATCGTATGGATATTAGCTTAAAGAGGAAGGCGTATATCGGCAAGAATGGTCTATTGGAAGCTGTTTTCAGCATTACCAATGTATACAATCGTGCCAATATGTTCTACTTCGATCGTATCACGAATCAACGTATCAACCAATTGCCTATCTTACCTGCAATCGGCTTCGATTATACGTTTTAAGCTTTAGGGTGCTTGTTGAATGACGATGCTCTGCGTGTGAATGCTTGCATCCAAACCTTTCAGTTGGACCCAATAAATACCTGCTGGGACATCCTTAAAGCAAGGACTTATATCTGTTGAACTTGCGTGAATAATACCATTCCCTAATGAAATTCCGAGCGCATTATAAATGTTATAGGTGCCGTTGAAATTAGTCGGCGTATGTAACAAAATCACTTCTCCAGTATGTGCTGGATTCGGATACAGACTGTAGTTGAACGCCACAGGCTGGATTGATTTAATACCCGTTAGTTTTGGTAAGCAACTTGAATCGAATAACATTTGATCCATCCAGGCTAGTCGATGAAATAGCCAATTTTTTAAGGTATCAATTTCTTCTGCATAGGTAGGAGGGTAATAGGCATTTGGCCAAATATAAGAACCCAAAATTGGCCAGCGTGTATAATGCTTTTGCTGTGGTACTTGCACGACTTGCACAAAGGAATCAATCAAGTGATTGAGGTGGGTGCTATCTAAAACAGTTTGACGAAATTTCGTGTATCTGCATTTGTATTCTTGTCGATATAAGGTGTCTTGTTCATAGAAATGACGCCACCAAACCGGATTATCCGGGCAAAGCATATCCCATTGCCAAACAGTACAATCGCTTGCTAATAGATAGTCGCCGTTTCCATAAGATAAGTTATAATCCCATACCGGACCCGCTTTGATACGAGCGTCTTTATCATCTCTATCCTTGTGATAATAGCTACTCAAGCGATAGCCATCGATATTTCTACTCAGTTCCACAAGCAAGGAGTGATCGATAAATGATTTGGCGCTGATATATTTTCGATAGCCGTTGACAGTATCATAAGGCGAGAAATAGCGAATAGAGTTTTCGAAGGCGTTTAC
>JACCDM011408471.1_pt1 | contig 12459 bp, 13 predicted proteins | sample 7445851 | NCBI WGS metagenome assembly JACCDM01 (sample SAMN15323438, study PRJNA562643) | freshwater metagenome | isolation source: river surface water | place: USA:Blue River Watershed | collected 2017-08-16
ATATCAATATCTGTGTCCGCACCTTGAGGAATCGTTCTAGAACTAAAGTTTGTGGAATTTAAATTGATCACACTGAGACTAGTCCAATCTATGTAGTTGTCTGTAGTTTGTATTTCAAGGCTAGGATTAAACAGCACTAATATCTGTTCTAGCAATTGAAGTTTTTGATCTGTGTTCGAAGTCCAAATGTCCGCTTTCATAGTTAACTTGAATGGTGTGGGCATCAACCTTTCCACAGTATAGTTGCCACCTTGAACGTTTTGATATTCAACCATACCATCATTGTCTGTGTCAGTATATCGTCTTTCCCTAATATTAACCTTGCTAACAAAAGTAGCATCGCTTAACCTATCAGTGTCCATTTCTAGACCAGTAATATAGCAGGCCACACGAGGCACAGTGCTCATTTTATTTTCTGAATTATCTTTGATGATACTAGCCACTTGACGTGTTAGGTCACCATACATTACAGGAACGTGGCGTTCTTCGGGAGTGTCACCTCCTGTCTTATACTTAAAACCTATGAATATACGCATGAACTGCGTTACATAGCGTCTTATCTGCCCGTCATAAAAATAATCCATTAGTTAAATTCCTTACCCTGTTGACAGAGTTCACACTCGCAGTCGGGACAATTATCGCATTCTTGGCAACTATGTCCGCAGTGTCTTACACAGCCACAGGTGCATTTATATTCTATTTCTTTATTTTCGTTTTCCATTAGTCGTCCGCCTTGGGTCTTAGTGCTTTACTTAAACTTTGTTTTTCTTGAACTGTTCTACCATCTATCTTAGCAGTAGTGTCATTGTTAATGAATGAAGTTTTTTGTGTTTGGCGAACATCTTTGCCTTCAAATCTTTGTCCGCTAACAACATCATCAGTACCTAAATTGCTCATTGTCATTCTAGCCACATCCTCTATCTTGATCCATCGTGTTCCATTAAATCTAAACAATCTATTTGGCAGATAATCTTTTCTTAAACAGTATTGACCCATTGTAGGATTAATAGGGAAAGCGATACCTGCAGAGAACGGTGCTCCGTTGGCTGGAATACCATCTTCGGTGAGGTATCCGTCATAGTATTTGCCGTCCATGCTTTGATTCTGTGTGCTGGCATTAGCGCCGGCATAGACTGGATTGCCGTTTTCGTCTAGAACTGGTTGACCGTTTTCGTCTAGAGCGGGTTCTCCTCTATCGGCACTGTATTGTGCGACGATATCACTGTCAACTGTGACTAATTCAGCATTACCATCTGTGTCTTTTTGTAAATGATAGTAGCGACTGGTATCATATCCACTCTTAGGAGCATCTAGTTCTGCTTGATCCAACACTGCCTGAGTGATCTGCATTTCTTTTTCATAGGTGCTCATAACATCACGCAGTGTGAGATCGCTGCCTTCGCCGGCAACACCATCGAGTATTTCTTTGTATTCTTGACTGTCTACTAATGGTTTACATTTTGCACGATATAAATGCGGATACCATGTTACAGAAAAGCCTTCTGATGCACGACTTATTTCTTCTATGACATAAAATCTTTTTAGAGCAAACTGCAGATCGTTGAGTGCGAATTCGTCTTTGAGATGAGGTAGTTCTATCACGTCACCCGCAATTAGTTTTCTACCAATTTTTTCCACTGTATCGTTGATATGAAAACTGATGAAAACTGTGTCATTTTGTAGGAATAGACCAAACTGGCTTAGGTTGAAATCTGTGTCCTGTATATTATAGACTCCACGCAGAATGTAAACATCAGGATCGTATTTGCGATCTCTGTTTTCTAAGAACAGTAGATCTTGTATCTGTGTTTCAGATGTGCCGGTATAGCCCGGTGTAGATGGGGTTGCAGTTGAAGATGATCCGGGTCCTATATACTTGTGAATCAGCACATCTGTGCCGCCAACTTGGAACATTTCCCAGATATGTTTATCAATAAACTTGTAATCGTTGCCCTTTTCTGGGCGGTATAAGCTGAGTCTTGGCATAGTCATATATTTACCGCTACGATAAATAGTTATATGAGCTCAAACGATCAAGCAAAACAACAGGTATTTGACTACTGCAAGGCCATGCTAGGCGATGGTATGATTGATGTAGAGTTAGATCCAATACACTACGAAACTGCACTTAATCGCGCACTGGCTGTGTTCCGTCAACGCAGCGATAATGCTGTGGAAGAAAGCTATGTGTTCCTAAATCTTTTGGTAGATACCAACGAATATATACTGCCCGCTGAAATCCAACAAGTTCGTCAAATATTTCGTAGAAGCATAGGTTCACGCACAGGCGGTGGCTCGGGCGGTACTGTGTTTGAACCATTTAATCTAGCTTATACAAATACATATTTGTTAAGTTCGACCAACATGGGCGGATTACTAACCTACGAATTATTTGCACAGTATCAAGAACTAGTAGGCAAAATGTTTGGTAGCTTTATCAATTTTACCTACAATTCACAGAGTAAAAAATTGCGTATAGAACAACGTCCGAGAACAGAGGAGTCTGTAATGCTGTTGTGCTACAACATCAGACCAGACTTTGCATTAATCAGCGATACATATTCTGGTCAATGGATCAAAGACTATGCGCTGGCTAATTGCAAGATGATGCTAGGACAAGCACGTGAAAAATTTGCTCAAATCGCAGGTCCACAGGGCGGTTCAAGCCTAAACGGTGCTGCTCTTAAAACAGAAGCACAGACTGAAATGGACAAGCTGATGGAAGATCTCAAAACTGGTGTTACTACACAGGGTTGGGGTTGGATAACTGGCTAAAAATCCTTTGACTTTTTTCTAAACCTATTGTATAATAGTCTTTATAGGAGACAATTATGATTATAGGTATTTGCGGATTTATTGGCAGCGGCAAGGACACAGTCGCTGACTATCTAGTTAACTTTCATGAATTTAGACGCGAGTCGTTTGCCAACACTCTCAAAGATGCTGTGAGCGCAGTGTTTGGTTGGGATCGCACGCTGTTAGAAGGTCGCACAGCAGAAGCACGCGAGTGGAGGGAACAGGTAGATCCGTGGTGGGCAGAACGTTTAGATATGCCTACATTAACTCCTAGATGGGTTCTGCAATACTGGGGTACAGAAGTTGCTCGTAGAAGTTTCCATGATGATATTTGGATCGCAAGTCTAGAAAACAAAATCCGTAACTCTAAAGATCACGTTGTGATTTCAGACTGCCGTTTTCCTAACGAAATTGCAGCTATCAAAAACGCTGGCGGTATAATAGTGTGGGTACAGAGAGGTGAATTACCCGGCTGGTACGAACATGCTGTTGAAGCTAACAAAGGCAGCAATATTGGACTCAACGAAATGAAACGCTTGGGTATTCATGCTTCAGAATGGGCTTGGTTAGGCTGTGATTTTGACGTGATTGTAGATAACAACAGTACCATTGACGAACTATATTCACAGACCAAAGATCTAGTAGTCAGCCACAAGGTCCCCTTGGCGCCAGGTTATTCCTTCCCTGCTTAACAGCTGAGCACAATTAGCACACACAGTTTTTAGGTTTGAATGGCGGCAATTGTCTAAGTTGCCGTCTATGTGAAATACCCTAAACACTTCCTTATAGGGCGACTTAAAACCACACTTGTCACACGGGGTTTTTATCTTGTAACCAGCACGTTGCCATCTAGGTATGCCATGAGATAACCCATGCGCCATACAGATTTCACAGAGGCTTCTATAATAGATTCTATCACCTTTTTTGTAGTTTATCGCACGGGGTCTTAAACCGCATTTACACAATGGTCTCATATACATATTTAAAAGAACCGCACCTTTTTGACCCCTTTTAATCTTAGGTAAAGCGGCTAATTTTGTGTTCCACCGCTAAATACATTGAGCAAAACTATTACCAGGAGAATAGGGAACATGGCACTTCAATCACCCGGCGTACAAGTTACGGTAATCGACGAGAGTCAGTATACACCTGCCGAGCCAGGCACAACACCTCTTATCGTTGTAGCCACAGGGCAAGATAAGACAAATGCAGCAGGCACAGGTACTGCCACTGCAACAACTAAAGCAAATGCTGGAAAAGCATTTAAAATGACAAGCCAAAAAGATCTAGTAGATTTTTATGGTGTACCTTTCTTTGAAAAGACAGCAAGTTCAAATCCAGTACATGGTGGCGAACGAAACGAATACGGTCTTCTAGCAGCATACAGCTTGCTAGGAGTAAGCAACGCAGCATTTATTGTCAGGGCTGACGTAGATTTAACCGAATTAGAAGCATCAGCATCAGCCCCGGGAGCATTACCAGACGACGGACAATGGTGGTTAGATACACGTTCTACAGCTTGGGGTATCCAAGAATGGAATGGTTCTGCAGCCACAGTAGTTGGTGGACAAAAGTTCACAACTAAAATTCCACATGTACTAACAGACGACGATGTAGACAACATCACTAGCGGAGCTCCTAAAACTTCTTTTGGCGCTACAGGCGATTATGCGGTAGTGGTAGAAACTGTAGACGGATCTGGTACATTTACGGCTTCGAAAGAATATGCAAGAATTTATTACAAATCACCAGGTAACGGAAACGTTGCAGGTGGCGGCACAGCAGTAGCAGCAGGAACCTGGGTAAAACTAGGAAGCCAAGCATGGGCAGCAAGTTGGCCTACAGTTAAAGGCACTGTAGCAATCACTGGTAATGTTGCTGATGGTAATTTTGTAATCAACGGAACTACTATTAATGTAACTGGAACACCTACATTAACTACTTTAGCTTCTACTATCAATGGATTAACTCTTACAGGAGTAACTGCTAATGTAGTTAATAACAGATTATATCTATATTCGAACGGTGCCACTGACACTGACGGTGATTCATCCAATGCCAATTCTATCACTGTTACCAGTGGTACTATAAATGTTACAACAATTTTTGGTATAACATCCGGATCAACATATCATGGTCCTCGTCTAGCACAAACTCCTCATACATCAGTTCCGGCATTCAAGATCGGTGACGATGATGATGATGGCACAGGTACATTGGCTAACGGTCGCCCAACAGGGTCTGTATGGATTAAGACTACAGAACCAAACAGTGGTGCTCGCTGGATCGTAAAGAAATGGAATTCAGCTACAGAAACATGGGTATCTGTTAACGCACCGATTTATGCAACAGGACATTCTGCACTATACTATCTTGATAGATCAGGTGGTGGCGCAAATATCGGTCAAAACGAATTATTTGTGCAAACTAATGCAGAAGAAGATAGTTTATATGACGCAAGTCCAGAAACAGCAACGTTCCGTGTTTGGAAGAGAGCAGTAGCAGCGAATGCCACAACTAAGATCACTTCGCAAGCGATCACCACAACTGAAGTAGCAAATGGCAGTTTAATTTGGACTTTGAAACAATCAATTCCAGGTAGTGCTACTCTAGTATCAAAAGCTATCTCTTTCACAACTACAAGCAGCGGATCGCCTGCAGTATCAAATGCACCTAGAGAAATCGCAGATGCTATCAACGCTATTGCGAACTTTGGATTTGATAATTCAGATCCAGCAAATCCAGTTGAAATTCCTAGTTACATTGAAGCTAGTGTAACTGAAGACAACGAGCTAGTGATTGAACATTCACAAGGCGGTGAAATTCGTTTCTCAGCAGCAGGTGCTAGTTTAACTGCATTAACAACACTATTTGCTCCATTCAATATAGATGCTCTTACTGGTACAGCTAATTTTTATACTTTGCCAGCAAACTCCGCTGAAAACTATGTGGCTTCAGGATGGCAACCACTAGCAGCTAACGATTTCCTTGCTGCGGCATCTGCTCCAAGCAACGATCCATCAGATGGTCAACTATGGTATAATTCTGCAGTTAACGAAATTGACATCATGGTACACAACGGAAATACATGGGTTGGATACCTAGATGAGTTTCCTTCAACTGCGTCCACAGGACCAAAAATATCTGCATCAAATCCTTATACCGGTGGTGTAACATTTGTTGATAATGATTTATGGATCTCAACAGCAGATCTAGAAAACTTCCCAACAATCTATCGCTACAACAGCAACATCCAGGGTGTTCCTGCTAGCGAAAAATGGGAGTTAATTGACAAAACCGATCAAACCACAGAATCAGGAATTTTATTTGCTGATGCACGTTGGGGCAAAACTGGTGCTACTGGTAACACAGCAGCTACAATCCAAGCATTGTTATCAAGCAATTATCTAGATCCAGATGCTCCGGATCCAGCATTATATCCAAAAGGTATGTTGTTATGGAATACTCGTAGATCCGACGGTAACGTTAAGAGATACGAAGTAAATTATATCGACCAAACCAAAGATAACGAAAGATATGATTCTACAAATTCACCTCTAGGTAATGCTGTAGTTACTGCAGAATCTATGAGTGGTTACACAGAAAAAGATCGTTGGGTTACAGCTTCACCTAACAACGAAGACGGTTCAGGTACATTCTTACGCAAAGCACAACGAGCAGTTGTTGTTGCAGCGTTGAAGAGTGCAGTTGACACCAGCCAAGAAATACGTGATGAAGAACGTCGTAACTTTAACTTAATTGCTTGTCCAGGATATCCTGAGCTAATGAGCAACCTAGTTAACTTGAATATTGACCGTGGCGTGACAGCATTTGTTATTGGTGATACACCATTACGCCTACCAAGTGATGCTACATCATTAACAAATTATGGTTCTAATGCAGAACTAGTAACAGACAACAATGACGACGGTATTGTTACCTATGACGAATATCTAGCTGTGTTCTATCCAAGTGGATTCACAACAGATCTAGGTGGTTCAAATGCAGTTGTTCCAGCAACACACATGATGCTGAAAACAATCGCTCTAAGTGATAATGCAAGTTATCCATGGTTTGCACCAGCAGGTACAAGACGTGGCGGAATTACTAACGCAACATCAGTGGGTTATATTGATGGCACAACAGGCGAATTCCAAACTGTGGCATTGAACGAAGGTCAACGCGATACACTATACGATCAAAAAATTAATCCAATCACATTCTTCAACGGTGTTGGTTTAATTAACTTTGGTCAAAAGACTCGCGCAAGAAATGCAACTGCGTTAGATAGAATCAACGTTGCTCGTTTAACAGTATATCTACGCAGCCAGTTGAATAAACTAGCTCGTCCATATATCTTTGAACCTAATGATAAGATTACCAGAGACGAAATCAAACAGGCCTGCGAGAGCTTATTGCTTGAGTTAGTGGGGTTAAGAGCATTATATGACTTTGCAGTTGTATGTGATGAAACCAACAACACAGACGCAAGAGTTGATCGCAACGAACTTTGGGTAGATATTGCTATCGAACCAGTCAAGGCTGTTGAGTTCATTTACATTCCATTGCGTGTCAAGAACACAGGAGAGATTTAAAAATGGCAATTACATCATTAAATAATTTATCAGTCCCAACCAATGGCGGTACGCAAGTACTGCTAATGCCGAAATTAAAGTATCGCTATAGAGTGACTCTTCTGGGTTTTGGTGTTGCAGCAGCTACAGAGCTTACTAAACAGGTCAAAGATGTAACTAGACCAAAAGTAAACTTTGAAGAAATCACACTAGATGTCTACAACTCAAAAGTTTACCTAGCTGGTAAACCATCATTTGAAATGGTCACATTGACATTACGTGACGATGCTAGCGGCGAAGTACAAAAATTAGTTGGTCAACAGATCCAGAAACAATTCGACTTCTTAGAACAAGCATCTGCACGTTCAGGTATCGATTATAAATTCACAACACGTATCGAAGTACTAGACGGCGGCAACGCTAATCTAGCACCAAAAATTCTTGAATCAATCAACTTATACGGTTGCTTTGTACAGAATGCAGACTACGGTGAATTAGCATACGGCACCAACGAAGAAGCCACAGTGGCACTAAGTATACGTTTCGATAACATGGAACAATGGGGAGCAGACAAGACTGCTACCAGCCTAGAAGGTGGTATTGGTGCAGCAGTAGGACGTCAAATCGCTACTCAAGCAGTAACAGGTGCATTAGGCACACAAGGCTAACAACTACAGTTAGAATCAAAAGAACCCGATTAATTCGGGTTTTTTTGTGACATAAATATTAGTATGGCCAATAAATTTACACGTTTTCTCAATGGTGTTGGTGCTGGACTTCTCAGACCCAAAGGTCTTCCTGCGAACTGGCAACATGCTACTCGATTATTCATCGACGACACCTATCGATTATCTCCTCGTACGAAATTTAACTATTATGTTAGATTTGAAATAGACAAGACTGCACACAAAGCACCATCATTCACTGCTAGACACGGAGATGAAGTAGGACTTCTTGTTAAAACCGTAGATCTACCAAAATATAGTTTTGACAGTGTTGTAAAAAATCAATATAATAGAAAAAAAATAGTTTATAAAAATTTCAATTACGAACCAGTAAACATCACTATGCATGATGACAATGCCGGAATCGTAAATGCGTTATGGGCTATTTACTATGGTTATTATATCACAGATAGATTGAATCCGGTATCGGCCTATAATGATAACAAGTATCGTTCCACTAAAACTCCACTAGATAATTTCCGATATGGTATGGATAATAATATTTCCGTACCGTTCTTTAAAAGTGTTAGTATATACACTATGAGTCGGAAAAGATTTTTAGGATACACATTAATTAATCCAAGAATTAAATCCTGGAATCACGGATCTGTAGACTATGCAGCCAACGAAACTCTCGAAAGCACAATGACGCTAGAATATGAAGCTGTGAAATATTCTGCAGGTAACGTGTCAAGAAATAATCCTAAAGGATTCGCTACTCTGCACTATGATTCTTTACCAAGTCCACTGTCAGTAGCAGGAGGTGGAGTCTCTACTCTAACTGGTCCAGGAGGAGTGTTAGATGGATTAGAAAGTATATTTGGAGATTTGGCTAATGGATCTACCTTTGAAAGTTTCGGCGGATTCCTAGGCACTGCTATTAAAACAGTTAATACCTATAAGAATTTGCAAGGTCTTAGTAAAGAAGGACTTAAACAAGAAGCGATCAATATTCTAAGTAATCCGGCCAACGTTGCTACAGCCGTGAGCACTGTGGGTGGAGTAGTAGGAGCAGTATTTCCCAAGAGTTCTACTAACACCGAAACCACAAAAGCAGCACCTAAAGTAATGGTAGGAGATTTTCCTCCTGGTCCGGGAACCGTAGCATAACATGGCAACTACAAATTTACCATCAGTTTCAGTTGAAGATAGTGCAGCAGGCACTAAACTGTTTTTTAATAATTACGGTCAAGAAACATTAGAATTTAATGCCAATGACGTTAACAGTACTGTGAGCTTTTTTGAAAAGAAAGGCTTTGAAAAAGATGCAGCATTGGTAGTTTCAACTGTGCTGTTAAAGCAGGCCAAGATTGACGGAACTCCGATTTATACTATTCTGCAGAGTCTACAACAATTCGATGGACTTGGCCTTAGTCAAGTGGTAGGAGAAATACTAAACAATAATAGAACTCCTACCAGCACATTAGGATTTAGAACACCTGATGTCAAAGTCACACAATCAAGAAACATTGCAGCCTAATGGTTAAATTCGCACAAGGTCGTTTTGAAATGAAAAATCCCGACAAATATGTGGGAAAGAAAACACCGTTGGCACGCAGTTCGTGGGAATTTGTTTTTATGCGCATGTTGGATGAACACCCCGGAGTAGAAAAGTGGGCATCAGAAAGCATACAGATTCCATATAGAGATCCTCTCACAGGCAAATATACCATATACGTTCCAGATTTTTTCATAGTTTATAATGATAAAAAGGGCGGCAAGAATGCCGAAGTAGTTGAAGTAAAACCCAGCAATCACACCCTGATAGAAAAAGTAGGTAAGAGTCAATATAATCAGCAGCAGTATGTTAAAAATATGGCCAAATGGGAAGCTGCTAACGCTTGGTGTAAACAACAAGGATTAAGATTTCGTGTGATTAACGAGAATGAAATTTTCCATCAAGGCGGCAAACGGAAATAAGTACAATATGACGAAAAAATTAGAAGAATTGTTTAATCTAGAAGAGTCCAAGTCAGAAACTGTGGAAGAACCCGCAGCAGTTGAAAAGCCGGTCCACCAAGAAATTGATACACTAGAAAAACAGATACAGGCTGTGCAAGAAATCACTAGAGGACTGCCACAGATACAAGAACTTAACGAACTAGATGACAAAGAATTAGATCATTTGGCTACTAAAGCAGAACAGGCCTATGATGATCTTATGGACCTGGGAATGAATGTGGAAGTTCGTTACAGCGGACGTATTTTTGAAGTTGCATCTAGCATGATGGGCAACGCCATTGCTGCTAAAACAGCCAAAATTGATAAAAAACTCAAAGCTGTAGATCTACAACTTAAAAAATTAAAAATCGATAATGATTCCGGAGCAGATCCCAATGATGTTATCAACGGGCAGGGCTATGTAATCACCGATCGTAACGAGCTACTTAAGAAATTGGGTCAAAAGGACTAAATACTACTATGAAGACATTTAAAGAATATCTTGTTGAAAACAAAAAAGTCTATGACTTTAAGATCAAAATTGCGGGCGATTTGCCTGAAAATTTTGAAAAGAATCTAAAAGAAAAATTAGATCGTTGCAAAGTTATGACCTTTGCTAAAGTTAAAACAACGCCAATCCAAGCATTACCTTTGGATTTTCCGGATCATCCAAACATGCCTGTAAGCATTTTTGAAATTATCTGTGAATATCCAATTACTGCTCCAGAAATTGCAGCTGACATCAAAGAAACAGGACTTCCAGAAAGTTGTTTTAGAGTGCGTGGTAGCAACGAACCGTCAGAAGAAGAGCAGATATTAGCTGCTGCTGAGCCTAGTGGTGAAGCATTATTAGCAGATGGAGAATATAAAGAGACTGGAAAAATCAAACACAAGGATTATTTCGGTGATGATTTCAACAAGGGATTTTTAAAAGATTTAGCAAAAACTGCTAAACAACGCAAAAAAGATAATGGGCAAGGGGAATATAAACTGCCTAAACATAAACAAGATAAGGAAGGTGCCAAAAGCGCCGTAGGGAGTTAATATGAACTTTAACGATTTAATGGCAAAGATGAGAGAATTAGATCAACCTGTGCCTGAAAATATTCAAGCACCAGTATCCGATGCTCCGGTTGAAGCATGTGGCGATATGCCTCCAGCACCAATGGATTCAAAACCAGACACACCACCGCCATCTATGAGTGTTAATATCAATGCTCAAGGTATGGATGACATTGGTGAATTGATGAAATTGTTGACTAAAGTTAATCCAGATATGATCAATCAAAAAGATGCTCCGATGTCCCCAATGGGTGCTGAGCCTTCGATTACATCAATCGCACCTAGCCTTCCACCATTAAAAATGTTGCCTGATTTAGACAAGGAAGAGCCAAAAGAAAAAGAAGCGGTTGATCCTGACAGTGAAGATGACGACATTATGACCCATCTTAATAAAGAATTAAAACCATTTGACGATCAACAAGCCAAAGATAAAGAAAAAGAAGAAGCATTCGGCAATAGCGTAGATGATTCAGAACCAGAAACTAAAGATGTTGATTATATGGTTAACAAACTTGCAGGTGGCATGAATCGTCCTAAGGGACAATTTAAACACAGTTATCGAGCAGGGGACAATCCAATGTCTATGCCAGAAGGTGACTTACGTGCGGCGATCCGTGCAGAATTATTACAAAGATTAGCAGAAGCTAAGGGAGCAAAATAATGGCAGATATATACGCAACTACTGTTGAAGGCACCACGGTTGGTGCTAATTCGAGAAAATTATTAGGTGATGGATCAGCAGGAGTTGGTCCTTATACTAGTTTTGGTACACCGAAACTTCAAGCATTAAAAATTATTTCTGCAACAATTAATTTTACAACAACTCCTACAGCCACAAACAGCAATTTAGCCAAGGCGGTTTTTGCACTACAAAGTCTAGCTGAAATCTACTATGTTGGAATTCCTACAGCATCAGGTGCTAATCAATTTATAGCATTGGTAAATCTTAACAAAACTGACAGCGGCGATGGATATGCTAATGCCAACGAATTAGGTACTTCATATGAAAACATAGAAGATACTATTGGCGCAGCATTAGGTGTAGCTGAAAACGATATTACTATAACTAACAGCACATTAACCGGACTAACGTTTAGTTAAAAATTTATATGTATTCAAATAGGCTCTTCGGAGCCTATTTTTTTCAGTAAATAACAGTATGGCAAAATCACTCGATGGTAATTTAATTAAGAAGGCTCATGCTCCTCAAAAATATACTCTAGAGGAAGTCAAGCATCTTGAAGCATGTATGGATCCTATAAACGGTCCTTTATATTTCTGCAAAAATTTCTTAAAAATTCAGCATCCAGTGCGCGGCGCCATTAAATTTGATCCTTACGAATATCAAGAAAGATTGATAC
>JACCDM010949779.1_pt1 | contig 12458 bp, 13 predicted proteins | sample 7445851 | NCBI WGS metagenome assembly JACCDM01 (sample SAMN15323438, study PRJNA562643) | freshwater metagenome | isolation source: river surface water | place: USA:Blue River Watershed | collected 2017-08-16
GATATTCCTTGGTTTGGCGTACGTATTTCTTAAGGGCGCTCATGTCGCCGCCCAGGGTTCCGTTGATTCCGTGCTTCGAAATTAGGATGCGTCCTTTGAGCCCCAGCGATTCGCAAAGGGTCTTTTGCCAAAGCTTGACCGCTTCGGGGTCTGCGACCGGGGCGAAGCCGTAATAAAGGATGATCTTTTGAAGTTCCACTCTGTCGATATTAGCCATCGCTAAAACAGCTCGGAAAATTCTTTTGAAAGAAAGTTGCATTATTACTACATAGCATTTATGCTACGAGGCATGGGACGTAAACCTAAAGATCAAGAAGAGCGGGTAATCAACCGCATCGAAGAGCTTCGCCTGGCCAGCGGGATCAGCCGCCAAGACCTGGCCGATGCGGTTGGTGTGCACTACCAAACGGTGGGTTACATCGAGCGTGGTGAATACTCGCCGAGCCTCGTCCTCGCACTTCAAATCGCCAAGGTTCTTGGCACCCCGGTAGAAAACATCTTCAAACTCGAAGAGGAGCAGGATTAATGGCATTCAAAATCCGAATTGGTCGTTTTGTAATCGTTGAGGCAGACAGAGACTCTGCAAAGGACATCAGCGAGCTTGAACGCGGAGCGCAACGCATCGAGCAGGTCGTCGAATCCAAGGTGAAAAACTGGATCAAGAACGACCGATTCTTTGATGGTTTTAGAAACACCTACGCGAGAGTCATCCTCTGGATTCTTGGCAACGTCGTTCTGTTCGGTGGCCTTTATCTCACCTATACCAATGAGTCTGGCTTCATCCCGTATGCGATTTTTGTATTTCTTATGGTCATGGCGCAGAAGCTGTCGGTCAGATTCGTCTTTGATAGCGAGGGCGATCTGATCGACGAATACCAGAGGGCTAGAAGAGACCGTGCTTATCGGCGTGCCTATCGAAACGTCACTGGGGCTTTCACTGGGTTGATCGCTATCGTGCTCGCCTTTGGCTATTTCCAGTTCTATCAAGAGAACGGGCATTTCAGCCTGCTGCCCTCAGCTTTTATCGAATTGAACCTCGACAGCTACAGAGTGCTGGTGCTCTTGGTTTTTGTAATGGGCTTCTTTTCGCTTCAGCCCTATTTCGCGTGGGGCTTCAAGGGTGAACCATTCCGCAGCAAAAATGAGCCCAACAAATAACTTGAATAGGATAAACACATGACAATGAAGCCAGGCCTTGACGTCGAAAACTTCGACCTCAACACTCGACCACAAGACGACCTTTTCCGCCACACCAACGGCGTTTGGTTAGACACCTACGAGATTCCAGCAGACCAGGCCGTGCACGGCTCGTTCTATCTGTTGCGTGATGCATCTGAGGAGGCGGTCAAGCAGATTCTGGAAGAGGCACAAGCCGCCCCTAAGCCGGGCGTGAGCCAGCAGATCGGTGACATGTACGGCTCGTTCCTCGACGAGCAAAGGGTCAATGAACTCGGTTCGGCACCGATCGAAGCCGACCTCAAGCGCATCAGCGACGCATCCCTTGACGAGCTGTGCCACCTGCTCGGTGAGTTCTCACGCGAGGGCATCAGCGGCCTGTTCGGAATGTATGTGAACAACGACCCTGGCAACCCAGAGCGCTACCTCGTGAACATGTTCCACGGCGGTCTCGGATTGCCAGACGAGTCTTATTACCGCGAAGAAAAATACGCAGACTTCCGCGATGCCTACGTGCCTTTCGTTGCCAACATGCTTCAGCACGCGGGCTGGTCGGCCGACAAGGCAGACACGGATGCGCGAGCAATCATGGCGTTCGAAACTCAACTTGCGACCCACCACTGGAATGTGGTCGACAGCCGTGACGCCGAGAAGACCTACAACCTGTTTAGCTATGACGACCTCAAAGCGCTGACCCCGACCTTCAACTGGGACCTCTGGCAGAAGGGCTCGAAGATCTCGGCCGACACCCTGTTTGAGTCGGTCGTGATGATGCCGTCGTTCTTCGAGGGAATTGCATCCGTTTTCAATGAAGAAAACCTCGCGAGCATCAAGCTCTGGGCAGCCTGGCAGGTCATCAACTCGATGGCCCCATACCTTAGCAACGACTTCGTGCAGACCCGCTTCGACTTCTATGGCACCAAGCTCACCGGTCAGCCAGAGATGCGTGCCCGTTGGAAGCGCGGAGTTCAGCTGGTCGAAGGTTCGCTCGGCGAAGCCGTCGGCGAAATCTATGTCGAAAAGCACTTCCCACCTGCCGCCAAGGCACGCATGGATGAGCTGGTCAAGTGGCTCATCGAGGCATACCGAGTCAGCATCGAAAACCTCGACTGGATGACCGCCGAGACCAAGGCCAAGGCTCTGGTCAAGCTTTCTAAGTTCAACCCGAAGATCGGTTACCCGAACAAGTGGAAGGACTACTCGAGCCTCGAGATCAAACGTGACGACCTTGTCGGCAACGTTCGCCGCTCGAACGCTTGGCAGACCGACAAGGAGGCCGCCAAAATCGGTGCTCCGCTAGACCGCGACGAGTGGTTCATGACTCCTCAGACCGTCAACGCCTACTACAACCCTGGCTTCAACGAGATCGTGTTCCCGGCCGCCATTTTGCAGCCTCCGTTCTTCAGCCTCGAAGCCGACGACGCCGTCAACTTCGGTGGAATCGGTGGTGTCATCGGTCACGAAATCGGTCACGGATTCGACGACCAAGGTTCGAAATATGACGGGGATGGCGCGCTCATCTCTTGGTGGACCGACGCCGACCGGGATGCTTTCGAGCAGCGGACCAAGGCGCTCATCGAGCAGTACGGTGCGCTGACCCCAGCCGGCCTGAGTGATGAATACAAGGTCAACGGCGAGCTCACCATCGGTGAGAACATCGGAGACCTCGGCGGAATCATGATCGCCTGGAAGGCATACCTATTGAGCCTGAACGGTGCCGAGCCTCCGGTGATCGACGGACGCACGGGTGCAGAGCGCTTCTTGCTTTCGTGGGGACAGATTTGGCGAGGCAAGAGCCGCGAGGCAATCGCGATTCAGCGTCTGGCCACCGACCCGCACTCGCCGAGCGAGTTCCGTTGCAACCAGATCGCCAAGAACTTCGACGTGTTCCACGACACCTACCAGACCCAACCGGGCGATGGCATGTGGCTTGAACCTGCCGAGCGCGTCAGCATCTGGTAAATGAAACTCTGGTTTCGCCTGGTCTGGGTTCTGCTCAGTTACCGTTTTCGACCATCCTTGAAGATTACGGATGTGGGCAGACGCAAGTTTCGCGTTTGGCCAACCGACATCGACATCTTTGGGCACATGAACAACGGTGTCTATCTCACCCTGATGGATGTTGCCCGATTTGACCTGCTAAAGCGCACAGGTGCTTGGGGCATGTGTGCGAGGGCGAAGGTGCATCCGGTGGTGGTTGGCGAAACCGTGACCTTTCGCAAAGAACTGAAGCCTTGGAAAACATTCGAGATCGAGACCGGCGTGCTGGGTTGGAACGAGATTGCGTTCTTCATTCGGCAGCGCTTCGTGGTCGACGGCCAGATTCACGCCGAAGCGGTTGTGCGGTTGCGTTTCTTGAAGAGCCCGAAGGGGATTCCAACCCCGGATGAGGTGCTCGAGATCATGGGCGGCTGGCATGCTCCTCGCCCAGAACTCCCGGAGTGGATTCACGAGTGGGAGAAGAGCGTCGCGCTGCCGAAGGGCCGTGAAGACACCCCGAGCCTTTGGCCGGGTCGTCGCGTCGGCTAGCGAACCGTCAAATCAGAGCTTCGCGAGTTTGGGCTCGAGCGAGCTAATCGGCTTTGGCGAACAAGGGCACCAGACCATCGGTGCCGGCTAGCTGCCCGTCGGCAAAAACAAAAAGCGCCTCGAGATCTGCCTCGCGATTTAATCTCTCAACCGCGCGCGGACCTTCGGCAAACGTCGCGGTCGCCCAAACATCGGCGCGCACCAGGTCATCGGCGATGACCGTGACCTGAACCAATTCGTTTTGCACCGCATCCGGGTTTTTCGGGTTCCAAATGTGGTTGCCGCGCTCTGCCGAACCCGAGGTAGCCACCGCGCGCATCCTTGTGCCGCCAAGGTCAAACACGGTTAGCACGCCGGCTTCGGGGCTAGCGATGGTGATCGGCTTTGATATTGCAATTCGCCAGCCAACACCAGGGATGAGCCCGTCGGCCAGCCACACATCGCCACCGGCATTGAGAGCGAAGTCACTGACGCCGGCTTGCTCAAGCACCCGCGCCGCCTCGCGGGCGGCCCAAGTCTTGACCAAACCACTCGGGTCGAACGTGTGCTGAGGTGTGAACGCCTTGAACCAACCGTCGGTTAGCTTCTCCCAACCCTCGCAGGCGTCCCAAATTTGGTCGACCACGGGTGGGCATTCAGCCACAGAAGTTTCGCCGCTGGCAAGGCGGCTCAGCGGAGATTCCGGTTTATAGAGGCTGAAGATTTCATCGGCGGCGTGAAGCGTGGCACAGGCTCTAAAGATTGCCTCATCGAATTCGCTTTGGCTCAACTCGGTTCGTCCGGCAAAACGAAAGACCGTGCCCATGCACTGTTCTAGGTGGTCAAATTCGGCCATCGATGCCTCTTTCGTCTCTATGAGAGTTTAGAGATAGCCGAGTCGAGAGCTTGTTTAAATGCCTCGGTGGTGAAGGTGGCTCCGCTTAGGTTGCCGAAGTTAGAACCCTGGGCTTGAATCGCATAGTCGGTTAGATATGGAAACGCTTGGTCACGTCCGGCGGTGGCGTCTGCCTGAACCATGTTCACCGCGGTGATTTTGCCGCCGCTTCGCACCACTTCGACCTGAATCAATCCGTAGGGATACTGAATCGCGTCGCCGGTTACGGTCATGTCGGTGTTGCCAGAGGCGGTTGCGCTCGACCCTCCGAGCAGCGAACCAGCGTTTAGCCAGAGATCCACGCCGACGCCACCGACGATTGCGAAGATCGAGATGACTGCCGTCGAGCGCACCCAGGTGCGCTTCTTTCCAGGGATGGGTTCGGTTGTGTACGGCGACTTAGCGTGCTGATGGTTAGAACTGTGCAAGTGCGGAATCCAATGATTGAACGAAGGCGTCAGTTGTGTAGGTAGCGCCACTGATGTTGCCGAAGTTTGAGCCCTGGGCCTGAATCGCATAATCGATCAGATAGGAGAATGCCGCAGAGCGTCCGCCGGTTGCACCGGCCTGGAGAAGTGTGATGTCGGTGATCTTGCCGCTTACCTCGGTTACCTGAACCTGGATGGTTCCGTATCGATAGCGAATGGCGTCACCCGTCTTAGTCACGGATGCGGAACCCGAGGTCGAGCCGCCCGAGGTAGAGCCACCCGAGGTAGAGCCACCGGAGGTTCCTGGGTCGTTAGTTCCGCCAGAGGTAGAACCGCTCGAGGAGCCACCTGAGCTGCTGCCCGAGCCTGAACCGGATGATCCGCCGCTTGTGCCGCCCGAGCCTGAACCGGATGAGCCACTCGAGCTGCCGGAGCCCGCAGAACCGGTCGAACCGCCGGAGGATCCATTCGAGCCAGAAGTCGTGTTGCCCGAGTTGTCGGTGGTCGAGCCGGTGCCGGAAGTTGTGGTGTCCGAGGTGCCTGTGCCAGCATCCGTGTTGTTTGTGTCGGTGGTTTGACTCGTGTTGCTGCCGAGACTGGTTAGTGCGTCTTGGTTGGCGAAGGCGGCCGGCGCTTCGATGCCGAACTTGTATGAGGCGGCGAGCACGCCGAGTGAAGCCAGGCCGACGATGGTTTTGGTTGTGCTTCTCACCAGGCGAACTCCTCTGCGTGAATCTGGGCGGCCGGCGTTCCGGCTCGCTGGAGGCTCTTTTTGACCACTCGGGTCCAGGCTGCGGGGCCACAGATGTAAACGTCGGACTCCGAAACCCAAGGCATCATCTGGGTGATGCGAGCGTGGTCTGGAATGTTAGCAAGGGATGCTGGCATCCACGATTGCGGGTGTGCTCGGTTTCCGGCAAGCACGTGCAGATTGAACCCGCGCTCGCGAGCTATGAGTTTGAGCTCGTCAAGTAGCGCTGCATCCTCTTCGCTTCTGGTGCGGTAAATCACCGTGATGTCGCCAGGACGAGCGGCCATCGACTCGGCCAGTGCGCGAATCGGTGGAACACCGATGCCGGCGGCGATCAGAACAACCTTTTCGCGACTGCGACGGTCCTCGGTGAACACACCGTATGGGCCTTCGAGAATCACGCGGGTGCCAGGCTGCAGGTGCTGAATCTTGGCGGTGTCATCGCCGCGGTTGCCGATGCTGAAGCGAACGTAGCGCGAGTTGGGGGCAGCCGAGATCGAGAATGAGTGCGGTCTCCACCACTGGCTCTTGGTCAGCACGCGCAGCATGTAGAACTGACCGGCCTTGCCTTGCAGTTTTTCGAGACGCTTGCCTTTGATGTAGACCGAAACCGTGTCGCTCGATTCGCGAACCACCGCGTCGACTCGAAGGTCGTGACGAAGAGATTTCACAATCGGTGCGAGGATGCGGTACCAAACGATGTTGCCCGCAACGAAGATGTAAAGAATGATCCAGAACGCCGACTGAACCGGCTTGCCGGCGATGTCGCTGCCGGTGCTGAACTGGTGCGGGATGGCGAGCAGAACCGATGCGTATGAGATCAGGTGGATGACATACCAGGCCTCATAAGAAAGCTTTTTGCGCGCGATCTTGATGCTGGTCACCACGACGACGATCATCAGAGCCAGCGAAATCGTTGCGGTAAGAATGTCTGGCACGTTTCCGATCAAGAACATGAGTTCGTCGATCACGTTCTTGCCGTCGGTGATGGCATAGCCGATGGTCGATGCCAAGAAGTGGGCAATTACTAAATAGAGGATGGGCTTGCCGAGTTTTTTGTGTGCCTCGGTTGCTCGGTCGTGTCCATAGAGACGATCGATCCATGGCACTCGAGCGATGAGCAACATGTGGATGAGCAGCAGATCGGTTGCGACCAGAGCGGTGAGTCTTGAGAGCGCACCTAGCGCGGATGCGACATCCGTGATTTGAGCGATTGCGCCGTCGATTAGGAACATTGCGACGACGGAAACAACTGTTGACCAAGCGAGGATTTCGACGAAGTCTTGTGATCGCTTTAGTCGAAGAATCTTGCGCTCGCCGAGACGAACTCGGGTGGTTGGTGGAACCAGAACCAGGGGTGGGCGAACTGCGGCGGATGTGCCGGCTTCGCCTTGGATGAGCCTGAGTTCTGGAGTCATGGCTCTACCCTGTCGGCGTAACTTGGGAGTTTGCTGAGAACGGGCTGGATGTGCGGTTGGAATCAAAACAGCTCGGGTCACCGCTTCGTGTGTCGCGCATCCCCGTCATCTGTGGCTAAAGGGGAGTAATCTGAGCGCATGACCGAGCTTCCGATTGTGCGCATTTTTAAGGACTCCCACGGGGTCGACATAACCTTTTATGAATGGCCGGTGGCGAAGCCCCGTGCGATCGTGCAACTCGCCCACGGTCTGGGCGAGCACGCGCGTCGCTACGACGACATGGCCGCGCGCCTCAACCGAGCCGGTTATAGCGTCTATGCCGACGACCACCGTGGTCATGGCGAAACCGGTCTTCGCCAGGTGGCAACCGGTCAAACCAAGGTTCTCGGCAACCTCGGCCCTGGCGGCCTCCCAGCTGCCTACGAGCAGGTGCACGAGTTCACCAAGTTGATTGCGACCGAGCATGCCGGGGTGCCAATCATCCTGGTCGGTCACTCCTATGGTTCGTTTATTTCGCAGAAGCTGATCAAGTCTTATTCCGACGAGTATGCGGCCGTCGTGCTCTCGGGCTCCGCGCTGCTTACACCGACCGGGCTCAACCCGATGCCACTCAACGCGAAGTGGGCCAAGCAGCCGGGCGCAACCGGCTATGAGTGGCTAAGTCGCGACCCCGAGGTTGGCAAGAAGTTTGCCGCCGACAAGAAGTGTTTCTATGCCGATCCGATCAAGTTGTTCGGTTTGGGCAACGCGTTGAAGCTCTATCACACGCCAAAGCCGACGATTCGAAAAGACCTGCCGATGCTCATCCTGGTTGGTGCCGATGACTCGATTGGTGGTGGCAAGTCGAACAAAGCGCTCGCCGATGCCTATTTGAAGGTCGGCCTGTCTGACGTCACGCTTATCGTTTATGACGATGCTAGACACGAGGTTTACAACGAAATCAACAAAGACGAGGTCTTTGCCGACCTACTCGGTTGGCTCGACTCGCTCGAGGTCTAAAAACCGAGTTTTGATTCAGGCGACCCACCCGTTTGAATCAAACCGACTACACAAGGGGATGAAGTGAGCGACTGGGGCGAAATCGGCTGCTTTGCACTGATCTTTTGGATCTTCTTCAGCAGCAAGCAAAAACAACGCATTCGCGAAGAAGGCAGGGTTCGAGCCGAGGCTCGACGAGCAGAAGCGTGGGATGCACAGCTGAGGCGTGCAGAAGACGTTGCCGCTGGGCGTGCCGAACGGCCGATTGGTCCGGCATGGTCGCGACGCACGGCGAAACAGCAGGAACGTCGAAAACTAAACGTCGACCCGATGACCGGTGCTCCCGAGCCGATCGAGTCAGACGGCAAGATCAACGAGGGTGACGTCCGAAACGGCCCCAGCGGCTATCAGCCGGGGGCCTATCAGGGTGGCCTGGGATCAGTAGAACTTCGCTATAACGACGACGAAGGTTCGAACCGCTAGTCGCGCTTCGGCAGGCGGCAGGCGGCAACCGCCTCATCGATGTCGACGCCGAGAAGGTCGTGCTGCTCGGGGTGGCGCTTTAGCCACATCACCGTGTAGCTGCAAACCGGAACCAACTTGAGTCCACCGGTCGCGCGTACGTCGTCGACAAGTCCCTGCATCAGAATGCCGGCGAGCTGCTTGCCTTGGTGAGCTGGGTCGACCTCGGTGTGCACGAGGTGCAGCTGTCCGGGCATCCGTGAATAATCTGCGTGACCAACTTTTTCGCCGTCGAGCCAAATCTCGTAACGGTTCTGGTCGCTGTTGTGAATCACTTCGGTAGTCATGCTGTTAATCTCTTTCTGTGCCGACCAACAAACTCATCGAGGCAGATAACCTCTCTGTTTTGAAGTCTATGCCCGACGAATCGGTGCAGTTGATTTATGTCGACCCACCATTTAACACGGGTCGCACCCAGCAGCGCGGCCAGGCAACCACCAAGCGCAGCGACAGCGGCAACCGCGTCGGTTTTAAAGGTCAGCGCTACGAAACGATTCGCCAAACCGTGCTCAGTTATGACGACGAGTTTGCCGACTACTGGAGTTTTCTAGAACCTCGCCTCGAGCAAGCCTGGCGTGTGCTCGACAACTCGGGCACTCTCTATGTGCACCTCGACTACCGCGAGGCTCACTATGCCAAGGTGCTTCTCGACGCGCTTTTTGGCCGAGATTGCTTCTTGAACGAGATCATCTGGGCCTATGACTATGGAGGCAAGTCGAAGAGTCGCTGGCCGGCCAAGCACGACACCATCCTTGTTTATGTGAAAGATCCACAGAACTATTTTTTTAACTCGGATGAGGTCGACCGCGAGCCTTACATGGCGCCGGGTTTGGTGACTCCCGAAAAGGTCGCGCTCGGAAAGCTGCCGACCGATGTTTGGTGGCACACCATCGTTTCGCCGACTGGCAAAGAGAAGACGGGCTATCCGACTCAGAAGCCCGAAGGCATTTTGCGACGGGTGATTCAGGCCTCGAGTCGCCCCGGCGATTTGGTGCTGGATTTCTTCGCGGGTTCGGGCACAACCGGTGCGGTTGCGGCGGCACTCGGCAGAAACTTTGTGCTTATCGACCAAAACCCCCAGTCAATCGCGGTTATCACCGAGCGGCTCAAAAACGCAGGGGTCGAGTTCGATTCTTCGCGGGCAAGCTAGCCGCAAACACCACCGCGAAGGTCAGTGCAATCACGATCGCGCTCATGGCCATCGCCATTCCATAGTTGATTCCGCCCGGGCGGCTGACCAGTTGATACAGCACGGTCGGCAGAGTCGCTTGATCGCCATAGGCGAGCAGACTTGCGGCTCCGAACTCGCCGATCGAAACGATTGCCGCGTATCCGAACGCCGCGGTGACCGCCTCGCGAGCCATCGGAAGCTCGATGCGAAAGAACGACGCCAAAGCACCGGCTCCATCGGTGGCCGCCTGCTCACCAAGCTCTTCGCTGCTCGCGTGAAGCGCCGGCTGCACGATTCTCACTACAAGTGGAAGGGCCATGAGTCCTTGCACCAGCGGAACCACCAACCACGAAGAGCGCAGCGGAAACCAGCCAGCGCCGAAGCTGATCAGGTAGCCGAATCCGAGAACAATCGTTGACACCCCGAGCGGCAAAAGAAAGACGACGTCGAGGATGCGGTTGGCGAAGTGTTGCGCCCGCGTTTTGGTTGGGCGGGTTAGCAGATAGGCAACGAGTGTGCCGATGGTGCCAGCGAGCAGCGTGGCGACGAGCACGTTTCGAAGTGAGTTGAGCGCCGCTTGTCCGAGCGTGATGTCGAGCAGATCTCGAGCGCCGTTGGTGCCAAGAGCCGCGAAGTTTTCCAAGGTGAGTGAGCCGGTCGAATCGGTGAACGCTCGATGCAAAATCAGTGCGAGAGGTGCGAAGGTGAGTGCAATCGAAACCCAGGTCAGCACGACTGCGGGCAGGTCGCGTCGATCGATCTCGCGTTTGCCATCGTCCGCGTCTTGAACCTCGAAACCGATGCGCGAGCGAGAACCGCTGGTGCTGATTGCGAAGGCGAGGATGCTCAGCGCGGTTTGCAGCAGTGCCAGAGTACCGGCTTCTTGCAGGTCTAGATATTGTGTGGCGGCGATCGCGATTTCGGTTTCTATCGAGTTGATCAACCCGCCTCCGAGCACGAGCACCAGACCATAGCTCGCGCTGCAATAGAGAAACACTGTGAACGTGGCCGAGATTATGGCTGGACGAAGTTGAGGCAGACTGACCGACCAGAAGATGCGCAGTCGGCCGGCACCGGCGAGTGCAGCGGCCTCTTCTGTGTCGTGTGAATGCGACACCCAGGTCGAACCGACCACTCGGGTGATCACGCTGAAGTTCACAAAGATGTGGGCCGCGATAATCCACAGGATCGGGCTATCGAAGAAACCCTCGGCCGCCGTGCCGCCGTGCCAAACCCCCTGTTGCCTGAAGACAGTGAAACCGATCGCGGTGACGATGGTCGGCAGGGCGAATGGCACGGTCAGCAGAGCGCGAAGCAATCTCGCACCGCGTGTGCGCTTGCGATAAAGCACATAGGCGGCGGGCAGGCCCATCACTAGGCAAACCAGCGTAGACAGCACGGCTTGCCAAAGCGTGAACCAGATGGCGTCGGTGACCCGAGGTTCGGCAAGCGTGCCGAGCCAGTCGCCAACCAGCCCGAGCCCCAGCACCCGCAACATGGGCCAATAGAACAGCACCCCGATCACTAAGACCGGAATCGCCCAGAGCCCGATTCGTTTGAGCATGGCTAGTTGAGTCTCGTGCCTGCTACTTGCCGGTCACAATGTCGCGCCACTGATCTTGCCACTTGCTGCGGTTGGCGTCGAAGTCGAGTTTGCTCACATCCACGAACGACTCGGATGCTGGCGCAAACCTTGCCCACGCGTCCGGCAGAGCTACCGAGGTGTCGGCCGGGTAGACATAGTTGGCATCGGGCATCGCGGCCTGAAACTCTTTTGACTGCATGAACTTGAGCAGCGCGCGAGCACCCTCTGGGTTCTTGGCGTTCTTGAGCACGCCCGCATATTCGATTTGTCTGAAACATTCGCTGTTGATCGAAGCGGTGGTGCTTTCGCCGGTCGCTTCGTCGATGGTGAACGCGGGACTCGACGAATACGAGAGCACGATCGGATACCTGCCGTTAGCTCCGCCACCGGAGAACTCGACGTAGTAGGCGTCTTCCCAGCCGGCCGTCACCTTCAAACCGTTGTCGCGCATCCCAGCCCACCAGTTCTGCCAGTTGCCTTCGCCGAGGGCACCGACGGTTGCGAACAAGAAAGCCAGACCTGTGGACGATGTGGTCGGATTTTCGACCACCGTCAACCCTGCATACTTCTCGTCGGTGAGTTCGCGCCAGGTGGTCGGAGCTGAGAGGCCTGCCTTGGCAAACCACTTCTTGTCGTAGTTGAAGCAGACGTCGGCGTAGTCAATCGCAACAAGGTCGCCGTCGATGATGCCGTTGGCCTTGGCCACGCCGGCAAAGGTGTTGTCGATGCCGAATACCAAGTCGGCGACCGGCGCATCCTTGGTGAGCACGAGCTTGTTGGTCAGTTCTCCGGCGTCGCCGAGCTTCGAACTTCCCTCGAGATAAAAGCCGGTGTCGGTCTTGAACTTGTTGATCAGTGCATCGGGGATGATGAACGAATCGTGGCTCGCAACGGCGACGGCCTTGGGGGCGACCGTCGAGCAACCTGAGATGACTGCGGTTGCCAGACCTAGTGTGATCAGCGCGGCGAGGGTGCGGCGCATCCGAGTGTTTTTAATGTGCACTTGCGTGCCCTTTCTCTGGTGAA
>JACCDM011588175.1_pt1 | contig 12458 bp, 9 predicted proteins | sample 7445851 | NCBI WGS metagenome assembly JACCDM01 (sample SAMN15323438, study PRJNA562643) | freshwater metagenome | isolation source: river surface water | place: USA:Blue River Watershed | collected 2017-08-16
CTTCCTGTCCATTTATGACCCGTGTTTTTATTATTGACCTCAGAAATAATGACCTCTGGCTCGTGAAAGAACGATTGAAGCTGATAATCCTTAGCAACATCCTCATATTCAGCCAATAATCGGTGATACAAATCACGAACTTGACTTAACCTTTCCTCCGCCTCTCTTAACATTATTTTCAAATGGAGAAACTCATCATCTGATAATTCTCTTTTTGTATTCCTAATTAGCATAAAGCAAATATACACAATTTCCACCATTGTGTTATGAGTGTTATTGTGGATTAATCAAAAGTAAACTACTATCAACAATCCATATCCATGAAGGAGGGGCCCCTACTCCCCGAGTCACGGTATCCCCCTGCCCGTGGGGTAATAAAACACAACAGAACAATCCTCAATATCGTCAAAAAAATTTTGGGGATTTTTTATGTATTCCAAAACTGACTTTTTTAGCGGGAAAACACACTGACTAATACTACAGATACTACATTTCAAATTGAACAATTCTCAAAAATGGGATTAACCTACACGAAGACCCTTACCATGATATTAGATATTTATAGACTATATGCACTACAATACATTCCAACAAGTAATAGACACAACTTTCAAAAACAACATGATAGTTAAAATCTCTATTAAAATCAGCCCATTGGACTTTTTCAATCAAAAGAAATCAATAAGCGAAATCCACAGGACCATTACAAACAGCAAACACATATTAGGTGGAGTTAGTAATAGAAAATTCTGGCAACGAACATTCAAAGGTGGCCTCTATACTTACAAAGTGGCGAAAGATTACACACTAATGGAATACTACCTTAATTCTCAAACTGAAATCACAGAAGGGTTACTGCGAAACCTTAGAATACGAATTAAGAAAGTAATTTGGTGTCAAATTGAAATAGAATTAGCCGATACACCAAACCAAGAAATAGCGAAATTATTCAAACTTGAAGGTATCGGAATTCGTTTCATAGGTGAATGCCACAAAATCCATCAACAAATTTCAACCTGTCACCTAATTTCCTGAGACCATCAAGTTCGCCTAAATCCATTTACTGCGCCTACCTTAGCATTTCATGGAAAGGACAAGATTAATCAAACCACCATTGGAGGTTCTGAAGAAATTCATAGAGACCACTATAGTAGAACGCAACAAGGATATTATCCTAATTTTTGAAATTGAAAAATGTGTAAGACCAAACATAGGTGAGCATTACAAGATACATTATTCCCTTTGTCCCGAAATCAATTTCAATTTATTTGATGTCAACCTAAGGATATTGGAGTTATACAGGACTACGTACAGATACCTTTTTAACTTCTTTAAAATCAACAAAAGTGAAGTCAGAGTATATATGGGTCACTGGCTCTTTAATATTCGCCCATTGAATACATCATTAGTTTTAAGGACAGCACCTTTGTTACAAAATGGATTTTGAGAATTTAATCAATCAAGTCATTTGGAATGTAATTGAGAAAAAATACAAGAACAATATTATTTATTGCGGACATGACCACACCTATAGTTGGCTTCCAAACAAGTACTATTTACCAATATATTTAAACGCAAACCAAAGTTCAATCAAATTGGAAATCATAAAATTGGACTTCTTCAAAATAATCATGTCACACACTGGCTTAAGAAAAGACCAAATAACTATAGTTCTGTACCAAAACCATGAGATTAATAAACTCTGAATCAATATTTATTGATTATGACAAATGATTTTGAATTTCCCGATGACCTGTATGATTACCTTGACGCTCTTCCAATTAAAGTGATTAATGATATAGACTCATTTGAATTAGTAACTAAGAATTCAATTCTTGGGATTTTGGATTCCACATTAGATGATGAAGTCAAAAAATTAAACGAGGCTCTGCCCGACATGAAAATTAGACCAATTAGGGGAATTGGTACCCAAACAATAACCGCAGACACGACAAACTTGAAATTCAAAATTTTCAATACTTTGGGATTTCTGTACTCAGATGGTACTGAACTTGCTATTTCATCAAACGGAAATAACTCAATAGAAATAGTAAGTTTCAAAATCGCCAAAGATAAACGAAACAAAGGCGTTGATGAAGTATTAATGGAATTTCTATTTTCATATCTTCACATATCTTTACTCTATATCCCTGCAATATTGGTCATGGTTAATAATTACAAACCAACTATGGAAAGTCAAATTAATTTCTTCAAAAAGTTCGGGTTTCATCAGCACAAACAAACCGAGGATTACATTCTTTTAAAAAGGAATGAAGAACAATTCATAATAGGTTGACTTTTTCAATAATGACTTTATTTATATAGTGTCACCTGTTGTCCGTCAGAGGAATAAACACAGACCACCCACCGAGGCACGTACAGAGCTTAATACACTTAAGTAGGAGGGTTAGAAGTCGGTTAGTAGTTTGCACGGTTGAAACAATACCGAAACATAGCGAACAAGGTTCACCGGCAGTGACAAAAATGGTTTTGATATAACACAGATATGGGTGTAACGAACTGGTCTGTGGAAATTCAAAATTGAAAGAAAAAATGGATGGGGATTGGTCTGCTTAAAGGAAAAAATCAACTCGTTTCATTCCATTGACAAACTACTCAATAGAAATATTCAATTTTTTAGGCCATTGTTATCAGTAATACAACTTCAAATCCACAGTTTTCCCTTGAAGTTCTCTGTTGACCTTGATAATAACTTGTTTTGATTTGTCATCGTACAAAAAGAAACCTTCTTCGCCAGTGATATAAATATGAGCATCTTTAGTAACTGAATATCTTCCTCCTGTTCCCACTTCGGCTCCACATCCCAAATAGATAGTTCCTTTTCCATTTCCTTGAACTGTAAAAGTAACTCTTGCGACAGAAGGTTTCATCTTTACAATAGTCATAGGAGTAAGTGTAAAGAAAAACGCCAAGCCTATCAGTATGGAATATTTTATTTTCATTTTATCAAATGTAGTAAAATCATTTGGATGAATACGATAGATATCCACCGCAATCTAAAGTTTAATGCCCCCCTATTCGGGGAACATTAAACCATCTAGCCGATTGATAGTCATATACATTTCTTCAACCGTAACATGTGCTAAAATCCAACGTAAGAAATCTTCCTTGAAAAACTTTCCAGCAAATGGAATTTTTCGGTTATGAAGAAACCCAGATTCACGATGTACATCAATCCCCTTGACGAAGGACCCACCTTTTGGGGAATATCGGGTGAAATGAAAGGTACATCCTTTCATTGTTCTCAATCTCACACCTTCATTACGAGTAATAACATAATGAAAAAGTATTTCCGAGAGGTCCAGTTTATTAATTGGTCTCATAATTTCTTGATTAATTCGAGGGCAAGTTGGAGAACCCTCAATGCCTTAATTTTCATGGTTCATACACTCAAGGGTTAATATCAACGTCAGTATGTCTCTTACAGTTAGGCGTGTCATACACCATCCATGAAACTTATACTTCATAAATTCACCCTGATAGTACTTGGTGCGTTTAATTGAAATTTGATTGGTTAATGATATAATCCGGATACCACATGGGAATCTTGTACCACCTTTACAGTTCTTCGTTATTCGGTAGGACTTTATCCCGTTCAATGTAATATCGACATCATTCACTTCCTGAATCAAATCCCATAATTGGTTACACAATTCTGTTTTCATTTGATTAAATTTTATAAGTAAAAAAACATCTAGTATTCTCCTGGTCGAGAACTTAGGTATAATACCCACCACATAGGGTAATTGTCAGTTAGGTAAAACAGAAATCATACCCCCAACGACCATCTAGCAACAACACGGTTGTTACAATGTGAGAATGAACACATACGGGAAAAAACATGTTCAACTTCTCGTGGTAGAGGTACATCATACCTGTGTGCGCGGGGTTCCTGAGTTTCCTCTGAATTTCAGGGTGACGAGTTTGGTTGTTGGCAATTTTGAAGTTCGAGATTTCTTTCTTCAACTTCTCGATTGATAACCCAAACCTCTGGTAAAGTCGAGCCTCAGATTCCTTGCTAAATTTGAGGCTCTCAAATCGGATGCGAGATGGAGGTTTCATAAAGGTTTATCGGTTGAATTGGGTGAAACTTAACAGGATTGAAAAATCCTTGTTTTGGAAACCATCAGATGGATGGATTCAACGAATCATAGATTCTGATTCGGTTTTTTAAATAAAATTTACAGCGTGAGTTAAAACACACATATTTCGTTGTTGGTCGTGGGGGTGGACCTAATATCCACCCCATAGGAAATTATGTTTAGTTTGAATTGACTTTTGATGACCATGACAATCCCAGACAGACGGGTTGTACTATTGACCGGTTACATAGATATAACCTAAGAGTCATGGTCGACAGATTTGAGTATCCGTAAAAACCAATTTATTGAAGTCTCAGTCAAACTTTTGATTGTTCTTAATAAAACAACAACCCAAAATATTCGAACATAGCTCATCCACGACATCAATGTCTTGATGTTGTTCAAACCACCAATCAAGTTGTCTGAATTACATCAATTAAAAAAAGAAAATTTGTGGGTTTATTAGCGGCACCGTGTGAAGTAGTTTCCTTACTTTCAACGATTCAAAACTACAGCCAATAGACTTCTTGCGCAAGGCATTCCAAGAAAAAAATCACTGTTTTTTTTAAAAAAAAGGAGTTTAATTTGATAGTGTAAAATATGCTGGGCGGGAAAAGTAATTGATTACATTTTACTGGGCAGTTTTGAGAAATATTCTCCTTGAAGTCTTCGATGTGAAATTCAATTTACTTTGGAATATTCAAAACACACTTTCCGTTATTTGGCAATCGGCAAGTATCAGAATGTTCTAATACACGATACTAATATATAGGAGTTATCACATTTCACTAATATCAATTTTCAACTATCACTTTTTTAATGTTATTTCGGATTTATGCTTGTAGATTCAATGAATTTTGAAGAAATCAATGCGGAAATACTCCGTGATTTTGAAAAAATCACAAATTCACATCAAAGATTATGTGACAAATACAATAGACTCAGATTTGATAGAAAAATTAACAAACATCAGTCCTTTCCATATTGGTTCAATCTGAAATCTAATTCAAAAAACAATTGGTTAGTTTGCTTCATGAAAACACCAGATGAAAAGAAATATGATGGCCAACCAGAAGTATTATCTCTAGTGTTTTATATCAACAAAATTGGATTTCGTGTTTTTCATGTAAGTGAAAATCTAAACATCAAAGTTTTTAACGGCCATTTTTTTTATCGATATAATCTTAGGTGTAAACTAGGGATTACTACCTTTCTCGATATCGTAAAACATTTTTTTGAAAACAACAAATATTCGGAACCTAAATTCAAAATAAACAGCGACTCAATCCTTGTTATTGCAACAAGTATAAAAGGTGTACTTTTAGGTGAAATTCAAATGCAAAACAAATGGGTGGTCTTCAAAACATTTATTGACCGCACAATGGTCAATTCAGAACAATCAGAGATAGAAGAACTTATTTTAGAAGAACTTCAAAACGAAATAATGGAAATTGATTCCAACACATTTGGAATCGATGACCATGACTTACCGTTTAAAAAGGAATTCTTAAAACAACTAATCGAAAAGAGAAGTCAAAAGGACAACTAAAAAAGGCTCATTATCTTTATTTACTGTTAAAACGACTTAAATCAATAAATGAAAATCAGAATATTTTTTAATTCAACCTTACACGCTCAAAATTATTTTATTTTTTACGCATAACAGAAACCCAAATTCTATGGAGTTTTAATTCCCTCCTACTATTTCATTTATTTACATTTATTTCATAATAAGTCCAAGAGCGGGCTTTTCTAGCCTACTCTGAGGAAATAATATGTTTTTGAAAGTGCGAGTACAGGTTTTCTCAAAAAATTACAAAATCCACCGTTTCCAAAAACCAAAAATTAGAGTATACCTGAAAATGTGAATTATAAACCCTTTGGAATGGACTCTATTTATGCAGTAATAGCAAGTTTTACTTCGTATTTTAGCATAAACACACACCACTTCAAAATTGTGAATATATGAAAGTACTATACGTCCGTTGTTCGTCCTTCGAACAAAAAACCGACAGACAGCGAGTTAATGAATGCGATTATGATTTTGTCATTGAAGACAAAGTATCAGGAGCTACGGATTTCCTCTCAAGACCTGGCGGGTCACAAGTAATGGAACTCCTTCAAAAAAATCAAATTACAGAACTCGGGGTTTGGCAAATTGACCGACTTGGAAGAAATTTACTTGAAATACTTAAAACTATCCAAATATTTACAGAAAAAGGAGTTCCTATATTCTTCATCAGCCAAGGACTGAGAACACTTTCCAAAGATGGACAAGAAAATCCTATTTCAAAACTCATTATCAATATTCTTGGCGTAGTGAGTGAAATGGAAAGAAATCAAATTAAAGAACGTCAGTATCAAGGCATACAAATTGCCAAAGCAAGGGGAGTTTACAAAGGACGAGTTGAAGGAACTAAAGAAGATGTTCTCACATTCCTATCGAAAACCAAAAACAAAAAGGCGGTAGAACTTTTAAAAAAGGGATATAAAGGCACTGAAGTTTCAAAGATTGTTGGTATTCATTTGAATACTATATCCAAGATTAGAAAATATATTCAGGTATTATAATATAATAACTTATCTATAATTGTGTTACCTACTTCCAAGTCTAATTGACTATTCTCATCCAAAACACAAACCATTCCCACCTTACATTGATTATCCTCTGGTCTTGAGGTGCCCTTCCAAAAACTGCCGAATGATTCCTTGATAGGCTTAGAATTAGGATAAAGCAACATACTACGTTTGGCATCCCAATAAAGATTGTAAACATACATCTGCTTTAGGTCCTCGTCACTAGGTTTTGGATTATTGATATCTAATATTTTCCATTTTGTATCGATGATGAATGATTCCGTTGTTTCTCCAGATTTCCTATTGATTACAATATCTGGACGAATGGTCCGTCCTTCCCAAAATTTTTGTTGGTTTTGAAAGCTAATTGTTATATCCCCTCGTTTGGCCCTAACTAGCATTCGATAGATGTACTCTTCCCAAAGTTTATTCATATCAAATAAAAGGGTTAGCATATTTTCTTGACCAGACCTAATATCTGGTGAATAGTTTAGAATAATCATTTTTGCTATCTGCAACGCTCGAGAATAAGATACTGTTTTTCTGTTCTCTTTAACTTTGTCAAAATGATGCTTTTGAATAGTAATTTCTTTTATATCTGGGAAGATAGCGCGCAATCTAACTATTTTATCTTTCAACTGAGAGTTATAAGTTAAGTCTCCCAATATTGTCAACCCTTTTAGAATTATCTGGTTGATTAAATTCTCAAAGTCGTAGACTTGATGTTCCGTGTAAAACCGTTCTTGATGGATGAGATTTTGCTGAATATTTTTATTAAAATCTAACCTCCCCTTTAATGCCAAAACATTAGATGAATCATTTCTGTACTGTTTAATCAAACCTGTTCTAAGAAGGTTTTGTACCTCATCTAGGTACATCTCGAAGTAAAGGTCCAAAAGAGAATTATGTTTTCTTTTGAGCCCTGCCTCTGAAACTGAATTTACATTTACGTACTTGCAGATTTTAAGCATACTAAGTAAAGCACCATGCCAAGCTTTAAAGTCGTCATCTTCACCTTTACTCTTGTCTGTTTTGGGGAGGATTTCAATTGTCAAACCTCCAATTTGAATAACCCCTACATAGTTGTTAAACTTAACACCATCCCGGATTCCCGTAAAATATAGGTTATCATTCTTGTCATTAAACTCATATAGTTTTTCAAGTTCTCTTGGTTCCAAATACCTATCCCGCCAATCCTTATGAAGAGTAAGACTTTCAAATTCGAATACTTGAATAACTCTGAACATCGTAAAATACTATTCGTATATGGCTTTGAAGTCCCATCTAATTGAATCTGTAATTTCATAAACTGAACGTTCCAGCAAATCAGCTGCAATGGATTGGTCATATTCATTATTTTTTGCAAAAACCACATTAGCCTTTGTTGTTTTGGTAATAAAACTACTACCCAAAACCAAACTTATTTTACCAAAATCACCGAAGAAATATTCCTCCAACAATGGAATTACTTTATTCTTGAATACCACTTTTAAATCATCCTCATCAGAAATACCAAGAAAATATGAATGCCCGATTTTATGGTCTTTATCAATTAGTTTTTCAATTCGATGATTGATTGTCTCCAAAATTCTTACAACATCAACATCTCCAATTTTACCCTGATTAGCTTTGAGTTTACCTTCTTTTAACATCAATTCTGGCTTTGGAGGCATTTCTCTAAATGAAAACCTTCTTCTCAGCGCCGTGTCCAATGATTCAATGCTTCGGTCAGCTGTATTCATGGTTCCGATAAGATACACGTTCTGGGGCACTTTAAATTCTTTTTTAGAATAAGGAAGTGTTACACTCAATTCCTCTTCAGTACCAGCACGCTTATCTTTTTCGATTAAAGTAATTAACTCCCCAAATATTGAGGACACGTTACCCCTGTTTATTTCATCTATTACTAAAACGAAGTTTTTGGGATTTTTTGGTAGCTTGAAGGCATCTACCTTTTTCTCTTTTATGAAAAAGTCTTGTTTGATTTCTTTCTTCTCTAACTTGTAAATCGATTGCTGAGATAGGTTTTTGTTATAAATTTCTTTGGCCGCAATCTTTGAATCATGAAATATCCAGTCAACACCCCTGAAATGCTTATAGTCAGAACTATTTGGGAATGGCGATTCTTCTTTAAATTCATATTCGCCTGTTACCTTACCTATAGCACGAACATAGAAATTACCATATGAAACTACCACATAGTTACCAACTTTAAGATAATTACAAAATAGGTTCATTGCCTGTATTGGAAATGCTTCTAAATTATTGTCTTGACCAAATGACCTTAACTCTTTTTCATCCTTACCGGTAAAATTCAAACCTTCCCCAAAACCGATTGTTATGCAGTTGTTTTCTACACAATAATCGAAGATTTCATTATCATCTTCATTCTGAGTATTTCCCAAAGACATTTTATAGAAATGTGCCTTCTCGTATTCCTCCCTAGAAAGCGACATAAGAGAATCTGAATCTAGGTTTACTGCATTCAAACTATCATTTGCCAAACGACAAATTCTCTTAAAAATCCCTTCTTTGACTTCATACTTAAGATAGGTATCACCGTCTACAGGTTCCATTGGTTTGATACCTTCAATAAAATCCTCATAGCTAAATGATTGATGGAAGGTTGTAAAACCAATTTGACCGACAGCTTCATTGTCGTTGTTCAGTAACAATAATTTAAAGCGTTCCTTTAATTTATCCCTATCATCTATATTTTCTTTATAGAAAACAGGGTCTGCAATTTTTACAGCTTCGTTGATGGTGTGGTATGTCTTTCCAGTACCAGGAGGTCCGAAAAATATTTGATTTAAATCAATTAATTTATTCATGCCTAAATCTTTTGGGATATTGTTGTTATCAAATTCTTTATCTTCATTTCTTTCTATCATGAATTCAATATATGAACCTATTGCTGCAGAGTAAATCCCACCAATTCCATATGATGGCAATTCTGCATAAAAGTACTTTCCATTTTCTTCTTTTTGGTGCAATTCAAGGTCTTCAAACAAATCATCTAAAGCTTCTATATCCTCTTCAAGGTATACTTCAATATTGAATCCTGTAATCAAAATATCAATTGCCTTTAAATAGGAACTTATCTTTCCACTATCATTTTCACTTTTCGACTTTAACCAATTTTCAAACTCACCAGAAAGGGAATTTGGGGAATCAAAAACCGACCAAAGTTGTCTTGCAAAGGCATAAAAATCTCTATCCCCTTTTTTAGATAGAATAAATTCATTGAGAGTTGAATAACTTTTGTCTTTACCTTGGTAACCGAGATATTCTGCACTTCTTTTAAGGGCACTATGTTTAAATATGTTGACAATATTATACTCTCCATATAAAAAAGCAATTTTCCATTTTATAGCATCCCCAAAATCTATCTTATCAATTTCTTTTAGATTGTTCTGCTGGCTGAAGTTCGCAATATTTACAATTGTCGCTCTAATCTTCTCAAAGACCTCATCTCTCGTATTACCATATTTACCATACCACGCAAACACGCCATCAGATTTACGTTTGTCATTGTAATTGTCAGTATCTAAGTCTTTTCTTTTAAATATTCCAAACTTATACGCTGAGCCACCCCATACACTGCCCACGCCCGTTGTGATAGCCTCTAACCAATAACAAAAAGATGTTTTCTCTAAATTGGAGTATTCATCAATTGTCATAGTTTTCAACCTTTCGATGGACCATTCCTTTAAGAAGTCTTCTTTTATTTTATATAATGATTGATTTTCCATAAATTTTCGCAATAATTTAATCCTTGTTTAGAATCGGCAACATCTTTAAATCCAATTATAATTTTCCAACTCATCTAGCCGCAAGTACAATAAACTCAATACTCGTTTGAATTGTATTCTTCTCTGCTCATTTGAATGTCTGGACAAATGGTTCTCATCAAATCATAATCTATTTTAAATGCTTTAAGAACGATTAAATCGATTTCTTTTTCAAGTTCAATACGTTGTCTTGTATCCAAATTTTCATGATGAAGTTTTTTACTGATGCATGTTAGACTTTTTTCAATTCCCACTGATAATTCAGGTAGAGGAAATTCCTCTATTGTTCCTTTATTTATTGCTAAATACCCTCCAGCAAGATGCTTGTCCTTGAATTTTATTTTGAAAAAATAAGTCAAATATTTACTATTTAAAATTGCGGTCAAGGCATAAGGTTCAAAACCAGCAAAATCATAAATCCCATAAATCCCAACTCCCAATGCTAGAGGCGTTTCAACATATACTGCTTCAATAATTTTCGTCATCCCCGCAATGACGATTTTAGGCGAAGTCCAAAAGAACCATTTGGAATCTGCCACAAATTTATTTTTACTTATGTGTGAATTATAAAATTTATTCTTCATGTATCTCACTTCCTGATTACTCCAATAGTATCTGTCAACTGAACCACTAACTATAAACGGAATTGAGTTATTTGAATAATCATTTTGGACAAAAGGCAATATTTGCTGTGCTTGAAAACCTGTCGCTCCCGAATTAATTTGCATTAAATTACTACCAATAGTTGCAGATTTCATTAAATCGACTGGGTTTTTAAATTTTCTAATTATCAAATCAGAATATTTGTCTAGAAGCAATTCTTTGAACTCACTTTGTTTTGCCTTAGAACCACTAAGTATAATTGGATAAACACCAACACCTCTAAAAACCTCAAAAGAAGAAACATTTATAGCGTGACGAAGACCCCCATTGTCTTTCATAAATGTAAGCGCCTTAGAGGCATAACTAGCGATTAAAAACTTATTAGGTATTATCCAACTGTAAACACCTCTTTCATTGGTAATTTGGTCTGCTAACAGCAAGAATAATAGATATAAGTCATAGGAGCCTGTTGCTAGAGGGAATTTCTGCTTAAACACATCTTTTTCTGAGTCTGTTCGAGCCATATTCACAGCTGAAACATATGGTGGATTTCCAATTATAATGTCAAACCCCCCTTTATCAAAGACCTCTTGAAAGAACAAATGCCATAGAAAGAAAGGCCGTTCATTCGATTTAGATAGTTGAGCCAATTTGGTTTCTTTTTCTATATACTTGGCTAACTCTTTAGTTAATTTATCACGTTCTTTAGCACTTTTACTCGTTGTTCTAATTTTTTCCTTTTGTTGCCATGTAGCAGCAGCAGCCTCATCCGCCTTGATTTTCCTTTCTATTCTGTTCGATTTACCGATTAATTCTTGTTTATGTTGGGCTAAGGTAAATCGTATATGATTTAATACTTGGTCATCAATACGCTTGTGCAAATCCTTTTTTGTATCGGGGTCATTCGCATTAAAATACTCATCCATCAATGATTTGATGTCCTCAAAATTCAATGAAATACTAACTGATTTTTTTGCCTCACCTGTAAACAAATCAATCTGTTCTGTTTCGTATACATCTTCATAAGCAGCAGCATCGCTTATTTGACTCAAATCAATACCTTCAAAACTTTCTAGCAAACTATTCCCTTGCATTATTTTATAATCCAAGTTTGGCAGTGGCAGCGGCTCTAACTCATCAACAACCAGGGCTAACCAAAATCGTAAACGTGCAATATCAACTGCACCACTTTCCAAATCCACACCATATATACTGTGTTGAATAATATTCTTTTTTACTAGATGTGGTTGCCATTGAGTATCACTAATATTCCATATCCTGGCAACTGAATCAGGTTGAAAACCGTATAATCCCTCAATCACTTGATAAATGGCATTTAAGACCCCCATTGGAAATGCTCCAGAGCCTATCGCTGGGTCACACA
>JACCDM010982906.1_pt1 | contig 12456 bp, 12 predicted proteins | sample 7445851 | NCBI WGS metagenome assembly JACCDM01 (sample SAMN15323438, study PRJNA562643) | freshwater metagenome | isolation source: river surface water | place: USA:Blue River Watershed | collected 2017-08-16
TGACACTCTCGCCCTGCATGCAGGGGCCAGCCCTGACCCTGCCACAGGCGCACGCGCAGTTCCGATTCACCTGACCACCTCATTCGTCTTCGAGTCCAGCGACCATGCCGCCGCCCTCTTCAACCTCGAACGCGCGGGGCACGTGTACAGCCGCATCAGCAATCCCACCAACGCGGTGTTGGAGCAGCGCGTAGCCGCTTTGGAAGGGGGCATTGGGGCCATCACCACAGCCAGCGGACAAGCGGCGCTGCACCTGTGCATCGCCACGCTGATGGGGGCGGGTTCTCACATCGTCGCCAGCACCGCCTTGTATGGTGGCTCGCACAACCTGTTGCACTACACGCTGAGTCGTTTTGGCATTGAGACCACCTTTGTGCCGCCGAACGACATCAACGCTTGGCTGTCTGCTGTACGCCCTAACACCAAGCTTTTCTTTGGTGAAACCGTGGGCAATCCCGGCTTGGATGTGTTGGACATCCCCACCGTGTCTGCCATCGCGCACGAGGCTGGTGCGCCACTGCTGGTCGACAGCACCCTCACCACGCCTTACTTGGTCAAGCCCTTTGAACTGGGTGCCGACTTGGTCTACCACTCGGCCACCAAATTTCTCAGCGGTCATGGCACGGTCATTGGAGGCATCGTGGTGGACGGCGGCAGCTTCGATTGGGAAAAGAGCGGCAAGTTCCCCGAGCTGACGCAAAGCTACGAGGGCTTTCACAACATGGTCTTCAGCGAAGAAAGCACCGTCGGCGCTTTCTTGCTTCGGGCACGTCGCGAGGGCCTGCGCGACTTTGGCGCCTGCATGAGCCCGCACAGCGCCTGGCTGATTTTGCAAGGCATCGAAACGCTGCCCTTGCGCATGGAACGCCACATCAGCAACACGGAGAAAGTGGTGGCATTTCTAGCCTCGCATCCCATGGTGAGTCGTGTTGGACACCCATTGATCGAGAGCCACCCCAGCCATGCTTTGGCAGAGAAGCTGTTGCGCTTGGGTGCGCGCGGCGCGGGCTCGGTGTTCAGCTTTGACATCAACGGCTCGCGTGCACAAGGACGCGCCTTCATCGAAGCGTTGCAAATTTTCAGCCACCTCGCCAATGTGGGCGACTGCCGCAGCTTGGTGATACACCCTGCCAGCACCACCCACTTCCGCATGAGCGACGACGCGCTTCATCGTGCAGGGATTGGACCTGGCACGATTCGCTTGTCGATTGGTTTGGAAGACCCCGCTGACTTGATCGACGATTTAAAGCGTGCCTTGAAAGCCGCAGAAAAGGCAGGTGCCTGATGCACTTCACCCTTACCCCCTCGCACGGCGAACCCTACGCGGCCTATGCCTACACAGGTGGCAAGCCCTTCGATGCAGATAAGCCCACGCTGGTGTTCATTCATGGCGTGTTGAACGACCACAGTGTGTGGATTTTGCAATCGCGCTACTTGGCACACCACGGCTTCAATGTGCTCGCGGTCGATTTACCCGGGCACGGACGAAGCGGTGGCGAAGCTCCGAGCCGTGTGGAAGAGGCCGCACTGTTCATCGAAGACCTGCTCAACGCAGCCGGTGTAACGCAAGCAGCCTTGGTTGGGCACAGCTGGGGATCCCTGATCGCGCTGGAAGCCGCTGCGCGCTTAAAAGACCGCATCACCCACTTGGCGCTGGTCGGCACCGCATTTCCGATGAAGGTGTCGCCTGCGCTGATTGAGGCGTCGCTGCATGAGCCGATGAAGGCTTTGCAGTTGGTGAACGTGTTTTCGCGTGCCACTCTGGCTGCGCCGCCTTCGGCCATGGGGCCCGGCACCTGGGTCTATGGCGCGTCAATGGCGTTGGGGCGACGCGTCTTGGCCAGTAACCCCAAAGTCAATATTTTTCACCGCGGGTTTGTGGCTTGCGACAGCTATGCGCGTGGCTTAGAAGCCATGTCGGAGGTAACTTGTCCGGTGTTGTATGTGTTGGGTGAACGCGACCAAATGACTCCGGCGCGTGCCGCCAAGTCCTTGATTGACCAGGCCAAAGCATCGTGCAAACAGATCACCGTGGTCCATGTGCCCATGGGCCATCATCAGATGAACGAATCCCCGGAAGAAACACTGACGGCTTTGAAGAAATTCTTGGGTGTCAGCGCTTAGAGCACATCGCGCAAACGCAGGTCTTGCCACTTCATCCACAGCCCTTCCATCTCGGGGCTGCGCACCAGCAGCAAGCGTTCCATCAGCGGCGCCAACGGGGTGCGATGCGGATCGGACAGCATGACATAACGCGCTTCTCGCACGTGGCTTTGACGCGCATCCACAGACTCACTCAAACGTGCGATCCAGTCCAAATCGACGAGGGTCGCCAGGACATCTTCAATTTGCAGCGGGTCCAACGACAGGTCTTCGCACAGGGCGGTCATGCTCGCGCCGTGTTCATCCGTGGTGCGTGCCAGTTGTAGGCGTTGCAACACTTCAATCGCCAATTGAAAGCGCCAGCCCACGCTACGACCATCGCGAGCAATGCCGCCTAACAGGCTTGGCAAATTCGCGACCAGCACAGCGCCAATCAGCACAATCGACCAGGCCAAATAAATCCAAATCAGCAAAATGGGCAGCGTGGCGAACGCGCCGTAGACAACTGAGTAAGTGGGCATTTGGCCAAAGTAATAAGCCAAGACCTTGCGCGCAATTTCGGTGGCTGCAGCAACCCAGATTCCGCCCACCAAGGCATGACTCCATCGCACATGGGTATAGGGTACATACCTGTAAAGCGCACTCACTGCCCACGCAAGCAGGAAGAATTCGACCGTACTCAAGACCCAACGCAAACTGCCTACGCCTTCGGGGACGACTCCGCGAGAGACGGCCACGAATTGCGACATCATGACCAAACTGGCGCCCATCAACAACGGCCCCAGCGTGATGGCCGTCCAGTACAACAGCATGCTGTGCGCCAATGGGCGACGCTTACGCACACGCCAAATGGCGTTCAAGGTGCGGTCGATGGTGAACACCAAAGCCAAGGCGGACAAGAGCAAGGCCGTCACCCCCACCACGCCCAAGCGACTGGCTTTGCTGGCGAACTGCGTCAGGTAGCCCAACACTTGCCGAGAAATATTGTCCGGAACCAAACTTTCCACCAAACGCTTTTGCAGCACCACTTGGAAGTCGCTGAACATCGGAAAAGCGGTCAACACGGCCAAAGCCACCGTCACCATCGGCACCAAGGCAATGGTGGTGGTGAAGGTCAAGCTGCCGGCGGTTTGACCCAGACGATCCTCACGAAAACGTTGTCGTAAGGTACGGGCCGTATTGCGCCAGGGGAATCGGGTCAATCGTTCAAAAAATTCTTGGAGATGCGGGACAATCATGCCCTGAATCATCCCACTTTCTATGCACGACACCACGCTCCCACCCCAAGAAAATTCACTGCGTCACGTGACGCTCACCCGCGGACTGGCTGTGAGCAGCCTGATGGGCCTGATCGTGTTAGGTCTGGCGTGGGAGCTGTGGCTCGCCCCCGTCCGCCCCGGCGGCACCTTGCTGGCACTCAAGGTTCTGCCGCTGTGCTTTCCACTCACAGGTTTGTTGAAAAACCGCATGTACACCTACCGCTGGTTGAGCCTGTTGATTTGGCTCTACTTCACCGAGGGTGTTGTACGCGCTTGGGGCGATCCCTCACCTAGCAATTACTTGGCGATGCTGGAGATTTTGCTTTGCATCACTTTGTTCATCGCTTGTGCCTTGCATGTGCGTTTGCGCTTGAAACATGCCAAAGCAACTGCCTTGGCCGAACAACCCACCACCCCCTGAGTTTTTGATGCCTTCTGACCCCACACACGTGCTGCTCAATCGCCTGCGTGACATCGTGGGCGACGCCCACTTGTTCACAGAGGGAGACCTGTCAGCCTACGAACAAGATTGGCGCAAACGCACTCGTGGCAAAGCCTTGGCAGTGGTCCGACCAGGCAATACCCAAGAAGTCGCAGCCGTCGTCCAGGCCTGCGCCGAAGCCCATGTCAGCCTCGTGCCTCAAGGCGGTAACACGGGATTGGTGGTGGGGTCCATTCCCAGCGACGCTGGTGACCAAGTGGTGCTCAGTCTGCTGCGCATGCGTGCAGTGCGCTCCACAGATGCGGATAACTTGACGCTCACAGTCGAAGCTGGATGCGTTCTGCAACATGTGCAACAAGTTGCAGAGCAAGCCGGCTTTTTATTTCCATTGAGCTTGGGTGCCGAAGGCAGCTGCACGATCGGCGGCAACCTGGCCACCAATGCAGGTGGCACGCAGGTGCTGCGTTACGGCAATGCGCGTGAGTTGTGTCTGGGGCTCGAAGTTGTCACGGCACAGGGAGAAATCTGGCATGGCTTGAGTGGTCTGCGCAAAGACAACACAGGCTACGACTTGCGTAACTTGATGATTGGCAGTGAGGGCACGTTGGGCATCATCACAGCCGCCACAATTAAACTATTCCCAATGCCTGCAGCCAGCTTGACCGCATGGGTTGCCGTGCCCTCGATAGCCCATGCGGTCAAACTTCTGGGGCTGGCGTTTCAACACTTGGGCGCTGGTCTGACGGGTTTTGAAATGATGGGCCAGTTCGCACTGAGCTTGGTCGACAAACATTACGCGCAACTGCGAATACCCCTCTGGAAAGAAACGCCTTACTGCGTCCTCATTGAAAACGCGGACAACGAATCAGAATCGCATGCCCGCGAGCGTTTTGAAAAATTGCTTGAACTTGCCATGACGGACGGTTGCGTGACCGATGCGGTGATTGCTGAGAACCTCTCTCAAGCGCGCCAGCTCTGGCACATCCGCGAAAGCATTACCCTCGCGCAAGCCGAAGAAGGTTTGAATATCAAGCACGATATCTCAGTGCCAATTTCAGCCATTCCTGAATTCGTCGAAACCACGGATGCGCTGCTGACGCGTGAAATTCCAGGTGTGCGGTTGGTCAACTTTGGACATTTGGGAGATGGCAATTTGCATTACAACGTGCAAGCGCCTGAGCACGGGGATCCAAAAGTTTTTTTACGCGAGCACGAAACGCAAGTGAACCGTCTGGTCTACCAAGCTGTCAAAAAATTCGGGGGGTCTATCTCTGCCGAGCATGGCGTGGGCAGCATGAAGGTGAATGAATTAACCCATTACAAAGACCCGGTGGCTCTGACACTCATGCAACACGTGAAACGCGCACTGGATCCGCTAGGAACCCTGAACCCTGGACGGGTGGTTCGCGATTCAGCTTGACTCTTTGTCCGAACCGTTGCTGCTCATCATGCCGTAGAGTTTGGCACCGTGTTCGATGGCCATGGTGGCATAAGAAATATTGCCTTTAACTTCTGCGCCTGCATGAAGTTCAACGCGACCTGTTGACGCGATATTGCCAGTGACCACCCCGTCGACGACCGCCTTCTGGGCACTGATGTCTCCTTCGACATGGGCACGCGACAGCACAGAAAGTTGGGCATTTGGACTGCCATTGACATCGATGTTGCCAACCACATGACCCTTCAAATGAACGATGTCTTGCGAGACGATATTGCCCATCACAACAGCAGATTCACCAATGACGGTTTGGTCAACCTGTTCGATTTTTGGGTCTTGCCCAAGCTTCATTTTTTTGAACATGGCGTTTAACGGATCACAGGCTGTTCAACTAACTTCAACCGATGCGTGTCATCTGGCAATGTCACGCGGCCGCCTTGAAAGTAAATTTGAACATTTTTGAGTTGAGACCCAGAGACTTGCCAAGGCGCTGACCCCGTGACGGTGCGACCTTCACCTGATTTCAGTTGAAGCATGGTGGCTTGTTTGTTGCCATCCACGACGCAGACCTCGGTATTGGCACTGCTGACCACATACACGTAGCCCCCCTCTTTTCTGGCGACAAACGGCGCAAGTTGCGGAAGAACATCGGCAGAATAGGCGCAAGCCACTGCGGATTTAGCTGCGGGTTCGGACGCTACAGAAATCAATGGAGCAGCTGTGGGTATGGAGGCCACAGGCTCAACATCAGGCGCAGTGCTGATCTGGGAAGCTGACGTTGACACGGGAGACAAAGCAGATTCAGGCACCACCACTGGCGTCGGTTTGAGCGACCCCAAATTCAGCGGTGTTGACTCTTGAACCAGTTGCAAAGGGCCATACAAAACAAAGAGGACCAGCGCACTCGCCATCAATAACATGGCGCCCATCAATTGTTTGCGCTCGAACAAATACGATACGCCTTCGCGCACCCGATCTGCCAGAGAAAAATAGATGGGGGGCTGATGACTCATCGCCACGATCTGATCTAAGGTATTCAAGTGGGCCTCGGACACTTGGTGAGCATCGCGAAATGCCACTGGCACATCCACGGTAGGCGGCTCTGCCCCCAAAATCATCAATAAGCGCTTATAGGCTTGGCGTTTGATGGTGTCTGAATAAAACACTTCGCCACTCAACTCACTCTCTAAAGCTTTCACCTGCGCCACGGATAAGCAGGCCGTGCGCGCTAAAACCACAACATCCATGCCAGCAGCTTCACGCAATTCCCGAAGGTAATGTGGATCACAGCGGTCGTACCTGCTGCGTTGCGTGGGTTCTGAGTTTTCTTGCTGTGTCATAGGCACAAGGATGTCTCTGTTTATTTTTAGTCAGAACTAATTACTTTAGGGGTACTGACACCATTTGTCAATCCAATCGTCGGGAGAAATCGGAGCCCAGGTAGGTCGGATTGACTGCAATTAAACTTGAGGCAGTTTATTTTGAAGCACCTCTCATGCGCCCTATCCGCCGCCAGTACGAAGATTTCATGCAACATGTCAACACCCAAGGTGTTGCAAAAACTGACCGCACGGGGACAGGGACCCGCAGCGTGTTTGGTTATCAAATGCGGTTTGATTTGAACGAGGGATTTCCGCTGGTCACCACCAAAAAAGTACACCTGCGTTCCATCATTCAAGAGTTGTTGTGGTTCCTCACGGGGTCCAGCAACAACAACTGGCTCAAAGAGCGCGGCGTCACGATTTGGGATGAGTGGGCTCGTGAAGACGGTGATCTCGGACCTGTCTATGGGGTGCAGTGGCGCAGCTGGCCCAAACCAGATGGCGGGCACATCGATCAAATTCAACAAGTCATTGACACCTTAAAGAGCAACCCCGACAGCCGACGCATCATCGTCAGCGCATGGAACGTGGCCGAGCTCGACAAAATGGCTCTGATGCCCTGCCATGCCTTCTTCCAGTTTTATGTCGCCCCAGCACAAAACCCCGGAGAAAAAGCCAAGCTCAGCTGCCAGCTGTACCAACGCAGTGCCGACATCTTTTTGGGTGTGCCATTCAACATTGCCAGCTACGCTTTGCTCACACACATGGTCGCGCAGCAGTGCGATTTGGATGTGGGTGATTTCATCTGGACCGGAGGCGATTGCCACATCTATAGCAACCACAGCGAACAAGTGGCGTTGCAACTCAGCCGCGAACCCTTCGCTTACCCCACTTTGCACATCAAACGCAAACCCGATTCCATCTTTGACTACCAGTTTGAGGATTTCGAGGTCTTGGACTACCAATGCCACGGTGCCATCAAAGCGCCTGTGGCCGTCTGATCCTATGGCGCTGAATCTAATTTTTGCGCGCGCGCGCAATGGTGTGATTGGACACAACAACACCTTGCCTTGGCATCTGCCCGAGGACTTGGCGCATTTCAAACACACCACACTGGGTCAGCCGGTGGTGATGGGACGCAAAACATGGGAATCGCTTCCCCCGAAGTTTCGCCCGCTGCCCGGACGCACCAACATCGTGGTCACGCGCCAGCGTGATTGGCAGGCGGAAGGCGCCGTCGTGGCCCACTCCATCGAAGAAGCCGTCCAGCATTGCCCGAAAGATGCGCAGGTGTGGGTCATCGGCGGAGCCGAGGTGTATGCGCAGGCCATGCCACTGGCCACCCGTGCGGTCGTGACAGAAATTGATGCCGATTTTGAAGGTGATGCCTTCGCACCCACGTTTGATGCAACTTGGCAGGAAACCAAACGCAGCACACACGTCGCTGCCAATGGTTTGACTTACAGCTTAGTGACCTGGACACGAACTTAAAACAGGCTTGATTTTTTGATGCAACTTGCCACCTGGAATGTCAACTCCCTCACCGTCCGATTGCCCCAAGTGCTGGACTGGTTGGTGGCTAATCCTGTCGATGCGTTGGTACTGCAAGAGACCAAAACCACCGACGACAAGTTTCCTCGTGATGCCATAGAGGCGGCGGGCTATCAAGTGGCCTTCTTTGGACAAAAAACTTACAACGGCGTGGCTTTGTTGTCGCGTCAACCGGCCACAGACGTGGTGAAAAATATTCCTGGCTTTGAAGATGACATGGCCCGTGTCATCGCGGGTACGGTGAATGGCATCCGCGTGATTGGTGCGTATTTTCCAAACGGTCAAGCACCCGACAGTGACAAGTTTGTCTACAAGATGCGTTGGCTCGAAGCCTTACAACACTGGCTGCGCGAGGAACTCAAACAGCATCCCAAGCTGGTGTTGATGGGCGACTTCAACATCACCTTGGATGACCGCGACGTCTGGGACCCCGTGGGCCTGAAAGACACCATCCACTGCACTGTAGAGGAACGCGCACACTTTCAAGCCTTGATTGACTTAGGTACACACGATGCGTTTCGTTTGTTTGAACAAGCTGAGAAAAGCTACAGCTGGTGGGACTACCGCGAGTTTGCCTTCCGGCGCAACCGAGGCTTGCGCATTGACCACATCTTGGTGAGCGATGCTCTCAAACCGTTGGTGCAAGCCTGCGTGATTGACAAAGCGCCCCGTAAAAACGAACGTCCCAGCGACCACACCCCTGTGGTGGTGACCTTGGGGTAACAATCCTTCGGTCAGTCGTCGAGACCGAGCTCTTGAATTTTTCGTGTGATGGTGTTGCGTCCAATGCCTAGTTTTTGTGCAGCCTCAATACGACGGCCACGCGTATTCACCAAAGCGGTTTGAATCAAGCGCGCTTCAAAGCGGTTGACCAACACCTCCCACACGTCGGTGCGCCCTGCCACCAACAAACTCATGGCTTCAGCCTCCAAGCCCTGCTCCCAGTCTGCTCCGGGCATATTCAAGACCACGGGAGCTGACACAGCGCCGTTTTCGGCCAGTCCCGCCGGCGCAAGCGACTGCGCCCCACGACTGAACTCATCGGAAGCTGCAACAGGTGTTGCAAAGGCAGCCGTGGCTTCGTTCACAGCGAAGTGGCTGTGATCCCCGCTATCAGCCGCACCCAACACCTCAGGTGGCAAGTCTTTGGGCTCGATCACCTGTGCAGGAGCCATGACGGTGAGCCAATGACAAATGTTTTCCAATTGACGCACGTTGCCAGGGAAGCTGAATGCATTCAGCACCCATTGCGCCGAATCGGCGATGCGTTTGGTTTCAACGCCCAATTGTTGTGCACTCTGCTGCAAAAAGTGGCGCGTGAGTGCTGGAATGTCTTCGCGACGCTCGCGCAATGCAGGTAAACGCAAACGGATCACGTTCAAACGGTGAAACAAATCTTCTCGGAAGACGCCATCTTTGACGCGCTTTTCCAAATCTTGGTGCGTCGCAGCAATCACGCGCACATTGGCTTTGATGGCGCTATGCCCACCGACTCGGTAAAAGTTGCCATCGCTGAGCACGCGCAACAAACGTGTTTGCAAATCAAACGGCATGTCGCCGATTTCGTCCAGGAACAAGGTGCCGCCCTCGGCTTGTTCAAAACGACCGCGGCGTGTAGTTTGCGCACCGGTGAATGCACCACGTTCGTGCCCGAACAATTCGCTCTCCAACAAATCTTTGGGAATCGCTGCTGTGTTGATGGCGACGAATGGCCCCTTGGTCCCGGCATCGCCGCGCGGCGAATGCTTGTGCAGCGCACGAGCGACCAGCTCTTTGCCCGAGCCGCTTTCGCCCGTGATCATCACCGTCACATTGCTTTGACTCAAGCGACCAATCGCGCGAAACACATCTTGCATGGCGGGGGCTTGGCCCAGCATTTCCGGCGTGGCATCTTGTAACTCAGCCTGGGCTTGGTCACTTTGACTTTCTTCCAAGGCACGACGGATCAGCTCGACCGCTTTGGGCAAATCAAACGGCTTAGGCAGGTACTCGAACGCACCGCCCTGGAAAGCCGATACCGCGCTGTCCAAATCAGAGAAGGCCGTCATGATGATGACCGGTAAATTGGGCACGCGCTCCTTCACCTTGGTCAGCAAATCCAGGCCGGATCCTCCAGGCATGCGGATGTCACTGACCAAGACTTGAGGCCCCTCCTCGGGGCCCGCCGCGTCCAGTGCATGCAACACTTCGCGTGGATTGGTAAAGCTGCGCGTGGGCATGTTCTCGCGCAGCAAGGCCTTCTCCAGCACAAAGCGAATTGACTGGTCGTCGTCCACAATCCAAATCGATTTCATCTCAGCACTTTCTGTTTCTAAGTTAGAGGGCTAAACAAGGGATCAAGACAGCGGGATCAGGATTTTGAAATCCGTGCGTCCCGGCACACTGTCACACTCAATCAAGCCATGGTGTTGTTGCACAAACGTTTGCGCCAAATTCAACCCCAAGCCAGATCCGCCATCCCTTCCCGAAACCAAGGGGAAAAACAACCTGTCCTTGATTTCTTCCGGGATACCGGGCCCGTTGTCTACTACATGCAATTCCAATGCCAACCGGTAGCGTTGTTTGCCAAACGTGATCTGTCGGTTGATGCGCGAGCGCAAGACAATCTGCCCCTCCCCCTCGGCGATGCGATCCGCCAGGGCTTGAGCCGCGTTGTGCACAATGTTCAACACCGCCTGAATCAGTTGTTCTCGGTCTCCCCGGAATTCTGGAATGGAGGTGTCATAGTCCCGCACCACCGTCAAACCCTTGGGAAATTCCGCCAAGATTAGGCTGCGGACCCGCTCACACACCTCGTGGATGTTCACATCGCCGACCACATGAGGGCGTCGGTGCGGGGCCAGCAAACGGTCGACGAGCACCTGCAGACGGTCGGCTTCGTGAATGATGACTTGGGTGTACTCAATCAAGTCCTTGCTTTCCACCTCCATCTGTAGCAACTGTGCTGCGCCACGAATGCCGCCGAGTGGGTTTTTGATCTCGTGCGCTAAATTGCGAATCAGCTCTTTGTTGGCTTGGGCTTGATTGATCAAGCGCTCCTCTCGCCCTTGACGTGTTTGCTGCTCCAGGGGCAACAGCTCTACCAGCACCACCCCCGACACATCCATGGGCGCCACGATCACGTGAACGGGCATCGGCTCTTGCTGGGGACGGCGTAAATGCGCGTCGTATCGCATGGTGGCAAAGGCATTACTCTGTGCACCTTGCAGGGCGTTAGACAGCGATTGGGTTTCCGTGAAATAGCTCGACATGGACGCCCCTTCGATGTTGCGGCGAGACACGCCCATCACATCTTCCAGCGCCGCATTGGCGAACACCACCACGCCATCGGTACGCACCACAGCCACCAAGGTCGCAAGTAAATCAAAAGCCTGCGTGTAACTTGCATGTGGCGCTGGGTTCATGGTTTAGCTCCTGAGTTCAAAGACGAAAGGCGCGACAACTCTCGCTGCAAACCTGCCACATCAGCATCGATGCGCTGCAATGCAGCCCGCAGCTGGGCCACACGCTCTTGGTATTTTTGCGGTTGTCGAAACTCATCAGCACGGCGTTCTGGCTCACCGTTGTTCCATTCCCGACGTAACTCCGCTTGCTGCTGTTGCGCTTTTTGTAATTCAGTTTGCAGCACCCCTTGTGCTTGCAGATCTCGCTGACGCTGCTCAGAGGGGTCCACCTTAGCTGACGGGCTGCTCCCGGCGTTGCCAGCAGAGGCGCCCTGCACGCGTGTGCCTTCAATCACCGTCACATGGCCTCCCTTCAAGGGGTGGCAGCTCAAAGCCGGATCCGGCTGATTGGTGTAAGCGTTGCCGCATCGATAAACAGAGGCAGACTCTGCCCCCGCAACGGCGTGGGCTATGAGAGTCATTCCAACAAGACCAAACAAAGATCTCAACACAAACCTTTCAGCAGCTTGAAACAAAAAAGGACGGCTCGCGCCGTCCTTTGAGAGTACGCAGCGTGTAACGAATTACAGCGAGTAGTACATGTCGTATTCGACAGGAGACACTTCCACACGGCTGCGTGTGACTTCTTGCATCTTCAAGTCGATGTAAGAGTCAATCCAAGCATCAGTGAAGACGCCGCCTTTGGTCAAGAACGCACGGTCTTTGTCCAAGGCTTCCAAGGCTTGATCCAAGCTAGAGCAAACGGTTGGCACCAACTTGTCTTCCTCGGGTGGGAGGTGGTACAAGTCTTTGGTTGCTGCTTCGCCTGGATGGATCTTGTTCTCGATACCGTCCAAACCAGCCATCAACAAGGCTGCGAAGCCGAGGTAAGGGTTGCACAATGGATCTGGGAAACGCGCTTCCACACGGCGTGCTTTGTCGCTGGCCACGTTAGGAA
>JACCDM010515436.1_pt1 | contig 12448 bp, 10 predicted proteins | sample 7445851 | NCBI WGS metagenome assembly JACCDM01 (sample SAMN15323438, study PRJNA562643) | freshwater metagenome | isolation source: river surface water | place: USA:Blue River Watershed | collected 2017-08-16
GACGGCGTGGTGGCCGTCGTGGGCAACGAGCTCATCCTGCAGTCGGACGTCACCATCATGCGCGAAACCCTCCAGCGCGAAGGCCAGGACCGGAGCGAATGCGAGGTACTTCAAGAGCTCATTCTCGAAAAGTTGCTCATTCACCACGCGGCCATTGACTCGGTAGAGGTCGGAGATTCCGAAATCGACGATAACATTTCGCGCCGAATTGAACAGCTAGTGGCCCAGATCGGCAGCGAGCGCCGACTCACCGAATACTACAAGAAGTCGATTATCGAAATCAAAGAAGAAATGCGCCCGTTGATGAAAAACCAGCTCACGGCGCAGCGAATGCAGGGCACCATTACCGAAAACGTCAAGGTTACGCCGGTTGAAGTGGAACAGGAAATTCGCAAGCTTCCGCTGGACTCCCTGCCCTTGATTGGCACCGAGGTCGAGCTCGCCCAATTAATCATCAATCCAAAGGTTAGCGATAAGGCAGAAAAAGAAGCCATGGAGCGGCTGGAGCAGCTTCGAACCCGCATTTTAAACGGTTCGAGTTTTGCCACCATGGCCATTCTGTATTCGGAAGATCCCGGATCCAACCGGAACGGCGGCGAATACAAAGGCATTAAGCGCGGACAGTTTGTCAAGGAGTTTGACGCGGTTTCCTACAACCTGGAGGTTGGTGAAATTTCCAAACCCTTCCGCACAGAGTTTGGGTACCATATTGTTCAGCTCCAGGCAAAACGCGGAGAAGAACTCGACCTGCGCCATATTCTGGTCAAGCCCAAACTGGAACAAAAAGATCTGGATGCGGCGCAGGAGCGCCTGGACAGCATTCGAAGTGCCATCCTCCAGGGGAGCTTGACCTTTGAAGCGGCCGCCCAGCAGTTTTCGGAAGACGAAGAAACCAAGCTGAATTCGGGCATTATGCTGAACCCGAACACCATGGACGTGAAGTTCAACTTAGACCAACTCGATCGAGGGATCTTTTACGCCATTCAGAACCTCAATACGGGCTCCATCAGCGAGGCGGCCTTGGTGCGCGATCCGCAGGGCAAAGAATTTTTTCGCATCATCCAGCTGCGAAGTAAGGTAGATCCGCATCGCGCGAACCTGGAGCAGGATCTTGCGCTCCTAAAGAACTACGTAGAAAACAAGCGTCGGCAGGAGGTAATGGACGCCTGGGTCGCACGCAAAAAGGCAGAAACGGCCCTCCGCGTGAACGGCGTGTACCAAGATTGCGGGGGTATTTAAAACTTTTCGTTTTTCGTAGTACCTTTGCCGCCCCTGGAGGAACTACGCCAAATGGGGTAACGCAGACCCAACCTCTGCTTCAAAGCGAAGCACGTTGCCGTTTGAATTGCAAAACTTCAAGATCATGGATCTGATTAAGTACGTCCAAGAGACCTACATCGATAAGAAGGACTTTCCTTCGTTCAAAGCAGGTGATACCATCACCGTGTACTACAAAATTGTGGAAGGCGAAAAGACGCGCACGCAGTTCTTCCGCGGCGACGTAATCCAGCGCAGCGGCGCCGGAGCCACGGAAACCTTCACGATTCGCAAAATGTCGGGAGCCATCGGCGTGGAGCGTATTTTCCCAGTGAACATGCCGAACCTCGAGAAAATTGAGGTCAACAAGACCGGTAAGGTTCGCCGTGCACGCATCTTCTACCAGCGCGATCGCACCGGCAAGAGCGCGCGCATCAAGGAGCGCCGCGTCTAAGCAGCTTCTCCCGATTACGGCACGATTTCGAAGGCCGTTCGCCGATTGCGCGAGCGGCCTTCTTCGTTTTGGTTGCTGGCGACTGGCCGCGACGCACCGTAGCCCTTGGCGCGAAGTCGGCTGCGCTCCACGCCCAGCTGAACCAAGTGATCGAGCACCCGCTCGGCGCGCTGCTGCGACAGGCTGATGTTGGCCTGAGCCGAGCCTACGTTGTCGGTGTGGCCCTGGATTTCGATGCGGAACGCGGGATTCCGGTTGAGGTAGCGCGCAAAACCCTCCAAGGCAAGGCGGTCTTCGTCACCAAGCTCTGCGCTCGAGGTTTGGAACAAAATACTGCGCAGGGCAAATTCGGTTCCGGGCAGGGCCTTTCGGGCAGCCAGTGCCGGAACGGGCTCGTCTTCGCGGTATTCTTCGAGGCGAATGGCCGTGTAGCCCAAGTCCGGGTGGTCCAGCTCCAGCACCGTGCTCGCCAGGTCTTCTCGGGCAATGACCGCCATAAAGGTTTTGGCTCCGGGATCTACGACGACGGATTGGCTCGTTTTGGTGCGCAGGTTCTCGATGCGAATCTGGGTAGGGCGACCGTCGTCGGGGAGTTCGCCGTCTACGGTTCCGCGCACAAAAGCAACTTCGCGGCCGGCCGCCAAACCGGGCAGGTCAAAGCGCATCAGGTCGTAGCCGGTTCCCGTGCGGGCCTGACTGAAGTAGCCCAGCGGTTCGTTGGCATGAACCCCAAATCCCAACTCGTCCCCTTCGGTGTTTATCGGGTAGCCCAAGTTCACGGGCCACGCATTTTGGATCCAGTCGGTGTAAAAGACGTCGAAGCCGCCCATGCCGGGGTGGCCAGTTGACGAAAAAAACAGGGTTCGCCCGTCGGCGTGCAGAAAGGGCGACTTCTCGTCGCCTTCGGTGTTGACGATGGGACCCAAATTCTCGGGGGCGGACCAGGTTCCTTTGTCGGTTCGCGCCGACGTCCAAAGGTCGAGCCCACCGCGCCCGCCGGGGCGATCGCTGGAGAAGATGATGCGGTCGCCGTTGGCCGACAGGGCCGCTTGGGAGTCCCAGGCCGTCGGCAGCGAAACCTCATCGATGCGGCGCAGCGTGGACCATTCACCCAGCTCCCGGTGGGCCAAGAACAGGTCGCAGTTGCGGTAGCCGCTGGCGTCGGCCGCGCAGGAGGTCAGCACCATCCACTGGTCGTCGGCGCTGACCGAGGGTCCACCCTCGTTCAGGCCCGCGTTAAAGGGGCGGTCCAAGGGGCGTACGTCGAGGCCCGTGGAGGTCGGTATTCCTTCGCAGAGCATTTCTTCCATCCGCGTGAGGGCGGCAGGGCCGCTCCTTCGGTCAACGACGGTCCGGCGGCGGGTGAAGTACCATTTGCTTCCGTCGGGGCTGCGGACGCCCAAAAATTCGTCGGCAGGACTGTCCAGGCCCGGTATGGGCAGGGGGGCGAAGGGCACGGGGTTCGCGCGGAGCGAGTCTTCCATTTGGAATCGGCGAAGCCAACGCCGGGCCTCCGCCCCGGCGTTGGGCGAGGCCCAGTACCGCTGGGCCTCGGCGCGGCGGCCCTGGCCCGCGTGGAGCGCCCCGATGCGGAAGGCCAAGTCACCCAGGTAGTCCGGACAGGCCGCGTAGACTTTCTCGTACAGGGCCAGGGCGGCGCGCGCTTCGCCCACCATAAGGGCCAGCTCCGCGTCGAGGTACCAGGCGTGAATGGACTCGGGCTCCTTGCGGCGCAAACTCGACAGGTAGACCTGGGCCATAGGGCGATCGCCCTTGGCGAGCGCGGCTTCGGCCTTCATCACTTGGGGCGAGGGCGGCCCCGCCTTTTCGCAGTCTCCGAGCTGCACCTGCGCCGAAAGGGCGAAGGAAAAGACCCCCGCAACCAAGGCCATCGAAGCCCGCACGGCGGCCAGACACCGCGTCATTCGGGTGAACCCGACTCCGCTCCGTGCCATTTGCCCTCACTGGCCGCCACATTGAGTGCCACGGCCGCATCACTTGAAACATTGACCACCGTCCGGCACATGTCCAAAATGCGGTCGACCGGAAAAATGAGCGCGATCCAGGCGGGATTCAGGCCCACGGCGTCGAGCACCATGATCAGCATGATGAGTCCCGCCGAAGGAATGGCCGCCGCACCTACCGAGGCCGCCACCGCCGTAACCACAATGGTCGCTTGCTGGGCAATGGACAAATCCACGAGGTGGAACTGGGCAAGGAAAATCACGGCCACAGCCTGGTAGAGGCTGGTTCCGTCCATATTCACGGTAGCGCCGATGGGAAGGGTGAATTGGCTCACCTGCTCGTCGACTTTAAGGTTGTCGTGCACGCACTCCAGCGTCACCGGAAGGGTTGCGGCCGAAGACGACGTGCTGAAGGCGAGCAATTGGGCGGGCCGCATTCCGCGAAAGAAAAATTGAAAACTCTTCCACCAGGACCAACCGTATGCGCGCGTTGCCAGCCAAATCAGGGTTGGATACATGGTAACCAAGAGCACTACCAGACCACCAAACACGGTAAGCATGTAGGTTCCGTAGGTCTGAAGCAGGTTGGGAAGGCGTGCCGGATCGTCGCCGGTCAGCTGGGTTAGGGTTCCGGCCATCAGCGCAAAAACAAAGAAGGGCGCACCGTTCATCACGACCACCACCATGTGCACAAATACCGCCGACAACTGGCCCATCAGCGGGCGGACGCGGTCGGTTTGCTCCCGCGGCATCAGGACGAGGATGACCCCAAAAAAGATGGCGAACACGATGATTTGCAGCATGCTCCCGTCGGTAAGGGCCTCGAAGACGTTGCTGGGAACCATTTCGTGCAAAAACTCCAAGGGACCGCGGTTGCCGGAGCGAACGTCGGCAATTTGGGCGTCGAGTTCGGCATCGCTCGCGGTGGGCGCGTCGGCGGCTGTGGCATCCGTGAGCCATTTTCCGTCGGGACTGGGTTTGTTGTTGGCGTGCAGCCAGGCCTCAAAACTGTGGCGGTTCTCCATGCGCTGGGACTCCGAAGCCGTGAGGCCCGGTTTGACGAGGTTTACGGCAAAGACCCCCATCAAGATGGCCGCCAGGGTCGTGATCAGGTAGAGCCCGAGGGTTTTGCCCCCAATGCGACCCAGGGCGCGGGGATCTCCCACTTGACCTACGCCGTCGATGATGCTAAACAGGACCAGCGGAACGGCAATGAGCTTCATGGCGTTGATGAACAAGGTTCCGAAGGGGGCAATCCAATCCTTGGTGAACTGGGCACCGCCCATGTAGGCCGAACCAACTGCCCAGGCCAGGCCCAGGACCATGCCGAGAAGAATTTTGTGGTGAAGTTTCATTGCGTTAAGGGTGTTGTTGAATTCGTTGCTGGAGCATGGCGTCGGCCAACACAAGGGCCGCCATGGCTTCGACTATGGGCAGAGCGCGGGGTAACACTAAGGCGTCGTGGCGCCCGGAAATTTGAAGGCTATGTACCGCTCCGTCCGATCCCAGCGCACGCTGTTCTTGAGCAATACTTGAAACGGGCTTGAAGGCAATGCGGGCCGTAATGACGCGGCCGTTGCTGATTCCTCCGGTAATGCCTCCTTCGCGGTTTTGGCGCACCACCCCGTCTTCGTCGGGGGCGTCGTTGTGTTGGCTACCGCTCAAATCGGCTCCAGCGAAACCGTCGCCAAATTCCACGCCCTTGACGGCATTGATGCTCAAGAGCGCATGGCCGAGGAGCGCGTGAAGCTTGTCAAAAACGGGCTCACCCCAGCCCGCGGGCACTCCGAGGAGTTCCAGGTAAACCACGCCTCCTGCGGAATCGCCCGCGTCCCGGCGACGGGCCACTTCGGCTTCGATGGCCGCTGAGGCAACCGGGTCCGGGCAGCCCACGGCACTGTGCTCGAGCTGGGACCAGTCCCAAGACATGGGGTCGGACGCCGAAATTCCCGCCGCTCGGGCCACGCCGCTCCGCACGCGAACCTCGGGGCCCAAAAGCTGCTGAGCGAGCGCGCCGGCCACCACCCGAGCCACCGTCTCGCGCGCCGAACTGCGTCCACCACCCCGAAAATCGCGGACGCCGTATTTGGCTTGGTAGGTGGCGTCGGCATGCCCGGGGCGGTAGACTTCGGCCAACGCGGCGTAGTCCCCGGGATTGGTGTTTTCGTTGCGGATTAAAAAAGCGATCGGCGTACCGAGGCTCCTGCGGCGTCCCTGCGCATCGGCGTCCGGGTGAAGGCCCGAAAGCCATTCTACGCGGTCGGCCTCGCGGCGGGGCGTTCCGGCTGCTCCACGGGGTTTTCGGCGCGCCAATGCGGCATCAACGGCCGCCAGGTCGAGGAGAAGACCCGCCGGCATTCCGTCCAGTACGCCGCCCACCGCGGGACCGTGGGATTCGCCCCAGGTGGTAAGTCGAAAAACGCTTCCGAAGGTGTTGCCGGCCATCCCTCAAAAATACGCGAAGCGTACCTTCGTAGTGTGCGCACCCGATTTACTCATTTAGCCGGCGTAGTCGGCAGCCCCGAAGTCCTTCCGTTGAGTCCCCTGAAGGGCGCCGAAATGGCCGCTCTGCCCGTAGTCCGCAACGCCTACGTCGAGGTAGTGGACGGCACAATTTCGGCGGTTGGAACGATGGCAGACTGCCCGCTGGCCGACGACGGCTGGGAACTCCGCTGTTGCCAAGGCCAGTGGATGCTCCCGGGGTTTATCGACAGCCACACGCACCTGGTCTTTGCCGCGCCGCGGGTAACCGAGTTTCGCATGCGCCTGGACGGGGCCAGCTACCACGACATCGCCGCAGCGGGGGGCGGAATTTTGAATTCGGCCGCCGCCATCGCCCAAGCCGAGGAGTCCGACCTGCTCGACGCCCTGCTCGCTCGGCTCGAAACGGCGCGCAGCACCGGCACCGTGGCGGCCGAGATCAAAAGCGGCTACGGACTCAGCCTGGACGCCGAGCGCAAGATGCTGCGCGTGATCCAACGCGCCCGAGGCCTTCAGCCCATGCCGCTGTGGGCCACCTTCCTGGCGCTGCACGCCCTGCCCAAAGACCGACCGCGCGCGGATTTTGTGGCCGACGCCGTGGACCGTTGGCTACCCCAGCTCGCCGACGAGGGCCTGGTTGACTTCGTCGACGTGTTTTGTGAGGCCAACTACTTTACCGCCGACGACCTGCTGCGCTTGGCCGAGGCCGCCGCGAAGCGCGGAATCGAGCTCAAATCCCACGTCAACCAGTTTCAGAGCGTGGGCGGAATCCAAGCCTCCGTGGCGGCCAAAGCCCGAAGCGTGGACCACCTGGAAGTACTGTCGGACGCGGACCTCGATGCGCTCGTCGGGGCATGGGGAACGGGGTACGGCCCGATGCCGGTAGCCCTTCCGCACTGTTCGCTGTTTTTGAACATTCCCTACACCCCGGGGCGCCAAATCATTGACGCCGGATTGCCCTTGGCCCTTGCTTCCGACTGCAACCCCGGTTCGGCGCCGTCCAGCGACCTGCGCATGGCCTGGAGCCTGGCCACGCACCAAATGAAATTGCGCGTCGACGAAGGGCTGGCCGCGCTGACCGCCAACGCGGCCTTCGCCGTGAACGCGCACCAACGAATGGGACGCATCCAACCGGGAATGGATGCCCACGTGCTCCTCACCCAACCCATGCCGGACTACGCCGAACTCCCCTACTTCACCAGCGAAAACCGCATCGCGCAAACCTTGATTTATGGACGCTAAACCTTGGTCCCACCTGTACAGCCCGCGCGCCGGCGAACAGCGCTTGGGTGATGCCCTGGCCCCTTTAGGCCAAGCCCCCTTTGTATTGCTCGGTGCGGCCGAAGACCTGGGCGTGCGCGCCAACGGAGGCCGTCCCGGCGCCGCCGAGAGCCCTGAAGGGGTGTTTCGTGCGCTGCTCAACATTCCCTGCAACGGCTGGGTGCGCGGCGGCGAGCTTTCGTGGGGCGGAATCTTGGACCTGCGCTCCGCCGCCAGCGTCCAGGCGGTGGACGAAGCGGTTCACGCTGCCGTCGCGCCGTGGATGAAGGCTGGTTTAGTACCGCTGGTGGTGGGCGGCGGACACAACAACGCCTACCCCCTGCTCCGTGCCGCATCGGAGGCAGCCGGTGCGCCCGTGAATGCCCTCAACCTGGATCCCCATCCGGACGTGCGGGCCCTTGAAGGACGCCACAGCGGCAACGGCTTCAGCTACGCCCGCGAGCACGGCTTGCTCGATCGCTACGCGGTGCTGGGCCTCAGCGAATACGCGGTAAACTCCGCGAGCTTGGACCGCTTAAACACTACGCCCGGCTGGACCTACGAAACCCTGGAATCTTGGGCCGTTCGGGGCGAAACCTCGTGGGAATCCGCCATGGACCGAATGCTCGGCCACGTTCAGAAGGGTCGGTTTGGTTTGGAAATCGACGTCGACGGCATCACCGGGGCGCCGTCAAGTGCCCAAACTGCGAGCGGCTGGACCTGGCTTCAGGCGCGCGAACTCGCCTACCGCGCGGGGCAAACGGGCCAAGTATCCTACCTGCACCTCACCGAACTGGCGCTGAACTACGCTTCCGAAGGCGAACGTCCGGGCCAGGCCAAGGCGGCAGCCATGCTGCTGCTCGACTTCGTGCGCGGAACCCAAAACCTGCCCTGGTAGTGCGCGCTCCGGCAGGATGGCTCGAGTGCGTAGCCAACGTGTCGGAGGGCCGGGATTCCGCCGTGCTGGATGCTATGGCGGAGGCCCTGACGGCATCCCCCGGGGTGGAGCTCTGGCATCGCGATGTGGGGTTTGACGCCCACCGAACGGTCTACACCTTTGCGGGCCCAGCAGACGCCGTGGTTTCGGGATGCGTCAACTTGATCAAATCGGCCGCAGCGCGGATCGACATGCGCGGGCACCATGGAGCCCATCCGCGCATCGGCGCCGTGGACGTTTGCCCGCTGGTGGCCTTGCGCCCTGAAGAAGCCGCGCTGGCCGACCAGGCCGCCGAAAACGTAGCCCGGCTCATCCAAGACCTACCGGCCGGCGGCTGGTTTTATTCCCGCAACGCCCGACGGCCCGAGTTCCGCCTGCTGGCGAACGTGCGCAAGGGCCAGTACGAAGGCCTCGAAGCTCGGGCCCATGAGCTGGACTTTGGCCGCTACCACCCACGCTTTGGCGCCATGGCGCTGGGCGCACGGGATTTTTTGCTGGCCTACAACGTCAACCTTTCGGGGGAAAACCTCGAAGCCGCCAAGGCGATCGCGTCCCAGATTCGGGAGCGGACCGACGGCGGACTTCCGGGACTCCGCTCGATCGGGTGGGATACGCCCGAATTTGGCTGCAGCCAGGTGAGCTGCAACGTGACCGACCTGTCGCGCCTCGCGCTCAAAGAGGTATACGATGCGGTAGACCTCCTGGCGCGGAATTTTGGACTTGCGGCAGCGGGGTCCGAGCTGATCGGCATGCCGCCGCTCCGCGCCTTTCGCGGATTCTCGTCGGCGGAAGAGGGCGCCAACTACCTTGGACTGAGTTCGGTGGTCCCTTTTGACGTGCCCAGCCGGGTGATTGAGTACCGCTTTGCGTGAACCGCCGTCGGTTCGCCACGTTAACCTGCTAAACATTTACCCATCATGGAATTCCCCAACGCCCGCGTTTTGATCACCGGAGGCTCATCTGGCCTCGGAAAAGCCACAGCCGAACTGCTTGTTGCCCGCGGTGCCCGGGTTGCCATAACCGGACGCGACCGCAGCAAACTCGAGCGCGTTGCCCGTGAGCTCGGAGCCTGGGCCCTGCCCTACGACGCCAGCAAAGAGCAAGACATCCTGGCGATGTACGCGGCGATCGACCGCGAATGGGGCGGCCTGGACGTGCTCATCAACAACGCCGGAATCGGCTTTTTTGGACCCGTAGACGAGGTGTCGTGGTCCGATTTCGAAACCATTTTTCACACCAACGTATTTGGAGCGGCCTTGGTCGGCCGCGAAGCCGCCAAGCGAATGAAAGCCCAGAACAAGGGCAACATCATCAACATCGCCTCGAGTGCGGGCGTGCGCGGCTTCAAAAACGGAACGGTCTACGCGGCATCCAAGTTTGCGGTGCGCGGCATGACCGAGTGCTGGCGCGACGAGCTTCGCCCCTTCAACATTCGGGTGATGCTCGTCAATCCCTCGGCCGTGCCGACCGCATTCAACGTCGAAAGCCGCGAAGAGAAGCCGCTTAAAGACAACATGCTGCGTCCTGAAGAACTCGCCCACGCCATGGTGAGTGCGCTGGCGATGGACGACCGAGGGTTCATCCCCGAACTGGGCGTCTGGGCGACGAACCCATTCTAGCCAGCTACTAGTTGCTAGTTACTGGTTTTAACCGCGGATTCATTACACGGAACCACAGCGGCGGCAGCGCAGCCAGCACCATCATGGCCGGGTAACCGGCCGGCATTTGGGGCGCTTCGTCGAAGTGGTCGAGCACCGGATAGGGCTTGTAGGGATGCGCGTGGTGGTCGGAATGCCGGGTCAACTCAAAGAGCATAAACCTCCCGAGCGGGTGGTTGGAGTTCCAAGAATGTTCCGGCTGCGCGTTTTCGTAGCGGTGGACGCTGACTTTTTGGCGCAGCAGCCCGTAGTGCTCGATGTAGTTCACGGTTTCGAGCAGCACGACACCCATGAGCGCGGCCAGCAGCAAGGGCAACAGCGCGGACGGCGCCCAAACGAACACCGCGGCCAGGTAGGTCAGTTCGAGCGCGAATAAGCTGGCCATGAGTCCGGGCTTTAAGCGCCATGCCGTGCGCCAGACGCCCGCAATGCTTCGCAGCCAAAACGCGTACAGCACTTCACCGTACCGGGCGGTTGAGGCATCTTCGGGAGTGGCCACGTTCTTGTGGTGCCCGAGGTTGTGGTCGATAAAAAACTGTCCGTAGAGCGTGGTGACCAGCAGTCCCTGGGCCAGCCGCTGGTAGGTGGCGTTGGGGCGGTGCCCTAGTTCGTGGGCGACGTTTATCGCTAACGATCCGCACGAAACGCCGAGGGCCGAAATGTGGCCCACCAAGGACAGGAGGTCACCCGTAGCTCGGTCTTCGGGAACGACGCGCAGAAAGAGGCCAATGGCGCCGAGGTGGAGCGGAATCTGAGCCAAAACCAGCAGGTCGTACCAAGGTTGACTTAACCGCTCGGCCCGCTGGGCCTCGCTCAGATTCGCCGAAAAAGCAGGCAACACCGACTCGAGAACGGGCACCAGGCCAAACGCAAATCCCAAGGCCGCAAAAGACCAGAAGCCCTGCGAAAGCAAGCCCGCGTAAATCGAGGCCGGCAAAAGCAGCGAAAGCAGGTAACGAAGTCCCGTCATGCACCCAAGATAGGGCGCGCATCCCAACGAGTCAAGACCTTCATCCTCAGGAACATTTCTTCGCTGTACCAAGCGTAGACCCGGGTCTTTCGAACCATGGGCGCGTGCTCCCGGCTGCGGTACGCAAAAGCGTCCAGCGCTTCAGCGCTGCGCCAAACACTTAACGTGGCCTGTTCCACCAACGGCAGCTCCCCCACTCCTTTGCGGTACAGGAGGTCCGGCAACCGGTCCAGGTGGCGGCTGGCGCCGGGTACGTTCCACCAAAAGCGCAGGGCTTGACTCCATTTAATGCGGGCTCGGGTGAGTACCGCCACCTCGTCGTCGGGCGCCAACTCGGCCAGCGCGGCCCCTTCGAGCAGGTGCACACCGTCCCAGCTTCCGTGGCCGCGCACGGGCTCAGCGTCCCAGCCCCATTCTTCGTGGGCTGAGGCGCGCCATTCTGCCCAGCGGGCGTCCGTCGCAAAAAACGCTGCTGCGTCCGCGGCCGTGTCCCAGACGCCGAACCAGGCGTAGGTGCTGAAGTCCGGCCAAATGGAGAACCCCCCGCCGGCTCCGCTGCCAAGCTGCTTGCCAAAGCGCAATCCGGGGGCCGACCAAGGCTGGCGAAGGGCAAAACCCTGGGCGCCGAAGGCCCGCCACTGGGCGTTGCGGCCCTGCCAACGCAAAAACCGAACGGTAATAAAGGGAGGATTTGCCATTTTGTCAGTCACTGCACTAAGTTAACCCCCGTGGCACACGCCTTGTTCCGCAGGGTACGCACTAAACGATTAAAAAATGGCTACAGGCAAAATCAACGTATCGGCCGACAACATCTTTCCGGTCATCAAGAAGTTTCTCTACAGCGACCACGAAATCTTTTTGCGCGAACTGATTTCAAACGCCGTAGACGCCACCAACAAGCTCAAGACCCTAAGTAACTTGGGTGAATTCAGCGGCGAGCTGGGCGATCTGACGATTCACGTCGACGTCGACAAAAAGAAAAAGACCATCACCATCCGCGACCGCGGCATTGGCATGACGTCGGACGAGGTCAACAAGTACATCAACGACGTGGCCTTCTCGGGCGCCACGGAATTTGTCAACGCCTACGAGGGCAAAATCGACAAGGGCGCGATGATCGGCCACTTCGGACTCGGATTCTACTCGAGCTTCATGGTATCGAGCCAGGTCGAAATCCATACCCGAAGCTGGAAGGCCGGCGAAGCCGAGGGCGCATTCTGGTCCTGCGACGGCTCGCCCGAATACCGCCTCGAGACCAAGAAAAAGAAGGACCGCGGAACCGACATCATCCTCCACATTGACGGCGAGTCCGAGGAATTCCTCGAGGAATTCAAAATCAACGAACTGCTCAAGAAGTACGCCCGATTCATGAGCGTGCCCATTGTGTGCGGCGAGAAGGACGAGCGCTATAATTCCGCCCCCGAAGGCGAAGAGGCCAAGTGGGAAACCAAAAAGGTGCCCAACCTC
>JACCDM010152053.1_pt1 | contig 12443 bp, 10 predicted proteins | sample 7445851 | NCBI WGS metagenome assembly JACCDM01 (sample SAMN15323438, study PRJNA562643) | freshwater metagenome | isolation source: river surface water | place: USA:Blue River Watershed | collected 2017-08-16
CGCTGGGTAGGGTGTATTTAATTGGGTAAATGGCGGGGTAATAAAAAATACCTTTGGATCTTTTGAGCTCATCTGCGTCAAAAGTAGTTGAAAAGCGCTAAAAAGAAAAGTCCCGCCTTACCTTTGGCATACCTTGGATAAACGCCAAAGGAATTACATATTTTATTATTTTGATTTGTTCCAAAATACACTTTTAGGAACAAAGCCTTTATCATTCAAGTTTGCATTTTTGACATGATATTATGAATTTAAAGCATGAAAAAATGTTTACTCCTATTACTCATTACCCATGTGATACTTGGACAGTCAAAAACCCCTTTTGGTAATAATTCAAAAGTAGGTCAATTTGCTTCCATAAGGGGCTTTAACATGTATTATGAATCTTATGGTTCCGGTCAGCCACTTTTGTTGATTCATGGAAATAATGGTTCCATTGCCGACTTCAGTAATCAGATTCCTTTTTTTAGCCAATATTATCGCGTGATTGTTGCCGATAACCGATCGCATGGTAAATCAATTGACACGAAAGATTCTTTGAATTATGAAATGATGGCGGATGATTTTGCCGCACTTTTGGATCATTTAAAAATAGATTCAGCACATGTAATCGGCTGGAGTGATGGAGGAATTAATGGTTTATTACTTGCAAGTCGGCACCCCAAAAAAGTTAAAAAAATGGCGGTAACTGGGGCTAGTTTGACCCCTGAACCAATTAAAACGGTGGATCCATGGACAGTAGATTTCGTCTTAAAATCCATCGATAGTTTACAACGTTTACCAGCTTCGGCTGAAAAGAAACGCCAATTAAAATTGAATCGATTATTGGTTCAAGAACCGCATATTACACATGCTGAATTAGCTAAAATTGCATGTCCTACTTTGGTTATTGGCGGAGACCATGATGTGATTTTACCGCATCATACCTTGGAAATTGCGGAAGCAATTCCAAATTCATATTTGTGGATATTGCCCAATTCCGGTCATGCTACTCCTATATATTACAAAGACTTATTTAACTCCACAGTGCTTGATTTCTTAAAATCTCCATTTCGGAAGATTGAGAAAAAGGCCAAATTCTTCTAAACCATGAAAAAACTAATTTACCCTTTATTGGCTGTCGCTGTTCTTTTGGGCAGTTGCCAAAAAGACGCTCCTAAGGGGAGCGAAGAACACATTGCGGACATCACGGAGGCCGTGGATGATAATGCCTTGACGAATGCGCAAGATGCCCCAGGAGACTGGACATCTTATGGCTTGAATTATAAAGAAGATCGTTTTAGCCCCTTAACTCAGATTAATAAAGATAATGTAAGCCAGTTGTCGTTGGCTTGGTCGACAGATTTAGGTACCAATCGCGGGATTGAAGCAACGCCTTTAGTCGTAGATGGAATCATGTTTTTGAGCGGACCGTGGTCGGTGGTTTATGCGGTAGACACACGTTCTGGAAAGATCCTTTGGACCTATGATCCTGAAGTACCCAAGCAAACAGGATTAAAAGCATGTTGTGATGTGGTAAACCGGGGTATTGCGATGTACAAAGGCAATATTTTTGCGGGTACGTTGGATGGCCGTTTGGTATCCATCAAAGCGAGTACGGGTAAATTGAATTGGGCGGTAACGACGGTGGATACAGCGCAAGCCTACACCATAACTGGTGCTCCGCGTGTTTACGATGGCAAAGTAATTATTGGTAATTCTGGTGCTGATTTAGGGGTTCGTGGCTATGTCACTGCATATAATGCGGAAGATGGTAAGGAGGCTTGGCGATTCTGGACGGTACCGGGCGATCCTAAAAAGGGATTTGAGTCGAAGGCAATGGAAGATGCGGCAAAAACCTGGAAAGGGGAGTGGTGGAAAATTGGTGGTGGCGGAACAGCCTGGGATGGCTTTGCGTATGATCCTGCTTTGGGTTTGGTATATATTGGCACTGGAAATGGTTCGCCATGGAATCGAGAAATTCGTAGTCCGGGTGGTGGGGATAATTTATTCCTTTCTTCCATTGTTGCCGTGGATGTAAAGACGGGCGAATATAAATGGCATTACCAAACGACACCGGGTGAGACCTGGGATTTTACGGCGGTCCAACAAATGATTTTGGCTGATATGAAGATTAGAGGGAAAGATCGCAAGGTTATTATGCAGGCACCTAAGAATGGATTCTTTTATGTGTTAGATCGTGAAACGGGGGAATTATTGAAGGCGGATCCGTATACATATGTCAACTGGGCTACGCATGTGGATTTGAAGACGGGACGTCCGGTAGAAACTCCGAACAGTCGCTATGAAAAATTCAATAAATTGGTAGCACCTTCGCCGATTGGTGGACATAATTGGCAGGCGATGGCTTATAATCCAGTGACAAAATTGGTCTATATTCCTTCTCGTGAGATGTCTTATCCACATGGAAATCAGGTTGATTTTAAATATGATCCCAAAAACTGGAATACAGGATCTGCTGTAAACCCCAAGAATAAAATGTTGGATGATCCCAAAGCACATAAAATGGAGGGCCGTTTAATCGCTTGGGATCCGGTAGCGGGAAAAGAGGTGTGGCGTTCTCCAGGTGCGTCTATTTGGGATGCCGGGGTTTTAACTACTTCTGATTTAGTATTTCAAGGTAATGCGCAAGGGCAGTTTCGTGCTTATGACGCGAAGACTGGAAAACAATTATGGGAGGTTGATTTGAAATCGGGTATCATTGCGCCCCCGGTGACTTATCTGGTTGACGGGGTACAATATGTGACTGTAGCCGTTGGTTGGGGTGGGGTTATGGGCTTATGGAATAAGTTTACGGAAACCATCCAGCCAGGTCGCATATTTACCTTTAAAATAGGTGGTAAGGGTAAAATGCCCGCCTTAGTTCCAGCTGAAGCAAAGACGAAAGTGAATGTTGCGGTAACTGCTACACCAGCTGAATTAGCTGAAGGAGGCAAGTTATTCGGATTATATTGTGCAAGTTGCCACGATTTAAAAGGAGGTGGTTCGATTCCGAATTTGACTTATTCAAAACCGGAGATCTTAGCGATGATTGATGATATCGTTCGTAAGGGTATATTTTTACCTAAAGGAATGCCAAACTTTGGGAATCGCTTTACGGCCCAACAAGTGAAAAACATTCAGCAGTATATCTATACGGAAGCGAAGAAAAAATAAGAATAACAGGTACTTGATAAATTAAAAAAGGAGGACGTTTGTCCTCCTTTTTTCAACTACCTTTGGCAAACCTTGGAGGATTGCCAAAGGTAAGGGGGTTATTTCAAAATCTCATTCATCTTCTTGGAATCGTACCGCAACCATTCTTTCACCTGTTTCCCATTTTCTATTTGGTCTACGGAATTAATGATCACCTTGGTAGACTTATCTCCGCGAGTTAATGTGAACCACGCATACGCCAAAACATAGTGTAATGTGTCTTTATTTGGTACAGGATAAATCATTTCTTTGATATCAACGATTTTATCTAATTTCATCGTAGCACCTTTCGCTTTCATATTTGTAAATATGGATACGTTTTGGTCTAAGGTTAATGTATCGGTATTGTCATAAAATACAACATCCTCCGCATAGGTAGCACGGTAAGCAGCGGAATCTCCTTCCGACATCGTTGTCATCGATTTGATGGTTAAGTCAATGTTCTCCGACTTTGCCTTAATATACCCAATACCTCCTTCTGGCATTGAACTTTCTTGTTTCGTACAAGAAATTAATCCGCCTGTGATTACACATGCGATAAGTAATAATTTTTTCATGGTTTTTGGGGGTTAAAAAGGCCGACTAATGAGTCGGCCTCTGATGAGAATTAGTTAAATGTACCTACTGCGTATTTAAGTAATACCGATTGTTTAATATCACGTAATTCTGCTATTCGCTTCGTGAATTGTTCAGGCGTCATATTCATGTATTTTTTGGCGCCATTGATGTAAATCGAACTTGAATCGAAATCTAATTTCGATAAATCCTTCATGAAAGTTACTGCTGTAAATTGACCTGTTCCATCTGATGAAATAGGTGCTAAGTGTTGCCATACAGCCCATTCTTGGATGGCTCCAGCCTTGATACGATCTAATTGAATTGCTTTCGCTTGCTTTAACCAATCAATATACGCGTAGTTATACCCTGAATTAGGTTGGATTGATTCCATTAAAACCACCGAATTCATGTCATTTGAGCTTCCTGTATATTGAATAGCCTTGGTTATTTTATTGCGGATGACAGATTGTGTTTTTTCGCTATCTTCAATAAGGGTATATAAACTCGGGTCTTGTTTGATTAATTCAGCACCCATACTTTCAGGATATTGTGTGATCGTATTTAAGTCATACGATGCATTCATGGATACGTAATCGTAATCTACTGATTCTGATTTGTATTCATTCAAAATCCTATAAGCTGCCCATCCTGTAATTACACCTAAGGATTTGCGTTTTTCATGTACAAGTTTCCAGCGTTTCTCTATAGCAATTGCCTCCTCAACAGTGTGACCAGGTTTCACTTTGTGAAAAGCGATGTTGATGTAAATTGTTTTTTCTTGTGCGATCGCCGAAGCTGTCAAAGCCAAAAATGCGACGAATAATAAAGTGAACTTTTTCATGTGTATATGGGGGGTAAGTGAAGCCCGTGCACAGATTGCGCACGGACTAAATCAATTTATTTTTTCGTTTTTTCTCTTGAGAATTGAGTGATTGAATCAATTTTGCCAGCTAAGTTGAAGCCAAACAATTCCATCAAGTCTTTATCCCAAACTGTTCCATCTTTCAATACACGCTTCTCAGTTGAGTATACCATAATGCCAGAAGCAGGATCCGTATTGGTTAATTTAAATGGAAGAATTAATCCCAGTTTCCAATCCAAGGATTTGTATTGAGCAAAAATAGCTGGGATCATGTCTTTGGTCAATTTAACCTTGGAACCATCAAATCCTTCGATGGTTAATTCATCTGCAATTAAAGATGTAAAACCTTGCACATCCATGGCATTGTACGCTTTTGCAAGATTTTCCATCGCAGCGATTTCGCCTCGGTTTGAAAATTGCAAAGAACTTCCATCTGATTCAGAACCGGGTTTGCTTGAGATGTATTTTCCTCCTGATGTTTTACCAAATTCATTTGTTGCAGGAATATTAACGTACTGCTGCAGATTTGAAATTTTGCCGGCATTGTCAAAATAAAACAACTCAAATAAATTCAAGTTTTGTTTCGAACCATTTTTGAAAACGCGCTCTTCTGTTGACTGCACCATAACAATCTCACCACTTGAACCTTGAATTTTAATCGGTAACATCGCCATCGGCTTATTAGTCACCGATTTCAATGTTGCCATGCTTTTTTTATGATTTTCCCCACTTGTTTTTATAAATTCATCCGACCACAAAGCCACCTCAGCATCGTGATTAACAGCGTTGTAGGCTTTTGTTGCTTCTAAAACTGTGTTCATGTTTTTGTCAGATCCTAATTGCATGGGTTTTCCTTGGTTATCGCCAACGAAAATTTTTCCAGCTGTTTGAGCATTTGCCATAAATGCGGACGCAACGAAAGCGCCCAAGAGTACCATTTTCTTCATGTTTTTTTTGGAGTTTATTTGTTCAAGCAAGAACGGCATTTAGTCGTTCGAGATGTGGTGATATGACATTCCAGTTGTTCCCTTTTGCAGGAATGGGAACAAATGAAAATGGCATTTTAGCTAATAATGCCCACTTGCGATGTAGTTTTGATTAGAATAAAATGAAGGTATATCGGCTACATTCTTGGATTGTAGTAAATAATAAAAGCGATAAGATTTTTGATGAAGTAGGTAATACGAAAAGCTCCTGACTAATTGGTCTGGGGCTTTTTTGATTTAATGAATGCAGAGGGGGTGAGACCTTGCCGACGTTTAAATGCGTCAATGAATTTCGATCTGGACATAAACCCAGCATTTGTTGCCAATGCTTCTATGGTAAATTTATTTGCTTGTCCTGCCTCAATTAACTCCACTACATACGCGATACGCAAATCGTTTTTCCATTCACCAAATGTTTTATGCAAGTCATTATTGAAATAGGCCGATAAATTTCGTTCTGAAATTTTCAAGTCGAACGACATTTGTGAAAGCGTAAAATCTTTATGGATAAATGGATGATTTGCTAAATAAGGTTTAATAACCTGCTCAAAAGCGTTTTCATTTATTTGTATTGGTTTTGCAAACGTAGATTTTAATTTCTCTAATGTACTTGCTTTACTCAATTCGACAGAATAAGATATGTTGCCATACAGAATGTTTGGAAACAAAAACAAGAAGAAATTTTGGATAAAAAAACCTCCTCCGCAAATTCTAAAAAAGTGAGATTCACTAAAAATTTCTTCGTTGGAAAAGCCCAAAATATAAAAAGGCTTGATATATAATGTAGCCATATGTCCCAAACTTGTCACTGCGATTAGGACTTGAAGCGATATGAGCGTAAAAAACCACCGTTGAATGATCAAATGATTACTCGGGATTACCCCATACTTTTTCAGTAAATGTTTTTTGTTCCAATAAAAATACGCAATCGACGCAATCGCATATATAATGAGGTGGATCGATCGGCCGTAGAGTAGTTGTTCAAATGTAACCCAAAAGAAATTTAGATTATAATCCTCTGTAATATTGACGATTTCATGAGCCATTTTGGTCTTAATGTCAAAAGGCAATGTAGTGAATGGTAGGGTGGCTATGCCAACAAAAACAGCCGGGAGTAAATGAAATAGATCTGTTTTCACAAAACCTTTGTGTTCGGATACGGTATTTTTGACGTAAAAGAATAGACTAGGTCCGAGTAGAAAAGACAAGGGGAGAAAATGAACAAAACAGAAACCTTCCCAAAATTCGTTTTTTGTATAGTGAAGGCCGAAATAGACCATCACAATGAGGTTGCAACACAGGAAGAATAAGGCTAAGAAAATATTCGATTTATTCAATGAACTTAAATAGTACAAAAGAATAAACGAGGTAAAAATCCCAAAAATAGGGGCAAGTATTTCCAATCAATGAAGCTATATGCCTACAATATAGGAAAATTTCCCATCTTCTTACCTTTGGCAATCCTCCAAGGTTTGCCAAAGGTAGGGGAAAAAGGGGAATTTTGATCTCCTCTTTTAGTTAAAATCAAGAACTTGATATGTGGTCAAAATGCCTTAATAAGCATCGAGGCCTAGAATTTTTCTGCCTAGTTCATTTAGTTCAGCAGTCGCGTATTTTGTTTGTTCCCATTTCCTAGGGTCGCCTGGAAATGCATATCCCTCTGGCGCAATACGGTCCTTCCAGGAATTGATACGCCACTCTTTCAATGAAGCATTGTCCTCTTCAGCTGGCATCATGGAAATATATTGGGCACAACGCACTTTGTCGCTATTGTTTGCGCGTATACCATGTGGCTGTGTGCTGTTGAAGATTAACAAGTCACCGGCTTCCAACTTGACTTTGGTGGGTGTAAAACCACTGATATCTGGTTTGAAGCGGTCGCGGTCATCGGGTTGGGTTAATTTCCAAGTATCGTAGGTGCGAAATAACTCAGGGATGCACTGAAATCCTCCCATGTTTTCATCGAGTTGGTCCGCTAATGCGAGTACCCCTTGTACATTTACTGGTTTTGTTTCTGGGTCATAATCCCAATGGATAAAGCCTTTGTATTCGTGGCCTGGTCGAATTGGAAAGTTCAGATTTGCGCGATCGATGGTGACCCAAAGTTTTTCCGTTCCCCAAATATCAACAAAGGCATCATATACGCGTTGTTGCGATCGATTATCCCACAATAATTGGTTGTTGTAGCATTCTACCATACCTGTGCCTGCTAACTCTTTCATTTTCATTTCTGCGCGTGGGTCGGTATACCAGGTATCTGGATCATTTGGATCTTTTTCCTCAAATTCCCATAAAAAATCTGCTGTTTTTAACGCTTGCTCACGCGGAACAGCCTGTTTGATAACGACGTAGCCATTCGTTATCCAAAATGTCCAATCTTCTTCGCTTAATACGCGAAGCGCATGTCCATTACTTCGATCATTCAGTTTGAGCGCGCTACTTTTTGCGGTAGATGGGTTGCCAGGAATTTCATAATGGGCATTATTGGGGATTTTCGTTTCCATGCATTTTGTTTTTGTTGAATCAAATTTCGACTATTTATTGATAGATGAATTTCTTTCTATTTGCCAAATTTTGACCTGTATTGATAATTTAATTTTAAATATACATTAAATTGGTAAATTTAGGTATGAAAATAGCTTTGGAGTCCATCCGTCCTGATGCGGATAGTTCGTTTCGATTTTTGCAGACACCTAATTTGAATGAGGTGTTTTATTGGCATTTTCATCCGGAGATTGAGTTGGTTTACGTGGAAGCAGAAAAGGGTATTCGCCACATTGGCGATCATTTAGATACCTATGAAGGATGTGACCTGGCGCTAATCGGTTCATATATTCCACATTTGAATTTTGATTACGGAGTAAAAGCGACCGTGGAGACCGTGGTGATTCAGTTTCCGGCGGATTATTTTGAACAAGGTTTGGCACGTATTCCAGAATTAAGTCAGGTTGTAGAACTTATTAATCGGGCAAAACAGGGTTTGGCATTTACGGGTGAGACTAAGCGGCTAGCAGGAGCCAGGTTAAAAAAGCTACATCATTTGGACCGATTTAGTCAATTTGTAGAGTTGATGCGCATCTTTCAAGATTTAGCCGCGAGTGATGAATACCTGGAATTAGGTGCGCGACCCGTTGCGAATGCATTGGTTTTGAAAAAGCAAGCGCGCATTCATCAGGTGTACCAATATGTAGAGGCTCATTTTTTAGAGCCAATCAATACGCATCTAATTGCAGAACATGTGAGTTTGTCGGTTCCTGCTTTTTGCCGATATTTTAAACAGGCAACGCACTTAACATATACAGATTTTGTTAATCAGTACAGGGTTAATTATGCTAAAAAATTATTATTGCAAGGAAAAAATGTAAGTGAATCCTGCTTTGAGTCAGGCTTTGAAAGTTTATCCTATTTTTCGCGTTCCTTTAAAAAAGTGGCAGGTGAAACAGCTGCTTCGTTTAAGCGAAAGGGCGGTTGATTTTTCTTGTACTAAAATTCCAAATTTTAGGATTTAGGTACATATTCGATTTGCGATGGAGGTTAAATGGAGGTTATTTTGTTTATCAAAAAATTCTCCAATCTCTATGAAAAATTTGTCCATTTTACTCGTCTCGATTATTGTGATTTCGTGTAATGAATTAAATTTCATTGAGGTTGCCCCTATATTGAACAAAACCAATCCAATTGTTTCGCCCATAGATACTTTCTTGATTCAAGGGCAATTTGTTCCCGATCAGGTATTGATCAAATTTCGTTCGGTTGTTTCTGTTGAAAAAAGGGATTCAATTTTTTCAGTTTTGTCTGCTTCAGTTTCTGAATTTATTCACACCAAGGCAATGAAAACTTTGGGAGATAGCACAGGGATTTATGTGTTGAATATTCCCAAAAAAATGAATGAAGCGTTAATTAAGGGCAAGGAAATTAAAGAGTTAGAATTCATCGAACCTAATTTTATTGTTCAGCCTGCATCAATTAGCGATGATCCTTATTTAAAGAGTGATTCACTTTGGAATTTGAGTGGTGAATTTGGTATAAATGCTGTGAATGCGTGGAGCAATGGAAATACTGGTTCAAAGAAAATTTGTGTTGCCATTTTGGATGCGGGTATTATGATTGAGCACGAAGATTTGAAAAACAATATTTGGGTTAATTCAAAGGACCCTATAAATAAATTAGATGACGATCGGAATGGTTTTGTTGATGACCTCAATGGATGGGATTTTGATGCGAATAATAATTCTGTTTTTGATGGTTTATTGGACGAGCATGGAACTCAGGTTGCTGGTGTTATTGGAGCGGTAGGTGGGAATGCAAAGGGAATTGTAGGGGTTAATTGGCAAGTGACCATGATACCCATGAAGTTTTTAGGAAGCCAAGGTGGGACAATTTCAAATGCGATCAAGGCTATCAGTTATCTAATTGAGTTGAAATTGAATCAGGGAATTAATTTGGTAGCCATCAATGCTTCTTGGGGGGGCAACAACTATTCGCAGAGTTTATTTCAGGCTGTGGATCTCGCAGGAAAGGTGAATATCTTATTTGTGACTGCTGCTGGTAACAATGCAGCCAACCTTGAGTTTACGCCTTTTTATCCAGCAAGTTTTGCATTATCAAATGTTATTTCTGTTGCTTCATCATCTAAAAATGGGTCAATAGCCATTTTTTCTAGTTTTGGAACTAAATCAGTGGATCTTGTTGCACCAGGAGTTGGTATCTATACAACTGTGCCTTCTATAGCAGCTGCATCATCCTATGCAGCTTACTCGGGGACTTCGCTATCAGCGGCACATGTAACTGGTGCTGCGGCATTGTATGCTGCTATTCAAAAAGTACCACCCAGCGTGAAGTTGCTTAAGGCCGCTTTGTTTGACTCAGTTGCCACACAAACTAACTTAAAATCAAAGGTGCTAACAGCTGGCCGCTTACATATTGGGCATTTCTAGGCAGGAGATTTAAAACTTAAAATCCTTTAAGTATAATAATGGGGTAATCATGCGACGTTAACCTTAATTATTCGGTAAATTAGTTGATGATTCTGAAACAATTTCAAAAGATAATTTGCTTTTGTATTTTCTCTTTCCCTGTTTGTGGGCAGTTAAATGTTCCCTATTTACCTGAGCTAAGATCCTTAGATAGTCTGATTCATTCGGCTCCATCGCTGGCCCTGCGTATGGCAGATTATAATCATGGGGCATTGGATTCTATGATTAAAGGCCAAAAGCCCATTGACTCATTAATAGTTCATACACTTGCACAAACTTTTTTCAAGGATCTCCGCGATGGAAATCGAGCACCTAATTTGCGCTATCAAGGCTTAAAAATTGATCGTAAGAACATTAAGTTTACATCTAATTTTAAATCATTAGCTAATCATCTAATTAATCAATCGCCCGAAGTCGTTCGCTTGTTGGCCATGCTTCGAGATTCAGTGGGCATCTCTAATGAAAAAAAGGAGTTACTCATCAAAGCTGTCAATGAATACCGGTGGCTTAGCACTTTACGGCGAAATCGATCCGTTGTTTTGGTTAATATTCCATCTACTACCTTACGTGCATATGATGGTCAGATTGAACACACGAACATGAAGGTCGTCTTGGGTAAAGCTTCCAAGCCATCTAAAACGTTAATTAGTCCCTTAAAAAACCTGATTATTACACCCTATTGGCATGTGCCTCGGAGCATTAGTGTGGAAGAATTAGTTCCGGAGATCCGCAAAAATATACGGTATTTTTATGCCAGTCATTTAGAAATATTTGATTTGAAGGGTCAAAAGGTCGCACCCGAAAAGGTGCCTTGGTCGCGCTTAAACGCTAATTATTTCCCTTATGAGATGCGTCAGCGTTCGGGGAAATGGAATACCTTAGGTATCATGAAGTTTCAATTTGACAATCCTTTTCGGATGTACTTACATGACACGTCTGAGAAAAAATTATTTAAAAAGGAGAAGCGTTTTTACAGCCACAGTTGCATTCGTGTGGAGCGGCCAATTGATTTGGGAAGGTTTTTGTTAAAGCCTCAATCTAAGGCGGTTGACACCTTAGATGTTACGGCAGCTTATTCTGATTTGACGCCGCGCTACATCAAAATCAACCGAACGATCCCATTAGTCATTTGGTATAGTTTGGTTGATTTTGATGCCAACGGCCAAATCAAATTTTATCCGAATATTTACGGACGAAATTAGATTTTATAATATTGCTCCCAGCCTTTTCTTGGCTCAGGTCCAGCAAGCATTTTATTGGCTAATGCGTTGTTTGTGATTTGTTTTGTTTTGCTATCGAAGCTTAATTTCGCATTTAATCGTTGGGCCAACACCCCTAAGGCAAAAACTTGACTCAATGGTCCCGCGATTTCAAAACGCGAACGAGTTTGTTCTTGTCCCATGCACCCTTTAAGGAAATTAGCATAATGGTTGGATGGGCTTTTCATTACCTCTGGTAACTTGATGTCTTTAGCCGCATCGCCTAAAATAGATAGGGTAGAGCCATGAGATCCACCTTTAAATGTCAAATCCTTGCCATAGATGATTTTACCTGGGTTCAGTTTTGATGGTTGGATTTTACCGTTACTTGCTGGCGGAATATTCGGATCTAATTCAGTTGTCCCATAGTTTTGAGGAACTGCAGGTAGGTTATTTAAGCCGTCATACCAAGTAATATCCATGGCTGGCATATCCTTGCGTTTTGGAAACTTAAACTGTATAGTTGACGACATCGGATAGAAGAAGGCATTATGGCCATCTGCACGCAGCATATTGATCTCAGTAGGTAACCCTAATTCCAAAAATTCATGAGCGGTATCCATAATATGTGCCCCCCAATCTCCCAATGCACCCAGACCATAATCGAACC
>JACCDM011939187.1_pt1 | contig 12437 bp, 13 predicted proteins | sample 7445851 | NCBI WGS metagenome assembly JACCDM01 (sample SAMN15323438, study PRJNA562643) | freshwater metagenome | isolation source: river surface water | place: USA:Blue River Watershed | collected 2017-08-16
CCGAGGCGGATCCAACTGCAGATATCGAAGGATTCGATGCTGCGGCAAAGGCGGCGATTCTCTCAGGTCTTGCATTCCACACTCGCGTAACAGTCTCTGATGTTTATCGTGAAGGCATTTCACAGATCACTTTAGAAGATGTAAAGCTGGCAAAAGAACTTGGCTATGTCATTAAGTTACTTGCCATCGCTGAATTAACTCCAGCAGATGAAATTTCTGTGCGCGTTCACCCTGTCATGCTTGAGAAGGCGCATCCACTCGCATCTGTTCGTGATGCCTTCAACGCAGTCTTTGTTGAAGCTGAATCTGCTGGACCTTTGATGTTCTACGGCCGCGGCGCCGGTGGAGCTCCTACAGCATCTGCGATTCTTGGAGATGTCTTGGCTGTATCGCGCCACATTGCACACAATGCTGTTGGCCAACGAGAAACCGATTATGCAGATCGCGATATTGCACCAATTGAAACCACTAAGACTAAGTTCCTGATTCGCCTAGAAGTGCAGGATAAATCAGGTGTTTTGGCTGCGATTGCCCAAGTATTTGCAAACCACGGTGTCTCTATCCAAACTGTTGATCAGAACGGTCGCGATGCCGATGCAGAACTCATTATCGTCACTCACCTTGCTACTGAAGGTGAGTTAAAGGCGACCGTAGAAGCGTTGAAGAAGATGGATATCGTCAGCAAGGTTTCAAGCGTCATTCGGGTAGAGGGAGCAAGTGCGTAATGGGATTCTTTAAGAAGAAGGAAGGCGCGCATCAATGGCTTGGAGTCATTGAGGAGTATCGCCATCGTCTACCTGTCAGTGCAAAGACACCCGTTGTCTCACTTCGCGAAGGTGGAACCCCTCTTATCTACGCATGCAATCTCTCAGAGATGCTCGGCAATGAGGTCTGGGTAAAGTTCGAAGGAATCAACCCGACTGGTTCCTTTAAAGATCGCGGAATGACTATGGCGATTTCAAAGGCTGCTGAAGATGGTGCTAAGGCTGTTATCTGCGCTTCTACTGGAAATACTTCCGCCTCTGCCGCGGCATATGCAGTCAAGGCAGGAATGGTTCCGGCCGTACTTATTCCTGAAGGCAAGATTGCAATGGGAAAGCTTGCTCAAGCAGTTGCACATGGAGCAACGCTCTTGCAGGTGCAAGGCAACTTTGACGATTGCTTAGTGCTTGCACGTGAACTTTCTGAGAACTATCCAGTATCGCTCGTTAACTCTGTCAATCCATATCGAATTGAAGGACAGAAGACAGCAGCATTTGAAGTTGTTGACCTGCTTGGAGATGCACCAGATATTCACACATTGCCAGTTGGTAATGCTGGAAATATCACTGCATATTGGAAGGGCTATAACGAGTATTACTCTGATGGACTTTCAAAGAAGAAGCCAGCGATGTGGGGATTCCAAGCAGCAGGTTCTGCACCTTTAGTGCTTGGTCATCCCGTTGATAACCCTGAGACAATTGCAACTGCAATTCGCATTGGAAAGCCGGCATCATGGAACCAGGCAATTGCCGCCCGCGATGAATCAGCCGGTCTCATTGATTCTGTTACTGATGAAGAAATTCTCGCTGCTTATCGAATTCTCTCCTCGCAAGAAGGAATTTTCTGTGAGCCATCATCTGCTGCTGGCCTTGCTGGTCTTATTAAATATAAGGCGGCAGGAAAGCTTCCTCAGGGCAAGAAGATTGTTATTACATGCACTGGAAATGGTTTGAAAGATATTCCGTGGGCGCTTGAAGGCGCTAAAGATCCAGTCAGTGTTCCAGTCAGTGCTGCCGCGGCAGCCGAAGCTCTCGGTTTAAGCAAGGCATAGACAATGAGCAAGCCAACATTTAAAGCTAAGCCGATGCAGGTGCAGGTTCCAGCGTCATCTGCAAATCTCGGTCCTGGCTTTGATGCATTTGGCTTAGCTCTAGCCATGCATGATCGTTACGTCGCACAAGTCCTTGATGATGTTCTACTTGATATCGATGTAACAGGCGAAGGCGCAGATGAGGTTCCACGTAACGATAAAAATCTACTCGTAAAGGCGATGTATAAAGGTTTTGATTATCTTGGTGGTCGCCCCAAGGGACTTGCTATTCGCGCACTCAATGTCAATCCTCACGGCCGAGGTCTTGGATCTTCAGCGAGTGCAATTATTGGTGGGCTAGTTCTTGCTCGCGCTCTAGTACTCAATGGCGAAGACCATATGAGTGACATTCAGTTGCTCTCTCTTGCAACAGATATGGAAGGCCATCCAGATAATGTTTCTGCAGCTCTCTTCGGTGGAGCGACCATCTCTTGGTTTGAAGTTGAAAAGCATAAATCATCCGCCCATTGCGTGCATCTCAATGTAGATCCACGTATCCAAGCGATGGCATACATTCCTGCTAAAGCCGTTGCTACCTCAAAGGCGCGCAAAATGTTGCCAGAATCAATTCCCTTTGCAGATGCAGTTGCAAATACTCGCAATGCATCATTGATGAGCCATGCTTTAACAACTCGTCCAGATCTTCTCTTCACTGCGACTGAAGATTTCTTACATCAGTCTTACCGCGCGGATGCGATGCCTGAATCTTTCGCCCTTGTTGAGAAGTTACGGGGGGCGGGAGTTGCCGCCATTATCTCTGGCGCCGGACCAACAGTGCTCGCTCTCCACACAGCAGATCAGCGCGAAGTTGAAGAGCTGAAGTTGGCTGGCGGTAAGGGTTTTGAGGCTACTCCGCTCGAAATTGCCTCTCGTGGAGCCGTGCTGCTATAGTTTCACCCATCAGCACCGCCGGTTTCACTCGAGGCGAATTCACTGATAAAAATCACAGTTAAAAAAGCAAAACCTCTTTAAACCACAATCTCTCTCTACGTATGTAGGGGGACACTCAAGAAAAGAAATCAATGACAACAACAGAACTCGCTGCAATGACACTTCCAAAGCTTAAGGAAGTCGCCTCCCAACTTGGTATCGAAGGCGCAGCAAAGCTTAAGAAGGATGCTCTAGTCACCGCCATTGGTGATCTTCAAGCGGCTAACCGTGAGGCAGCAAAGGCAGAGCGTGAAGCTCGCCGCGAAGCGCGCAATGCCAAGCGCAACAACAAGAAGTCAGACGATGCTGAAGATTCAGAGGATTCATCAACTGAGAACTCAAATGGCTCAAACGATGATGAGAATTCATCAGATAACTCATCTGATAACCGGGGAGATCGCGGCGATCGTTTTGATCGCAACGACCGTAACCGCAACCGTCGTGATCGCAACCGTGACCGCAATGGACGCAACCGTGACCGCAATGATCGCGGTGGACGCGAGGATCGCGAGCCGGTAATCGGTGAAGATGATGTTTTGGTTCCGGTCGGAGGTCTAGTCGATATTCTCGAGAACTACTCATTCATCCGCACCGCTGGATACCTTCCAGGTCCAAACGATGTTTATGTCTCACAAGGACAGGTTCGTAAGTACGGTCTTCGCAAGGGAGATGTCGTTACAGGCCAGGTTCGCCAGGCACGCGAAGGCGAGCAGAAGCAGAAGTACAACCCACTCATCACACTTGAGACCGTAAACGGTGTTCCAGTTGAGGAAGCAAAGGCGCGCGTTGAATTCGGCAAGCTCACACCTCTCTATCCGCAAGAGCGTCTTCGCCTTGAGACTGAGCCAAATATTCTTACTACTCGCGTTATCGATTTGATTGCACCAATTGGTAAAGGCCAGCGCGGACTTATCGTTGCGCCACCAAAGGCAGGTAAGACAATGGTCTTGCAGGCAATTGCAAATGCAATCACTGTAAACAACCCAGAAGTTCACTTGATGGTTGTTCTCGTCGATGAGCGTCCAGAAGAAGTTACAGATATGACTCGCTCTGTTAAGGGTGAAGTTATTGCGTCAACATTCGATCGCCCAGCTGAAGATCACACAATGATTGCTGAACTTGCTATCGAGCGTGCAAAGCGTCTGGTAGAGCTCGGTCACGATGTGGTTGTTCTCCTTGACTCAATTACACGCCTTGGACGTGCCTACAACATCGCAGCACCAGCATCTGGTCGTATTTTGTCTGGTGGTGTTGATTCAGCAGCGCTCTATCCACCAAAGAAGTTCTTCGGTGCCGCTCGTAATATCGAAGATGGCGGATCGCTCACGATTCTTGCAACTGCTCTTATCGAAACAGGATCACGTATGGATGAAGTGATCTTCGAAGAGTTCAAGGGAACCGGAAATATGGAGCTCATCCTTGACCGCCGTCTTGCAGATAAGCGCATCTTCCCTGCCGTTAACGTTGTTTCATCATCGACTCGTAAGGAAGAAATTCTTATGGGCTCTGAAGAGCTCAACATTGTCTGGAAGCTTCGCCGTGTTCTTCACGCGCTCGAGCCACAGGCAGCGCTTGAACTCTTGCTTGAGAAGATGAAGGGCACAAAGTCCAACGTTGAATTCTTGATGCAGATCCAGAAGACAACAGCAGGACCTGATAACGGCTAATCGCCACTGACAGTCAATTCACAGCCTTGATAAGGCCCTCACAGATATCGCGTCTGTGGGGGCTTTTTCATTCAATCTTTCACACAGGGCTCGAGTAGGTATCACAGGCCATACACAAGATAGAGGCGCATTCTCTCCTCAGGAACTTACCTCGACCGTCGAGCGTGCGTTATCCGGTTCACCTCAATGGTTGGAGCAAGTTCCCTAAACTGAAGGAGTACGGAAATGAAAAGCACATTCACAAATTCACGAAATATCGCATTTTTGGTTGCAGCAGGATTGCTTGCTGGTACTGGAACAGCGATCGCCGATGAAACCCCAGCGCCAACTGTCTCTCCATCGACGACAGCAAAACCACAAACTGAGTTCCAAAAAGCTCGTGATGCATATAAAACTTCTCTTGAGGCATACATCGCAAACCGCAAATCTTCGATGACACAATTTAAGGCAGCGATGGAGACTTTCTCTGCTGCCAAGAAAGCTTTCAATGATGCACGTAAACCAATTCTTGAAACATTTAAAGCTGAACTGGCAACTGCAAAGTCAACCCGCGAAGCTGCGATGGCGGCAGCAACAACTGAAGAGGCGAGATTGACAGCAAGCACCGCCCATAAAGCAGCCGTAGCAGCAGCTACCGCTAAGAGAGATGCAGCAATTGCCGCACTTGGCCCAATCCCAACTGCTCCAGCAAAGCCAGTACTTGGCGCCAAGCCAACACCACCAGTGAAGCCAGCAAAGGTTGCAAAGACTTCATAACGCTCCTTATTTCCCCTCACTCAACCTCAAGATCCCGCGTGGATTTTGAGGTTGAGTGCTTTTGGGGGATGATTTCCCTCTAGTTAAACCCTGCTGGTTCACCGGCCACCTCTGTTCGATACAGCGGTGCGGACCCAGATAGAGAAAAGGAAGACTCATGAAGCCAGAGATCCACCCAGAATATAAAGAGACCCAGGTAACTTGTGGTTGCGGTGAGAAGTTCTTAACTCGCTCAACAGTTGCTAGCGGAACTATCTATGTTGAAGTTTGCTCAGTCTGCCACCCGTTCTACACAGGTAAGCAGCGCATCCTTGATACAGGTGGACGCGTCGCTAAGTTTGAAGAGCGCTTCGGTAAGAAGTAGCTCCTCTAAAAGACCGCCAACGCAGCCCTCATTGTGGGCTGCGGGCGGTCTTTTTATTTTCCACAATCTTTTAGAAGATCATTCTTTAAGAAGGTCATTCTTTAAGAAGGTCAAAAGTTAAGGAAGGGGTAGTCATATGTCAGATGATCGCTTTGCATCCGCGCACGAAATGGTTCGCGAATATCAAGAGCTAGAGCAGAAGATGGCTGACCCATCAATTCATGAAGATCAGAACAATGCGCGCAAATTAGGACGTCGCTATGCACAGCTCGGTCCCGTTGTTGCCGGGTTCAATGCATGGAAGAACGCAAACGATGATTTAGCTGCTGCGCGTGAAATGGCAGCAGATGATCCAGATTTTGCCGCTGAGATTCCCGCGATGGAAGCATCCGTTGCAGCAGCTGCAGAGAAGTTAGAAGAGTTGTTACTTCCACGTGATCCAAACGATGATCGCGATGTCATTATGGAGGTAAAGGCTGGAGCAGGAGGGGATGAATCCGCTCTCTTCGCCGGAGATTTAGTACGTATGTATCAACGCTATGCAGAGAAGCACAATTGGAAGGTTGAAATCATCGACCTTACTGAAGCAGATCTCGGTGGATTTAAAGATATTTCAATGGCGATTAAATCAAAGGGAACTCCAGAGCCAGGAAATTCACCTTATGCTCGATTGAAATTTGAAGGTGGAGTACATCGCGTGCAGCGCGTTCCAGAGACTGAGAGCCAAGGCCGCATCCACACATCTGCTGCTGGAGTTTTGATTCTCCCAGAAGCTGAAGAGGTAGATGTTGAATTAAATATGAATGATGTGCGCGTAGATGTTTATCGCTCATCTGGTCCTGGCGGGCAATCTGTGAACACCACAGACTCCGCTGTTCGCCTCACCCACGTTCCAACCGGAATCGTCGTCTCTTGTCAGAACGAGAAGTCACAGCTTCAGAATAAAGAATCTGCACTACGTATTTTGCGTGCTCGCTTGCTTGCTGATGCACAAGAAAAGGCAGAGGCGGCAGCATCTGCTGAGCGCAAGAGCCAGGTGCGTACAGTCGATCGCTCCGAGCGAATCCGCACCTACAACTTCCCAGAGAATCGTCTGAGCGATCACCGCGTTAATTACAAATCAAATAACTTAGATGCTGTTCTTAATGGCGAACTAGATGATGTTATTCAATCGCTTCTCGATGCCGATAAGGCAGCAAAGCTCTCTGCGACCAGTTAATCCACGATTAGATAACTAGCCATGGAACTCACATTTAAGGAATTTCTGCGGAGCGGAAAAGAGCAGTTATCGGCAGCGGGATTTCCAGAAGTAGATGCTGAGCATCTTCTTGCATATGTTCTGGGAATATCTCGGATGGATCTTCATAATTCTCTGACCGTTGAAAGCGCTATCACCGCAATCGGTGACACGACCGTTATCGAAGAGACTTTCTGGAAATTGCTCGATCGACGCTGCGCACACGAGCCGTTGCAATACCTCACAGGCGTTGCTTACTTTAGATATCTCGAACTACAAGTAGGTCCAGGTGTTCTCGTGCCAAGACCAGAGAGTGAACTCCTCGTAGATGCAGTGCTCACATATGTTGCCGGTAAAGGCGAGTCAGCAGTCAGCGTTGTCGATCTCGGTGCTGGTTCTGGTGCGCTCTCTTTGGCGATTGCGACTGAGGCGCCAAATACTCATCTGATTGCAGTTGAGAAAGATCCAGATGCGCTGCAGTGGCTACATAAGAATGTTTCTCGCATCGATGAGACAGTTCGAATTCTTGAAGTAGATGTGGAAGATGCCCTCGATGGAGTGAAGTGTGATGTTGTCATCGCAAATCCACCTTATATTCCTGATGGCCAAGAGTTGCCGAAAGATGTTGCCAATCACGAGCCAGCAGTTGCGCTCTTCGGTGGCCCAGATGGAATGCAGGTTCCAAAGAGATTTATCAATGCTGCAGCACGCATCCTTAAGAGTGGCGGCTTCCTTGCTATCGAGCACCATGAAAGCCAGGCCGTTGAGATAGCAGCAGCGATGGCGAGCTCTTTTACCGATATCGAACTCCACCATGATCTCGTCGGTCGTCCTCGATTTACAACAGGCGTCAGGAGATAATGAAGCCATGGAGAGAGTAAATCTTCTCGAGGGAGATATCAAAGATCACGTTGCTCTTGCTGCAAAAGGAATTCGCGATGGATTTATCATCTGCGCTCCGCTTGAGCATGGTTATGTCTTTCTTGCCGATGCATTCTCTGAGTTTGCTGTCCGAGCAATGCACGTCTTACGAGGTGATGCTCTAGGTGTTGCAGCTCAAGTCCTTATTCATTCAGCAGATACCATCACCGGACTTTCTCGTGATGTCACCGACGATACTCGCGCGCTGATGAAAGAGTTTTGGCCAGGGCTCATCTCATTCAATCTCCGTCCCAATATGGGGCTTCGTTGGAATTTAGGAGATAACAGTGGGTTAGATCGATTTAGCGTGCGAGTGCCAGATTCCGAATTTATTGGTTTGCTTCTTAAGGAGACTGGTCCACTAGCAGCCTCTAGTGCAGCGCGCGTAGGTCAGAAACCAGCGCTCAACACCTCTCGTGTCTTTGTGCTCGAGTCAGATCTCGCTGTGATGTTTGATGCTGGCGAGCTTCCATCAGGCCCAGCCACGACAATCATCGAATCAGATAGCACCGGAATGACCATTATTCGAGAAGGTGCCATCACACGTGAGCAGTTAGCTGCAGTTGTGCCTGCACTTTCCGATGAGCAACCAATAGGCTAGGGCTATGTCCAATACCTTCTATGGCCCAGATTTCGAACTTTTAACTCAGCAGGATCCTGCGATTGCCGCGGTGCTCCTCTCAGAGCTCAAGCGCCAGCAGAGTAATCTGCAGCTGATTGCATCAGAGAACTTCACATCCCGTGCTGTCTTGGCTGCCCTGGGTTCTACTCTCTCCAATAAATATGCCGAAGGTTATCCAGGCAAGCGTTACTACGGTGGCTGTGAAGAGGTAGATATAGCTGAGACAATTGCAATCGATCGCGCAAAGTCTCTCTTTGGTGCAGAGCATGCAAATGTTCAACCTCACTCAGGTGCCAGCGCCAACGTCGCGGTGTATCAAGCATTCACAAAGCCAGGGGACACAGTTCTCGCAATGTCATTGCCTCACGGTGGACACCTCACTCACGGTTCGAAGGTCAACTTCTCAGGTAAGTGGTTTAACGTCGTTTCTTATGGTGTCCGTCAAGATAACGAACTCATCGATTATGACGAGCTACGCGATCTTGCCATCACACATAAGCCAAAGATGATCTGCTCAGGAGCAACTGCTTACCCATCACTGATTGACTTTGAGAAGGTGCGCGCCATCTGTGATGAGGTCGGAGCGATTATGTGGGTAGATGCTGCGCACTTCATCGGCCTTGTCGCCGGCAAGGCAATCCCTTCACCGGTTCCATATGCTGACGTTGTCTCCTTTACGACTCATAAGGTGCTTCGTGGCCCACGTGGAGGAATGATCCTCTCTAAGGCAGAGCATGCAGCTGCCATTGATAAGGCGGTCTTCCCAGGGATGCAGGGCGGTCCCATTATGTCTGCAGTTGCAGGCAAAGCTGTTGCGCTCGCTGAGTGCGCAACTCCTGCTTATCAAAAGTATGCAAAAGATGTCATTATCAATGCACAATCATTAGCAACAGCCCTTGAGGCAGAGGGAATGCGAGCAGTATCTGGCGGCACTCAGACTCACCTCGCTCTCATTGATATTCGTGCAACTGGAGTCAATGGAAAAGTTGCAGATGAGCGTTGTGGCGCAGCGGGAATTGTTCTTAATAAGAATTCAATCCCATTTGATCCTGAGGCGCCTTCAGTAACTTCAGGTATTCGCGTTGGAACACCTGCAACAACAACGCAGGGTATGGGTGTTGAAGAGATGAAAACAATTGCTTCTCTCATCTCTCGTGCAATTAAGAGTGATGATGCAGCTGCACATGCTGCTATCAAATCTGAGGTTCACGCCCTGACCGCAAAGTTTCCTATCTACCAGGCATAGTCAAGAGATATAAGAGATGCGCGAGTACTTAGTAACACTTCTGCTCGCTGCCGCTATTTGCTATGTAGTGACTCCATACGTTCGTAAGTGGGCGATTCGTTTTGGAGTAGTTGCCAAGATTCGCGAACGTGACGTACACACAACACCCACACCTCGATGGGGTGGACTTGCGATGTGGATTGGCATGGCGGTCACCTTCGCCATGGTTAACCATCTCTCACTAGTCGGAAAGTCTTTTACCCGTGAATCAATTGGAATATTTCTAGCAGCAACATTTCTCGTTCTCCTCGGAATGGTCGACGATCGATTTGAACTCGATGCGCTGACAAAGCTTGCTGGCCAGGCACTCGCTGCCGGAATTCTCTTGATCTACGGAGTGCAGATCTTCTGGCTTCCGATCAATGGCGTAATCACGCTGCCTCCAAGCATCGGCCAGCTCCTTACCGTCGTGATTGTTCTGGTGACAATTAATGCCGTGAACTTTATCGACGGGCTAGATGGTCTCGCAGCTGGAATCGTGGCTATCTCAGGGGCGGCATTCTTCGCCTTTGCCTATCTCTTAGCGGTTATTTACGGCTTTAGTCGCGCTGGTTCACCATCTCTAATTACCGCAATCATTATTGGTGTCTGCATCGGATTCTTGCCTCATAACGCCTACCCAGCAAAGATATTTATGGGTGACTCTGGCTCGATGTTGCTCGGTCTCTTACTTGCTGCATCTGCAATTACACTCACTGGGCAGATTGATCCCAATGCAATTTCTGCTGAAAAACTTGGACCAACACTTCTTCCCTTGGCGTTACCTCTTGCTGTCTTAGCAATTCCATTGATTGATTTGTTCTCAGCGATTATTCGCCGATTGCGAGCAGGCAAATCACCATTCTCATCAGATAAAGAACATATTCATCATCGAATTATGCGTTCTGGAAACTCTCAAGCACGTACTGCACTCATTATGTATTGCTGGACAGCGACAATTGCCTTTCCAGTTTCGGTCTCAGCATTTACACCGCTATGGGTTGCAGGTGCTGTCTTTGCAGCGCTTCTAACATTCACGATTGTTTTTCAAAAACAACGCCCTGAACTTCGTAAAGCGAATAACGGCAAGAAGGTAACTACTGCATGAGTACTGAGCGAACACTGCTCAAGGGCGCGGTAATCCCCACTGTGGTGGTTGCCTTTATTTCAATTGCAGCTTCGACTTGGATGAAAGGCAGCGCTGGGTTAGTTGGCGCGCTCCTTGCCCAGTTTGTTGTCGTCATATTCTTTGCCACCAATATCGGCACCGCTCGTTTGACTCGTGATTTAGATCCGGTGATGACGATGTCAATCGCAATGTTCTCGTATATGGCGAAGGTGATTCTCCTCGGAGTCTTCCTCTTCCTCATTACAACCTTCGTCTCCAACGAGACCTGCGATCGCAGGGCTTTCGCACTCAGCGCCATCGCCGCTACCTTTGCCTGGCTAGGCGGGGAGATACGGGCCTATCTAGGACTTAGACTTCATCTACAATTACCACCCCGAGACACAACCCGATAGAAGGAGTTCCCATGGCAGGCAATCGTGAGGCAGATGCCCTCTGGACCATCGTCGGCTACATGCTCTCAGGGCTGCTCTTCTGGGGCGGGGCGGGCTATCTCGCTGATAAGTACCTCAATACCTCCTATCTCACGCTCGTAGGCTTCCTTCTGGGCATGGGCGGGGCGCTCTATCTGATCTGGTTGAGGTTCGGACGCGAGTAACCCCGAGAGCGAGAAATAGTGGCGAGTGCCACCTAGTTTCGATTTCTCAGGAAGCGGCTCTACCCCCTAATCTTTGCCTCGTCTGAATAGGTCAGACTCAATACCGTTCAACCTAATTCTGAGGGATGGCAATGCATCTAAAGCTCAGCGGTGAAGAGGGTTTTACCCCTCCCGGTGTAAAGGACTTTGATCTCCCTCCAATTTTTGAGAATATCGAATGGTTAACAAAGCCAGTTCTTCTCGCAGCTCTCTCAGTAGTTTTGATTTCTATCTATTTCATCTCAGCATCACGTAAGGCAAAGGTTGTACCTGGAAAGCTTCAGTTCTCAGGTGAACTCGTATACGACTTTGTTCGCAACGGTCTTGCTCGTGACATTCTCGGTCCAGAGTTCATGCGCTTTGTGCCATACCTCTTCACACTCTTCACATTTGTTCTCGTCAACAACGTATTTGCAATCGTGCCAATGTTGCAGTTCTCAGCGAATATGCATGTGGGATTCCCTTACGCGCTCGCGATCACTGCATATTTGGTCTATCACTTCGTTGGAATTAAGAAGCAAGGCCTTGGTCACTACCTCAAGGGCATCGCATTTATGCCAGGTGTTCCGAAGGCGATTTACGTTCTGCTGACACCAATTGAAATTGCAACATTCTTCGTTGTTCGCCCATTTACTTTGGGTCTTCGTCTCTTTGCAAATATGTTCGCTGGCCACCTTCTCCTCCTCGTCTTTATGTTGGGTGGAGAGCATCTGCTCGCTGGAGTAATTGGCTTGAAGCTAGTGGCACCGTTTGCTTTCGTCATGGCGATTGCCTTGACCTTCTTTGAGTTCATGGTGCAGTGCCTTCAGGCCTACATCTTCACGCTTTTATCCGCTCTCTATATCGCCGGTTCACTCGCTGACGAGCACTAACACGCAAGAAAACAGAATTGGGGAAGTAACTTCGCTTCTTCAGTAAGAAAGGTAGAAACATGACAGGCTCACTTAACGTCATCGGTTACGGCATTGCTGCAATCGGACCTGCAATCGCAACAGGCATGATCTTCGCTGCTTACATCAGCGGTGTAGCTCGCCAGCCTGAGTCACGCAGCGTCCTTCAGC
>JACCDM010298400.1_pt1 | contig 12432 bp, 8 predicted proteins | sample 7445851 | NCBI WGS metagenome assembly JACCDM01 (sample SAMN15323438, study PRJNA562643) | freshwater metagenome | isolation source: river surface water | place: USA:Blue River Watershed | collected 2017-08-16
CCCGAAGACATCGCACTAATTGGCTACGACGATATTGATTTTGCCGAAACTGCAATTGTTCCGCTCAGTTCAGTACGGCAGCCGGCCAGCTTGCTTGGCGCAACCGCGGTCGAGCTGCTGGTTGACGAAGTCGAGCGCGGGCCGGCCCACAAGCATCGCCAGATTACGTTTCAACCCGAGCTCATCGTGCGCGAGAGTAGTTCAAAACCTGCTTCTGACTAGAAATTCAATTTTGAACGCACGTGCCTAAGCCAGCATTGTTAGTCCCATGAGCGTATTTCAGAACACAATTGCCCGGTCGGTTGAGCCTAGGGTCAGAGTTATCTGCGACAACGATTTTCAGGGCGATCCAGATGGATTAATTCAGTTAGCCCACTTACTGCTAAGTGACTCTGTCGATATCCGCGCAATCATCGGAAGCCACCTGGGTTCATATGATGGGGATGAAAATCCGTTTTATGATTTGCCAGCTCCAGAGGCTACCGGTCTGGGCCAGCTATTCAATCCATCCGCGCACGCTGCTGTCGTTGCCGCGAACAAGATAGTCGAGCTCTGTGCACTCACCAACTCGGTGCCAGTGCTCTCTGGCTCAGATAGCTCTATGGCCTCGGTAGCCGAAGCGGCTGATAGTGAAGGTGCTCGGTTTATCATCGCCGAGGCCATGCGCGATGACACTGACCTGCCGCTCTATGTTTTATGTGGCGCTGGACTAACCTCGGTCGCAACTGCAATTTTGTTGGAACCTAGAATCGTCGGCAGGTTTACCTTGGTCTGGATCGGCGGCAGCGAGTATCCAGGAGTTTTTGTACCGAAAAACGCGCCCGCTTGCGAATACAACCTCAACACCGACATTACGGCCGCCCAGGTGGTTTTCAATCACTCAAATCTAGACATTTGGCAAATTCCCCGAGACGTATATCGCCAGACACTGATAAGTAAGTACGAACTCATTATGCGGATGCGTTCGCAAGGAGAACTCGGAAGGCATCTCTACGACTCGGTTTACGAACTCATTGATTTTATGGCTAAGGTCGGGGTTCACTCAGGCGAATCGTATGTGCTTGGCGACAGTCCGCTCGTGCTAGTTACGGCACTGCAGACAACGTTTGAACCAGACTCGGCATCTTCTTTCCATGAGATTCGACCATGCCCACGAATAAATGACGATGGAACGTATAACTTTGACGTTCCAGGAAGAGACATTCGGGTTTACACGAGGGTCGACAACCGACTTATGTTTGAGGATTTCTTTTCGAAGTTAGCTTTTTTTGATCAAACACGAGGTTCAGTTGCCTAGTTCGGGTTTGTAATCTCGCGCATCTTCAACCGCAACCAAATATTCAAATTCTGGATTCAATACGCCTCGGAAGAAGGCCCGATGGGATTCCAACATGTCCCAGGTTGGATCGAGCAGCCACTGAACCTGCAGCCCATCTGAGAGCGCTAGTAGCGTGCGAGCCAAATCGCGAGGCTCGAGTTTTGGTTTCAGCATCCCCTCGTCTTTGAGCATCTGAAAGTATCCAGTTGAAATTTCTAAGACCTCTGCGTATCGATTCTTGAAGTAACCGTGAGCGGGATGTTTCGGCGAGGTCGATTCTGCAGAAAGAATACAAAACAGCTCGACGATACCTTTATTCGCAGTGTTGTACTCGATTAGTTCCAGCCAACGAAGAATGAATTTTTCGCCACTTTCAGCCGCATCGGTCATCAGGTTGTACTCGGTGCCCACGTCGCGGTAGTCGAGCACGGCGGTTAGTAAGTCGCCCTTGGATTTGAAGTGATGCAGTAAACCAGCTTCACTGATTCCAGCGCGTTCGGCGATCTGTCGAAGCGATCCGCCTCGGAAGCCTTCTTTAGCAAAAACTTCGAATGCCTTACTAAGAATGCTTTCTCTGCGTGCTTCACCAACCTGGTAGCTGCCTCTGCGTTTTTGCATAAAAATTCACCGCCTAATTTCTATGAATTGTAGACCCAGTTTTGTTTTGTTTCTTTAGGAAACAAATTGATAACGAATTGCCAAAACCGAGTGAACACTAGGTTTTCATCGGCTATGTTAGCGCTAACCACAAGTCATGGGGTTTGTGGTCCCAACCCATCCAGGAGACATTAATGAAAAAGTTCAAGGCAATTGCAGCCGTTATTGCTGCTGCTGCTCTGGCTATGGGTACTGTCACTGCATCGTCAGCAGCCGGCAGCACTCTAAAGCTAGGTGCGATTGGTGCACCAACCTCGGGTAGCTTCGCAGCTGACCAGGGTGCATACGGAAACTCGGTCTGGTACTACCAGGCTGTTTACGACACCCTTCTTCGCAAGAAAGAAGACGGCACCCTAGTTCCAGGTGTTGCCACTAAGTGGAGCTTCAACTCTTCACAGACCGTTCTCACCCTGACTCTTCGCTCAGGTATTAAGTTCACTGACGGCACCGCGCTAGACGCCGACGCAGTTGTTAAGAACCTCGTTGCCAACCGCGACAAGAACGGCCCTACCGCAAACTACTTGGCTTCAATGAAGTCTGCAGTCGCCAAGGGTGCCAACACCGTAGTGATCACCCTAAAGGCTAACGACCCTGCATTCCTAGAGTACCTAGCTGACACCGCAGGCCTTCTAGCCAGCCCTAAGTCAATCGGCAAGGCTTCTTCAAAGACCACTCCGGTTGGCTCTGGCCCATACATTCTTGACAAGACCAAGACCCGCGCAGGTTCAACCTACGTGTTCAAGGCCAACCCAAGCTACTGGGACAAGTCAAACCGTAAGTACGACAACCTAGTTATCAACGTTTACCAAGACCCAACCGCTATGAGCAACGCGCTCAAGAGCGGTGCAGTCCAGGGTGGAAACATTCAGACTCAGTTCGTAAACACTCTTAAGGGTGCCGGTCTAAAGATGGCTAGCGGTTACCTAGACGCTCAGGGAATTTACTTCTCTGGCCGTACCAAGGGATGTATCGCTGACGTAAACGTTCGCCGCGCCATCAACAGCCTGTTCGACCGTGAGGCACTACTAGCTTCACTAAACAACGGCTTCGGTAAGGTAACCACTCAGTACTTCCCAACCACCAACCCTGGTTACGACAAAGCTCTAGACAAGAAGTACCCTTACAGCGTTAGCGCTGCCAAGGCATACATGGCCAAGAGTGAGTACCCTAACGGTTGCACCATCACCATGCCTACCCTTGCTCTTTACTTCGGTGAAGCGGTTTACACCATCATCAAGACTCAGCTAGCTAAGGCAAACATCCCCGTGAAGGAAGTTGAAGAGTCATTCGGTACCTTTATCTCTAACCTTCAGGCACCTAAGTACGACGCTTACCTAATGATCTTCGAGCGCTCGTCAAACCCTTGGACCATGATCAACTTCATGATCGCCAAGAACGGTACCTTCAACAACGATGGTTTCGCTCAGCCAAAGGTTACTGCTCTAATCGACGAGTACAAGAACGCCAAGGCTTCAGAGCGTGCATCAGTTCTGAAGGAACTGAACTTCGAGCTGGTTGACCAGGCATGGTTCGCACCTTGGTATGCAATTCAGAGCAACTTTGCTCACAAGGGCATCACCGTGAAGTCTGCACAGGCTGGAAACGTTATTCCATTCCTGTACAACATCAAGTAACAAACAACTGGTTCAAAGCAGAGGGCCGGGCATGAGCCCGGCCCTCTGCCCAGTTGGCCATAACGGCAACCGGCGTTAATCGCCAACCCAGATAGGAAATCCAATTGCTAATCTTCGCTGCGAAACGTATCGCACACGGCCTAGTAATGCTGCTTTCAGTGAGCTTGCTGGCCTACTTCTTACTTTTTATCGGCTCAGGAAACGTAGCCCAGCTGATTCTTGGCCTGCAGGCCACCCCAGAACAGATCGCTCTCAAAAACGAAGAGCTCGGTCTGAACCGCCCTTTCTTTGAGCAGTTCATCACTTGGCTCCAGGGCGCCATCACACTCAACTTCGGTCAGTCATGGTCGATGGCAGAAACTGTAAATGAGGTTCTGTTCCCTCGCCTAGGTGTGACTCTTACTATCGTGGCATTGACCACCATCGTCGCTGCTTTAGTGTCAATCATCCTCGGAACTGCCGCTGCCCTATTCGGTGGCTGGATTGACCGGGTAGTTCAATTTTTCGGCCTTCTAGGCTTTGCTGTTCCAGGCTTTTTGGTTGCCTTCCTTTTGGTAACTTTGTTCGCAATTCAGATTCCTATTTTCAACGCCGTGGGATATGTTGACTTCGCTGAAAACCCGGGCGAGTGGGTTCGCTCCATCACACTTCCGGTCGCTGCACTTTCACTAAGTGCTGTTGCGTCTGTTTCACAACAGGTACGCGGTTCGGTTAAGGACGCACTCGGAATGGACTATGTGCGTACCCTTCGTACTCGAGGTTTGAGCTTCAAGCACGTTGTTTTCGTACACGTTTTGCGCAACGCGGCTGGCCCAGCGTTGGCCATTTTGGGCGTTCAGTTCGTTGGTCTACTGGGTGGTGCGGTATTGGTTGAGCAGATCTTCGCAATTCCTGGTCTAGGCCCATTCGCGGTTAGTGCAACGTCGCTAAGCGACATCCCGTCAATCATGGGTCTAGTTGTGGTTACCGCCATGGTGGTAATTGCCGTCAACCTAATCATCGATCTTCTAACCGCTGCACTTAACCCGAAGGTACGACTTTCATGAGCAACAAAAAAGTAGAAAAAGAAAGCCTGCTACGCAAGGTACTTGGCAACCCAAGCGGTTTCACAACCGTCGGTTTTATGCTGTTGGTGTTGGCCTACGGAATCATTGTTCCCCTGTTAAGCCCTTGGGATGCTACCGAGCCAGACCTTTATTCAATTCTCGGCGGCCCAAGTGAGACCCACCTATTCGGAACTGACAGTGCTGGCCGCGACGTGTTCACCAGACTTGCCTACTCAACCCAATTCAGTTTGGCCACAGCAGCACTCGCTGTTGTAGTCGCATTGGCTATCGGAGTTGTCGGTGGTCTAATCGCTGGATACTTCGGTGGCTGGTTCGACAATGTTTCATCTTGGGCGACCTCGATCATCATGGCTTTGCCTGGTCTCGTGGTTTTGCTTGCCGCTATTGCCGTAATTGGCCCATCAATGTGGTGGGCAATGGCAATCTTCGGTGTGCTACTTTCCCCAGCATATTTCCGCCTCGTTTACACGACAGTGCGCGGTGTGCGCAACGAGCTTTATGTCGATGCAGCCCGTGTTTCTGGCCTGAGTGACTTCAGAATCATCGGCCGCCACATCCTTGGAGTGGTTCGTGCTCCGATCATTATTCAGACTGCAATCATCGCCTCAATCGCGATTGCCATCCAGTCTGGTATCGAATTCTTGGGCCTCGGCGACAAAGACACACCGAGTTGGGGAGCAATGCTAAACGATGCTTTCCGCAAGATTTACGAGCAGCCGCTGCTTTTGCTTTGGCCAAGCGCAATCATTGCTCTAGTCACCATCGCGTTGGTTATTTTCGCCAACACGGTTCGTGACGAACTTGAGCGCACCGGTCCTCGCAAGAAGACAAAGGCTGGTTCAATTCCAACTACAAACCAAGACAATTCAGTAGAGACCATCCGTCACGATGACAACGGTCGCGCAAATCAAACACCTCTCCTATCGGTCAATGAGCTTGCGGTCGGTTATCCAGACGGATTTGGCGGTATCAAGCGCGTCGTCAACAACGTAAGTTTGAACGTCAACCGCGGCGAGGTAGTGGGCCTAATTGGAGAATCTGGATCGGGTAAAACCCAAACCGCATTCTCGGTCTTAGGTCTGCTACCCGCCGGAGGCCGCGTTGTCGCCGGAAGCATTCAGTTTGACGGAATAGACCTGGTTGGTGCTCCAGAAAAGACTTACGACAAAATCCGTGGCGGTCGCATCAGCTACATTCCTCAGGAACCGATGAGCAACCTTGACCCATCGTTCACCATTGGCACCCAGCTCATCAAGCCAATGATGAAGGTTTTGGGTATTAACCGAAAGACCGCCCGAGAGCGAGCAATTGGATTGCTTGAGCGCGTGGGAATTCCAACGCCTGAACTCACCCTGAAGAAATATCCTCACGAAATTTCTGGTGGCCAGGCTCAGCGAATTCTTATCGCAGGAGCAGTTAGCTGTAACCCTGACTTGATCATCGCCGATGAGCCAACCACCGCACTTGACGTGACGGTGCAGGCCGAGGTTCTCGATTTGCTGCGCGATCTGCAGAAAGAAACCGGGACCGCCTTGCTGTTGGTGACCCACAACTTTGGTGTGGTCGCAGACCTTTGCGATTTCATCAACGTCATGAAAGACGGCGCGATCATCGAAGCAGGTCCGGTGCTAGACATCTTCGAGCACCCGCAGCACGACTACACCAAGTCATTGCTCGACTCAATTCTTGAAGGCGGCCCAGCCCGCGAAGACTACGAAATTTCGAAAGGCAACTAATTATGTCGATGCTTGACATTAAAGATGTTGAAGTAACTTACAAAGGCAAGGGCCTCAAGAAAGACTTCAAAGCTCTCAAGGGAGTATCTCTCGATATTCGACCAGGTGAATGTGTCGGCTTGGTGGGTGAATCAGGCTCTGGAAAAACTACTCTCGGAAGAGCAGTTCTAGGGCTTGCACCTGTAACCGGCGGTTCAATTTTGTTCAACGGTGAAGACATCGCACACGCCAGCCGCGCCGAGCGTAAAGAGCTCTCGCGCGATATCCAGGTTGTTTTTCAAGATCCGTATTCTTCGCTAAACCCTTCGATGACCATCGAACAGATTTTGGCGGAGCCACTCACTGTTCGCACCTGGACTAAAGAGGCCGCAGGTAAGCGCGTGCGTGAATTGCTAGATGCTGTTGGGTTGCCTTCAGATGCTGCTGACCGACGCCCGAAAGAGTTTTCAGGCGGTCAGCGTCAGCGAATTGCAATCGCTCGGGCACTGGCACTCGACCCTAAGTTGATTGTCTGTGACGAGCCAGTTTCCGCTCTTGACCTAACCACCCAGTCTCGCGTTCTAGATCTGTTCCTCGAAATTCAGCAAAGAACCGGTGTCGCCTACCTGTTCATCTCTCATGACCTAGCAGTCGTGCGTCACCTGAGCCACCGTGTGGCCGTGATGTATCAAGGCGAAATCGTCGAATGGGGTAAAGGCGACCAGGTAACTACAAACCCACAACACCCTTACACCAAACGACTGATGATGGCTGCCCCGGTGCCAAACCCCGTTGAGCAGACCGAGCGTCGTGAAAAGCGTCGTCAGATGCTTGCCGCTGGTTTGATCTAAACAACCATTTTCACAACAAAAGTTTCAAAGCAGAAAGAAAACAGCATGTCGATTGACAAAGCAGGGATTAAGGCGCTGGTCGCAAAACTTAGCCTAGAAGAAAAAGTTGAGTTACTGACCGGCCGCGATTTCTGGAACGTAAATTCCAACCAAACAGTCGGCCTAAGAAACATGCTGCTTTCAGACGGGCCTGCAGGTGTTCGTGGAGAATTTTGGGATGAGCGCGACAACTCACTAAACCTGCCATCGGGTAGCGCCCTGGGCTCCACCTGGAGTACCAAGTTGGCTGCTGAGTATGGTCAAGTTCTTGCCGAAGAAGCAAAGCGGAAGGGCGTAGACGTTGTGCTCGGCCCAACCATCAACCTGCACCGTTCGCCGTATGGTGGTCGACACTTTGAATGCTTGAGTGAAGATGCAATGCTGTCGGGAGCTCTAGCTGGTGCCTACACCAAAGGCATGCAGGCTCTGGGTGTTGGAGCATGCCCTAAGCACTACATCGCCAATGATTTTGAGACTGATCGCTACACGGCAAACGTAATCGTTGATGAGCGAACCCTTCGCGAGCTCTACATGCGCCCGTTTGAGGATGCAGTCGTTGACGGAGGCGCCTGGACCATCATGAGTTCGTACAACTCAATTAATGGTTCAACTGCAACCGAACACGAGCTTCTTCAGCACCCGTTGCGAACTGACTGGAACTTTGACGGTGTTGTCATTTCTGACTGGACAGCCGTACGCACTCTTGAGAGCGCAAAATACGAGCAAGACTTAGTTATGCCCGGCCCTGTCGGCCCTTGGGGGCAGGCTCTAGTTGATGCTGTTCGTAATGGTGAAATAGAAGAGTCAACCATCGACCGCAAGATCGAGCGCTTGTTGCTGTTGGCAGCCAGAACAGGTGCACTAAGCGCAGATGGTTCGATGCCAGAGCAACCAAAACGCCACAACCAAATCTCTGAAAAACACGTTGCGTTCGCTCGAAAGGCTGCTGTTCAGGGCTCGGTGCTATTGGAGAACCGCGACGCCCTTCCGGTATCGCTAACCGCTTTGAAGAAAGTTGCCCTCATTGGTCATAACGCGAGTGAAGCCAGAACCCAGGGTGGCGGATCTGCAACAGTGCTGCCGAAATCAACAGTTACTCCGCTAGCTGCGCTTAGCGAATTACTTGGTGATCGACTCAGCTACTCGATGGGTGCAGTGGTTCAAGAGGGCGTGGCTCCCCTAGATCCAAACCTGCTAACCAACCCAGTAACCAACACCCGCGGCGTAAGAGTGACAATGCTAGGTGCTGGATCTGAGGTTTTGTTTAGTGACGACCGAGAAGCTACCCAAATTACTTGGTTGGGTGCGGCGGTTCCTCTGCCAACCACCGAAGCCCTTACTCTCGAGACGATCTATACCCCAGAAAACTCCGGCGAGATTAACTTCGGATATGCCAACGTTCAGCCGGTAAAAATCTTTATTGACGGTGAGCTGTATGTCGAGTCGTGGCTCAAGTCAAAGTCAGAAGATCCGTTTACCGATCTGATGGATCCGCCGGTCTTTAGCAAGCCACTTTCGCTAACTGCTGGCAAGCCGGTATCGATCCGTTTCGAAGTTGATATGCGCGGACGCACTGGACTTTCTGAAATTGCCTATGCATTTGCATTTGGTGAAGTTGCTGATCGCACCATTGGCGACCGTCTTATTGCAGAGGCGGTGTCAGAGGCAAAGTCGGCTGAGCTGGCAATCGTTGTCGTGGGTACCAACTCGCAGGTTGAATCCGAAGGATTTGATCGCAAATCGCTAGTTTTGCCTGGTCGACAGGATGAGCTAGTTGAAGCAGTAGTTGCTGCTAACCCGAACACCATCGTGGTGGTAAACGCGGGGTCCCCAGTGCTCTTGCCATGGCGAAACAAAGTTAAGGCAATCTTGGTCACCTACTTTGGTGGTCAAGAAATGGGCAACGCTTTGGTGGATATGCTCACCGGCGCCGAAGAGCCTGGCGGTCGTTTACCGACCACGTGGGCGGCAGCAGAGTCTGACTTACCGGTAAGTAACTGCACCCCAGACGCCAATCTAAACGTGCCATATACCGAGGGCATTCACATTGGTTACCGTGCCTGGCTAAAGGCAAACACGGAGCCTGCGTACAACTTCGGGCATGGTCTTGGCTACACCAGTTGGAGCATTAATTCGGTTTCAGGTGCCGGAGATGTTCAGGCTGGTGACGACCTAAATCTTTCGGTTTCAGTGACGAACACCGGTTCTCGCAAGGGCAAGCACATCGTTCAGGTCTACGCCGAGACGAATCACTCTGAAATCGACCGTCCGGTTCGATGGCTAGCAGGCTTTGCCGAGGTGCACGCTGACGCTGGGGAAACCAAAGATGTTGCAGTTACCGTAAAGTCACGCGAGTTTGCTCACTGGGATGGCGCTTGGAAGTTTGAAAAGACCAGCTTTACTCTGCGCGTCGGATCATCTTCTGCAGATTTGCCAGTTTCGGTTGAGGTTGCTGTCAAGTAATGCGGCTACCCAACCCGCTAATCCCTGGCTATAACCCAGATCCTTCGATTGTTCGAGTTGGCGAAGACTACTATCTCGCCACCTCGACCTTCGAATACCGTCCGGGCATCCCGATTTATCATTCGCGTGACCTAATCAATTGGGAACTCATCAATCACGTCATCACCCGACCTGGCCAACTGCAAGACAAGGGAGTTCCAACCCTCGGAGGTGCCTGGGCACCAACCATCCGTTTCTACAAGGGCTTGTTCTACGTTGCTGTAACCGACGCGATGGGCAGGGGAACCTTGGTGTTCACCGCGGCAGACCCGGCTGAAGAATGGTCTGACGGTGTGGTTATCGATGTCGACGGCATTGATCCAGACCTGGCTTGGGATGAAGACGGCACCTGCTTCATGACCTTCTCGGGTCTAATTTTGGGTGGCTCCGAAATGGGGGCCCACAAGGGCATTCAGCAGGCACGTATTGACCTAAACACTGGGCAGCGGCTTGAAGACGTTCGTGACATTTGGTCGGGCACCGGCCTAATGTTTCCTGAGGCGCCACACCTTTACCAAATCGGCGATTGGTGGTACCTCATGATTGCCGAGGGTGGCACCGAGCGCGGTCACGCGGTCAGCATCGCCCGCGGCCGCACCCCAGACGGCCCATTCGAAAGCTGCCCGGACAATCCGGTTTTGACTGCAAGAAGTACATCGCGCCCGATTCAAAACACCGGACACGGCGATCTGGTTGAAACCCCAGCTGGTCAGTGGGTGATGGTGATGCTGGGTATGCGCACCCGCGGAATGACTAGAGCTTTTTCATCGCTCGGACGTGAAACTTTTGCAACCTCTCTGACCTGGCAAGATGGTTGGCCGGTTGTTGAGCCGGTGCACGCCAATGATCTGGTGGAGCCACCGACATATCGAGTTAATTTCGCGACTAACCGAGAGGTGTTTGCAAAAAACACCGAGCTGTTCTCGGTTCGCGATTTCCCTGCCGATTTTGGCCGCGTTACTGATGCGGGTCTAAAAATGGTTGGAGTCGGCAAAGATCTTGATCATGAAGACCCCACCTGGATAGGGCGGCGCCAACGCCGTTTCGACAGCCTAAGTGAGGTGACCTTCTCGGTTGATGCACCCGAAACTCGAGCCGGCCTAACCGTGCGCTACGACGAACACAATCACTACGAAATTGAATTTGCCAACGGCCACATCATCGCACGCTCGGCAATTTCATATTTGAAACACGAGATTGTTGCTAATCCGACGGGTCTAAATTTGAGCAGCGTTCGGCTTTACATCGAGATGACCCCACCGGGGCCGAGCTTCTTTGAGGGCACGACCAGCGATCTAATTCACCTGGGATACTACGGTGCATCGGGTGAAAAAATCGAGGTGGCGGTGTTTGACGGCCGGTACTTGTCGGCTGAGGTGACCACATCTTTCACCGGCAGAGTGATTGGCTTCTACGTTGTCGACGGCGAAATCACCGTTCAAGAATTTTCAGAACAACCTGCCGTCAGCTAGTTGCCATCGATGGCCTAGCAAAGGGCCATTTTTTACAACTCAATAACCCAAACTTAACCATTTCAATCGCCGATAGCACCGGTCTTTTTTAGACCTTAGGATTGCGACAGAATCTCAACCGCCAAAGGAGCCAAAATGAGCAACCTGACCCCACGCCCTGAAGACAAATTCACCTTCGGCCTATGGACCGTGGGCTGGTTGGGAGCTGACCCGTTCGGTTCAGCCACTCGCGCAAAACTAGACACCGTCGAGGCTGTTGAGAAGCTGGCTGAAATCGGTGCCTATGGCATGACCCTGCACGACGACGACCTTTTTGAATTCGGTTCGACCGATGCTGCACGTCGCCACGAGATCGATCGACTAAAGGGCGCCCTCGCCGCCACCGGTTTGAAGATGCCGATGGTGACCACCAACCTGTTCTCGCATCCGGTATTTAAGGATGGTGGTTTTACTTCTAACGACCGCGATGTGCGCCGTTTCGCTATTCGCAAGGTGTTGCGCAACATCGACCTGGCTCACGAACTCGGTGCCGAGACCTTTGTAATGTGGGGCGGCCGTGAAGGTGCCGAATACGACTCTGCCAAAAACATTCAGGATGCCCTTGCGCGCTACCGCGAAGCTGTAAACCTGCTCGGTCAGTATGTGCTCGACCAGGGTTACAACATCAAGTTCGCAATCGAGCCAAAGCCAAACGAGCCACGTGGCGACATCTTGCTGCCAACCGTAGGTCACGCTCTTGCCTTCATCGAAACTCTTGAACACCCTGAGCTAGTGGGTCTAAACCCTGAGGTTGGTCACGAGCAGATGGCTGGCCTAAACTTCACCGCCGCAATTGCTCAGGCCCTCGATGCCGGTAAGTTGTTCCACATTGACCTCAACGGTCAGCGCGGAATCAAGTACGACCAAGACCTAGTCTTTGGTCACGGCGACCTTTCAAATGCGTTCTCTCTGGTGCACCTACTAGAGTTCAGCAACAACGGTGGCCGCGCTTACCACGGCCCTCGCCACTTCGACTACAAGCCAAGCCGCACCGAAGACTACAAAGGTGTCTGGGAGTCGGCTCGCGCCAACATTCGCATGTACCTCCTGCTCAAAGAGCGCGCAGCCGCATTCGAGGCAGACCCTGAGGTAAAGGCAGCGAAAGAAGCCGCTCGTTTGCACGAGCTAGCTCAGCCAA
>JACCDM011904040.1_pt1 | contig 12429 bp, 19 predicted proteins | sample 7445851 | NCBI WGS metagenome assembly JACCDM01 (sample SAMN15323438, study PRJNA562643) | freshwater metagenome | isolation source: river surface water | place: USA:Blue River Watershed | collected 2017-08-16
GCAGATTTTGGGAATAATCTTTTCTTTCTTGTATTGGCTAAAGAACGACTTCTCTCATCGATTTCACTATCAATGATTTTCTTTAGTTGCGCTTCGGTAAAAATGTATTTTTTCATATTATTTACAGTTCCATAAAACCGGGTCGGTTTCAAATAAGTTTTTAAAATCTAAGAACACAAGTTCAGCAAGTTTCACAAGGAAACTTCTTTGGATATCCAATCCACAACTAACACTGATTCTTCCAAGTCCTTCATAGATGTGACATCTTAAAAGACGTAAGATTAACCATGCACCGATTGCGATGAAGACACCCGCAGGTAATCCCAATAAGAATACCTTAACAGTTTCCCATGCCGCAAGTGCTCCGGCTTGTTCATTAACTTGTGCCGGTTGTTCTTGTGGTGCGGGTTGTTGTTTATCCTGTCTTTTTTGTCTTCTCATTGCTTTAAGGTCCTGAATCATTGCTTTGAGTTCATCCTTGGTTGCGTTTGGAAGAACAGGATTTAACATCTGTGCCACCTTTGCTTTTGCATCGGTAACTTCAGGTGTTTCAGGTCCTGCTTGAACATCTTGTGCACTGATTCCAAGTCCCTTTATTTCTGCGGCAAGTGAAGAAACCAATTGCATACCTTGAGATGACTCAGGACTGTAACAGTTCTCTTCTGCTTCGTTTATTTTTGACTTACAGCATGATGCTTTAGGTTTTTCGTAGAGACCTCTAATGTGTGCTCTATCTGATTCTGAGATAACAATTTTTCTGTTCATTAGATATAAGGTTGTATGTATTTAGCGTAGAAGGACCCACCTGTTTGTGGTTTACCTTCTCTTATTCCCATGTAGTATTTCATTTCAGGGTCACTCACAGAAACCTGTGATTGTGGAACGGCGGCACGTAAGAAGTAATACTCTTTATTATAGACGTATTTGGTTATCTTATCAATCTTACCGTTTTGATTGAAGTGGAACATCCAACGAATTATAGGTTCCGTATATGGGTCTTTAAGAACATTTACGTTCCATTTAATTTCAAATGCCATCGCATATTTCGCATTGGTATCTTTTACACCACCAACACCGGCACACATTTCAGCCATTGCCCCTTTCAAATCTTGCGAACCTGTTCCACCACCTTGGGAATTCTTTCCATTACAATAGTATGAACCGGTTAAAAGCATGTTGGGTTTAATATCGGTGTATGTTCTGATTTGATTGGTAGATACGATGTTTGCGGTCATTCCTGACTTAACAATTTCACTTTGGTATTTAAATCTCATCTTAACCTCGATATATTGACCGGGATTTGCGAATGATGCTTGATTTCTTTCTTTATCGATTTTACCGCCTGTATTGATAACAAGGCTGTAATATGTACTATTTGCTGAAGGGTTATCTTTTATACCTCTTTTGGCAATCTCAACACCCAAGAATTTTCTAAACGTTTCTGCTCTCTTTTTTGAGAGTTCACTATTAAGGGTGTACAATTGATTTGATGTATCCTGTGGTGTTTTTGGGAAAGACACGTAATCGTTCTCTCTGTCATATGGAGTTGTTTTTCCGCCCCATGAATTACTTGCTCCCGCGGTTACAATTATGGTATCCAACATCATCTCGCCACTTTTCAACATGGCATCACCGTTTGGTACTTGTTTAATCTTTTGAACCAAACCTTCAACAAACTGTGTCAAAAACGCGGATGGGTCAGATGAATTCGCCGCATAAGTTGATTGAAACTTATACGTCACGTTCACCACGGGACCTTGTTGTGCTTCCGATATCAATTTTTCGGTAACATATTTAAATTGACTTTCGGTTATGATTAATTTCTTCATGAATAAAACTATATGATATAAATAGTTAAAAACCCAAACGATGTTGGGTTTTTCTATTAATTATATGAAATTTGTGTAAGATAGAAGGTTCGACCTCCGTGGTTAATATATTGGGTATTTCCTTCCAAATCTGTTGATTTGTATAATGTAAAAATTTCGGTGGATTCTTCTCCCTTAATTACGATTCTTTTCTCCTCAAATTTTATTACTTTCATAATACTTTTTTAATACTTCGTTATTATGTTGAATCAATTTTGCGGTTTTCTTAATTGATTTTCTGCTTTTTGGTTTTGGACGGTCCTTTTGTGCTTTTGCCATCTTCAAAGTGTTTTGTATAGATATTATTTGATTCTTCGATGCTATCTTTTATCCATTTATTGAGCAGAACGTTTCCGATAAACCAACCCAAAATAATTGCCCCAAGAATTACAACGATTATCATATTTAATAAATATGGTGTCATTATTGTTAATTGTAAAGAATAATCAGTTTTTATTGTTCAAGCGGGACATGAGTGGGAGTCATGCGGGTATGTACGGATTTGTGGGTGGAACCGCGGAGAAGAACGAAACCCCAACCGAAACCTTAATCCGTGAGGTAAAGGAGGAAATAGGAATGGATATCTATAATATCAACTTCTTAAAGAGATATAATAATAGGGGTAAGATTATGAATCTTTTCTATATGGTGGATAATGATTTCAACGAACAAGATATTCGTTTAAGTGAGGAACACACAGGATGGAAATACTTCACATATTATGAACTCACACAAAACAGGGAGGTAATTCCAACCACCATAGATATTGTCAACGATTTTCTAAGGACCCAATAAATCCCGGCATACGAGTCCCGGTTCCGGCGCCCGAGGTTTGTTTTTCCCAAATATTATCTGTATCTTTTATATTATGAAAATAGAGATAGAGGATATCTACGGACAGGTGTATATTATACCAACCATTAAGGTAACGTATACACGTTATTTAAATGGGGAATACGAACTAATCTTCGGGTGGTTAAAGTGGTATATGGTTATCAGAACCTCTTCTGGTGTGTGATTCATCCGCCGGGGGATTATACTTCATCATAATGGTATCAAGAAGATGAATACCATCAGAATCCCCAATTAAACAATCACACTTCTTATAGAGGTTCATTACATATACCTCACCGTACTTTTCAATAAGGAAATTTATATTATCCAATGATATGACACACTTATTAAATCCCATATAAGATAAATACAAACAAAAAACCCCACGTATGTGGGGTTCTTGATTTAATAGTTATTGGATAACCTTATATTATCTTCGGGAACCATCAGGTTCAGGTTTTCGATTGTGGTTGGACCACCTTTGGAGTGTGGAATCTCCTTATGGTTTCCGTGTACCACCTTCCCATTGGTAGATTGAAGGGGGGTGATAATCTCAGTTGAACCGTCCAAACGTACAACGACACCATTCGTTTCAATACACTTGGCAATCTTTTCCATACTACTGAATGTTCTCACATTATCGAGGATGTAGAAGTATTCTGTAACATAAGGTAACATATCGTTATATATGGTATTGAACTTGATAACCATATATTGATTGATATTTCTATTGATGTTTGTCCAATTCTCCTTGGGAGTATTACTGAAGGTATTCTTAATTCTATTGTTCTCCAATTCTAAGTACTTGTTTACAAACCCATCAATAGAATCCTTCTTTAATACCGAACCATAAAAACGATACATATCAATCAAATACATGAATAGGTTGAAGGATAATGATTTACTAATGTCCGAACCGGTATCATGAATGAGTTGAATACACTTACTCCAATTTTTAAGTGCTTCTAAAAATGTTTTCTCATTGAGAATCTCAGGATTCTTAAAGAGTTTATCCAAAGTTCCATTACTTAATGGAACACCACTGTAGTGATGGTACGCAAGAAACTGACTCAGTAATTCCAAATCTTTCATTCTTGGAAAGGTGACACCTTTAATCAGTTTAAAAGTTTCACTATATGTATTTCCCCATTTACGTACAAAATCAGAAACCACCCCATATGAAGCATTTCGTTTCTCTTGTTTGTTCCAACTTTCCCCGCTATTGAGGTACGATGCTATGTCATGTAAATCTAACTTGGAAGCATTACCGATAACCACAACAGAAATGGTTTGATTGAAGAAATCAAAAACATCATCCTCCACATTACCATTCCAATCCACCTCATTATATAGTTTTAATAGAAAACGAGTTCTATTACCCCCATCTATTGAAACATATCTAGTTCCATTATCATATAGATTACTAAAATATTCATAATCGTATGAACTTTTGTTTATTAATGCATAATTTTTACAACTCTCCACATCCGCCATTACGATGTTACTCACATCCTTACCTAAGATTAAACATTTCTTGTATTCCACCTCATTCTTCTTCCCCCACACTTGTCGTCGTTGAATAGATTCGTCGTAACAAATACGATTCCCTTTTACTAATCTGTTAATGAATTCCCTAATGGTTGAATCCATTCTCATTTTACTGATTGGTGTTGTTCGGTTTGGTCCCATATCATTTAGAATTTTACACAAATATAGAATATTCTTTTAGTACTTGCCAAACATTTTTTTGAAATATACTTAATTTTTTTTCGTATATCATTTTTAGGGTCGGTACATAAAATGGAGTGTTTCGATTTTTTGAAAAATTTCCGGAAAATTCTGGAATCACTTTTCCCCCGCTTTTCGGATTTTTAGATTTTTTCCCAAAATTTTTTTTTCTGAAAATGACCCCTACTTCCGATTTTTGGGATTTTTTCCGGAAAAATTTCTGTGACGGCATTGACCCCCCTTTTTAACCCCCCCAAAAACCCTTATATAAGGGGGGATACGGGAGGGGGGAGGGGTACACCCCTATGGTGGGGGGTAGATGTAGGGGGATGTGGATAACTAATATAAAATAAATTTGGTTATATGGTATAACTAATATACCTTTATATTCTAAAACAAATCACTATGACAATCGAACAAGTAAAAGAGAACATTTACGAACACATCAGTAGAGAACACGAAATGGGTATCCCACCCCACGAATCATGGGAAGGTATAATGGAAGGGGATGAATGGGTAGATGAATGTATCGAGAATGGGTACACCTTACATCAGTTACAAAACGAATTATTCGATGAAGTGTACGAGAAGTGGAGTAATGAGAACGAATAACGAAACCCCGAAAGGGGTTTTTTTATTTCCAAGAAAATCTGTGGGGCCCGGGAGAAATTAGTTCGGCAAAATGGTTGTATTGTTATGTACCAAATTGCCAATCAAATTATTTCCTGTCCCGTCTGTCCCCGAAAAAAAACTTTCTTATTTGGCAAAAAAAGTATAAAAAAAATTTGGTTATACCTTTTTTCTTTGTATCTTTGATATACCAAACAATTAAAAACTATTCAAGTATGAACAAAATGAAAATCGGTCGTGAGGAATTGATTACAATCCTCAACCAACAAGAAAAAGGAACTTTTGTAAACTTGGTTACTGAAACCAAAGTAAGAATGAACAAAAGAAACAACCCTTACTTTGACAAAATTGTAAAGAGGTCAAAGTGTAACTACCTTTTGGGTATGGATTACCAACAACGAGTAAGAAACAACGAAGAAAAAGAGGGATTACAACCCGACTTCGTTACCGAAGAATGTAAGGTAGGGGAACACATCAGTAAGTGTGTATTGTTCAACGAAAAGTTAAACTCTCACTATGTAATGGTGGAAAGGTTTGGCGAAATTAAACCACAAGTAGAGTACACCTTTGAGGGTAACGAAATTGACAAAGGTTTGTTTGAGGACTTTATGGTAAAGTACACCGAAAGTAAGAAACAAGAACAAGAACGAAAAGTGAATGTTCTAACTTTCAAAGTGGAAAACATTAAGGAAATGTCCTTAAACGGAAACCACTACGAGATTGAGGGGTAACACCCTCACTTATGGGAAACCAACCCTCACCCGAAAAGGTGGGGGTTTTTTATTGTCCAAAATTTTTCGTCAGAACCTTCCATCGGGAAATTAGTTTGGCAATCACGGGAAGATGTGACTCTGATGACCTTCCATCCGGAAATTAGTTTGGCAACCATAGTATTTGTCATACATATATGAGGTATAGATTGCCAATCAATTTTTGCCCGGGTCTTCCTCCTTCAGAAAAAAAAATAAAAATAAATTTGGTGTATTCAAGAATTAGTTTTATATTTGTATAACAAAACAAAACAACTATGAAAAAATTATTTCCTTACCTCACATTAATCTCAATGTCCGTATTCGGTATTTGGGTATCATTCACTTGGAACATTCCCGTTGACAACCAAATTGGTATGTTCTTTTTATCGTGTATGTGTATTGGTTTATTCTTTATGGTGTTAGTACATGACATTCGGTATTACATCAAGAGTAAAACTAAACCACAAAGATTTTAGTTGAGTAGTTTGATTGGTTAATTGGTGGAAACCCCTCATCAGAAATGGTGGGGGGTTTTTCTTTGTGTGAAGATTATTTCCCGCAGCAGGTGAACCTGCTATTTGTTTGGCATTTATGGTATTACACATAACCCTTGCCAATCAATTTCTCTCAGGGCCCATACATCTCCTCCTGAAAAAAAAAGTTTTAGATTATCCTTATGGTTGTTATCATATTCACCTCTGTATAATAAACAACATTATGAAACAAGAAAACGAAATGAACTTACTGATTGACCTTAACGAAACAATCAACCCCGAAACAAATGTATTGGAAAATTTATTTGATGAACTTGATGTTCAGTACATTAATCGTGAGTGGGAAAAGAAATATAATTTCAAACCCCTCAAAGAGAATGGATAGAGTAATTCCCGCTGCGGGACTCGTCCATCCGGAAAATTGATTGGCAATAATAATTGAAAAAAAAATTTGGAATATAACAATTATAGTTTTATATTTGAGTAACCAATTAAATTATTTATTATGAAAACAAGAAACGAAGATTATCAAGAAATTCAAAATTTTGAATTAGGTATGATTGCCTCATTTGTTAATTCTATTGATGATGGTGAGGTTATCCCACAAGATTTACCAAAAAGATTATTGGTAATGTTATTGGAAGATGAAGATGGTGACTATTGTAATGCTGGAGGGCCGTTAACGGGTACACCTATTGACCTTATGATTATCCCCGACATTATGGGTAAAGTTCAAAGAGATGGAAACCGAATTGTTTGTATGATGGAAATGGTTTTCAAAGAAGATGAGATGAAAGCGGTTTTCGCGTTTGTTGGAGAAATGGGTGAAGAAGAAGAGAAGTACACCGAAACACACACTTTCAAAATTAATGAGGGTGAAATGTACATCGGAGAAAACGGAGAACTTGTTTATCCTTTATCGGTTATGGAGTTAGTTGAGTAGGTTTGTTTTTGGTTAGGTGGAAGCCCCAATCAGTAATGGTTGGGGTTTTTTTATGCGCTTATGTGTGCACTGGAGATGCACAGTTGCTGGTCCTCATTTTGTTTGGCAAGAAGAATGTAGATAGAATAAGGGTTTCCCTTGCCAAACTATTTTGACAGTGCGCAGCCCCTGAGTTGCTCGTAGCTGCGCAACACCAGTGCACTTATCTTAATAGCGCGTAAAAATGTACTGAAATTAGTATTGTGTATATCATAGTATGTGTTGTATATTTGGATAAACCAAAACGGAAACATTAAAATGAAAAAGTATCTATTTGTATTTGGAGTAGTTGCTCTCACAAGTTGTGAAGTTCAACAATGGAAGTTTGATGAGGGTATGAAGTATGGAACATCCCTTACTCTTAAAAACAACACCTACGGAGTTAATGACTTTAAAGTTGGTGAAGTTGGAACGTATGTAGTATCCTCTGGTAGTATTGATTACGGACGTAACCTCGGAAGTTCGTGGTATTTCAATGAGTACGAACCTTCTATTAGTAATGGAACATTTAATTCGGAACTACTTACGAAGTTGTACCAAGATAGTATTGGTACTATTACCTTCAATGAAAACGGAAGTGGAGAACTGAACATTACGAACCAAGATTCCCTGACGACAGCAGTGAAATTCATTTGGCAAGTTCAAAAGGAAACCCAAAATGGTACTTACCTATCTATGGAGTTTGAACCTACTACTATTACTACTTATGTAACCTCGGAACCTTTGTATGTATTTGGGTACGAAAAAGTGGGGGACAATTTGTGGAAGTATGAAACAACTATGGACACTTATAGTGGTAGGTGGAAATGGCATGGTAACAAACTAATGAACGATGAGGGAGCTAAATAGCTCTCTTTTTTTTGCTCAAGATGCAAGAGATAAAATAGTTTGGCAACCAAGTATCCTTGCCAATTAAATTTCGTACCATGCACTGAACCTTCAGAAAAATAAATTTGGTTTATCAAAAAAATAGTTTTATATTTGTATAAACAAAACCGAACATTATGAAAGTAGTATCAAGTAGAATTACCGAACAACCAAAAGGATTGTTTGACCCAATGCCGAAAGTGTACGTTACATTGGAGAATGGAGTTGAAGAATTTCTTTTTGAGTATTATCCCGATGAGATTAGTTTCACACCTAATGAGTTCGTGGGTTTAACTATTGAGGAATGTAAACACCTCAAATTTGTGAAAGACAAGAATTACCTGACCTCCTGAGTCAGGGTTCAGGGTGGAAATTGGTTGGCAAAAAAAGATTTGGAATATCAAGAAAATAGATTTATATTTGTATAAACAAAACCAAACAACTATGTCAGTAACACTCGAAATTTTGAAACCTCTTTGTGAAAGAGAGTTCGACCCAAACGAAACGTTAAAAGTATTAAGACACAATCCAACTATCTATTGGAGTTGGGGAGTTAGTAAACTTGCGAACATTGACAACAAAGGTTTACTAATGAAAGTAAACGGACACCACCACAAAGGATATGTTTTTGTAACTTTGGGGTATGAAGATTTGTACAAGGTTCATATTCTATCCACCCACGGAAACTTGAAACAGAGTTTCGATGGTATTTGGTTCGACATGTTGACCGAAGTAATCGACAACCGAATCGAAAGAATTAAAGATTATGTGGTGTAGTGGATTGGTATTTAGGAGTTATTGAACTACTACACGAGAAGGGGATGAGCAATCATCCCTTTTTTTGTGCGCTTAATTGCTGCTGAAGTTGCTGTTTGAGCTGCTCATGCGCTCAGGGTTGATTTAGTTTGGCAACGAGAAGATTGTATGACACTTGCCAACCAAAGTTTACTCCCGGCGTGACGGTGAAAATCTCTTCAAAAAATATTTTAAAAAAAAAGAAAATAATTTTGGATATATTGAAATAATGCGTATATTCGTATTACAAAACACGAACAACTATGATTAATGTTATTTTAAACACAACACCAAACGCTTACGGATTCGGGCGTGATTGGTACTTGAACGTTGAAACAAACAACGGAGTAAAAGAATTTCGACTTGGACAAGATGTGAAAGTATGTTCACGTTTGTTAGGTATGACACCGAAACAAGTAACAAGTGAAATTGGAAGTAATGACTTACGTAAAAAAATTACTCGTAAGAAACTTGGGGAGTTTATCCTATACCGACTTGGGTTTACTTACGAAGATGAAATTGATTCCCTTGAACCTTGGGAGTTATCAGTAGATTGACCTTTTTGTTTTTTGTTTTTTTCATTTTGATTATTCCCCTCGGACTTTTAGTTCGGGGGGTTTTTGTTTTAGAAGTATTCCCGCAGCGGGTCCGTCCCATCCGGAAAATTGATTGGCAAAAATAAATTTGGTGTATAAGAATTATAGTTTTATATTTGAGTATAAAATCAAACGACATGAATGACTTACAAGTAATGGAGTATTGGATGAACAAGATTAATCAAGTACTCAAAGGTCGTATCATTAAATCGGTACGTTACCTTAACGATGAAGAAATGGAACTTATGGGTTGGTACAAACGACCGATATGTTTCGAGTTGGACAACGGAACACTTTGTATTCCCTCAATGGATGATGAGGGTAATGATGGTGGAAGTTTATTCTACCAAGAAAAAGGTAAAGAGTTAGATTGTCTACCTGTCATTTAAGAAAGACCCCACGTAATGTGGGGTTTTTTTATGCCTGAAGACCTTGAGTCACGGTTCAGGGCAGAAATTGGTTGGCAAAAATATCCTAAAATAAATTTGGAATATACAAGAAATCGTATTATATTTGAGTATTAAACAAAACAACTATGGAATTAGTAGGTAAAAGAATTATGATGATTAAGATGATGGACGACCCTCATCCAATCCCAAACGGAAGTATGGGAACAATCTCTCACGTCGGTGGTGATGTTATCAATGTTAATTGGGACAACGGGAGAACTCTCGGTGTTGTTATTGGTGTTGATGATTATCAAATCATTGAGGAACTCCCAACCAACAACCATCTTGTCTTTTCGGGAAATGTCTGAAGGGACTGCACACGGGTGGAATTAGATTGGCAAAAGATTCCACCCAATGTTTTGATATTCGAAAAAATGTTTGTATATTTGCATCCTTGTTTAACACAAAAAATCATATGTTAGTTAAATTAACTTATTACGGAACGGGTAAACCCACATTAGTAAACCTCAGCAATGTTGAGACAATTTATCAAGTAGCAGATAAGTTTCAGCAAAAGCTATCTACAAAAATCCTCTTCAAGGGTGGCAACTACATCAATGTAGAGGAAGACTTACAAACTATATTGGGTTTGCAGATTGATGCAACAAATGGTAATCCTCAATCCACAAATTGGACAAGTCCGAGTGTGGATGACCTATTAGAGCAAGATTTCAACAAGAAGACATACGACAATCGTCGTCCACGTTACAACGAGAATCGAAGAGAGTATTCAAAGAATGACCACTTCGCAAATCGTTATTGATTAGTTCATAGTTTTAGTTTGGTTAGAAAGCCCTCATCAGAAATGGTGAGGGTTTTTTGTTGTATGACACTTTCACCAGCAACTTGAGTCACGGTCCTGGTGGGATTTAGTTTGGCAACGTATGACACTTGCCAATCAATTTCCACTCAGGGCCCATCTGTCTCCTCCCTGAAAAAAAAGATTTAAATTTTTTAAAAATAAATTTGGATTATATGAAATATAGATTTACCTTTGTACTACATTAAAACAATTTATTATGACCGAACAATCTAATCGAGTACAAGAAGTCCTTAATCAAACAGGTTTGAATTGGACTGTAAGACAAGAAGCTATCACTACAGAGAGTGGTATTATCGTTCCTAAACAAATGGCGGTAGTTCGTGAGGACACCAACACAGTACTAGCAGTACATGGTGATGGATATTTTCCTTATCAGAATCATCAGCTTATTGAGCTACTTGATAAAGTATCCAATCAAATTGGTTTACCTATTCATCGTGGCGGTATGTTTGGTGACGGAGCGAAAGTATTCATCCAATTAAAATCAAATGATTTGAAGTTGGGTACTGACCGAGTTGAGGGTTACATCACTGGTGTGAATTCATTTGATGGCTCAACTAGTTTGGCATTTGGGCCAAGTAACATTACTATTAGTTGTCAGAATTCATTTTACGCAGCGTTCCGTAACATGGACACTAAAGTTCGCCACACCAAGAACATGATTATGAGGGTTGATGAAATCTGTCGTGGTTTGGAAGGAGTTGTTCGTGAAGAAGCTGAAATGTTTGAGGACATTAAGAAGATGAGTGAAACTCGTTTTTCAAAAGAAACCGAAGAATGGGTATCAAAACTATTGTTCAACATTTCAAGAGAAGTGAACTTGAATGATGAGAAAGCTTTATCTACGGTTACACAAAATCGTTTGTCACGTTTCCACATCGACCTTAATGGTGAGTTGAAGGACAAAGGAGATAACCTTTGGGGTTTGTTTAGTGGGGTTACAAAGTACACTACCCACTCACTTACTAAAGGTGACAATTCCGAAAACAAGATGTTCGGAACTTACGGACAACGTGAAAGAGCAATCTTTAAAGAATTGGTTGAGATGGTTTAACCTTTTTGGTTAGTAAGGATAACCCCTGGTGTTTCTACATCGGGGGTTTTTTATTGCTCTGATGTGTGCACTGGAGCTGCACAGGTACAGCTAACAATTTGTTTGGCAATTACATATCATCTAAAAAGTTATCTCTATAAGCTTTTTCATCTTCTTTTATCTCTCTATGTAGCGCATACATAAAGCCAAGAGTACCAATTAAACCAAAAAATAAACACGTATATAATATTCCTTCTATCATAATAATAAGTATGGGTTTGCCAAACTAAATCACACATCTCAGATACAGGTGATTGGTCATCGTATATATAATTTTGGTCAATGAAAAAAAATAAAAAATAATTTGGTTTATACAAAATATTGTTTTATATTTGTATGAACTAAAACAAACACGTTATGTACGAATCAGTCAAAGAGTATTATCAGTTCATAAATGAATTGGAAAAACAAAAGGAAGAGTTCCTTTTAAAAACAAAGGAAAGTGTAAACAACCAAATGGATATCTATATGTCCGAACATGGTTGGACACGAAAGGGTAAAGGTCAAAAAGTAACCTA
>JACCDM011971948.1_pt1 | contig 12428 bp, 10 predicted proteins | sample 7445851 | NCBI WGS metagenome assembly JACCDM01 (sample SAMN15323438, study PRJNA562643) | freshwater metagenome | isolation source: river surface water | place: USA:Blue River Watershed | collected 2017-08-16
CTTTCTGATTTGGCAGGGTCTGCACTACAAGCTTCTCTCGCGATTGGTTACCGGGAACTTATCGAAGAAGCGAAGTTTCCAGCAGAACAAATTTCCTCCACAAAACTCTCGATAATCGGAATGGGTAAGTGTGGTGCCAGGGAGCTCAATTATCTAAGCGACGTTGACGTCATTTTTGTCGTAGACGCGGACCATGAGAATCAGATTGAGATTGGTACGAGGCTTGCAACTAGGGCTATGCGCAACCTCGATGTCCCCGGGATTGAACCACCTCTGTGGCAAGTTGATGCCAATCTGCGTCCCGAGGGTAAGTCAGGCGCGCTTGTCAGAACGCTGGAGGCTCACATTGCCTATTACGAAAAATGGGCAGAGAACTGGGAGTTCCAGGCCCTACTTAAGGCTCGACCTATTGCCGGAGACCCAAATCTTGGCGAGCGTTACATGCAAGCCATTCCTAAGCTCATTTGGGAGCGTGGAGATCGTTCAGGTCTAGTCGAGAACGTGCGCCGCATGCGACAGCGTGTGTTAGAAAACATCCCCGCTGACCAGCGTGACTTTGAAATAAAACTGGGCAGAGGTGGTTTGCGAGATATTGAGTTCACCGTTCAGTTGCTTCAGCTTGTGCATGGCACAAACTACCCAGCAGTCAGGGCGCAGGACACTCTCTCCGCGCTTGACGCTCTTACCGAAGCCGGATTTTTAGGAAGAGACGACCGTGATAGTTTCAAACTTCACTACCAAACGCTTAGAGCCCTAGAACACCGAGTTCAACTTTCAAAACTTCGCCGTGACCATTTATTGCCAAGCGATGAGAGCGATCTGCGTCGCATAGCCAGGGGCCTTGGAGCGGGTCTGACAATTGTTGAGTTGAAGACTCTCTGGGACTCGACCAGAGCAAAAGTCTCGGAGTTGCACGATTCCGTCTTCTATCGACCACTACTTAATTCAATGGCAACTCTTGGAAGCGAGGATGTGAAGCTTTCCGACGAGCAAGTTTCCCAGCGACTCGAAGCTCTCGGATTCGTAGATACCAAGGGCGCGATTGCGCACATAACCTCGCTTACCCAGGGGATATCTCGAAGGTCAACAATTCAGAGAACACTGTTGCCTGTTCTGCTTCGTTGGTTGGGAGAGGGAGTCAACCCTGACCGCGGATTGGTAGCGTTTCGAAGGCTAAGCGAGTCGCTGGGTGAGACGCATTGGTTCCTGAGGATGCTGCGCGATGCATCTGGAGCTGCTGAGCGTTTGATGAAGGTTCTTTCGAATAGTGAATTCATAGCTCGGCTCCTGGAGCACATACCTGATTCATCCGAGTGGTTTGGTGACGAGCAAGACCTAAAGCCGCGAATGGCGAGGGACATCTCGAGCGAGATCGCAGCGATTTTAGAGCGCAATGCTTCTGTTCGCTCTAGCGCAGATGCCATTCGCGCCATTAGGCGTCGTGAAGTATTGCGCATAGCGATCGGAGGAGTTCTTGGGGCAAACACCATTGAGGACGTGAGCAAGGGTTTATCTGAACTTACAGACGCATACCTTCTGGGAATGCTCCGCCTTGCATTTATAGAGAATCAGCTGGAAACGGATGGTTTCGAATTTTGCATTGTCACTATGGGAAGGTTGGGTGGAAAAGAGCTTGGCTTTGGATCAGATGCTGACGCCATGCTGGTTTACCGCTCCTCCATGGAGAATGCGCAGCAGCTTGCTGAATCTGTCAGTTCGAGTTTGATGAATCTTGTTACAGACGCTCTCCTTGGATTCGAATTGGACCTTGGCCTAAGGCCAGAAGGCAAGCAGGGTACAAGGGTGCGTTCGCTTGATTCTTATGCTGCCTACTACTCGAGATGGGCAGAGATCTGGGAATTTCAAGCCTTAGTTCGCGCTAGGCCAATAGGTTCCGAAGCCCTCGCTACAGATTTCGAGAATCTGACTCAGCAATACCGGTATCCAGAGCAAATGGATTCGAAGGCACTTTTGGAGATTCGAAGAATTAAGGCCCGCGTTGAAAGTGAAAGATTGCCCCAGGGCGCTGACAGTACCAGGCATCTCAAACTTGGTCGCGGGTCTATAAGCGACGTTGAATGGCTCGTCCAAGTTCTGCAGATGCGTTTCGCTCACAGTTACCCATCCCTGCGCGTGCTGGGAACAGTCCAAGCCCTGCAGGGCTGCGTGAGTGAAAAACTGCTGGAGCAGTCTGATGCGGAAATTCTGGAAAAAGCGTGGCGAATCGCTTCCAGGGCCAGGTCGGGTCTGATTCTTGCCAATGACAAGTCGAATGACACCATTCCAAGTGACCGGAAACAACTTGAGGCACTAGCTCGCATTCTCGAATACGAACCAGGTAGAGCATCCCTCCTCGAGGAAGATTACTTAGCAGCCACTCGCCGGGCTAGAGCAGTATTTGAAAAACTCTTCGTTAAATAGCCAAAGGGCAGATTGCTCTGCCCTTTGGATTTCTAATTTACGGTTTAGACGCCGTAGTACAGCTCGAACTCGTGTGGGTGAGGTCGCTGAGCAATCGGCTTGATCTCACGCTCGCGCTTGTAATCAATCCAGGTCTCGATCAAGTCCTTGGTAAACACATCTCCCTGCATTAGGTAGTCGTGGTCCTTCTCTAGCTCGTTTAGAACTGCGTCTAGTGAACCAGGAACCTGTGGGATGTTCTTCGCCTCTTCGGCAGGGAGCTCATAGAGGTCCTTGTCGACTGGAGCGTGTGGCTCAATCCGGTTCTTGATTCCATCGAGACCAGCCATGAGCATGGCAGCAAACGCTAGGTATGGGTTGCTTGATGCGTCTGGAGCACGGAACTCAATTCGCTTTGCCTTCGGGTTAGAACCAGTCAGCGGGATGCGAATAGCTGCGGAACGGTTTCCGGCCGAGTAAACCAAGTTCACTGGCGCTTCGAAGCCAGGCACCAGTCGGTGGTAGGAGTTAACCGACGGGTTGGTGAATGCCAAAAGTGATGGAGCGTGCTTTAGTAGTCCACCAATGTACCAGCGAGCGATGTCGCTTAGTCCGCCGTAGCCATTCTCGTCATAGAACAGTGGCTTGCCGTCTTTCCAGAGCGACTGGTGCACGTGCATACCAGAACCATTGTCTCCAAAGAGTGGCTTCGGCATGAAGGTTGCGGTCTTGCCATACTGAAGTGAGGTGTTCTTCACTACGTACTTGAACTTCTGAACATCGTCAGCCGACTTCACAAGGGTGTCAAAGCGGTAGTTGATTTCACACTGACCCGCAGTTCCAACCTCGTGGTGGCTTCTCTCAACTTCAAGACCAGCGGCCTCAAGTTCCAAAACGATTGCATCGCGGATGTCAGCTAGGTGGTCAACGGGGGAGACTGGGAAGTACCCGCCCTTGTAAGGTGTCTTGTTTCCTAGGTTGCCACCATCTTCATCGCGTGCGGAGTTCCATGCACCCTCGATGGAGTCAACTAGATAGAAGGAGGTGTTTGATTTGGTTTCGTAGCGAACCTCATCGAAAATAAAGAACTCTGCCTCAGGAGCAAAGAAGGCAGTGTCTGCAATACCGGTGGTCTGCAGGTAACGCTCGGCCTTGTGTGCTACCTGACGAGGGTCACGGTGGTACAGCTCACCGTTACGTGGGTTGTAGATATCGAAGTTCATGATCAGAGTCTTCTCGATACGGAACGGATCGATGTATGCAGTAGTCACATCAGGAATCAACTGCATGTCTGATTCGTGAATCGATGCGAAACCACGAATAGAGGAACCATCGAATAGCTGTCCGTTTGCAAAGAACTCTTCGGTAATTTGAGAAACAGGCAGGTTGAAGTGCTGCTGGACACCTGGAAGGTCGGTAAAGCGAACATCAACGAACTTAACGTTTTCGGCCTTGATGTACGCCAACACCTCGGAGGCGGTTTTGAACATGTTTGTCCCCTTCGTGGTTATGACAAATGGAAATTCCCGCTTAGGAATGGGTCAAAACTAGCGGGTTTTTGTTTCCGGAATGTTAAAACTTGCGCTTTGGGGCGCGGAACTTAAGCGGGTCGATGCCCTTTGGGATTGCTGGCCCCGAGCCCAGGGACTCGAGTCTGCTCACAACCGCGGTTACCTCAGCCCGGTTTAGAGCCTTGGGGAGCTTGTAGAGAGTTTTGGTGAGAAGGTGAAGCCTGATCCCGTGCTCATCTGTGCCAACCCGCAATTTGTGTATAGCTACACCAGGGGCAACCCTTGCAACCTTCTTAGCTTCATCCTCGAGCATTTGGCGAACTCTTACGGACTCACCCTCGGCTATAAGCACAACACCGGGCTTGCCGATTGCTCTATAAACCGCGTTTTTTGACTTGGGATCGACCGCGACCGGCATCGATTTTGCTCGCCAAGAACGTCTCATGTTTGAGTCAAGCACTGCGCCGACGGCACCCGCTTGCCCCTCAATTTGTTGAAAGGCGGCGCGTTCGGCTCTTCGTGTCATGGTAACCATCGCGCCCAGGACACCAGTTAGCAAACCTGTAAACGACCAAAGTCCAACATTCCATGGGTCAGAACCATTGGTCAGGAACCCAATCCCGATGAATGCGCCGAGAACTAGTAGCAAAACCAAGATTGCTAGCCATGCTGCACTGGGGTCAGCTTTTGAAGTTACCTTGTAGACCTGCCACAGCTGTCTTAGCCTGCCGGGTTGCTTGTTCTTGTCTTTAGCCACGGAAGTATCTTAGTTAGCTGGTTGTCACGGCTTGAGCAAACTCGAGTTTTTCAGCCAAATGCGTAAGCTGCTCCGGTATCTCCCAGCCCTTAGATTGCATGCTTTTCGCCCATAACCTGCCGGCCCGATAAGAACTTCGCACCAAAGGTCCAGCCAGGACACCAATGAAGCCAATTGACTCCGCTAGTTTTGCCAACTCGACAAACTCTTCAGGCTTCACCCAACGATCAACGGGATGGTGGCGAGGGGAGGGTCTCAAATACTGAGTAATTGTGATGATGTCTGTTCCTGCATCGTAGAGGTCTTGCAGAGCCTGTTCTACTTCAGGGATTTCCTCGCCCATTCCCAAGATCAAATTCGATTTGGTCACCATGCCAGCATCCCTTGCTTGGGTGATGACATTCAGTGAGCGCTCGTAGCTGAATGCCGGACGTATCCGTTTGAAGACTCTCGGGACTGTCTCAAGATTGTGCGCAAATACTTCTGGTTTCGCGTCGAATATTTTCTGTAGCAATTCAGGTTTCCCAGAGAAGTCAGGGACCAGGATCTCAACGCCGGTACCCTCAGACTGGGAGTGAATCTGTCGGATTGTTTCCGCGTATAGCCATGCGCCTTCGTCTGGAAGATCATCTCTCGCAACCCCAGTAACCGTTGCGTAGCGAAGCTGCATCTTTGCAACCGAGTCTCCGACGCGTCGGGGCTCATCCGCGTCAAATGCCGCTGGCTTGCCGGTGTCAATTTGACAGAAGTCACAGCGGCGCGTGCACTGCGATCCACCAATCAAAAATGTTGCCTCGCGGTCCTCCCAGCATTCGAAAATGTTTGGACATCCGGCCTCTTGGCATACGGTGTGCAGATCTTGGGACTTAACAAGCGAATGAAGTTGGCGATACTCGGGTCCCATTTTCGCGGTCGTGCGGATCCAACTAGGTTTCTTCTCAATCGGAACCGAGCTGTTCTTTACTTCAAGTCGCAGAAGTTTACGTTCAGGCTTAGCGTCTGACATTTGGAATATCACCCAACTTCTTTTCAATAACTTCCGCCACCTGGACTGGAGTTATGTCTAAACCTGTTTCCTTGGAAATTGTTGTTGAATCCGCATCCGAAATCCCACAAGCCACTATGTAATCGTAAGGCTCAAGGGAGTTATTGCAATTCAAAGCGAACCCGTGCATGGTCACCTTTTCAGCAACACGAATGCCGATAGCCGCGATCTTTGACTGTTTTCCCGCTTTTTCAACCCAGACCCCGGTTCTCCCTTGAACTCGGACCCCTCGAATACCGAATTCGGAAATGGTGTCAATAATTGCCTGTTCGAGGTACCGAACGTATCCAACAACATCAATTGGTTGGGGGAGGTGCATAATCGGATATCCAACCAACTGGCCCGGACCGTGCCAAGTGATTTTGCCGCCTCGGTCAGTTTCTATATACCTCGCACCATTTGTTGGAAGCTCAAAGCTGTCGGTTCGTTTGCCAGCCGTGTAGACCGATTCGTGCTCAAGTAGCAGGCAAGTGTCAGGCACCTCTCCAGCCACGACTTTTTTGTGCAAGTTTCTTTGTAGCTCGAGACCCGACTCGTAGCTAACGAAATCTGGATCAAATCCAACGCGTTGGAAGATAGGCATCAGTTATCAACAACTTCATAAGTTGTGCACTGGGAAGAAGTCAAACAGCGTTCAATAGCTAAATGAATATCTACCTTAAGGTTCTCGGAAAGGCGTGGCTGATTTGGGGCGATCCCAAACTCTGCACGACCGAGGCTTACCAACTTGTTACTGCCCCTAACGGTCACCTTCGACTCAAGTATTAGATGCCGAGGTTTGACTCGAAGGCGCCGCTCTCTAGTCTTCCCTTGACTTCGACTAGGAATCTAGATGCGTCTGCACCATCAATAATTCGGTGGTCGTAGCTGAGCGCCAAATAGACCATTGATCTAATCGAGATTGAATCGTTGCCCTCGGAATCGGTAACGACAACGGGTCGCTTTGTCACAATTCCGGTTCCAAGGATTGCACTCTGTGGCAAGAACACTACTGGTGTATCGAATAGTGCTCCGCGTGAACCAGTGTTGGTGAGTGTGAATGTTCCACCAGATAGCTCGTCTGGCTTGAGCTGGCTCTTTCGAGTGCGGTCAGCAAGATCCGCAATACTGAGTGCAATCTGCGCGAGAGTAAGAGATGCAGCGTCGCGAATTACTGGAGTCAAAAGCCCGCGTTCGGTGTCAACTGCAAAACTAATGCTCTCTCCAGCGTGGTAAACAATGTTGTCGCCCTCGACAGAGGAATTGATCTTGGGGTGTGAACGAAGTGCTTCGGCCGCTGCGAGAGTAAAGAACGGCATGAAGTTCAGTTTGATTCCAGTCTTCGCTTGGAAACTTCCTTGAACTTTAGAACGAAGCTGTGCAATCTTCGTAACATCAACTTCAACAACAGAAGTTAGCTGTGCTGTCTGCTGCATTGAAGCAACAGCGCGCTCTGCAAGGACCTTACGAAGGCGTGACATTGGTTCGCTGGTTCCGCGAAGTGGCGAAATAGGAGAAGCGACATAAGTCGCAGCTGCTGGAGCGTTTGACTTTCCAGATGCTGCTGCCAGGACATCTTCTTTGCGGATTCGTCCGCCAACGCCTGTTCCATTCACGCTGGCTAGGTTCACACCTGAGTCATGTGCGAGCTTGCGAACAATCGGCGTTACATAGTTTGGATCAGATTCAATTGCGGAGGCGTTACCTGTCATCACTGGAGCTGAAACGACTGGTGTCGGAGCCACTGGGGCTGAAACGACTGGTGCCACAACGGGCGCGACTACAGGCGCCGCGACCACCGGTGCAACCGGTGCAGGTGGGGGAGTTAGGACAACTGGAGCAACTGGAGCAGCGACTGGTTCAGGTTGAACCGCAACTGGCTCCGCAGCTGGAGTTGGGGTCGAGACACGCGCGCTGGCTCCATCGCCAATTACTGCCAGAACTGCACCAACTGCAACCGTTTCGTCCTCTTTGACCAGAATCTGTTGGATAACGCCTGCGAAGGGCGAGGGAATCTCTGTGTCAACTTTGTCGGTGGAAACTTCAACTAGCGGCTCGTCAACCGCAACGCTCTCTCCGACCTTCTTTAGCCAACGAGTCACGGTTCCTTCGGTAACGCTCTCACCCAGTGCTGGAAGAACTACATCGCTCATTATTTACTGATCTCCTTGTTCGAATTTCTATGCGTGGGCGTGAAGCGGCTTGCCAGCTAGTGCCAAGTGGGCTTCTCCGATTGCTTCATTCATGGTTGGGTGTGCGTGAACTAGTGGAGCCACATCCTCTGGGTAAGCCTCCCAGTTAACAATGAGTTGGGCTTCACCGATCTGCTCTCCGGCACGGGATCCGATCATGTGGAAGCCAACAACGGGACCATTGACCTGGCGAATTAGCTTGACGACACCAGCGGTTCCAAGAATGTTGCTCTTTCCATTACCGGCGAGGTTGTACTCATAAGTTGAAACAGCTTCCGCGCCGTACTTCTCTTTAGCTTGGGCTTCGGTAAGACCAACGGATGCAATTTCTGGCTCGCAGTAAGTAACCCTTGGAATTCCCCACTCATCAACCTTCAGTGGATTCAGACCAGCGATCTCTTCCGCAACGAAAATTCCCTGCATGAAGCCACGGTGTGCCAGTTGAAGGCCAGGCACGATATCGCCGACCGCATAAACCCCAGGCAAGTTGGTTTGCAATCTGTCGTTAGTAAGAACAAAGCCGCGGTCCATTTGAACGCCCTGCTCTTCGAAACCAAAACCGGTTGCATTCGGACCGCGCCCTACAGCAACCAACAAAATGTCAGCTGCAACGACTTCACCATTCTCCAGTTCGACCAGCACTCCAGATTCAGACTGATTGACCGACTTAAATTTATTTCCAAGTTTGAAATCAATTCCGCGCTTGCGATATGCACGTTCCAAACCCTTACTCATTGCTGGATCCTCATTTGGAACTAATCGATCGAAGCCCTCGATGATTACAACCTCAGATCCAAAGCTGCGCCATACCGAAGCGAATTCAACTCCAATTACTCCGCCGCCCAGAATTGCAACTCGGTTTGGAACCCAGTCCATCATCAAGGCTTGATCTGAGGTGATTACTCGTCCACCAATTTCAATTCCAAGAGTCTTGGTAACCGAGCCTGTGGCCAGAATCACATTCTTTCCCGTGTAGATTTCACCGTTTACAGTGACGGACTTTGGACCAGTGAGTCGACCCTCTCCGGTAATGAAATTTATGTTTTTGGATCCGACTAATCCGGTGAGACCCTTATAAAGCTTGTCGACAATGCTGTCTCGATATTTGTTCACAACTGACATGTCGATGGAGCGAAATTCGGCATTCACACCAAAGTTCGCTGCTTCTTTGGTTACATCGGCCACCTCGGCTGCGTGCAACAGTGCTTTAGTAGGGATGCAACCGCGGTGCAGGCAGGTGCCGCCTAGTTTGTCGCGCTCGATGAGAGCGACGCTCATTCCCAGCTGAGCTCCTCTAAGCGCGGCGGCGTATCCGCCACTTCCGCTTCCAAGGATTACAAGGTCAAAATTGTGTTCTGCCATTAATGCTCCAAAAAATGTGGGTAACTGCTTAAGCCTACTACCGGCTCTGTTCGAGCTGTTCGACCATGGTTACTAGGGTTCGAATCATGACTCCGGATGCCCCACTCGGCGTGCTGCCATAGGGTGCACCGGCATTATTCCCGGGGCCAGCAATATCCAGATGTGCCCAGCTGAGCGGTTTCTTTCCACCCTTGACAAACTCTGCTAGGAAATGCCCGGCGATTAGCATTCCGCCAGCGCGATTTCCTATCTTCACGTTCGCAATATCGGCTATCTCTGAATCCAGCAAAGATCTAAGTTCCAGAGGCAGCGGCATCTCCCAAAGAAGCTCCCCGGCGTCCTCAGCTGCCCGAAGCACAGACTTGACAGCCTTTCCTTCCCCCATGACGCCCGCATAGCGATTTCCGAGGGCGATAGAGGCTGCGCCGGTAAGGGTAGCGATGTCGATCACGTGATCCGGATCTGTTTCCATGGCGAGCGAAAGTCCGTCGGCCATCACCAACCGGCCTTCGGCATCGGTATTTAGGACCTCAACTGTTTTTCCGTTTCTAATTCTGATTACGTCTCCAGGTCGAGTCGCCGAGCCCGAAGGCATATTTTCAGCCAGGCATAGATACGCGTCTAGGCGAACTCTAAGTTTGCGTTCCGCGACTGCCAAAACGGTGGCCAGCGCGCTAGCTGCACCTGCCATGTCGTATTTCATACCAACCATGGATTCGGCTGGTTTTAGAGAAAGACCTCCCGTATCGAATGTGATTCCCTTGCCGACAATGGCAATGTGTGGGCCGCTCTTTCCATAGGAAAGCTTTACCAAGCGCGGTGGTCTCGCGGAACCTCTACCTACAGCACTAATTCCACCGCATTTTTCGCGTTCCAACTTCTTTTCGTCCCAGATTTCAACGCGAATTCCCAAAGCCTTGGCTTTTCTGGAAGCGATGCTTGCCAACTCCGCCGGCCACAGATCATTGGCAGGGGTATTAATAAGGTCACGTGCAAAATTGACATGCTCAGTAAGCCCTTTGGAGCGCTTGAAGTCATGCTTGGCTAAATCAGCTGGTACCAAGATGCTGATTACAGACGAATTCTTTACCTCTTTGTAGCGAGACAGCTTATGGTTTCCCAGCAGTAACCCTTCAATCAATGCATCCAGCTGCTCGGAACTGGACACATCGGAAACAATCAACTGCTTCGACTCCAAGGAAGCTGCTCTGGAGACAGCCCCGCCAAAATCCCTGTACTCACTTGGCTTCTTGAGGGTTTCACCAACACCAATTGAGACAACCGCCAGCCCCTCATGGCTAAACCTGGCAACCGAACCTGGCTTGGCTTCAGCTTTGAAGAGCTTCAATTGATTAGAACTAACCGCTTTTTCAAAAACCCCTGCTCCAATTGACTTTGACTTGGAAGACAGCGGAAGCACTACTAGTTGAATTGATTTATCGATCTTGGTGACGAGATTTATTGAGGGCACGTCAACAAGTCTAAGGATTAGGATTTAGTCGTGGCCGAGCTTTACAGAGTGTTTGGAAGTCAAGGAGAGGACCTTTCTGGTCTTCCCATGGTCGCCATGATTAGTGGTTTCACTGATTCAGGTCTTTCTACCGCGCAGATATCCGATCACTTTTTCGCCAACCTTGATAGCGATTTGTTAGTTCGTTTCAACAATGACGAGTTACTTGACTATCGTTCCAGAAGACCGTCGATGTATTTCGAGAAAGACCACATCGAGAGCTATGAGCCCGCAACTCTGGGAATCCATTTGATGCGCGATGAAGCAGGCCAGAAGTTCTTGTTCCTGGAAGGCTATGAGCCAGATTTTCGCTGGGAGGCATTCAGTGAGGCGATAGTCGATTTAGTTGAGCGCTTCGAAGTCAGCAGCTTTACTTGGGTTCATTCAATTCCTTTTCCAATTCCGCACACTCGCCCGACCGGAATCACGGTTTCGGGAAACAGGCGTGACATGACCGAGAAGTATTCAGAGTGGAAACCGCAGACCTCAGTCCCCGGAAACGTCATGCATCTGCTCGAATTCAAATTGGTCGAAATTGAGGTCCCAACAGTTGGCTTCGTGCTGTTGGTTCCGCATTACCTTGCAGACAATGAGGTTCCGCAAGCCGCGCTCAAGGGAATTGAACTAATCACAGCCGCAACTTCACTGGTCTTTCCTACCGATGAGATCAGAGAGCGAGAGGCGAAATTTAGCGCCAAGGTAGAGAGCCAGGTCCAAGAAAACCAGGAACTGGCCAAGCTTGTTCAGACCCTTGAGGCTGGCTATGCCTCAACCGACGTTGGACCATCAAGATCCCCGATCGCGAAACCTAGGACAGAAGTTCCTAACGCTGAGCAAATAGCCCAAGAACTTGAGAACTACTTAGCATCGCGAAGCAAGACCCAGGGCGAGGAAAACGCGGAATAGTCACGGGAAATCCCTGTTATATAGGGCTGTGGCGGAAAAACTGTGCCATACTTGTTCGAAACCCTTTCAGGTCTGCTTTTTCTGACTTGACAAGGGTTTAAAGTCTGCCCAAACCAAGAAGGTCATCATCGTTAGTCTCACAGCCCGCATTAAGGCAAAACTTAACCCTGGGAAAGCCCCCAAGGCGCCTGTTGCCGCACCTGCCAAGAAGGCTGTGAAAGCTGAGCCCGTCGCAAAATCAAAGGCAAAGGCACCAGTAAAGACCAGTAAGCCTGCCACCAAGGCAGCCGCGACGACTAAGACCACCAAGACTTCTGCAACTAGGAGCACAAAACCCTCAGCTAAGGGGTCCAAGCCGGTTGCAAAACCTTCAAAGCCCGCTGCTAAGGCAAAGCCGGTCGCTAAGTCCTCTGTCACAGTAAAGAAGGCTGCGTCTAAGCCCGCGGCAAAGTCAAAGGCACCAGTCAAGACTCCTGTAAAACCATCTAAGTCTTCAGTGAAGCCCGTCTCCAAGGTTGCGAAGCCAAGCTCAAAATCACCAAAGACAGCCGCGAAGGCTGCGGCAAAGCCCGCCAAGCCAGCGGGCAAGACCACAAAAGTTTCGCCCAAGCCTGCTTCGAAGACAGCTAAGCCGACTGCAAAGGCCTCAAAACCCTCCAAGCCTGCAACCAAAGTAGCTACCAAGCCATCGGTGAAAACCACTTCCAAGCCGGCAAAGCCAGTTACTCAAAAAGCTGAAAAAGCTACCAAGGTAAAGCCCGAACCA
>JACCDM011071490.1_pt1 | contig 12426 bp, 14 predicted proteins | sample 7445851 | NCBI WGS metagenome assembly JACCDM01 (sample SAMN15323438, study PRJNA562643) | freshwater metagenome | isolation source: river surface water | place: USA:Blue River Watershed | collected 2017-08-16
CCAACAGATAAGACTCAGTTATCTGGCGCTGCACTTCTTGCGGCTGAACTCGGTGCAACAGTCATTAGCGAAACGAAGCACCAATAATGTCGAGCGGAATGTATGAAGGCGCCATCCAAGATCTCATTGATGCTCTTGGCCGCTTGCCGGGTATCGGACCAAAGTCAGCTCAACGCATCGCTTTTCATATCTTGCAATCTGATTCTGAGATTGCAGATTCATTAGTTGAAGCAGTGCGCACCGTTAAAGAGCGAGTGAAGTTCTGCACCGAATGTGGCAACGTCTCTGAAGAAGAGCAGTGCCGTATCTGCCGCGATCCACGACGTGACCCATCAAAGATTTGTGTTGTTGAAGAATCAAAGGATGTCATTGCAATCGAACGCACCCGTGAATTCCGCGGTAAGTACCACGTACTGGGTGGAGCCATTAGTCCTATCGATGGAATCGGACCCGATCAGCTGCGCATTCGCGAGTTAATGCAGCGCCTCTCTGATTCAACAATTACTGAGATCATCTTGGCAACAGACCCCAATCTCGAGGGTGAGGCGACAGCCACCTACCTCGCTCGTTTGATTAAGCCGATGGGCATCAACGTTTCTCGCCTTGCATCAGGCCTCCCGGTAGGTGGAGACCTTGAGTATGCCGATGAGGTCACGCTTGGACGAGCGTTTGAGGGGCGAACCAACCTGTAGTCTCACAATATGGATAGAAACCTAGTCCATATATTGAGAAATTCCTAAATTCGGCTGGCGTGTATCAATTTCGGGGTTCATGCTTAACCCATGGCGCTAATCGTTCAGAAATATGGTGGTTCCTCAGTAGCTGATGCTGAAGGAATGAAGCGCGTTGCTGCACGTATTGTGGCGACGAAGAAGGCGGGCAATCAGGTCGTCGTCGTTGTCTCAGCGATGGGCGATACAACAGATGAGCTCATTGATCTCGCCAACCAGGTCAGCCCGATTCCACCAGGACGTGAGCTCGATATGTTGCTCACCGCAGGCGAGCGAATCTCTATGGCACTTCTTGCAATGGCGATTAACAATCTTGGTTTTGAAGCGCTCTCATTTACTGGTTCACAAGCCGGTGTGATCACGGATTCAACTCATGGCAAGGCGCGCATCATCGATGTGACACCTGGTCGTATTCAAGAAGCAATCAACGGCGGATCAATTGCGATTGTTGCCGGCTTCCAAGGTATTTCGCAGGATACAAATGACATTACAACTCTAGGTCGCGGTGGATCCGATACAACTGCTGTCGCGCTCGCCGCTGCCCTTGATGCAGATGTCTGTGAAATTTATACAGATGTGGATGGAATCTTCTCTGCTGATCCGCGCGCAGTTCCAGCAGCACGCAAGTTAAATACTGTTACATATGAAGAGATGCTTGAACTGGCAGCAGCTGGTGCAAAGGTTCTTCATTTGCGTTGCGTTGAATATGCACGCCGCTACAACCTACCAATTCACGTACGTTCATCATTTTCACCACTCGAAGGAACATGGGTGGTTGAGAACCACCCAGAAGGAGGCACCATGGAGCAAGCAATCATCGCTGGCGTCGCGCACGATAAGTCAGAGGCGAAGATCACGATCGTAGGTGTCCCTGATCGCACGGGTGTTGCCGCGCGTATCTTCCAAGCACTTGCAGATAATGATCTCAACATCGACATGATTGTTCAGAACGTTTCTGCTGCTGCAACTGGACTCACCGATATTTCATTCACACTGCCAAAGGCAGATGGTGCAGAGGCAACAACTGTCTTGAAGAAGATTCAAGGTGAAGTTGGTTTCTCATCACTTCAATACGATGACACCATCGGCAAACTTTCATTGGTTGGCGCTGGTATGCGCTCACACCCAGGTGTAACAGCTACATTCTTTGCTGCTATGGCTGAGGCCGGCGTGAATATTGAAATGATTTCAACATCAGAGATTCGTATCTCCATCATCATCCGCGAGGGTGATCTCGAGCGCGCAGCAAAGGCTGCCCACACTGCTTTTGGCCTTGATTCAGATCAGAACGAGGCTGTCGTATATGGAGGTACAGGACGATGACACAGAAACCATCACTCGCAGTCGTTGGTGCAACAGGTGCGGTCGGCACTGTCATGCTTGGAATATTGTCTGAGCGAGAAGATGTGTGGGGAGAAATTCGTCTTATTGCATCTGCTCGCAGTGCAGGTAAGAAGTTGATGTGTCGCGGCGAAGAACTCACAGTTGTGGCACTTTCTCCAGAAGCATTCGATGGCATCGATGTTGCTATGTTTGATGTGCCAGATGAAGTGTCAGCTGAGTGGGCACCAATTGCTGCTTCACGCGGCGCTGTTGTTGTCGATAACTCAGGTGCTTTCCGCATGGATAAAGATGTTCCACTCGTTGTACCTGAAGTTAATCCAGAGGATGTAAAGAACCGCCCACGCGGAATTATTTCTAACCCAAATTGCACAACCCTCTCAATGATTGTTGCGATGGGAGCCCTCCATAAAGAGTATGAATTAAAGGAGCTAGTTGTCTCTTCATACCAAGCAGCATCAGGTGCTGGTCAAGCAGGTATTGACACTCTGCGTGCGCAAATTGATCTTGTTGCCGGCAAAGTAGTTGGCGATGTTGCTGGCGATGTCCGTAATGTCATCAAAGACAATGGGCCATTCCCTGCGCCGCTTGCAATGAACGTCGTCCCATGGGCTGGCTCATTGAAGGAAGATGGTTACTCATCGGAAGAGCTCAAAGTTCGCAATGAATCACGAAAGATCCTCGGGCTTCCGGGGCTGAAGGTATCGGCAACATGTGTCCGAGTACCTGTGATTACAACTCACTCTCTCACTGTGCATGCAACTTTTGCCAAGGAACCTTCACGCAAGGCCGCGCAGGACATTCTTGAAAATGCTGCAGGGGTGAAGTTGGTGGATGATCCAGAGAACCACAAGTTCCCAACACCAGCTGATGTTGTTGGCACTGATCCAACTTGGGTAGGTCGTGTAAGAAAGAGCATCGATGACCCAATGTCACTTGATCTCTTCGTCTGTGGCGATAATTTGCGCAAGGGTGCAGCACTTAATACGGCGCAAATCGCTGAACTCTTAGCGGTCGAATTCACGAAGTAATCGCACGGTAGACTCCGCGCCATGACAATCGTTGTGGCAGGAGGAACCGGTTTAGCTGGTTCTGCCATTGTTCGCGCCTATCAGGCAGCGGGCCATGAGGTTATTCCAGTCAGCCGCAAGGTTGTAGACCTCTTGGATCGCGATGCCACATTCACCTTCATCAAGGATGTAAAGCCATCCCTGATTGTTGATGCAGCGGCAAAGGTTGGGGGAATCGGAGCTAACAACTCATTTCCGGTCGAATTCTTAGCTGACAATGTCCGGATCCAGAGCAACTTAATGGAGGCAGCGCATGCTGCTGATGTTGAGAAATTTATCTTCCTTGGTTCAAGCTGCATCTATCCACGCGATTGCGCTCAACCAATCAAAGAGGAGTACCTCCTTACTGGTCCGCTTGAAGAGACTAACTCTGCCTACGCAGTTGCAAAGATTGCTGGAATCGAACTGATTAAATCATTCCGTAAAGAGTATGGCCGTAAATGGATTTCATTGATGCCGACTAATTTGTATGGAATCAACGATAACTTTGAACTTCAGGGCTCACACGTATTGCCGGCATTTATCCGCCGCTTTGTCGAGGCAGCTGAGAAGAACGCGCCAGTGGAAACTCTCTGGGGATCTGGTTCACCAAAGCGCGAGTTCCTGCACGTAGATGATTTGGCGTCAGCGGTACTTCACCTCGGTAATGTCTATGACTCTTCTGAGCACGTGAACATTGGTACCGGTGAGGACCTCACAATCAAAGAGTTAGCTGAATTAGTTGCCGAATTGGCAGGATTTAAGGGAGAACTCGCGTGGGATTCATCGAAGCCTGATGGAACACCTCGTAAAGTTCTCGATGTATCCAAGGCGAAGGCGCTTGGATGGGAACCAAAGATTTCACTACGTGATGGCATTGCATCGACTATCGCTTGGTATAAAGATGCAACAGCAAAGGGAGAAGTACGACGATGAGTAGAAAAGTTGCGCTAATTACAGGTGTTACTGGTCAAGATGGTTCATACCTAGCAGAGTTCTTGCTCGCAAAGGGTTATGAAGTCCACGGACTCATCCGTCGCTCCTCGACATTTAATACATCTCGCATTGATCACATCTATCAAGATCCACACGATAAGAACCCACAACTCTTCTTGCACTACGGAGATTTGATTGATGGTGTGGGACTCACCAACCTTATCCGCGAAATTAAGCCAACTGAGGTATATAACCTCGGTGCGCAATCACATGTGCAGGTCTCGTTCACCATGCCTCAATACACCGGCCAGGTCGATGCGGTAGGCGCAGTTGGCTTACTTGAAGCCATCCGCAGCGCAGATATCGATACACGTTTCTATCAGGCATCAACATCTGAGCTCTTCGGATCTACTCCACCACCTCAGAATGAGAATTCAGTATTTCGCCCACAGTCACCATATGCAGCGGCAAAGTTGATGGCGTACTGGTGCACAGTTAATTACCGCGACGGTTACGGCATGCATGCCACCAACGGAATCCTCTTTAACCACGAATCTCCTCGTCGTGGTGAAACATTTGTTACTCGTAAGATCACTCGCGCAGTTGCAGCAATCAAGGCCGGTCAGCAAGATAAGTTGTTCCTTGGCAATATGGACGCTGTTCGCGACTGGGGCTATGCGAAAGAGTATGTCGAATCAATGTGGCTCATGCTTCAGCAAGATAAGCCATCTGACTATGTTGTTGCGACTGGTGTTGGTGCAACAGTTCGCGATTTCGTAGAGGCTTCATTTGCACATGCAGGACTTAACTGGGAAGACCATGTTGAGACTGATAAGAAGTACATCCGCCCAACAGAAGTTGATGCACTTATTGGCGATCCTTCTAAGGCTGAACAAGCATTTGGTTGGAAGGCAAAGACCCATTGGAAAGAGCTCGCAGAGCTCATGGTCGATGCTGATATCGAAGCGCTTGCACGCAAGAACTAAAAGAGACTTGTAAGAGTTACCAGAGACACCTCTGGTGGACTTGCCACGCGGATTCGGGCAAAGGGACTTGTTCCCATTCCCGCAGATACATGTAAATAAGGCTCATTCTTCTCTTGTGTTAATCCACGCGCACGCCAATTAGGAAGATCACAGTTAGTTGTTAATGCCTTAGAACCTCCAGGCCACGGCAAGCGAACCTGCCCACCATGAGTATGTCCAGCAAAAATAACATCAAGATTATCTTTGCTCATACCTTCAAGAATTCGTAAGTAAGGTGCGTGAGTGACTCCAATTGCGAGATCGCACTTACCGGCATCTCCTGCAACAAGAGAGTAATCATCAAAATTGAGATGGGCATCATCGGTGCCACGAGCTTCAATTACAGTGTCATTGATCGTGATGGTAGATCGTGAACGGTTGAGGTTGATCCAGCCGCGCTTTTGTAGCCCTTGGTCGAGTTCTGTCCACGGTAGATCTTCGCCATGAATACGCTTGCCGTGATCTGGAAGTAGGTACTTCAATGGGTTTTTTGGCTTAGGCGCGTAGTAATCGTTAGAACCAAAGACAAAGAGACCTGGAATATCGAGCAGCCCATCAAGGGCATCGAGTACAACAGGCACTGCCTTCATATCGGCTAAGAAATCACCGGTGCTGATTACTAAATCAGGGGAGTACTTCACCCAGGATTTGATATCGGCGATTTCGACCTTGCGTTTTGGTGTGAGATGAAGATCAGAGAAATGGAGGATACGGATAGGCGCATGGCCTGCAGGCAGGACCGGGATCTCAGCTTCGCGCAGCACGTAACTCATGGTGAACAAGATACAGGGGCATGAGAAGATTAGCCCATGGGATTAAAAGAGACGCTCCACGAAGATTTAACTGCTGCAATTCGCAGCAGTGACAAAGTTGTATCAGGCACCATTCGTATGGTCCTTACTGCAATCACCAATGAGGAAGTTGCTGGCAAAGAGGCTCGCACTCTCAGCGATGATGAGATCATCACCGTTCTCTCACGCGAGGCGAAGAAGCGCCGTGAAGCTGCAGAAGAGTTTGCTAAAGCAGGTCGTGAAGATAAGGCTGCGGAAGAGAAGGCCGAGGGCGAAGTAATCGCCAAGTATCTCCCTGCTCAATTAAGCGAAGATGAGATTAAGAAGATTATTGCTGATGCAGTTGCCAAGACAGGAGCTGCTGGACCTGCCGATATGGGCAAAGTCATGGGAGCAATCAAGCCGCTCATCGCTGGCAAAGCAGATGGCGCACTTGTTTCATCACTCGTAAAGTCCACACTAGCCGGAGGAAACTAATGAAGTTTGAATACGCAACAGTTCCATTGCTCTCACATGCAACAAAGCAGATTCTCGATACTTGGGGTTCAGATGGTTGGGAGCTCGTTCAAGTTGTTCCAGCACCAGGCGGCGAGCAGCTCGTTGCTTATATGAAGCGTGAGGTGAAGTAAATGTCAGTTGATGTCCGTGCAAAGTTAAATGAAAAGGGAATCACACTTCCCGTCGCCACAAAGCCTCTGGCTGCATATGTTCCTGCCGTGCGCACCGGCAATATCGTCTTCACCGCAGGCCAACTTCCAATGGTCGATGGTGCAATTGCAAAGACCGGCAAGGTTGGCGCAGATGTCACAGTTGAAGAGGCTTATGAGCTGGCAAAGATCTGTGCAATCAATGCACTTGCGGCTGTTGAATTAGTGGCTCCAGTTGATTCAGTTGTGAAGGTTGTTCGTATTGTTTGCTACGTTAATGGCGCACCAGGGTTTGTATCTCACCCAGCTGTTGCCAATGGCGCTTCAGAGTTGTTTATGCATATCTGGGGCGATGCAGGAGTGGCAGCACGCAGCGCAATCGGCGTTGCAGAACTGCCACTTAATTCACCTGTTGAAGTTGAACTTACTGTTGAAGTTGCTTAATTAGCAGAACATTTCATTGCAAGAAACCTCTCACAGAATCTGTGGGAGGTTTCTTATTTACTTACCGCGCTTTTCGAGGCGGTCTAAATCTGTAATCAACACAGCGCGACCATCGAGGCGGAGCCAACCGCGACCAGCGAAATCTGCGAGAGCTTTATTGACAGTCTCGCGTGATGCGCCAACAAGTTGAGCAAGCTCTTCCTGTGTGAGGTCGTGGTGAACAAAGAGACCTTCATCGGTCTGCTTACCAAAACGAGTACCAAGATCTATAAGTGCCTTAGCTACTCGGCCTGGAACATCTGAGAATACGAGATCTCCCACTGCTTCGTTGGTGCGGCGAAGGCGCTGTGCCAAACGAGCAAGAAGTTGTAATGAAACATCTGGGTTATCGCGAAGCCAAGGAATCAACTTTTCGTGGCTAAGCGAAAGAAGTTTTGCATCTGTGACAGCTGTTGCAGTTGATGTGCGTGGCCCTGGATCGAAGAGTGAGAGTTCACCGAACATCTCGCCTGGTCCGAGGATTGAGAGAAGGTTTTCGCGACCATCTCCGCTTGATGTGCCGAGCTTTAACTTTCCGTCCATGATGACATAGACGTGTTCGCCCTCATCGCCTTCTTTGAAGAGGATGCCGCCCTTTGAAATCTTTACAGAATCCATAGAGGCGCGAAGTGAGGATGCAGAGGCATCATCGAGCGCAGTAAAGAGTGGGGCGCGACGCATAACTTCATCATCTTGAGGCACATGGGTACTTTATCCTGTCGTGGTGAATACGGAAAATCGAAAGAAAGCGGGGGCGATTTACCGTATTTTGACGAAGACCTACCCGGAGATCCACTGCGAACTCGACTTTAAGAATCCTCTCGAACTCACCGTTGCCGTGGTGCTCTCTGCCCAATGCACCGATAAACGAGTAAATCAGTTAACTCCTGCGCTCTTTAAGAAATATAAGAGTGCAAAGGATTATGCAAAAGCTCCTCTACCTGAGATTGAAGAGTTTATTTACTCAGCAGGTTTTCACCATGCAAAGGCGAGACACCTCAAAGGTCTTGGTCAAAAAATAGTTGATGATTTTGGGGGAGAAGTTCCCTCGACTCTAGAAGAGCTCATTACCTTGCCAGGTGTTGGCCGCAAGACGGCAAATGTTGTCTTAGGTCATGCATTTGGAGTACCAGGAATCACCGTCGATACCCACTTCGGACGTTTATCGCGTCGTTTTGCCTGGACAACTTCGATGGATCCGGTGAAAGTCGAATTTGAAGTTGGTGATCTCATTCCTCAGAAAGAGTGGACCAATCTCTCACAGCGGATGATTTGGCACGGTCGACGCATTTGCCATTCACGAAAACCTGCCTGTGGGGCATGCCCACTCGCTAAAGTATGTCCATCAGTGGGCATTGGTGAGATGGATCCAGTCAAGGCAGCTCAATTAGTAAAGACAGATAAGGACTTTAGATGAAGTTTCGACTTGGCGTTATTGCACTTGCTGGTTTGTCATTGCTCCTTACAAGCTGTGGTGAAAGTTCAAAGGAACTTCTCATTACCGGCGAAGTTGTTGGTTGCCACACCATCGAACTGATCGATAACCCGACTCAAGATTTGACGACGGAGTGTCTCGATGGATTGCCCGGTATCAATATCGCTGCAATTAAAGGACCCGCAATAATTAATGTCTGGGGCTCCTGGTGTAAACCATGTAGGGAAGAGATGCCTTATTTCGCAGAGTTTTACGCATCGATAGATCCTGCAATTCAACTTATTGGAGTCGATGTGGAGGAGAAGCGGATTGAGGATGGCCGGATGTTCGCACGAACAAACGGCATCAAATGGCCAAATCTCTACGATGGCGAGGGAGTCACTCGGAAGTATTTTGGTATGGGAGTGCCTGTCACTTGGTTTATCAATGAAAACGGCGAGGTAGTCCATAAGAAAGTTGGTCCAGTGAAGTCAGCTGCTGAGATCAGAACACTCGCATTTAAGTATTTAGGACAACGCGGATGATCTTCGACCTTATCTTTCTGTTAATCGCAACCGGTGCTCTATATACCGGCTACAAAAATGGCCTTCTCACAACCGTGCTTCGAAGCGTCTTCTTTATCGCTGGAGCAATCGGCGCGATGTATTTTGTTGTTGAGTATGACAAAGCTGGATGGTTGATAGTTGCAATCATCACCGGTGCTTATGCGGCCGCATTTGTTGGAACACTTATTGCAAAGAGCCTCAAACTCACATTGATTCGTGGACCACTTCGGTGGATTGATTCAGTCGTTGGAGCAATCTTTGAGGTAACGAAGTATGTGGTGCTCTTCTACATCATTGGAACAATTCTGCTCTGGGCACCATGGACACCAGGTCAGAATGATCTCTCAAAGAGCAAGGTCTATCTGCAGATTGATACTCACGCTCCTGGGGTTCTGACAGAACTTCAGAAGAGAGTTGAAAAACTGCTCTCTAATCCTCAGATGTAGCGCTCTTTAGCCCTTCAGAGATCAACTTCATGACATTGGGATCGGCCAATGTGGTCGCATCTCCCACCGCGCGGTTCTCAGCGACATCCTTTAATAGTCTGCGCATAATCTTTCCACTGCGAGTCTTTGGAAGTTCATTAACGACCATGATCTGGCGAGGCTTTGCAATTGCACCAATCTCCTTTGCGACATGGTTGCGCAGCTCTTTCACCAGCGCTTCTCCTTCAACATGCTCCACGCCACCGCGCAGAATCACGAAGGCGACAATGCCCTGTCCCGTCATTGCATCTGCAGCGCCAACGACAGCTGCCTCAGCAACCGCTTCATGGGATACAAGTGCTGATTCAACTTCAGTAGTTGAGATGCGGTGACCAGAGACGTTCATGACGTCATCAACGCGACCGAGTAACCAGATTGCACCATCGTCATCTAACTTTGCACCATCTCCAGCAAAGTAGATTCCTTCAAAGCGCGACCAGTAAGTCTCTTTAAATCTCTCTTCCTCGCCCCAGACACCGCGCAACATTGAAGGCCAAGGCTTATCGAGGATGAGATAACCACCGTGTCCATCACCCACTGGTACACCGTTATCGTCGACAACCTTTGCGCTGATTCCTGGAAGTGGACGCATTGCAGATCCAGGCTTTGTCGCTGTCACACCTGGAAGCGGTGAAATCATGATGGCTCCAGTTTCTGTCTGCCACCAAGTATCGACGATTGGGCAACGATTACCACCGATGACTTCTCGATACCAGATCCATGCTTCAGGGTTGATCGGTTCACCGACAGAACCCAAGAGACGAAGCGAGGAGAGATTAAATTTATTTGGGAACTCATCTCCCCACTTCATCCACGTGCGAATAAGAGTTGGTGCGGTGTAGAGGATTGTGACCCCGTACTTTTCGACCAATTCAAAAACTCGACCTTTATGTGGTGTATCCGGCGTTCCTTCATACATAACCTGCGTAGCGCCGTTGATAAGTGGTCCGTAGACCATATATGAGTGTCCGGTAATCCAACCGACGTCAGCTGTACACCAATAAACATCTGTCTTTGGCTTGATATCGAAGACAACTTTATGTGTGTAGGCAACCTGTGTGAGATATCCGCCTGTTGTGTGAAATATTCCTTTTGGCTTCGCCGTTGTGCCGGATGTGTACAAGATAAAGAGCGGATGCTCGCTATCGAAGAACTCTGGTGTGTGTGCAGAGTCTTGGCGATCTACAACATCGTGCCACCAAATATCACGACCTGCATTCCATGCTGTTTCTTGTCCGGTGCGCTTTACGACAAGCACCTGCTTTACATTTGTATCGCCATTGAGTGCTTCATCGACTGCTGGCTTAAGTGCAAATGCAGCACCTTTACGGAAACCGCCATCTGCAGTGATTACCAATTTTGCATCGGCATCTTGGATACGAGAGAGAAGTGCATCGGCAGAAAATCCACCAAAGACAACGGAGTGAATTGCGCCAATGCGCGCGCAGGCCAACATGGCTACCGCCGCTTCTGGAATCAACGGCATATAAATTGCAACGCGATCTCCAGCGGTGATTCCCATTTCAGTCAACGCATTTGCCGCCTTGCATACATCGGTCAGTAACTGTGCATATGAGATGGTGCGAGTATCGCCAGGTTCGCCTTCAAAGTGAAAGGCGATTCGGTCGCCATTGCCTTGCGCTACATGTCGATCGAGAGCATTGACCGATGCGTTGATCTTTCCGCCGACAAACCACTTTGCAAACGGTGGATTCCACTCGAGGGCGGAATCCCATCTGCGATCCCACGTCAGAGCGCTTGCCTGTTGCTCCCAGAATTGAACTCCTGCTCCATCGGCCTCGGCGTAGAGGCTCGGCTGGGCATTGGCTTGAGCTGCAAACTCTGGTGTCGGTGCAAATGTTCGGTTCTCGGAGGAGAGGTTATCTAGCGTTTCTGAACTCATAAAAGTTGAGTTTAAGAGTTGAAAAGGGCAAAAGATAGGTGTTGCGCTAGAAAATCATCCACAGCGGGGCTAGCACTCATCTTTTGCCACCCGCTTTTGCACCACCCTCTGCCGCTATGACCCTCATAACCTTCCTTAGCTACCTCCTCAAGTTCCTCAGCAATCCCGCCCTTATCTCGGCCTTGATATCCCTGATTCAGAAGGCTCTACGCTGATTTTTCACAAAATAAGGCGCTTTTTCGCCCTCACGCGGGTGGCGATTTTCGCTAAAGCGGGGTTAGTGGTTGGATTAGCCGTAAGCCAGACCAGAGCCAACGGCGCCTTTCGGTTGAGGGTTTACACACTGTAGATCTATCCCATTGGAGTCATCATGCCAATCGCAACCCCTGAAGTTTATGCAGCAATGTTGGATGCCGCTAAGGCAGGCAAGTTCGCTTATCCAGCGATCAACGTTTCTTCATCACAGACAATCATCGGCGCCATTCGCGGATTCGCAGAAGCCGGTTCAGATGGAATCATCCAGTTCTCATGGGGTGGAGCAGAGTACGCATCTGGTTCAACAGTGAAGGATCAGGTTGCTGGAGCAGTTGCGCTCGCAGAGTTTGCACACGTTGTTGCAAAGAACTACAACGTCAATATCGGAATTCACACTGATCACTGCCCAAAGGAGAAGCTCGACACATTTATGCGTCCGCTTCTCGAGCTCGGTGCTCAGCGTATTAAGGATGGCAAGGCGCCACTATTTAACTCACACATGTGGGACGGCTCAGCTGTCGACATGAAAGAGAACATGATTATTGCTAAGGAACTTCTTGCAAAGTCAGTTGCAGCAAACACAATTCTTGAAATCGAAATCGGCGTTGTCGGTGGCGAAGAAGATGGCGTTGAAGCAAAGCACGATGCAAAGCTCTACTCAACACCAGAAGATGCGTTGATGACTCTTGAAACACTTGGTAACGGTGAGAACGGTCGCTACATGGTTGCTGCGACATTCGGTAACGTCCACGGTGTTTATAAGCCAGGAAACGTTGTCCTTAGCCCAGGAATCTTGAAGG
>JACCDM010742472.1_pt1 | contig 12419 bp, 7 predicted proteins | sample 7445851 | NCBI WGS metagenome assembly JACCDM01 (sample SAMN15323438, study PRJNA562643) | freshwater metagenome | isolation source: river surface water | place: USA:Blue River Watershed | collected 2017-08-16
ATATTACTCATTCTGGCTCTGGCAAATCGGCAAATTATGGATCTTTAGCTGCAGCTGCTTCTACATTGCCAGCCCCTACAAATGTGCCTTTGAAAAAAATGAATGAGTTTACCTTAATTGGTACTCCCCAGAAAAATAAGGTTGGAAAAAATATAGTAAAAGGCGATTCTCTCTTTACAATGGATTTTAAATATCCAGGAATGTTAATTGCCATGGTGATTCATCCACCAGCTTTTGGATTGGAATTAAAATCTTTTGATGCCAAAGAAGCTTTAAAAATGCCCGGAATAAAGAATGTGTTTTCTTTTGATGTGTATAAAGAAGGATATGAGCGAGCTGGATTTGATACCCGCGCTTTCAATAAACTGATTGCCGTTGTTGGAAATTCAACCTATGAGGTAATGAATGCCCGTAAAAAAGTAAAAGCTGAATGGTCGCCAATTCAAACGAAAAAAGAGGTTGTAGCTGCTTGGGGTAGAAAAAAGGAAGAAATTGTTCCTGCAGGATTAGAAAGTACTGAGCAACATCTCAAAACAATGTATGAGATGCAACAAAAACCAGCCAAATTGTTGCGTAAAGATGGCAATCCAGAGGAGGCATTTTCAAAGGCTAAAAAAGTTTTGGAAAGAACCTATACTGCTCCTTTCCTTGCGCATAATCCAATGGAACCTATTTCGTGTTTTGCTCATATTACAGCTGAAAAAGCATTTTTTGTAGCACCTATTCAGATTCCTGAAATGATGAAACAAAATATTATAAGCAATTTGGATCTCAATCCAGAAAAGTTAGAAATGAAACTGGCTCGTATGGGTGGTGGATTTGGTAGACGTGCTTACGGACATTACATTGTGGAAGCTGGACATATTTCGAAAAAAATGAATGCACCTGTTAAATTGATTTATACCCGTGAAGATGATTTAACAAATGGTATTTATCGTCCATCATATATGATTACTTATCGTGCAGCAATCGATGAAAACAATCAAGTAACTGCATTTTCGGTAAAAGGTGGAGGAATTCCAGAAGGAGCCATTCATGAAAATCGTTTCCCAGCAGGAGCCTTCGACAATTACATTGCAGAAGGTTGGGAGATTCCATCGAATATCACTATTGGTGCTTTTAGAGCACCGGGATCTAACTTCAACGCAAGTGCTGAACAATCCTTTTTGGATGAATTAGCAGAAACAATTGGCAAAGATCCTTTGGATTATCGAATTGAATTATTGAAACGTGCGCAAACAAATCCTGTTGGCAAACGAAACGATTATGATGCAGCCAGATATATAGGAGTATTGGAATTGGTGAAAGAAAAGTCAAATTGGACCCAGAAAAATCATAAAAATGCTAAGCGTGGTGTGGCGGCCTATTTCTGTCACCGATCATATGCAGCACATGTGATTGATGTGAGTATCAAAGATGGTCTACCTGTAGTTGAAAATGTGGTAACTGCCATGGATTGTGGATTTGTGGTGAATCCAGAAGGAGCCAAAAACATGGTCGAAGGAGCTGTAATTGATGGAGTAGGAAATGCCTTATATGGAGGTTTGAAATTTACCAAAGGGGCAACAGAACAGAAAAATTTAAATCAATACCGTATTATTCGCCACAGAGAAGCACCAAAATCGATTGATGTGCATTTTGTGCAAAATAATATCGAACCAACGGGATTAGGTGAACCCCCATTCCCGCCGGTATTTGCTGCTTTAGCCAATGCCTTGTACAAAGCCACGGGCAAGAGATTGTACCATCAGCCGTATATAAACGAGATAAGTATAAGAAGTAAGAAGTAAGAAGTAAGAAGTAAGAAGTAAGAGGTATAAGGTGTGAGGTATAAGGTGTGAGGTATAAGTTATGGGTTATGTGTTGGTCCTTGAACATGTTGAACGGATATTTTATTTCCTGCTTGATAGGCAATTAAATAGCCTTTCTGATTTCCAATAATGACTGGATAGGAGCAATCTTCTCCTTTTTGGCTCAATAAAGTAGTAGTAATTTTGCTATTATTTTGTTGAGCCAATTTTATTTGCTTGAAATACTGTTCGCCTTCTTGTGTAATTTCTGCATACACCAAAGCAGTTTTGGCTTCTGAGTTTGTTCCCAATTGTGGCATTCTATATTTTTCTCCTTTTAAATGCAAAATTTGTTGCTTGTTTGCTACATGAATCCATTTAATTCCATTGCCATTTTCGGCTCCTGTGTACCAAGCGGCTTGTAAGCCTTGTTTTGATTTGGCTAAACTAGGACCAGCATGTGGGCAGGCATTCACCATCCAATGGTCTTCAAAAAGGGGTACTGATTTTGAAAAGCTTTTTCCAAAGTCTTTTGATTGAATAAAGCCCATATCGCGTTCACCTTTGTCATTCAAATCGCGATAAACAAGGGCCATTTCTCCATTTTCACTAGCAATGGCATCAATCCTGCAACATTCACAGGTTTGTTCATCCAAAATGCGCATTTCTCCAAATCCTTGACCAGGTTTTGTGCTCGCATATACCAATGTTCTTCCTTTTGGACCAACTTTTACATCTAACCACAATGCCCCAACTTCTCCATTGGCAAGCGGTATGATTTTTCCAAAACTATGTGAAAGCCCCGCGGTGGTATCCTGATGAATGGTTTGTGCTTTAGACCATTTACCTGCTCGTTCCATGGCATACATTAAATCGCCACTGAATCGTGTTTTGGCAGAAGGCTTATTAATTTCATAAAGTAAAATACATTCTCCCGATTGCTTATAGGCCAATTTGGGCATCCCTTCCGCATGCGTGGAGGCATTGCGGTCGATAGGAACCTCTTCGGTTGGTAACCAAGTTTGTTGATTGAGCAACCAAGTTTTTCTGAAAAAATGAACACCATCTTCCCGTTTTTCAATCCAGGATAACACAATTTCTTGTTTGTTTTTTTGTGTAAAAGATGGATCCAATGCCTCATAAGAGGCATTGGAAACAATTGTTTGGGCAAAACTTATTTGAAAGCTAAGAAAAAAGACTAAGCTATAGATTAATTTTTCCATACGTTTTTGATTTGAAAGATGTCGATCATGACACCTGCGTTGATATTTCTTGGAGCTGCTGGTGTAAAGGTTGTTTTATCTGTAGCATTATTTCCTCTACTGGCTGCTGTTGCATATAATTCATTACTTGCATTCAGGATATTAGCAAAGAATTGAAAGGCCTTATATTGATATCCCATGCGAATATTTAAAACAGAAACACCTTTTGCACCTAAAAATCCCTGGTCGGCATATTGCACCGTATTTACTTGATTTACATACCAAGAACCTATGCGTTGCCATTCAAATGCAATACGGCTTCCAGCTAACCAAGTAGGTTTGTAAGTAATTTCCATATTTCCAACAAAATGTGGTGCTTGTGGCATTTCTTTGCCATTTACGTTTTTAAGAACATCACTTGCTTTGGTGCTTAGGATGAAACTTTCAAATGTATGCTTAGCATTGGTGCCACTAAATCGGAAGGAAAATTGAGAGGATGGCTTATAAGTAATGGCATACTCAATTCCTTGGTGTAGGGTTTGACCAGCACTCACGTAATCGGTCGTGTTATCGGGTTGTTTTATATTTAATAATTCATTGAATCCTTCTAAACGATAGGCAGTTAAATCAATATATAATTTGTGCTTGAAAAGACTCGTCCAACCTCCAATTTCATAATTATTAAAAGTAGCTGGATTGATGCTTAGATAAAATTTTTCCCCAGTTGTAACGACCTGCGAAGCAGGGCGCGCTCTGAATACGGCCGAAAGGGCAGGTGGTGAAAAGCCTTTTGAATAATTACCATACACCCCAATATTTTGAGCAATTTCATAGGTGATGCCTAATTTGGGTGAGAATTTTTCATAACTTTTTGTTCCACTACTGTTATCTATAAAATTGGTGTAATCAAAGGACATTTGATCGAAACGACCCCCTATTGAAAAACGAAGTTTTTCTAATGGATTCATATCCCATTGCGCATAAACCGCCTTATTCCAGATAATAGCTGAATAATTGCTCAAAAAGGAATTGGGTAAATATTCTTTTATGGTATATTTTTCGACGGATTTTTTATCGGGTCTTAAACTAGCGGTTAAATTTACCTTATAGGCCCAATAATCATTTGGGGAACGGTCTAGTAAAATACCTGTTAAAATTTTTGAGTGCAAAAAATCTACTTGTGTCTTATGCTGTGCCATAAGTCCGAAACTTGAAAAGCTATTTAAGTTCACTTGACCCGTAGCAGTTGTGTTTGGACTCGTCCAAGAAATCGAATAGGCTGGATTTTGTCCTAAGGCATTATCACGATAATACAACGTAACATCCGTTGCATTTTTTTCATTCCATTGGTGTTCTAAAGTAAGTCGAGACCGAGAAGAAAATGAACTTCGATAGGTGAAACCTGCCGGACTTTGGTAGGTTCTAGAATAAAATCCAGTTGAATCTATATTGCCACCTGTTTGGGAATAATAATCATTGTAAGCAAATGATCCCCATAAATTTGTTTTTTTGCTCAATTTGTAATCTAATCTTACGTTGATCGAAGTTTTGTTGAAATCTGAATTCGAAGCCCAACTGTTTCTTTGTCGGGAGATGTAACCACCTGTCATGATAGACCACTTAGGACTCAAAATTGCCCCAGCTGTAAATTGGGTACGTTGGTATCCCCATTGGTCCATTTGATAACCCACTTGAAAAGTTGGGATACCAGAGGCTCTTTTGGTAATTAAATTGATTGCACCACCCACGGCTTCTGGTCCATACAAAGAGGAGGCAGGACCTTTGATGACTTCAATGGAGTTAAGTCCTTGAATATTAGTTTCAATTAAAGCATTGTGATTAAATACACCCAAAGGGCGAAGGGGCAAACCATCTTCTAAATACAAGAAATAGGCAGAGGTACCAAAAGGTTGACGAATCCCCATGCCATGTTGTTCATTGTTATAATTGAGCATGACCACCCCTGGCACTTTATTAATGAGCTCAGTTAATAAAAGAGCTTTGGTGTCTTGAATTAATTGCGCATTGATTTTGTGAATAGCCACAGGTGTTTCAACCCGACTACTTACCTGTTTAGATGCGGTAACAACCACTTGGTCTAACTGTTTATTTTCTTCATCAAGTTCAATGATGGATAGAGAAACGTTATTGGGGAAGGCTTTACTCTGAAACCCCATGGCTATTATTTGCCATTCTTGTTGTTTAGGTATACTATTTGCTTGTAACCTTCCATTGGTATCTGAAATGCCTATAATTTTGTCTTTTACTCGTATTTGTGCACCTGCAATCGGTTCTTTAGTGACCGAATGGATGATTTGAAGGTAGGAATTTTGAGCTTGTACACTTAAAAGCACAAAGAACAAAAGTCCTGTGAATATGGTTTTCATAAAACTAATTTTAATTTAAAAATCTAAAAAAATGATTCAAAGAAAATTAGCTTACTGAAGGAGGGTGTAAAATGGTTTGATTAAATAATTTTGAATATAAATTATTGTAGGAAAAGGTATGAGTCGTAGGATCTTCTACTTGAGGAACGAAATGAAAAAAGGCTACTTCTTCAAATACTAAATTTATTTCTGGAAGTTTTTGCAACTTTTCAGAATTTGACTTGGTTTCCTTTTCTTCTTGTTTTTTTAATTGTTTGGCCAAATAACAATGTCCATTACAATTTAATTTTGGCTTATCTTTATTTACACAAAAATTTTGGGCAATAAAATTTCGATTTACTTGATAGTACATTACCATACTCCATTGATTCAGCAAAGAACTTTGCATCACAATAAAAAGTAAAAGAGCAATGTATTTTTTCATTTTACAAAAATAGGGATTAATTATGAATTGTTAATTGTTAATTGTTAATTGTATATTTTTTAACCTTAAACTTTAACTTTACCTCATACCTCATACCTCATACCTTATACCTCATATTTCATAAATGCCCCTCCTCATTACTCTTATAGCAATTATCTCTTTAGTTTTGCTGATATCTTACTTCAGAGTACATGTGTTTCTTGCGTTTTTGGTAGTTTCTTTGGGTGCAGGAGTTTCCTTAGGTATTCCTCTTACAAAAATTATTAGCGGTATTCAGAAAGGTTTAGGGGATACGTTGGGATCTATTGTTTATATCATTGCTTTAGGGGCCATGTTGGGAAAATTAGTGGCCCAAAGTGGGGCGATTGACCAGATTGCACAATCACTTCTCCATATTTTTGGAAAAAAATACATGCGTTGGGCTTTCCTTCTGATTGGTTTTTTGGTGGGACTTCCTCTTTTTTATTCAGTAGCCTATATTCTACTAGCCCCTATTGCAATTACTGTTGCCATTAGGTATAAATTACCAGCAATTTATATTGCTTTTCCTCTTATTACCTCTTTATCCGTCACGCAGGGATTTTTGCCTCCACATCCTGCTCCCTTATTGCTTGTTCAACAATTGCATGCAGACATGGGGAAGACCTTGTTTTTGGGGATCATTATTTCCATTCCTGCTATTTTACTAGGTGGGATGTTGTTTGGTAAAACGGTTAAAAATATCACCCAGAAGCCAAATCTTGCTTTTGTGTCTACTGATTTGAAACCAGAGGAAATGCCCTCTATAACCATTAGTTTTCTTGCAGTCTTATTGCCTGTTATGTTAATAGCTTTAAGTTCATTCGTAGAATTTTTCTTTCCAATAAATCATGAGAACCTTCAGGTAAATCAAATTAATCAGTGGTTCAGCTTTCTAGGTAACCCAGTGGTAAGTATGTTTATATCTGTACTTTTTGCAACCTATTTCCTGGGGGTAAAAAGAGGTGTTTCTTTTTCAAAAATTACGCTTGATTTATCAGACTCTATTAAAGAAGTAGCGATGTTATTTTTGATTTTTGGAGGTGCGGGTTCTTTGAAACAAATATTGATAGAAGGTGGAGTGAGTACCGTAATCGGGGAGTTGATGGCACAGTCTACTTTACATCCATTTGTTTTAGGTTGGTTGATGGCAGCTTTTATTCGTGTTTCAGTGGGTTCATCTACCGTAGCAGGTATTACCACAGCTGGATTTTTTGTTCCAGTTGTGCAAAGTACAGGTGTTGATCCAAATCTAATGGTCTTGAGTATCGGATCGGGTTCGATGATGTTCGCCCATGTAAACGACACGGGTTTTTGGTTGTTTAAAGAATATTTCCAAATGTCGATTAAAGAAATTATTAAATCTTATTCCATCATGGAAACCATTATATCCATCTCCGGATTATTGGGGGTGTTGTGTTTAAACTATTTCCTATTTTAATCAATGAAAACACTCGTTTGTACTTGTCCTGGACAATTTGAATATATCCAAACCGATTACCCATTGCAAAAATCTGGACATTCCATCCTTCAAATAAAGCGAATTGGAATTTGCGGCACAGACCTACATGCTTTTGAAGGCACGCAACCTTTTTTTTCCTATCCACGAATTTTGGGACATGAATTGGCCGCTGAAATCGTTCAGACGGATGCCTCAGGTTTTCAAATAGGTGAAAAAGTAACAGTAATTCCTTATTTACATTGTGGAGAGTGCGTTGCTTGTAAGCAAGGAAAAACCAATTGCTGTTCATCTCTTCAGGTCCTTGGGGTGCATATAGATGGGGGTATGCGTACATATATTTCTATTCCGAATCAGTATATTTTAAAAGGAGAAGGTCTTAGCTTAGATGAATTGGCTCTGGTAGAACCTCTCTCTATTGGAGCCCATGGTGTTCGTAGAGCACAAATTCAAGAAAATGAATTTGTTTTGGTCATTGGGGCCGGACCCATCGGTCTTGGTGTCATTGAATTTGCTAAAATTGCGAAAGGTAAAGTAATTGTGATGGATGTAAACGATCATCGATTACAGTTTTGTAAAGAAAATTTACAAGTAGAATATACAATCAATCCACTCAATAAAGATGCATTAGAGGTTTTGAAGTCCATTACCCATCAACAAATGCCAACTGTGGTAATCGATGCAACTGGAAATTTGAACGCGATCAATAATGCACTGCAATACCTTGCACATTCAGGAAGATATGTATTGGTCGGACTTCAAAAAGAAGCCTTTTCGTTCTCTCATCCCGAATTTCATAAAAGAGAAGCCACGCTTATGAGCAGTCGTAATGCTACTCGCTCCGATTTTGAATGGGTCATGGAATGCATGCAAAAAGGGCTAATCAATCCTGCTACTTTCATTACCCATCGAATATCATTTGATGAGGTAAAGGAGCGATTTGAATCTTTGTTGGATCCGTCCAAAGAAGTGATAAAGGCGATAATTAGTGATCCAGTGATCGAGTGATATAGTGATCGAGTGATCGAGTGATCGAGTGATCGAGTGATTTAGTGATTTAGTTGGCCTCAGATTTAAATCCGAGGCATTTTAATTTAAATAAATAAAAAGCCTTAGAATTAATTCTACGGCCAAAGGATAAAATAGGGGTTCGGATTTTCCTTTCAATTTTGGGCACCATTCTTAGATTCATAGATTCATAGTTTCATAGATTCATAGATTCATAGTTTCATAGATTCTTAGATTCATAGTTTCATAGATTCTTATATTCATAGATTCATAGATTCATAGATTCATAGATTCATAGATTCTTAGATTCATAGATTCTTAGATTCATAGATTCTTCCAATTCTAAAATTCATAGATTCTTAGTTTCTCTAGATCACTCGATCACTCGATCACTTAGAAATAACACACCTAAACCCCGTATGTTGCAAGCCCGAATCTGGACTGGTTTTCATGCGGGCGGAGTTGCGGTAACTGGAACAATAGCCATCGTTGCATAAAAAGGATCCTCCACGAACTACACGTTTTGGAGTGTCAGGTTCATCAGGATCAAAGCTAGATTTGGGTCCTTTTGGGTTGATGGAATGAGATCTTTTTACTTGTGAATAATAATCCGCATGGTACCAATCTGCACACCATTCCCATACGTTGCCCGCCATGTCATAGAGTCCAAATTCGTTTGCTGGAAAAGTTTTTACAGGTGAAGTAGTCGATTTATAGCCATCTAAGGCTTTGTCGTTATACGGAAATTCTCCTTGAAAACTATTGGTTTTATAAGGATTCTCATTCACTGATTCATTACCCCATGGATAAATGGCATTTTTGATATTCCCCCTCGCTGCCCATTCCCATTCTGCCTCCGTGGGTAATCTTTTCCCTGCCCATTTGGCATAGGCATTGGCATCATCCCAAGAAATATGTACCACAGGATGATTCTCTCGACCAATGATAGTTGAATTTGGACCCTCAGGATGCTTCCAATCTGCTCCTCGTTTAAATTGCCACCATTGTGAATAATCGTTGAGGTCAACGGGTCCCGTGGTTGGTACAAAAATCAAAGAACTAGCTGCCAACAAAGAATCAGCTGGTTTGGGAGTTCCTTTGGGAACTTGTTTTTTCATTTCTTCCCAATCAATCGATTTTTCTGCGGTGGTAATATATCCTGTTGCTTTAACAAATGCTTCAAATTGTTGATTGGTCACTTCCGTTTCATCCATCCAAAATCCAGAAACCGTTACTTGGTGAATCGGGAATTCATCGGCTCGGCCTTGAGCATCATGTGATCCCATCCAATAGGTTCCACCCGGAATTTTTACCATTCCTTTTGTGCTCTTTTTCGCAGTAATTGGTTTATTAGGAACTTTTGAAAGAATTATTTTCTTTTTACTTGGAGTTGGGACATGACAAGTCGTGATTGATTGTTGTCCGAACGTGACATAAGTCAGGAAAAATAGTAGAATAATTCTCATCTTTACAAAGGTATCGATAAAAGATAAATTTATGGAAATAGTCAAAAAAAATGTGCCTGTGTTGAAAATGACCTGCGCAGGCTGTGCCAGAGGGGTCGAAAAAGCGGTGCAAGCAAGTCCGGGTGTAATTGAAGCAGCTGTAAATTCTGCGACTGCTGAGCTCCAAGTGACTTTTGATAATGATAAGACCAATTTAAATTCCTTGCAAAAAGCGGTTCAATTGGCAGGATATGATTTGTTTGTTCCTTCCAAAACGGAAACGCAATCTATTGAAGAAGTGCAGGCTTCTGAATATCAAATCCTGTTAAGAAAGACATGGGGTGCTATTATTTTTTCTCTTCCGTTGATGGTCCTAGGAATGTTTTTCATGGACTTGCCTGGTGTTAATTATTACATGTGGGCTTTGGCTACTCCAGTAGTGCTTTGGTTTGGGAAAGATTTTTTCATCAATGCCTACCAACAGACCAAGCATGGTAGTGCCAATATGGATACCTTGGTGGCCTTGAGTACAGGAATTGCCTATATTTTTAGCGTGTTCAACACGCTAAATCCCATGTTTTGGCACGAACGTGGTTTGCATGCCCATGTCTATTTTGAATCGAGCGCGGTTGTGATTGCCTTTATTTTAATTGGAAAAGTTTTAGAAGAAAAGGCGAAAGGAAACACAACGGAAGCGTTGAAGAAATTATTGGGTTTACAACCCAATAAAGTTACTGTATTGACAAAAAATGGTGATTTTAAAGAAATAAATGTCAATTTAGTTCAAAAAGGAGATATTGTATTGGTGAAACCTGGTAATGTGGTTGCCTTTGATGGAGTGGTGATTTCAGGGTCTTCTTATGTTAATGAAAGTATGTTGACAGGTGAGGCCATGCCTGTAACCAAAGAAATTGGCTCTACTGTTTTTGCAGGTACTATTAATCAAAAGGGTAGTTTTCAATTTGAAGCGAGTCATGTGGGGTCGGATACGCTACTTGCGCAGATTATTCAAAAAGTAAAGGAAGCCCAGGGAAGTAAGGCACCTGTTCAGCAATTGGTGGATAAAATTGCAGCCATTTTTGTGCCTATTGTAATTGTAATTGCTCTGATAACTCTTGGATTGTGGCTGTATTTTGGAGGATCAAATGGTTCTGTTCAAGGAATTTTGTCGTTTGTAACTGTGTTGGTCATTGCTTGTCCATGTGCATTAGGTCTTGCTACGCCAACAGCTATTATGGTAGGGATGGGTAAAGGTGCAGCAGAAGGAATATTGATAAAAGATGCAGAAAGCCTAGAGCTTTCGAAAAAAATTACGTCAATCGTATTAGATAAAACAGGTACACTGACAGAAGGTAAGCCAAAGGTGTCTCAAGTACTTTGGTTAGCTGACTCAGAAGATAAAAAGGATATTCTGGTTTCAATGGAGCGACAATCGGAACATCCGTTGGCAGCAGCTGTGGTACAATATTATGCGGATAGTTGCTCTTTGGAAGATTTTTCTATAAACAGTGTGACGGGAAAAGGAGTGGAAGCTAAGGTCGACGAGCAGTTATATTTAGTGGGAACTAAAAAATGGATGGAAGAGCAGAATCGAGTATTGGATGAAAGTTTAGAAATTCAGGCACAGCAATGGAAGCAAGAAGCTAAAACTGTCGTTTATTTTGCTGATTCGAATAAGGTATTGGCAATTATAGCCATTGAAGATTCGCTCAAACAAAGTTCAGTGGAGGCTGTTAAGCAATTGAAAGAGGCAGGGATAGCAGTGTATATGTTGACAGGGGATCATCTGCAAACAGCGAAATCTATTGCTGAAAAAGTTGGTATAGACCAATTTAAAGCTGAAGTTTTACCCAGCGATAAAGCTGATTTTATCAAACAATTACAAGTAAAAGGAGAAATTGTTGCCATGGTTGGAGATGGAATTAATGACAGTACTGCATTGGCGCAAGCAGATGTAAGTATAGCCATGGGTCATGGTAGTGATATTGCTATGGATGTAGCAAAAATGACCATTATTTCCTCTGATTTGCTAAAAATTCCTAAAGCAATTCATATATCAAAATTGACTGTTCAGACCATCCAACAAAATCTATTTTGGGCTTTTATCTACAATATCATTGGGATACCTATTGCAGCCGGAATTTTATATCCCATCAATGGATTTCTGATTAATCCAATTATCGCCGGTGCGGCCATGGCGCTAAGTTCAGTAAGTGTGGTGGGTAATAGTTTGCGGTTGAAAGCAAGGAGTTATGAATTATGAAATATGAATTGTAAATTGTTAATTGTGAGTGATCATAAAATGACTTGAACCTCATAATTAACAATTTACAATTAACAATTCATAACATGAAAAAACTTCTCATTCCAATAATCATTTTGGTATTGATTCAATTCATCCCCATCACAAAAAACCAGGGTTCTGATCAAACATATTCCATGGAAAAAGGGTATTTGGTGCCAGCAGATGTGTCGCAGATTTTAAAAAATGCTTGTAACGACTGTCATTCCAATTATACGACGTATCCTTGGTATACGAATATTCAGCCAGTGGGTTTTTGGTTAAATCATCATGTGGAAGAAGGAAAAGAGCATTTGGATTTTTCTACCTTTATGAAATTGCCGGGTAAAGTGCAAAAACATAAATTAGACGAAGTGGTAGAAACGGTTGAAGAAGGGGAGATGC
>JACCDM010654916.1_pt1 | contig 12413 bp, 12 predicted proteins | sample 7445851 | NCBI WGS metagenome assembly JACCDM01 (sample SAMN15323438, study PRJNA562643) | freshwater metagenome | isolation source: river surface water | place: USA:Blue River Watershed | collected 2017-08-16
CTAGGGAGTACTTATCCAAATCATAACCAATCAATACCAGTTTTTTTATCACGTCGTTAGTTACGGTAATAACCTGACAGCCAATCGAGTCGGCTTGAAAAATATTCAATAATTCTCTGGGGCTTGCCCAAATCAACTCCGACGCGGGTGCGGTTTTTAGTAACTCAACCGCAGCCGCCATCAACGGTACGGGATCGCGCCCGGTATCAGCAATCCTTCCAGCAAATACCGAGACATAGCTAGGCACATTCGGGTCAAGTACTGCCACAACATCCCGTACTTGCGTCAAAGTCATTAGCGCGGTGACATTGACTTTTATTTTTTTCTGCACCAGCTTTTTCAGCAGTGAATAGCAAGGCTGCTGTTTGGTGTTGGTGACCGGGATTTTTACGTAGACGTTATCTCCCCAACTGGCGATCTCCATTGCCTGGCGCTCCATGTCGTCGAACTCGTCCGTAAATACTTCGAACGACAAAGGTTTGGTCTTGATTTCTGTAAGAATGTCTTTGCAGAATGCTTTGTAGTCGGTGATGCCAGCTTTCTTCATCAGCGTCGGGTTCGTGGTCAAGCCCTGTATGTAAGGTTTGGCTGCCATTTCCAGCATTCCAGCTTTTTCTGCACCGTCGGCAAAAATCTTTACCTTCAAGTCTTCGAGTTTCTTCACTTCGCTTCTCCTAGTATGACCAGTGCGGCGTCGTTTAGCGATCGAACGCGATGGTCCACGTGCTCCGGTTGTTTTTCTGAATATCCGTAATCAATAAATACTGTTTTGCAGCCCGCGCGTTGGCCTGCTTCAATATCGCGCCAGCGATCCCCGATCATGTAGCTTCGCTTTAGTTCGATATCGTGTTTTAAGGCTGCTGCCAGGAGAGCACCCGGGGCTGGCTTACGGCAGTCGCAGGCTTCGTGATCATCGTGGTAACAAGTGCGGAACTCGTCCAGCGGTAGGGTTGAACTCAGCTGATGATTGATACTCTCCACAACTTCCTTTTTTACTGTACCTCGCGCGACGTCGGGCTGGTTGGTCACGACGATTAGTTTGTATTCGGCTTTTTTTAGTGCGGCTAAAGCTTCTGGCACGCCGGGCAGTATCTCCAGCTCAGTCAGGTCTTTCGGGGGGTAGGGTTTACCCTCGCGCACGATTGCGCGATTAATTACACCATCCCTGTCGAGAAAGACTGCCCTGTTCATTTTTTCCGGTGTTTATTTTGTCTATTTGTTCAGCGCGATACCTGTCGCGGATTCCCATTTGGTTTGCTTGGCTTTTAGCTTAGGGTGCGATACCAGCAGGTGCCACACTACTGCTTGGAAGGCTTCTGAATGAGGAGTGACATTGTCCGCGTTGACGGTGGGGATGATTACGCAGGCGTCAGCAACTTGCGCTGTATAGCCGCCGTCTCGGCCGACTACGCCGACGATTTTGCTGCCGATTTGTTTGCCGTATTTGAGGGCTTCTACCAGATTGGGGCTGATATTTTTTTCTAGATTTCCGCCGCCTACAGAGAAAATGAACAGCATGTCTTTGGGGCTAAGCTTGCTGATCTTCAGCCACTCGGCAAAGATGGTGGCCCAGCCTTCGTCATTGGTGCGGGCAGTGAGTTCGGACACATTGTCGGTGGGGGCATAAGATTCTATGCCGACTATTTTACGAAAGTCATTGACTGCGTGGCTGCAATTGCCTGCACTTCCGCCAACGCCGAGGAAGAAAATTCGTCCTTCTTGGGCTTTTACGTTGGCGAGCAGATCGGCTATTTTTTCTATGGCATTGACGTCTATTTGATTGATGATCTCTATGGCTTCAGCGAGGTGTTGCTTCGTATAGCTCATGGTGTTTCCTTGTCTTCGGCGCTTTTTAGTTTTTTGTGGCTTTGTATGATTTACTTCACACTTGGGTTTGGCGGTTGCGTTTGTTCCGCAAGTTGCTGTTTCGCTGCTAGTCAGTCAAACCTAGGCGTTTGGGTATACAACAAAAGACGCTGGGTCCCGGCCTTTGCTGAGACGACGGGTATGCGGGCTCTCGGGGAATGATTGTCATTTTCTTGCTTGGGTTCATACTGCGTTTTTCTCTTTCCCACTTTGCTGTTCCACTGCCAGTTCATTCAAGGACTTTTGCCTGCCCTGGAATGACGGGATGGGCGTCTGCTATTTTTCCAGCCCGGCCAAAAACGCCTCTGTTTCCTTTAGGCCCTCGAAAGAGCCCATCTCATAAAAGCGTTGATAGACTTCATGGCCCGCCAGTTGGCCTGTTACCGACAGCTGGTGGTACAAGCCCGCGAGATCAAACGGCTCCTGATCTGGCGTGTTATCGAAGACTTCTCGCCGCACTATGCTTAGCCCATAATCAATGTGCTCCATCTCTGGCCGGGTTTGCTGTTTGTTATATTCAATCAGCTTACTGTCTCGATAAACCACATTACTCTTGTCCCAGCGATTGTCGTTCTTCAGCACCGTCATCAAGGCGGGTTTGCCGCTGGCGATGAAGTCGTTTTTTACGGCTGCAAAATCGATCGGTAAAAATGAATCTCCATACAGCACGAAGAAGGCCTCGCCTAGCATAGGCAGTGCTCGTTTCAATGCACCGCCGGTGCCGAGCAGCTTCTCTCCATCGGGCGAGTAACTGACCTTCAGCCCGAATTCCGAACCATGTCCCACCTCGGCCTCGATCATTTCCCCGAGATAGCCGGTGCACATCACAACCTCGCTTATGCCTTGCCCCTTCAGGTGTGCCAGTTGATGGCGTATGAAGGGCTTACCTGCCACCTCGACCAGCGCTTTCGGGATAGTCGACGTGAGCGGGCGCAGGCGCGTGGCCAATCCACCGGCGAGTATCGCTACAGGCAGCATCGCTTGCAGCGTCAGGACGAAGTCACGACCTTGGTGCCTTCAAAGTCGAATTTAAAGCGAACTTCCTCCAAACCGGCGATGGTCATCGCTCGGCGCAGTTCGGTGCGGTCCTCTGCCAAAAACATCAGAAACCCGCCACCGCCGGCACCGACCAGCTTTCCACCAATCGCGCCATGCTTCATGCCTAGCTCATACCACTCATCGATACGCGAATTGCTCATGCCTCCTGAACGGCGTTTTTTGTGCTCCCAGTGCTCATGCATGAGTTCGCCAAACTGCCGAGTGTCACCAAGCTCCAGGGCTTTTTTGCTGCGCTGACCTAGCTCTTTCACATAGTGTAGGTTCTTCAGCATGTCGCTGTCATGCTTTTGCGATCGCGTGTTCTGGTCCGCAAGGATGCCGCTGGCACTTCTGGAAAACCCGGTAAAGAACAATAGCAGGCTGTCTTCCAGTTCATGCATGGTGTTCATGCTGATGGCGAGCGGCTCTGCGGTGACTTTGTCGTTCTTATGGAAGGTAAAGCTCGTCACACCCCCAAAAGCAGCGATGTACTGGTCCTGCTTGCCTACGGGCTCGCCTAGGAGGTCGATCTCAATATGGCAAGCCAGCTCAGCCAGTTCTTCTTGGTGCAGATGCCGCTTGCGATGCGTATACAGAGCCTTCAACAACGCGGTGGTAAAGCTGCCGGAGGAGCCAAGCCCAGTACCCGCAGGAATGTCAGCCAGCGTCGTGATCTCGACCTGCGGGGTTTTAAACTGCAGCAGGCTCAACGCTTCCCGGATAATCGGGTGCTTCACATCCGAGATCAGGTTCACATGCTCAAGCTGTGAGTACTTCAGGTAGATTCCTTCTGTGAATGGGCGCATCACACTGACATACACGTACTTGTCGATGGCTGCCGAGAGCAGGAAGCCCTCGTAGTCTCGGTAATACGAGGGCAGGTCAGTGCCGCCGCCGCCCAGCGAAATCCGTAACGGGCTACGCACCAAAATCATAGCCAGACTCCTTGTAGATTGTTTTTATGATCTCCAATGCGGCGAGCGCGTCTTTCAGGCCGGCTGTGGGTTCGCGATCGAGATGGATGTCTTCATAAAATTCAGCCATTTCGAGCGCCCAAGAGTTGTCGGCCATTGGATATTCCCAGGACGTGGTCTCAGGGGGACCCATTTCGGGAAGCATGCGATACCAGGTCAAACGTTCTACGCCGTAGCTGCCGCCAAGACCTGAGATCTCCAGCTTGCCATCACGGCCATAGATCTCCATGGAGAACAGGTTCTTCCATTCGCTGCAAGATACCTGCAGGAAGGCTACTTGCTTATTTGGTGTTTTGAGGGTCAGGAAGGCGTTGTCATCGACCGGCATGTCCCAGTAATAGGTATGCGCATAGCCATCAATCTCGGTGAATTCCCCAAGGAACCAGCGCGACAGATCGATGAGGTGCGGACCCTGATCAATCAGCTCACCGCCGCCAGATAAGGCAGGATTTGCACGCCACTCACGGTCATAACCAACACGGCCGCCGTGGCCATAACGGGCACGAATGAACATCAGTTCACCGATTGCTCCTGAGTCGACGAGTGCTTTTGCTTTTTGCAGTGCGCGGTGATATCGGTGATTGAAACCGACATGAACTTTTACATCGGCTTTGTTGGCCGCTGCAATCAACGGCCGGAGTTCATCGGCATTGCGTGCGGCGGGTTTCTCGACCAGCACGTGTTTGCCAGCATCGACCGCTGCATGAGTGATTTCTGCCAGCGAATCGTGTAAGGTTGCGACGACAACAGCGTCTATGTCTTCTCGGCTCAGCAGGTGTCGCCAGTCGTCGTGCGCAGTAGCACCCATCTTCGCAGCCAGCGCTTCGGCACGTGCAAGGTTTATGTCGGCACAGGCGACCAGCTTTCCACCGCTGCCAAGCGCACTAGCGCGTTTCTGGCCGATCAGGCCACAGCCGATGATGCCGATTCGCAGGGGCTGACAGTCATGCAGCTGGCTCATTTGTCGCCCCAGTTCATGCCGCGGTCGCGGCCGGCAATACGGCGAAGCGTATAAACATCGCTCTTCGCCAGTTCGTCGCGATTGGACGGGAAATCCTGCCAGTTGTCCCAGACTGCGCTGATCAATTTTGCTGTAATGCCATCGCTCTCAGGCGAGGCGAGGAACAACGCCAGCGCTGCCGCATTGATGGGCGAATCACCACCGCTCTGCTTTTGCTTTTGAACAGATGCATACGCAGCCTGCCCGATTTTTTCCGGGCCGGCGGCGAGCATCTCGTCCAGCATGCGGGTATTCATTGCACCCGGTGCGATGGCGTTTACGTCGATACCGTCGCCGCGCACTTCCTCAGCGAGCGTCTCTGCAAACCGGACGACCGCCGCCTTGGACGCGGCATACGCACTCGTTCTTGGCATGGGTTTGGTGGCGCCACCGCCCGACAGCTGGATGATTTTTCCGTACCGCTGTTGCTTCAAGAGCGGCAGTACCGCTCGGCACATGTTGACGGAGGCGAGCAAGTTGATCTCCACCGTATATACCCACTCGGCCCAGTCCACGTCTTCCACGGCACCTTTGGGGCCCCAGATCCCCGCATTGTTTACCAGGATGTGGAGGCCACCGGTGCCTTTCTCAGCGGTGCGGACGAGAAGGTCGGGGGTATCGTCGTCGGTGACGTCGCAGGTAATCGACAGGATTTTTTGGCCGGGGCCTGCCCCTGAATTTAACTCTTCGGCCAGAGCTTCCAATGCGCCGGCGCTTCGGGCGGCCAACACTAGGCTGGCGCCCGCCTTAGCATAAGCACGCGCGATCTCGGCGCCCAATCCGACACTTGCGCCTGTGATGATGGCTGTCTTGCCTGTCAGTGCCGCTGCCATAGTGATAAGCGCCTGATCCTTGATTTAATGCCGCTGCTCGAAAACCCACTCGTTTGCACGAAGGTAGTCAACGGTTTTTAACACGCCCTCTCGTATGCTGAACTTCGGCGTCCAGCCAAGCGCACGAATACGAGCGGTGTCGAGAAATATGAACGGGTTGTCGCCAATCCAGCCCCGATCCCCACCCGAGTATTCCAGGTTGGGGTTCACGCTCAATGACTCACTGATCCAGCCAATCGAGTCATTGACTTCGCAGTATGCGTCGACACCCAAATTGAACACATTCACCTTGCCGGTGGCTTTTTCATACGCGGTCATGATCGCGTCAAGGCAATCCTGCACGTACAGGTAGGACTTCCGCTGCTTGCCATTACCCAGCACAGGAAGTCGGCTGGGGTCCGACTTCAACTTCTTGTAAAAATCGAACACGTGGCCGTGCGTGTAGCGCTCGCCCAAAATTGACACGAACCGGAAAATCCAGGCGCGCATGCCGAAGCCTTCGCAATAGGCGGCGATCATGCCCTCACCGGCCAGCTTGGAGGCGCCATACAGCGAGGTTTGCACCGGGAAGGGCCCGTCTTCAGGGGTTGGTATGACAGCCGCTTCGCCGTATACCGAACCTGTTGATGAGAACAGGATGTTTCTCACCCCATGCGCCCGCATCGCCTCGAGCACATTGAAGGTGACGATAGTGTTCTCTTCAAGGTCGCGTCGAGGGTGTTCGGTGCCAAACCGAACGTCGGCATTAGCCGCGAGATGGAATACTGCCTCAGCGCCCGCAAATTGAGCGGCATATTGATCCGGGTGCTTCAGATCAGCCGTGCACAGACTAAAACCTGGATGCCCTAGGGCTTTCTCTAGAAAGCGCCTCTGCCCTGTTGAAAAATTATCAATCCCCAGAACTTCATGACCCGAAGTTAATAATCTGTCTACTAGATTACTGCCTATAAAACCGGCGCACCCGGTGACTATGTATTTCATCTTTTATGGCCGATCATGACGCCCCGAGCGAGTTGTTCAAGGCAATGTCGTTAAGCCCTGTATTATATCGCTATGAGGCGCATGAATTACGTTTATCTCTAGCGCAAAAATAAGAAAACGGAGGTCTGGACGTGGCCGGGCATTTAGATGGTTTTGAGCGGGAATATATTTTTTGCATCTGGCCGGGGAATGACAAACTACCGCCAGACCGTGCTGCAGAGATTTTCTCGATTTTGGCAAATTCGCATCGGGCCATCATGCTACTGACGCCCGGCTCGATCAGAAAATGGGAATTACCGGAGTATCCTTTTCACCCTGCATTCGATTATCTGAGCGAATGCCATCAGTCGGACTACCTTCGCGTGTACATCATGCATCACTACGGTGGCGGCTATTCGGATATCAAATTTACCTTCAAGCCATGGGACTCCGCATTCAAAGCGCTGCGCGACAGCGATGCCTTTGCGCTGGGTTACAAGTTTTCTTCACCCAACGAATTCGGCCTGAGTAAAAAGTACCAGGGCTCGGCGCTGCTGGAGGAATACAAGCAGCATTATGTGCCTTTCGGAATAGGACACGTGGCATTTATTTTTAAGCGGTACACACCGCTCACAACCCTGATGCTCGGACGCCTCCACGAGTTACTCGACAGCAAACTCGACTTGCTGAAAATACACCCCAGCCGGTTTCAAAAAGACTATCTTGGAAGAACACTGCCGGATGGCTCGATATCTCAATACCCTCTGGATTATATAGAAATGGGCCCGGACGTTTTTCATCAGGCGCTGTACGAGTTTCGAGAGAAGATACTGCATGCGGATATTCAGCCGCTGCACACCTTTCATTTTGATTTGCCCAATGAAGATTTTCGGGCACAGAAGCGCCTATTTGTTGAGCGCTTTATTCCTTCGTGGCCGTTTAGTTGAATCTGCGTTCGAATAACTACACCAACTTAAAACAGCGTGTTCAGTGTCTGTAACGTGGCATGGGTCTTGTGCCGGAAATCGCTTAGTAACTGGGATACTCGCTCAAGCTCATTGGCCAGCAAAAGCACTGACGGCGTTTTGGCAAGTTCGTGATACTGGCACTCGATATCCCCCAGCAGCACCGGCCTTTGCTCGGTCAGAACGCACTGGTGTCTCGCCACCTCATCCAGACCAAATTGCAAGCCCCAGTGGGTGACCATGGACTCTGGCACCTCAAATCCATGCGCTTTCAGCCACTCATACTGGCGTACGGCATGATGGCCCTCGTTCGGAATTTTGTTTAGTTTGGCAAGCAGGCTGGTGTAAATGATGATAGTTCGTGTCGCATACTGACTCGCACTGCGCACCGGATAATGCGCGAGCTGCATTCCTGATTCAAATGCGGCCATGCGGGTGCCGTCCGCTTTTATGGCATCGTGCTGACCAGGACCAACGACCGCATGGTCTGTAAGATCTCCTCGAATAAATACCTTTCTGGTCTGGCTCTGTGTCGAGCGAACATTGAAGCAGTCCTTCAAGGGATTCGTCGAGCTGAAATATGATGTCCCGTTTGAGGCCATTTCATAGTGGTGAAGCACACCCATCTCGGAGGCACGGTTTTCCGATAGCATGCCGCACATCTGATCCTTTGACGGGTAGTAAAGAATCTCGTCAGCATCCAGATAAAAGATCCAGTCGTACTTCCCCGACTGACCCACGAGGCGGGTAGCACTGGTCATGATCTTGCTGTGCTGATAATCCCGCGTGTCCAGCTTGATATTGAAGATCCGGAACCCTTCAGCGGCAAGTAGCTTCAAGATCTCTGGGGTCTTGTCAGCAGAGTCGTCGATGAAGTAAAAATCATCTATGAATTTGGCGTTGTGCCTGACGAATGACTCGATGACGTCGGATTCGTTTTTTATTCCGGAGATAGAAGCGATGCGCATCGATGTTTTACTCTGTTGTCCTGCTTAGTCAATTTCTTTCCACTCAAAGCGAATCAAGTTTTTCGGCCGCTTAATGCCTTCCAGTAGTTTTTGTGTTGACTTATGTTTATTTGGCTCGAGGTTCCGCTCAAGGTTGGGAGTACGAAACTTCATATCATTGAAAAACGATCCCTCACCGAGGATCATTCTGACCCCGCCATTGCGCTCCCAGAGGTAGGGCAGATACAAATCTTCGTAACCATAATTTCCTGCGAAATCTTCATCGTACATACCCCTCGAACGAAACTCCGGCATATTCACCAAAAAGGTGTTCGGATGAATGGTCAGCGGCTCATTAATGGTGCTGTCAACGAAATTATCGACCATCATGTAATACATGGCGTTTTGCTGTAGCCGGTCAATATGTTCGAGCAGATAGCTGACGCCAGTATGGTAAATCTGCTGGTCGATGTCGAAGAACAGACCCCACTGTCCGGCTGCGAGGAGCGCACCAAGATTACGCGCACCTGCCTGGTTCCACGGGATATCGGTGACCACTCTCAAGTGACGTACATTCAGTGAATGCTTGATTAACGGCTTTTCTTCGGCAGAGCAGTCATCAACAATAATGATTTCCCAGTGTGGAAAAGTCTCGGCAGGGTAGCTTGCGAGATGATCCAGCAACGCCTGCGCTCGGTCGTGGGTGTTGTAGTAATGAGTGATGAGAGACAGTTTTTTCATTGAGTGATCGCCGAGATTGGGCTAATCAGCGGAATCGGGTCGGCTTGATCGGAATGCTGGCTTTTAGTTTGTAATACGCGTTCAGGTAGGTCTCATCGCCTGTCGCGCAGAATTGCTCTTTGAGTAAATCACAGGCCTGCAGGGTCCGGCGTGTGCGGTGGTTTGTGTAAAACAAGTTCTCGAACATAGGCCGGTAGGCGCTCTGATCCGGTGCGATGACGTTGAATTTTTCGGTGGCGAGAATGACCGGCGCCAGCCGCTCTTGTATGAACACTTTGAATGCATGCCGCTTTGGGCCGTAAGTGGTGTCTCCCCTCAAAATACCGCCCAAGGGCGTGTCGGTTTCCGACACAAACATTAGACGGTCCGCAAATTCCAGCCAGCGCCGCCAGTATCTGGGCTTGGCAATCACGTAATTGCTGGTTACGGAATTTTGAGAGTGATGCACCAGACTCTCCAGCTTTACTGGGTAGCCGATGGAATCAAAGAATGCCTGCGCTACTTTGGTAATGTGCTCGTGCCAGACTTCACCCTGCTCGAATGCGTTCTTATAGTACGCAATGAAATCCCAGGTAGACGTGAACAAAGCCACTTCTGCATTGGGATTCTGGTTGATGAAATCTTTCATCACCTGGCTGGTGAATCCCGTCTTGCCGACGAATTTCGGCGACAGAAACCCGTACCACGAGTCTTCGTTCAGCGCATTTTCTTTTAAGAATTTGCGTATCGGCCAAAATTCGAACCAGTCAGGTCGCTCGGATTGGCTGTTATCGAGGGGTATGAACCCCTTGTCAAGCATAGCGAACGTTTGCTGATTGTAATAAATTTGATAAATGTTGATCGCCATAGCTGCACCTGATCAGTTGGCGAGCTTGTTGATGGTCTCTAGATATTTTTCTTCGAGGTTGGCGGTAAACCGCGCCATGTCGAATGCCCCACCTGGCTCTTTCTGACGCTGGATAATCTCGCGTATTTGCGAAAGCATCTGGGGGTTTTGTGCCAGCGCGACAGCAAGTTGTTCGTACTGTTCGTGCGAGTGTGCAATCAGGCCAGACAGCCCGGCATGGTGCAGCAGGCTACCCGCCATACGTGAAACAAAGGTTTCTCCCGACAGGGTGATCATGGGCGTGCCCATCCAAATGATATCGCTTGCGGTCGATCCGGCGTTGTATGGGTGATTGTCCAAGAAGAGATCCACCACCTGCATCCTTGCAAGATACTGTGACGGCGTCACCCGCGTGGTGAATATCAGTCGTGCCGGATCCACACCGTTTCGCTCAGTGAAGCTGCGAATGTTTGCTGTCGCCCAGGGGTTGTCATCCACAATCCAGAGCACAGAGTTCGGAACAGCCTTCATGATGTTCAACCAACTCTTGAACATCTTTTCATTGAGTTTATAGGCGTTATTGAAGGTAGCGAATACGAATTTATCTTCCGGCAGCCCGCAAGCCGCTCGGCTGGGCGGCGTATCGACCTGCTTCTTTCGATCCATCGGCAGACACGCATGATCGAGCATCAGAGGCTTTTCGCTGTAGTAAATTTCAGCCTTTTCGGTGAAGCAATACCGATCAGTAATGACGTAGTCGATGTACGGCATCATGGTCGTACCGATATAACCAAGGTAGGTCATTTGAATCGGTGCAGGCCGGTAAGCCAGTATTTCAGCCCTCACGCCGAGGCTGAGGCCATGCAGATCGATAAGGATATCGATCTCGTCTGTGCGTATTTTCACCGCGGCCTGTTGATCGGTCAGGTGGGCAATGCTTGTGAAATGCTCAATACTCGATTTAATCCTGTGCCTCAGTAGAGTGCCATCTTCGCGGCTGTAATCGTAGGCAAAGATCTCGAAGCGGTTACGGTCGTGAAGCTCAAAAATCTCGGGCAGGAGCAAACCTACCGCGTGCGTACACAGGTCCCCGGATAAATAACCAATCCGCACACGCCGATGCCCATAGGGTTTACGTTCCGAAATCGCCGGATGGTTCCAGGTGAACTTTTCCTTGACGATACGGTCCGCTGTGTACATCTGGAACGCCAGGCTGTCTTCATACGCAAGGCAGGCCAGGGGCGACATGGATTTGACGGCGAGATTCTTGGATACCTCGCCCACTTCCCTTTCCAGGGGCCACTCACACTGCTTTTGTCGCAGATGAAACCAGTGGTGTAGCGCGTCTTTTTGGGCGGGATTGACGGTTAGACTTTTGGTGAGCGCTTTTTCTGCCTCAAGAAAATTTCGCTGACTTTCGCGCAGCCTTCCGATGTGGTTCAGTGCGGTAGTACGGATCTCAACTGGATTTTGATCCCGCAGTATCGGATCTTCTTCAATCTGCTGCCATTCGCGCACGGCTTCTTCGGGCTGTCCTTTGCGCTCGTAAGCCAATCCCATATTGATTCGGGGGTGACCAAATTTCGGATTGATTTGCAGCGCGAGCCGGTAATACTTGATGGCCTCGTCATCATGGTTATTCGCGCCCAGCATCACGCCCAGGTTGAAGCAGGCGACGAATTTCATCGGCGAGCTGGAATGCTGTATCCATAGCTTGTAGGCCGTTTCAGCCTGCTGTACGTTCCCGGCTTGGACGAAGGCCTCGGCCAACTGCATCAGCTGGTCGATGGAGATTTGGTCTGCCTGTATCTTCTGCATCAGCACTGGCCAGCTCGTCAGCTGATTGACGCCGGCTGCGGGGATCTGTCGTTTGTCTTTTCGGGTACTCATGATTTATTCGGCAACTAGTCCGAGGTTTGCCCGGACGTTTCCGTAGTTGATCATCGCGTCATAAAGCGAGGTGTAATAGCCAGACCGGAGGGAGAACTGTTCAGCCTCGATCGCCAGAAGTTCAAACAAAGTTCGACGGCCGAGCGCAGCCCACTGGATGAAAAAATCGTCTCGTACGCGCTGATTGACCTCAAGCAAAACTACGTATTCTTCTGCACGCGTCAGCAAGGTGTTTGCGAGCTTATTTTTTTCAAGCAGATCGGTACGTAGTTGCCTGGCAGAGCGCTCCCGCTGCTCTTGGGCCGCATAGGCGCGTTGCTGCGCAGCAGCGGCGTTGGATTTCAGAGTGTTTCCATCAAACAGCAAGGCGGTC
>JACCDM010118293.1_pt1 | contig 12410 bp, 9 predicted proteins | sample 7445851 | NCBI WGS metagenome assembly JACCDM01 (sample SAMN15323438, study PRJNA562643) | freshwater metagenome | isolation source: river surface water | place: USA:Blue River Watershed | collected 2017-08-16
GTGTTAAAGAAGCATTATTACTTGTTGTTGTGTTTGCGTTAAGTGCTTATGCTCTAATAAGATCATTTACAACCAAATCTTATTCGAAGAAATGCCCACTTGTTTATGAAGTTGAATATACTTGAAAATTAGCATTTGAAGTTGCTGCTGTACCAGTATCAATTGTTAAAGTACCAATTACAACGGTATTATCTGTATCTGCTGGAACAATTTCAATAGATTAATTATTAAGAGCAGCAATTTATGTTGTTGCGTTTCCAGATGCCTTTGCTCTAATATCAATAGCATTTATATCCTCAATTCTAAATTTAACACCTCCTTCTCCTGATGAACCAATTAATAAATGTGTAAGATCTTATGCATATATACTTGGAACATATGTTTACCCTTGTATTATTAAACTATTTGGATAACTAATTGTCATGATTTAAATTTATTTTTAATATTAATATATATTGATTTAATATATATAATAAATTATTTTTTATTTTAAAAATGGTTTTTGGTATATATGTTTCAAAAACGATTAATTACATATAAACCAATTCCATATATTAATGTCCCCATAATCAACAATATTGTTTTTTCATATTTTAATGTTTGTATTGGAAAAAAATTCATAATTTTAGTTTTAAGAATTCTCATTGATAATAATGTAAATATTGCCATAAATAAAAACATATTTTAAACAAAATTTTATGGCATTTTAAATAATGATTTTTATTTATTATTTTTTTATTATTTTGACACTTCATTTAATTCATTATCAAAGTTGAAATTTTCAGTTTATTATTAATTTTATTAATTTTAATGTTATTAATTTTAATGTTATTCTTATTCTTGTTATAATTATTTAAATTTCATAAATTCTTCGTATTGTTATTATTCTTATTGTTATTAATGTTAGTTATATTATTACTATTATGATTACACACTATCAACATTTGATTATTATTATTGTTAATATTAATCGTTAATACTATCCAAAAGTTTTTAAATATCTTAATTTTTAGGAGTTTAAGAACTTTAACCTAAAATTTATATAGGTGTTCCTCCCTTTTCTTCTGCGATATTTCTATCCATAATTTTAATTTATTCTATTCTAAATATACTATTTTTATTTTAATAATAAAAATGTAATAAAATTATTATAATTTACGAATTCAAAAATATTTTATTTTTATTCAACTATTTAAATTTCTTTAATGAAAAAAATAACATTTATCATTAACTTTATATTTTGTTTTTTCTAAATCTACATTATCTGGTAATTTATATATTTTACATTTGGGATTGACACAATCTAATCTAAATAATGAAGCAAGGGCAAATCCTAAAATAATAGAAAATAATATTTTACCCGTTGGACTATCAATAAACATTTAATTTTTTGTTGCCATATTAATTCAATAAATAATTTTAAATTATATTAGTCTTTTTAAATATATTTTATATTTTATATTTTATATTTTTATAAAAATTTAATTAAATTGTGCATATTTCATTCATTATTAAATAATTTAATATTTATTTTCTTCGGTTGAACAAGAAGTTTCAACTGTGTCTATTTTATAAAATTTATCATCATCTGACAAATATATTACATTATTATTGTTTTTATTTATATTTGGCATTTTATATACTATCTTTTAATCTCTTTTTCTTATATATTTTATATATAAAAGACCAGTAACGAAACTAATAATTAAAACTTTTGTATTAATATATTAATGTATTTTTAATTACTAAAACATATTTTTTTAATATTTTAAATATGATAATTTATTTTTTAGTAATTAAAATTATATAAATAATAAAATAATATTTACTCATTATTTATATGTTTTTTCTAAATTTTTTATATATTATGGATCCATTAATCTTGGATTATTTTTTTAATCTTTAACTAAACTATGTGGATATAATGATAATGAAGATTATGAATATAAACTAATATCTTTATCATAATCAATAAAACCTCTTAAAGTTTTGGACATTTTATCTAATGCGTTTTGGTGTTCTCCCAATAATTTCATTTTAGGATCATTTTTTATTATACTTGTTGTCATATTCATTTTTTCAATTTAATCAATAATTTTTTCACCTTATGTTTTATTTTTACTTGATAAATCAAAAAGGTTTTTTTATTACTATTAAATTTAATTAGTTAATTAATATTCTTGTTTTAAGGTGCCATAATATGATTAATATGGTTGATTTTTTGAAGATTTTAGTCGTAAAATACTCATTATTCTATCATATAATGGTTTTTTTTATATTGATTCAATATCTAATGGTTTTTCTAAAATAAATTTTACAGAACTATCAATTGGTTTGTCCTATGGCATTTATACTTTTTATCTAACAAGTTTAACAATATCATCTACAAATATAGATTCCAAAGTTCTCATCAATGCATTTTTTGAATTATTGTAATTTTCAATAGAACTTTTAATTTAAGGATTATCCAAAACTTATTTAAATAAGTTTTAGACTTTTTCATATTATTTTTATGTCATTATTGATTAACTAATTTATTCAATATATGGAACCAACCCCTTTTAAAATTCATCTTTTTCAAATATTTATTTAGATGAAAATGCATTTACAAGTGATGCATCTTAATTAACAATATATTTATTTAATTTTTCTTTAATTAATTATTCATTTTTAAGTTATTTAATTACTTCATTTACTGCTTTCTTATTTATAACATTTATAAAATATTTAAAATTATTTACATTGATTGTATCATATAAATATTCTGATTATCCTTCTTATCCTTGTTATATAGACATTATCTTAATTTTATTATTAAAAATATAAAAATTATTTTTGATTGTAAAATAAGATTTGTTCAATTTTATTAATTAATATTTAATATATTATTAATAAATTTTTTAAATGAACCTTGCTTTAATTTTTATTTACTTAATTATTCTTTTGTCATAATACCTTGTTATAAAATTTATTAATTAAATAATTATTTATTTTTATAATATTCATCATATTATTCTTATTATTCTTATTAATTATGTTATTATATACTTGATTATGATCTAAATGATTCATCTGTTGAATATATACTTGTTGATTTGCTTTTTCTTTTACCACCTTTTTGTAATATTTTTTAACTGGAATTTAAACTTGAATTACTTTATGATAAACTTTCTAAATTTTTAATTTCATCATTTTAATGTTTTTAAACATCATTATAATAATCCATTTTAACTATATTTTCATAATCTTAACCTATTTTAACTAAAATTTCATTACATTATAATGGGTAACCTCCTTTCATTATTTTATCTTTTATTTCCTTTGAAATAAATATTTTATTAACAATTTCTTATTTTAAAATTGTTAATTGATCATTAATTGTTTATAGTTATTATTATAGTTATGAATATTAATCAAATAATGATTATAATTATTTTTAATTAGAATTTTATGAAATTTATATATTAACTTATTACACTTATTCTTTTGTTTATTTGTATTCATTTTCTAACTTTTGTTGTTAATCGATATAAATTTTTTCATTAATATAATAATCAAAATTAATAATGTTATTAACAATGTTTTTGTATTGTAAAATTTATTTTTAAATTTCTTTATTAAAACAATCTTTCATTAATTCTGTAAATAAATTATCTAAAATTATATTACAGTATTGTTTTAATTCTGTCAAATCGTCGTAATTTTAATATACAAAAAATTCTTTTTATGATTACAATTTTGAGTTATTTTCTTTATTGTTTTTTGTTTTTTTATTTAATATTTTTTCATATACTATATTATTTTCAATAATATACAGTTCTGGTTATTTTAATTTGTTTTATTAATAAATCATAAATTTATTATAATATTAATCATCCGTTTAATGTTATTCGTAATCTTTTAATAATTTCATAACATCTAAATTTTTTTATATAACATTATTCATTTTTTTATTTTTTTATTTTTTATAAAAAAACTCGTTTTTTTTTAATATTTAAAAATATATTTAAAAAAATATTAAAAACATATTTAAAAAACATTTAAAAAATATTCATTTTTAAAAGTATAATTTAGTAAGATTTACAAAAAATACAATAAAAACACAAACAATAAAAACAGTTATAAGTAAATCAACTGGTGTTTCATTGTTAATCTTTGATACTCCAAAGTGTCGCAAGTCCCCATTTTTTGTAAATAATAGTGCCGGTTTTGATTAAATAATTATAAACATAATCAATAAATATAAAATTATTATATTTGTATCCATTTTTTTAAAATTATTTTAATTTTAATTTTTATATAAGAAATTAAAATAATTTCATAATAAATATTGTTTATATTTAATTTCTTTAGATGTATAATATAGAATAATTTTTATTAAAATGAATTATCTGATTTAATATATAAATCCATAAGATTTTATTTTATATTTTAAAAATAAACCACATTATGAATTATATTTTAAATATTAATTTCGTATTGATTATAGATTTTTGATATAACAGGGAATATTATATTTATATTTAGAAGATTCATGTAAAGAAAGTTATTAGGATATAATACAAAATGAATTATTTATTAAACAATAAAAAAGACTATTAAATGAAGAAATATCAAGAGAACACCCCATTATATTAATAGAAATTAAAAAAAATTTATCAGATAAAGGACCATTTAAATAATTAGATATATAATCAGAAATATAAAAAATGAAAAAATAATAAAAAGAAAAATAAGTTACATAATGTGATTTAGAAAATGATATTATAACTATTGAATGTGATAATATAGAATAATTTATGTTAGAAGAAGGTGAAATTTCTTCATAATCAAATATAAATTAATGTTAAAACAATGATACTATAATTGATATAAAAAATGAAAATGAAAATGAAAATGAAAAAAATATTTAAGAATAAATAGAATAAAAATATTTGTGTTGTATTTGTTAAAATTATCATTAAAAAGATAATTATCATGAAAACATTGAATTCAAAAAGAACTAAAAAAATATGAAAAAATTATTAATTTAATAAAAAGGTTAAGAATATGATGATTCAAATGACAATATGTAAATTGATTTTGATTCTTTATCTTATAATAAAAACAATGAATAATCTGAACAAATATATTTTAAAGAAAATATATTAGAAAATATATAAAATAAAATAGTGAAAACACGGTGTGGTCATTATTATCACTATGATTGTATTTTTAATTGGTTGATTGATAATTTTTAAAATTAAAACATTTAAGAAAAAAAATGTCCATTATGTGATTCACAATTAAACATAAATGATTTATATTCTTTTTAATTATTGTTTGTAAATTCTTCGTCATATAAAGAATACATTGTAAATTTATAATTATAATAAAAAAAATTTGTTATAGTTTAAAATATTAATTTAACTAAAAATCCTACTGATAATTATGATACAAATTTTAACAATATTTAATAAGAAGATTTTTCTTTTAATTTATAACATTTTATAAAAGCTGTTATGATTATTGATGATTAATGATTGAATATCTACACTATAAAATATCAATCAATATCATTAGAATAATCTTCATATATTTCTCCAATATCTTCTTCTTCATAATCAACATCAGGTAATTCATTTTCTTCTTCTGGTTATTAATCTTAATCATCAATGTATGATTTATGTTAATCATCTGAGTTTTTGTGTGTTTCTTTTTGTTATTGTTATTCTTTTTCAATATCAAAATCTCCTTTATCAGAACTATCATTATTTGTATCTTTATACTGATACACAATGTCATCAATTGTAGTCATACCTAATTCAATCATTTTATTTAATATCATTTGTTGTTCTTTTGGAATATTTTAATAAGCTTTCATTTTTTCAGCTCTCGCCGATTCAACTTATTGATTTCTGTATTCCTATAATCCCTTATCATTATTATTTTGTAAATATTAATTTAGATTTGATAAAACAAATAATATAAATTAACCATGAATTTTACTTGATTATAATTTAGGTTTTAAAGATAAAATATCTTAATAAACTGGTTCATTTGTATCTTTATTTTATTTATCTTGTAATATAGGTTAATTGATAATTTAAATTAAAATGTTTAATATGTATAGTAATGATTCCATACTTTGTTAATTATATTAAGATATTTTATAATTTCTTATCATTTTGATATATTTTGTATCATAAACTTGACTATTTTATGTATTTTTTGTCAATATTTCCTTGTTTGCTATTAAAAATTTATTAATTGGTTCTTATTCTTATAATACATTAATCATTTATTTTGTTTAAACTGAAAATGTTTTATCTCTAATATAAATTTAGTTTGATTCGTTTCTAATAATTTAATGATTTATTCTACCAATATAATATGGAATTTTTTAACTTACAAATTGTTTGACATTATAATTATTGTTATATGATATTAAATTTTCAAACAAAATATCTATTTGTTATTTATTTAATATTGAATTTTATAAGAAAAATGTTTCATAAATATTTTTATATTGTTATACTGTTTATAATTATTAATCTAATTATTATGTTGTATATGTTAATTCTTTCTTATTTAAATTTTTTATTTGAGGTTAATTGTATATTATCTTTACAAATTTTGCATTTTATTATTTTATTGTGTCTTGTGTAATTTTGATTTCATTATATTCTGTATTTACTAAATATTATAAAGTTAAAGATTAGAAAAATATTTATTTGAAAATATTTTGGTTTTAAATGTATTTATTTTAAAGTTATTGAATATTGATATTATTTTGAAAATAATTATTAAAATTAATAGTATTTTGTATTAATTTATGTTAAATAATACCATATTAAAGTTATTAAATTTGTTAATTATATAAATATTATAATTATATTATTGGTAATAATTATTCATTTTCTTTAATAATTTTAGCATTAAGTTTTAATAATGGTAAGAAACCTGGAAATGATAAAATTACATTATCTTAACTCAAAAGTTATTTTTTCTTTTCGTATTATAATGCTCTTTAAATAATATTTTTAATCATAGAAGATTGTATTTTTTAATAAAAAATCAAATCTTTATAAATTTATTCTTATTCGAGAGATTATATATATTAATTATATTATTCAAATACATTGTATATCAAAAATGATAAGAATTTTTAAAATGATTATTATTTAAATTTTAATTAAGAAGTTTATTATTATAATGTAAAATATTTTGAAATATTTTATTAAACATTAATTGATGTAAAATATTAATATTTATAATAATATAATAATCCCATATATGAACCCATTTATATAATATTTTAATAATCATATTATAATTATAATTTTTTGACAGATATTAATAATTCTTTTAATAATTCTTATTCTTTTGCTGATTTCTTTTTATATAATTTTGTCATTTTTTCTTTATTTTTTTCAATAGTTAAAGTAATATCTTGCGCTGTCTTATTTTTGGAAACAAATTATAATATCATATCAATATCATTATTATTAAATTCAATACCAAAACTGTTTTCCAAAGCATTAAATTGTTATATATATTTTACATATTTTACTTGTAATTTTTAATATTCCATGTCATTAGATCTTTTAATTGAATTTTCAAGAGAACCATATGGGGCAGTGTCTCCTGCAATACCTTCCATATTATTTTATATTAATTATTCGTATTCTAAATTTGGGTCCAATATTTCATTAAAATTATATTATTTAGATTACTATTATCGTTACATAATTTCACTATCAGAAGTATTTCTTTTATCAAGATATGTTTAAAATTAATCTTAGTCTATAATATGTTAAACAATTGATTCCATTTATTACTTAGATTGTGATACTAATTTTTTAAGCATCATTAATCCTTCATTAAAATTATTATAATCTTATTTAGGAACAGTATTGATTAATGCATCAATATAATTAGATATATCGTATTATTATTTTTCTTCATTGTAAAACATTTAAAATCCTCCAAAAGAATTAACATTTGGTTTCTTTTAATCTTCGTTCTTTGGTAAAATTTTTTCTGGTAATTCTGGATATTTTCCTTCAATAGTTTTTGGTAATTTTGATTATTATATTTTTAATAACTAAGTTTTATAATTCTTAATTATTTCATCGATATTTATTTGAATATATTTATCATATTGTGTTATTTCTCTGTCGTATAAGAATTTAAAATTTTCAGCAAAATCTTTGATCGGACTTTTATCTTTATCTTATTTTTTTTATGTTTTATCTTCACTTTTATTTATTTATGATAATAATAATTTTAATAGGGGGATTTGTTCATAATTGGCATCAGATTAATCCAGATAAATTTAATATTAATATGTATATAATAAAAATTCTTCAATACTATTAGGTTAATGTTTTGAAAAAATAATATATATCATTTAAACATAATCTGGAATAAAAATATTATAAAAATTCTTTAATGGTATATAATTATCATTAATGATTTTGATTTCTGTATTTTTACAAAATAATTTTCCATAGTCAAAGTCTTTATATACTGGGAAACATTCAAATTATTATTCACCCTTTAAATTTAAAGTGATTTATGTTTCTGTATTTTATTTATATTCTAATGTTATTTCTTTATCAGATGTTTTTGATACTCTAAAATATTCAATACCGCCATTATAAAAACATTGAATATCTTAATTAGATTTTAGTGATTTCAAATATGAAATATAATCTTCTGTTTTAAAAGAATATAATTCAGGAGAATCAACTGTATCGTATGACATTTTATAAAATCCATCAATGAATAATTATTATCCAGCATTAAAAAGAAGTTTTTTCTTATCATCATATACTTAACCAAGCACTCTAATTAAACTATTATCATTTTTATAAAATACATTTTAATTCAAAAGTGTCGGAGTTATGTCTTTATTATTTTTTGAATTAGGATATGAATAATTTTAAAATAATTTATAAAATTCTTTTTTCAAATCAGCGGGTGATAAATTTTGTCTATTGTTAAATAAATTTGAAAAGTCACTAAACCATTATTTATAACTTCTTTAAATGATATCATCTTTTTCAAATTATTTAGGTATTGGATCTGCTAATGTTTCTGTGAATACATATTTATCTAATTCAACAATAGGGGCATAGTGACCATTTTGAAAAATATTTTAATTAATTTATTTTAATATATTAATATTACCAATATGTTATAATTCACTATTATTGTTTATATTTGAACTATCATACTTTGATTACATATAAGATTCAACCATCATATTGATTAGAAAATCTTTACTGACTCTACTTTTTTCAGTAATTAAATCTTCTAAATTTATTTTAAGTTTTTCTATTTCTGGAAACGCATCTTGTTTTACTTCTTGTTCAAGAATGGTTTATTCTTGTTCAACTCCAATCAGAAGATCATCAATAATAAAATCTGTTTCTGTCATTATATGATGAAATATTTATTATACTTTTTAATTTTATATTATAAATTATAATTATAATATTAAAAAATTTTTAAAATAATTATTATGTTTAATCAAGAAGATATTTTTTCCCACATATTTTATAAATTTAAAATTAATTTTTTAATATCATCCAATTCGTCTGTAATAAATTATACAAAATCTTCTTGATTAATATCATTTTCAAAAATATAATCTTAAACCATAAAATGTTCCAATTAATATACAATATGTAATCCTGTATAATTTAATTTATTACCTTTTAAAATACTAATTGATTTTTATGGTCTAACATATTTTTATACCAAATGTTTTTAGATAATATTTGGTAATGTATATGTTGTTTCTTGTTCCGATATTACTTTTATTTTTTTGGAATTTTCAATTTAATATTCAAAAGTATTTAATGCATTATCAACCAAATTATATAATAATTCTAAACCTTTTTTCATAAAATATTATGGTTTTAATGTAGTTGAATATGATTCTATTGTAAAATCAAAACTTGTTGCATCTTCGTATTCATTCATTATATAATATCTATATTTTTATAAAGTTTCAAAATTATTTAATATTTTATCTTTGTTTTATAGATTTTGTTTTATTTCTTCGTCCAATTCTTTTCTTTTTTATTAAATTTTTGATTCATCTAATGTGTTTTTATAATATGCTCGTTATTATTAAAATGATGCATTTTTAATACCATTGCCAATTATTGGTTATGCTGTAAAATGTAAATGTTCTCCATTTTCAAGTTCTTCATAATTTGGATTAAGATGTAATATCAATATTCCTTCATTACTATATTCACTTATTGGAAATATTTAATTTTTAATTTTATCTTCTTCATATTTTTTATTTTTTTTATTATATACTTTAATATTTTCACTTGTAATTGTAAGTTGTTTAATTGATTTGTTTTAAACATCTAAATGAAATTCATAATCTTCTGGGTTCCATTTTTCTAATTGTTCTTCTGTCATATTTAAAGGAATTAAAGAAATTGTTTTTGAAATTTATTCATTATCTACTTTTGAAGTATTTTTATGAAATTTAATTGTTCTTTATTCGTGCGGATAACCCAATATTCCCCATAATGGAATAGAACTTAATATAAGTCTTCTTATACCAGAAACATAACTACAATCAATATCTTGTATAGTAAATTATATACTATTATCGGTTTTATCCTCTTTAATATTTTTAATACTTGGTTTATTAAATGACGCCATTTTTGTTGATTTTTTATATAAAAATTATAGATAAATTTATATAAAATCAGATAATTATTATAATTATTATAATATTATATATAAACATTTCTTTATATAATTTCAATATTCGTTAAAATAATAATAAATATTAAGTTTATATTCAATAAATTCAATAAAACTTTTTATTATAAATATGGATAAAAATATATTATTTATGAGTTAATAATGTACTCAATGTTCAAAGATATATGAAATTATTAATAAATACGGATTAAGTGATACATTTAATATTATTCTTTTAGAAGATGGGTATAAATTTCCAAATTTCATTTCAATTGTTCCATCGATTTTGTTTATTGATGGAAGTTTTTTAGAAGGAGGTGATGTATTTAAATATTTAGAAAGTATATGTGAAAATTAACAATAAAATGTTGAACCAGAAGTATTTTAATTAAATGAAAATTCTGGTGGATTTTCTGATACATATTCATATATCGGTGATGACAAAAATGGAACAAATGGGCAACCAATTAAACATAGTTTTGCTTTTGTTGGTCAAGATGATGATAAAACAATTACAGGTGCATAATCACTAAATGATAATCCTTAAAATATGACAAAATAATCTGATAAATTTTCACAAAGAACTACATCTGGAATTGATATTGATGCATTGGTTTAATAAAGAGCAAAAGATATTGAAGAAATAAGACCACCAGTTAAAAGAAGTTGAAAAATAATTATTAATTCGTTTATTTATATAAAAAAGATACAACAATTAATATAAAATCAAAAAAAAATATTATTTTTGTATAAATAATATCATTATTACAATGGCGACTTCATTTGGCAATATTAATTTATATGAAATTTTTAATAAATAAGTGTAATAATTTATTAATGATGTTATAAAAGTTTTTCCAGAAGATAATGATTTAAAATTAGTTAAATCCGGATTTAATGTAATATAAAATGTAAAACCTAAAATTGTTCATGATATTTTTGAAGAACATGTATTGAGTAAATATAAAACTAAAATTGAATCAGAAGATGAATAATTCTTTCTATAAGAAAATTATGAAAATTATGAGGAAATTTTAAAATAAGAACATTAAGATATTTCGTTAATGTAAATCGTTGACAAAATCAAATCAAAATGGACAACATTGAGTGATGATAATAAAAGAACAATTTGGAACTATTTGCATGTTTTTATTAAATTATCTGAAAAAATATAATAACAAAAACAATGATTACTATTTTATAAAACCCTTAATTTATTTAAATAATTAAAATTAAAATTTTTTTGATTGTATATATAAAAAATATAAATATTATTTAAATTATGTCTGGACAAGAAAATATTCCAAAAATAATTATGTCTTCAAATGTACCCGCAATGAAAGGCATCATTCATAATCCCAATAATACTGTAAAAAAATCAGGAAAAACTGTTGCATTTAGAGATATTTAACCATATATTAAACCAAACAATACTAATTCTAATTCAAAAGTATAAAATGTACCATTTGCATTTAATACCGGTTAAGGACCAGTTGGACAAACTATGAAAAATACATCTGTTATGTGGAATACTTTACCAGGAAGTGCTGTATATACAAATTCAGGGCGTTCAACTTCTTTTGTATCTAATGAAATTAGTAACGAAACTTCTCGTTTAGAATAACTTGATCGTTCAACAAAACTTAAAGAATCATATGCTAAATATGATCAAGATGTAAATAAATATTTTA
>JACCDM010411147.1_pt1 | contig 12399 bp, 8 predicted proteins | sample 7445851 | NCBI WGS metagenome assembly JACCDM01 (sample SAMN15323438, study PRJNA562643) | freshwater metagenome | isolation source: river surface water | place: USA:Blue River Watershed | collected 2017-08-16
ATCTTGGCTAGACTACGCCACCTACACCACTTGGGACACCGTGTTGAGCAGTGTTCCTATCGCCTATTCTCCCAATACCGTTGGAAGTATCGGTTTTAACTGGACATCCCCATCCAATAACACCGATATCATTTGGCGTACAAAATATGTTTCCCAACAATTCTTAGACAATACCGGTTCTTCCAGCAGAAGCCTACCTGCCTATACTTTCTCGGAATTAACCCTCTCTAAAACGTATGTTTTTGAAAAGAATGCTGATAGAAGTAAAAAGGGCTTATTTAAAAATTATTCTGAATTGAAAATTAACCTGCAATTCAACAATATCTTAAATAAACGTTATGCCAGTAATGCATACACGTTTGGATACTTGTATGGCAGCAGAGATATTATTCAGGAAGTATTTGTATTTCCGCAAGCTCCTACAAATATTCTACTTAACCTGCAGTACAAATTGTATTAATTCTATTTCTAATCAAACAAATAGTTTAACAATACAATAACTGTAATGACGGAAATAGGAGAAACGAATTATCACTCCAATGACTGAGCTATGGTTTAGATCAATTCATTTTGGGATAAACCGATTTAGAACAAAGTATTCCAACTACTCTCGGATTACTTGTATAAATCCACGATACTCTAATTCTGTAACTCGGTTTTTCAAATAATAATAATAAACACCAGAAAGTAACTGATTTCCTGATGAAGTTTCAGCTTTCCAGTCATTTAAATAATTAGAAGTCCTATAAACTAATGCTCCGGGTCTATCGTAAATTTCGATATCAAACTGCTCCAAATTTGGCACCTCTATTAAATCCCAAACGTCATTTTCTCCATCATTATTGGGAGTTATTACATTTGGAATCCGTACCAACGGTGGATCAACTACTGTAACAAACACCGTATCACGCCATAAACAACCGGCTGAATCCAAAGCCGTTACCGTATATTGCTGTGATTTTACAGGTCGAACAAAATAGAATCGATTCGAATCTGCACTCACCGCTGCTACAGCTGGTAACCATTTCCATTTCATACCATCATTCATCCAAAGCTTGGCCTTGCCACCTCGATAAATAGTAGTGTCGCTTCGGACTGACAAAATATCACCCTCATTTTTAACATAAACCCTGATGGAATCTTTACAACCCAACACATCAGTGCTTACAAGTGTGTATTTGCCAATCCCTAAATTATTTATTGATGTATCCGTTGTTCCCAAGGCATCACTCCAACGATGAGTGTAGGGATTTCTCCCCCCCGATACACTAACTTTAATAAATCCATTAGTTTCATAATAGCATAATAACGTATCTGAAGCCACCACTTTATGTGATATTTGTTTTCCAGAAACAACAATCGTATCCAATTTCACAACATCCGCAGAACAACCATCCTTAAGTTCAAATCGCAATGGAGTATCCATAGCTGGTGCTACTTTAAATACGGTAATGCCTGGGAAAATTCCATTTATCGACCAAGCCCTAGTACTTGGCTTACCTCCATTAAATGAAACACTGATTTGTGTTGAATCTCCAAAGCACAGTGTATCTTTATCCAAAACCAAATCCCCCAATAATTCCGGGTGCCTGTATATTGAGAACTCCGTTGTATCATTTGGAGTACTGCATCCATCTTCTACCCAAACTCGATAATTTGTTGTACCAGTATCTGGATTTAAAACAACATTGGTTCCTAATATAAAAGGATCAGACCAAAATACCTTTCTCGAAGCATCGATTCCACCTGTATCTCTTAAATTCACTGTATAGGTTTGTCCAAAACACAAGATTGAATCTAAAACATTGCTGATATATAACTTTGGTAAAACAGTCACTTTTACAGAATCCTCTCCCTCCAACGAACAACCTTCACCACCCCATACGTGATAGGTAGTAGTTACCGTGGGCTTAACCGTAATTCCAGCAGTAAATTCACCGGTACTCCATCGAGTATAAAACCCAGGGCCACCATGAATTCTATCTCCACCAACCACATTACCAACAATGGTAACGGAGGTGCCATAACAGATAGTCGTGTCGTTCGATTTTTCAATGCCGATTGCCTCGTATGTCATTACTTTTTGTTGATCAACGGAGCTATTCAGACAATAATCCGTTACTCCAAGCACCACCACAAAAGTATCGGCCGATGGAAATGGTATAAGCAAGGTATCTACACCTACAACACCGTCCCACTTATAAGTATAAGGTTGGGCAACGCCCCCTGAAGCATTTGTGCGTAAAATCAAATCCTTACCCACACAGACTTGAGTGTCAATTGCTGTAATTTCCGATATTAACTTGGGATAAACGCCTTGAAAATCCAAAGCGAAACCAACAGCGCTTCCTGCACCATTTGAATATTGTTTTATTATCAATCGATTCCCAGGAATTGTTATTTTCAAACCTAATAATGGCAAAACAGAACCCGTGAAACTTCCAATTTTATTCGCCTGTTGATCATTATTCACAAACAACACGAGAGAATCGCTGATATCAAAAAAATCAAACTGTGTAAATTGCAATCGAATACTATCCCCTCCTGGAAATCGAACAATGTATTGAGAACTGCTGTTGTTTGAATAATCTGCAGCGCTACCGCCATCGTCGTAAATTGTTCCCTGACAGCCAATTATACTATCTTTCCCAGTAAGTGGAACTTTGTATTGTCCCAACAAACTTCCGTTTAACAACGTATTGAACAATAGGATTAAAAACAGTATTTTCTTCATGAAGTTTAGGGGCATAGTTATAGTGTTTTAACTATCTCCTTTACAATATTAAAACTTTTTCCGCCATAAACCCATCATTGAATCAGAGGTTGGCATAGTCAACGCTTCATTTAACCAGTTGTTTTTTACCGGTTTATAGAACGGAATCTTAGTAAGCTTCTTACCCATTTCACCTCCAACCCAAGTCATTTCCCACGGTAATTCTCCCTCATGGGGTTTACGTTTTTTGTAAATATCACCTAAACTAGCCGCCAATTGTGCCGCAATAAATCCTCGAATATGAGCGTCTACATGTTCCGTTGGGAAAAATTGATCTGTATAATGCGAACTTGATGGAAAACTTCCATAATTTTCTATGTACAACTTTGGGATATCTACCAATATTAAACCGCCTACACCGGTAGCACAATCACCATTTCTTTTTTCAATTTCCTGCTGCCAACCCGCAATTCTGTCCCTTAAAAAAGCCAAATTAAAATCGATATACTGAGTGAGCTGTTGGCCAAACAGAGAATCAGCATGTGCCCGATTGGGAATCAATAACAACAATACTAAATTGACATTCTTGTCACTGCAATACTCCACCATAGCCTTCAAATCCTTCAATCGAGGATTGTCATCGTTCATTACCCAGGCAAACTCTTTAACGTATGCATCGGCCATGTTCCGAATCTCCTGCGGTAATTCATAATTCTGTTCACTCAACGCCCCAAACCATTGTTTCGTAGTTGTGTATGAATTCTCAAAGGAACAAATAAGCGATTCCCCTGATAATTTATCTTGTGCTTTATTTAAATTATGGGTTCTCCACCATCGAAATTTCTCCCGCTCCATTTCCAAAGAATTTCTATTATCATAGTGATGTAAACTCACATAAACTCTATTCAATAACGGTAATCGATGACTATAAAATACCGCTTCTTGTTGATTGCTCGCTTCATTGGGATTAAAAGTAGCGGCAGGACCAAAACTGCGCATATTCACTGTTACAATCAATGTAGGCATCTTCCCGTTTTTACCTCTTTCTGGCAACAATCCCAACATCTTACGGAACATACCAACATGATAACCATCGTGGGAAACACCGGTAACTTGCACACTGCTATCAAAGTAATACTGTAACCATTGAGAAACACTATATCCTAAAGTATCTGACCATGGATTAAAACTTGTGTTTGAACTCTCTCCTAAATAAACGATATCGCTCTGTTTCAATGCCGAATCTAACTTCCCGGCCACCCTACTAAACTGAAACCTCTCTTTTGGATACAATGTTTGCTCATACACCCAATTTACCAAAAAGAACAAACTTACAAATACTGCAAAACGCTTTAACAGCCCAATAAAGACTTGCTGTAAACTATTTTTTTTATTTGATTGTTCTTCCACGATGGTTAAAATTGAAAATAAACAAATGGATGGTTTATTGCACCTCCATACACCCAAATTGAAACCAATGCGAATGCGTAAAAAATCCAACGCCAGGCCCAACTAAATTTTGATAACCAAACATCAACCCTAGATTTCACAATCCACAAATCCAAAACCAAGAATATCATTAGAAATAACCAAATGTGGTTGGAAACCTGCAAAATATCCGTCCCAGCACCATACAATTTACAACTAATATAACCGGGATTCCACAACATTCCGAAAACTTCGGAAGCCTGCTGAACAGATCCACTTCGGAAGTACACTAAAGTCATCATAAAGAAAAACCCCGTTTTCACCTGTCTAAAACCATCCCATACTCTTCTGCGAATACTAACTCTACCATCCAATGATTCTAATGGACCGCCAATAAATTCCAATCGTTTAAACACAAAACGATCGAACAAATAGAGCACGGCATGAGAAATTCCAAAAACAATCATAGTAGTATTTGCCCCATGCCACAACCCGCTAGTAAAAAACACCAAGAATACGGATAAAGCTAAAACCAAATTACCCCGTTTATTTCCGCCTACTGGAATAAAAATATAATCCCTAAACCATGTACTCAAAGATATATGCCAACGCTGCCAAAATTCAGGAATGCTCTTAGCAATAAACGGCTTATTAAAATTATCCATTAAATGTATACCAAATAGTAATGCACTACCCTGCGCTAACAAGGAGTACCCGAAAAAATCAGTGTACACTTGGAAAGTAAAAAAGAACGTAGCCAACCAAGCGTCTTTTTCCTGGTAATTCAAATGGTTGGAATAAAATGTATCCACCACCATGGCTAAATTATCAGCTACAGCGACTTTCAAGAACAATCCATACAATACCAATCTTAACCCGTTACTTACGTCCTCCCACTTAGGCAAATATGACGTAAATAGCTGTGAATGAAGTTTCCCAAAACGTTCAATTGGACCAGCCACCAACTGCGGAAAAAAACTCACATATAGCATGAATCGAGGCAAATTTCTCTCTGCTTTTTCCATGCCCTTATACACGTCAACTACGTAACTAATGCTTTGAAATGTATAGAACGATATCCCCGCAGGAATGGTGTATTTACCCAACTCAATTCTCCATGCCGTAGCCGATTTATCCCCCAACCATTTTGCCAAAGGACTATTACCTAAAGCAAAATCAAAGTACTTGAACATGAATAGCATAATCACGTTTGTTCCAATACTAAACCACAACCAAAACTTCTTAACCCCAATCTTCTTACTGTCCTCAATCTTATTAGCAGACCACCAATCAATAATGGTAGTAAATAACATCAGCCCCGCAAACTCTATTTTCCAAAATCCATAGAAAAAATAACTCGCAAGCAATAACCAAATCCACCGGACTCGTATTGGGAGTAAAAAATAACTCAGCCAAACAACTGGCAAAAACAGCCAATAAATAACTGAGTTAAATAACATAAGCCCGCAAATATAAGCGGCTTAATGAGCAACTACAAACCGCAATAATTGATATTCTTCACCTATAGCCACCCGCATGAAATACGTTCCATCCATCAGATTCTCCGTGGAAACATACCCTAACATGGTATCAATATCAATTCCCTGTAATTCTCTACCCTGCACATCAAAAATTATACATTCATGAATCTCCAAGCCCGATTCGTTACGTATATAAAAACCCGTTGAACTTGGATTTGGGAAAATTTCCAAGGAAATTCGGTTATTTGTTTTGTCGTCTACGGCTAATACCCGATTCATTGTTTGTAAAAAGGGATTTGTTACCTTTTTGTCTAAATACAACTTAGTCTCACCCGCCATTACTGAAACCGATTGGTTGGCTGTTGTTACTTGTATACTATCGCCCGACAAATAATCATACCACCAACCATTTTTGGGGAAATTGCCAGAAATGGATTGATTGGCTATATCCACGTTATGCACTGCTACCAAATTCAAATTACTGTGATAGGTATTTAATCGCTTTACATTTCCAGAAGAAACTAAATTAAATGATGTTGGCGAAGCTATTTCGTCATTCGTTATCTTTAATTGATTTACTGATGCCAAACGATAATACGCTTGCTGTCTCCAACCATCTTTGGTCCAATAATCCCAACGAACCGGTTTTGGATCCAATCTACACGCATCGGAAACCGATCCATTTGTACAGTGATTTATACTGTAATCATAAGCAAGTTCATCAAATTGCCATAACATCTTAGGACCTGGAATCGCAAATAAAAACGCTTGTAAAGCTCCTATTCTTTAGGTATATACTTTTTGTGATTTTACATTATGTTGTTCATTAGCAGAAAATCCAAAATTCTTACATTTATACCCCAAACGCTCCTCATCATGACTGCAGGCATATCCAATCAAATGCCGGTAACTCCAACCTCGTTTTGTATTATCAAAGCCCCAACCAAAATCCGAATCCGTAACATAACCCATAGCAGCTTCCAATGACTGATGATTGGCATTTCCCCACAACATCATACCTTTCCCCTGTAACACCTGTTCTTCAGAGTTATCCGCAAAATGCTCTAAAATCACATAAGCTCCTGGAGATACAGATTGTATAAAATCATTATAATCCGATAAAATATTAACCCTTCCTTGATCATACCCTCCCCATTTTCCTACATCCGTTCCGTAATTGGTCTGTGTTAACCCTTTGCTCAAATCAAAGCGAAAACCATCAAACTTAAACTCTTCCAACCAATATTTCAGCGTTCTTTTTGTGTAATACTTAGTGGCAAAACTCTCATGATTCAAATCGTACCCTACATTAAATGGATGTTTCGCTTCAACATTGGCCCATGGATTGGAGGACGTAGGTTTAAAATTAGCATCATCCCAATACAATTTGCAAATGGAAGCATTGCTAAAAGCATGGTTATATACTACATCCAATATTACTGCAATTCCTTGCTCGTGGCATGCATCAATCAATTCCTTTAGAGAAGTAGACGTACCATAGTATTTATCTAAAGCCATATGACTTGCAGGATTGTAGCCCCAACTGAGATTACCCTCAAATTCGGCCAAAGGCATTAATTGCAAGGCCGTAATACCCAATCGTTTTAAATACGGTAATGTATCTTGAATGGCTTTAAAACTCTGAGCTGTTGTAAAATCTCGGGTTAATAGTTCATATATAACGAGTTTATCTTTATTTACTCGATTAAAACTGGTATTTTTCCATTGATATCCATCACCCGAAATTCTAAAAACTGAAATATATCCGGTTGTTTTTGTCTTTGGATAAGATTTTAAATTGGGATAGTTGGATTTGGAAATATAGGCGTCATCCCAATCGTGCAACATCAGCGTAGCAAAGGGATCTGAAACCCTGATTTTCCCATCAACCCAATATTGGAATCCATACTCCTCTTGTTTTTTCAATCCAGTTATTACCTTCCACCAAACCGAATTGCTAGGAGAGTAATTCATAAAATACCCAGTATCAGGCAACCATTCATTAAAATCCCCTATCACGTAAACATATTGCTTTTGAGGAGCATATAATGCCAAACACACAGTGGAGTCATTAATTACATTTATTCCTTGCTCCATTCCTGCTGGTAATTGAGTATACTTTACTGTTGGGTTTACTACAAAATTGACGGAATCCATTAACCAAGTAGTACCATCATAAGCCAATAACTTCAACTTATGCATCCCCACACCTAAGCCTGTAATGGATATGCGAATGCTATCGGTATTTTGTTTTTGATAAATAGTATCTCCATCTAGAATCGCATACAGTCTTCCCAACTTACTAATCCACGCATTTACCGTCGTAATATCAGAAGTCTTTACTAGAACATTTGGTTGGTCCGGTTGGGTAATCTTCATTAAAAATCCACTGTTGGCTGAATAAACCGGAGAATAAATATCTCCACCTGTTGCGGATCTTCCCACCTTGCTTCCGTCAGCATTTCTAAAAACAAACGCCATTTGTTCAATTACTTCTCCCGCAACAAAAGCACCCGCTTGAGCATAAAAATTCTTTAAGTGATACCGCAATTGCCACTTATTATTCCCCAAACTCACCATTTTTACCCGATTATCCGCTGTGCCCCAGTTACCAACAACATGCTTCCAATCACTGGAACTTGTACTTTGATTGGTAATCACACCCGCATGGGCATACACTTGCGAAACCCCAATCAATGCCGCATTTCCTTGGGTTGCATCGTAAACTATAGTAACCGTATCCTGTTCTTTTGGGAAAACAGGCAAAACAGAAATCGCGTGCGAAAACAAATTGGAAATACCCACTACTCCAACAACAAAACCTACAACGATCTTTTTAATCATATACAATAAGCAAGCAATTTAAACAATAAGTGTCATATTTACAATTATCCAACACTACTTACCAAATCGTTATGTAAAAATTGCAAATTATTTTCCGAACTTTGTAAAAAAGGCTAATTCATGTCCACCAAAGAGGCTATACCATATACTGGTTGCATCCTAATCTCCAATCCATTTTTGGATGATCCGTATTTTTCAAGAACGGTGGTACTTCTATTAGCCCATAACCAAGAAGGTTCTTTTGGAGTAATTTTAAATCAGAAAACTAATTATGAGATTAGTTTTTCTCAAACTGAAAAATCCCCACACCTACCCATTTGGTTTGGTGGTCCTGTTCAACCTGAAGACGCATTTGTATTTGTGCATAAAGCTTCGTTCATTACCGATGCTCAACCCATTTTTGATGGATGGTACCACGGGGGAACCGAAGAACAGCTTATGAAATTATTGCCCAAAAAAATACTTAACGCTGCCAACACGCGCGTTTTTAAGGGTTATAGTGGTTGGGAATCCGAACAATTACAAGGAGAAATCAACAATCAACAATGGATTGTAACCCCCGCAAAAGACGAATACCTCGCTTTTCATCATTCGGACCTCTGGCAACATATCATTAATGATATTGGTGGAAATCTGTCCGTAGTGGCCAAAGCTGCCGAGAAAATAAAACTAAACTAATGAATGGCAACTTTCCAGTGGAAGGCATGACCTGTGCCGCGTGTGCCGTAAGTTTAGAAACATACCTCAAAAACTCGTTACCCCTGGAATCGATTTCCGTTAACTACCCAACCCAATCCGTTACCATCAACTTTGATAATTCCATCGTTTCCCTAAACCAAATTCAACAGAAAGCAGAAGAAATTGGATACAAAATCATTGCACTAGATAACCCAAACCAAACAATAGATTACCAGCAAAATAAAGAAATTCAGCAAAAACGATTAATTAAACGTCGATTTTGGATTGCCGCAATTTTTACTACCCCCATTTTTGTGCTTTCCATGTTCTTTATGAATCACTGGACATACCAAAACCTATTGTTATTGCTATTCTCCATCCCGGTGGTCTTTTATTCTGGCCTTCCATTTTATCAATCGGCTTGGAAAAAAATCAAACACAAGCAAACCAACATGGATACCCTTGTGGCGCTTTCCACAGGCATTGCCTTTGGTTATTCTACCGTGTTAACCTTGCTCGATTTATTCAATAAACACGGCCACAACCATGTATATTTTGAATCAGCAACCGTAATTATTACACTAATTTTACTGGGTAAATATTTGGAGGAAATTGCCAAACAAAACACATCTGCTTCCATCCGCGAATTATTGCAACTACAGCCCCAAACAGCCAAAGTTATTCGTAATGGCGAAATTATATCCATGCCCATTCAAGAAATAATCGTGGGCGATTTAGTGCAAGTGAATCCCGGAGATATAATTCCTGTTGATGGCAAAATAAAACAAGGGTTTGCCCACATTAATGAAAGTTCTTTAACCGGCGAAGCGATACCTGTAAGTAAAACGAAAGGCGACCAAGTATTTGCTTCCACCATCAACGAAAATGGAACTCTAAAAATAATTGCTCAAGAAATAGGCAATAAAACGGTATTAGCATCCATTATCAAAAGTGTTGAAAACGCATTAGGGAGTAAACCACCCATTCAACAAACAGCCGACAAAATTGCCGGAATATTTACACCCATAGTACTCATCATTGCCCTACTTTCCGCAGCCTTTTGGTGGTTTTGTGGCGATCCAACTTTAGCTTACACTTCGTTAATTAATGTATTAATCATTGCCTGCCCATGCGCCCTAGGTCTAGCAACCCCAACAGCACTTATCGTTGGGATTGGCGAAGGTGCAAAAAAGGGGATTTTATTTAAAGATGCCGAAGCCTTAGAGAACTTACACCGCACCACCGATATTGTTTTCGACAAAACAGGTACCCTCACCGTTGGAACACCAACGGTAGTAGCTCATTGGCAAAATCTCAATCAAAGCGAACTAGATTTTAGAGTATTATTTTTAGCCGAATCCCAATCCAACCACCCCATTTCGAAGGCAATCACGCAATTTTTAACACCTATAATTTCCGATACAAGTTCTATTCTAACCCAAAATTTCCAGGAAATATCGGGTAAAGGAATTCAGATTCAGAATGATCAAAATATCTACTATATAGGTTCGCAAAATTGGATGATAGAAATGAATATCCCTTTTAATCTTGAAGAAAAAACATTCACGGAAACCCAAATAAACCTAGGGAATACCTTGGTGTTTTTCGCGAGCAATTCGCTGGATTTTTCGTCAACTGAATCCTCACAAATCATTTCCATTTTCTCCATCGCCGATGAAATAAAATGTGATGCCAAAACTGCGGTAAACACCATTCATTCTGCCGGAATCATCACTCATTTAGTGACTGGCGACACAGTTCAATCGGCTAATAATGTTGCCAATCAATTGAACATTTCTAACACAAAAGCGCAAACCCTTCCTAACGAAAAATTATTCTATATCGAAGAATTACAGAAAAATAACAAATTTGTAACCATGGTAGGAGATGGCATAAACGACGCACCATCGTTAGCGAAAGCAAATGTGGGAATTGCAATGGGGACAGGAACCCAAGTTGCCATGGAAACGGCACAAATAACCTTGCGAAATAGCCAATTAACCCAATTAGTACAAGCCATTTTACTTTCTAGAAAAACATTTTCCACCATCAACCAAAATCTATTTTGGGCGTTTTTTTACAACATATTGGCCATTCCCATTGCTGCCGGATTATTAATCCCAGTCAATGGATTTATACTTAACCCAATGGTTGCCGGTGCTGCCATGAGCTTCAGTTCATTAACGGTATTAGGTAACTCATTGTTTTTAAAATTGAAAATCAAACAATTATTACAACCATTAAATATCAATTAACCGATGAAAACACTCACATTTACCACCAATATTAATTGTGGAAACTGCATCAAATCAGTAACCCCATGGTTGAATGAATCGGATGAAATAGAAGAATGGAGCGTGGATACCAATAACCCAGAAAAAATCCTTACAGCCATTGTTGAGGATTCAACTACCCCCGAAGCAATCGTGGAAATAGTAACCAAGGCGGGATTCTCAATAAAACCACAATAATTTCAATCCAAACGGCTTAAATGAAAATTCCCGGTATTTCTTAGTAATAACCGGGAATTCATTTTCAATTAATATTAACAACTAGCTATTTACTGGTGAAAAACCAATGATTTAGCAGCTTGAACAAATCATTAACTCAATGAATTTATTCTTTGGTTACAAAAGTCTCAATAATCTTACTTTCGTTTTCCAACTTCATTTCGTCAGAAGCCAAACGTATAATTCTGTATTTCTTTTCACCTTGAGAGACCCCAGACCAACTTCTTTCTAAAATTAATTCTTCTTTTGAAGAACCCCACTTCCATTTTACATCCAAAATGGCTTCCGAAATATTGCCAGTGGATGTGTTTTTTGTAGCCACCGTTTGTTTGCCTGTGCCGTCTTTATCCAACAATAATGTAACTGTCATATTTGATGGTGGCGCAAATCCGCCATCCAGGATCGTTTGATTCCAGGTGTTGTCTAATCTGGCTTTTTTTGATGCAAGCGACATTGGACCTTCTTCATAGGTACAAGCATTAAACAAAACTGACACAGCAGCAAATGCAATTAGTAAATTTTTTCTCATAGTTTGTTGATTAGTTGACTAATAGCGAATTAAAACGATTTACGCCGATTTCCCCAATTCCCATGACAAATTTTCGTAACTTTGTAGAAGTTCTTTGGGGTTGACTGGAATCGACGGGTTGATTGATTGCAGTGTAAGCATGTGGTGCTTTGGAAGCTGGCACTCAAATCTCAACTTTCAAATTTTTAAGAGGCGAAAATAACTACGCCATGGCTG
>JACCDM010493399.1_pt1 | contig 12395 bp, 8 predicted proteins | sample 7445851 | NCBI WGS metagenome assembly JACCDM01 (sample SAMN15323438, study PRJNA562643) | freshwater metagenome | isolation source: river surface water | place: USA:Blue River Watershed | collected 2017-08-16
AGGATTCAAGGTTGAAAATAGAGTCGTTATTTAACCGCTCGTGGAATCCTTGGGCCAAAATCAGGTTTTAAAACCAATTTTCGATCAATATTCAATTACCTTCACATCACTTACGCTTTCAACCTAGAATTATACATCCCAAAGATGAACGGTAAAGAAATCAATTACGAATTAGAAAAAAACATGGAAGTCATCACTCAATTGGATGACTTGGTTGGCCACGCAGTAGATACGGTTCTTGTAGACCCTGAGGATTGCTGGCAGCCTTCAGATTTTTTACCTGATTTTGCCAATCCAGAAGCGATGGAAGATGTCAAGTTGCTCCAGCAACGAGCTTCTGGTATTCCCGATACCGTATTAACTTCTTTGATAGGCAACCTGATCACTGAGGAAGCCTTACCTTCTTACCAAACCTATTTCAACTTGCTTGAAGGAATCAATCCAGAGCGAAGCTTACTCTCTCCTTCTGGATGGGTACGCTGGTCCAAAGCTTGGACTGCCGAAGAAAACCGCCATGGAGACTTGCTCAACAAGTATTTATACCTTACTGGCCGTGTAGACATGCGCGCTGTAGAGCAAACTATTCACCGCCTGATCACCAATGGATTTGACCCAAAATCAGAGTCTGATCCATACCAAGCCATGATCTACACTTCATTTCAAGAGCGTGCAACGAAGATTTCACACGTGAATACTGGCAAACTTGCAGATAAGGCTGGAGACCACGTCCTGTCCAAAATCTGTAAAACCATTGCTGGAGATGAGGCAAGACACGAAAAGGCCTACAAGAGCTTCATGTCACGAATCTTCGAAATTGATCCAAGTGGAGCTATCACAGCATTTGAAAAAATGATGCGGAAACAAATCGTTATGCCTGCAGTCCTCATGGGGGAAGGAAGTAGTAGACCAAGCATCTATAAGGACTTTTCAGAAATTACGCAAAAAATAGGTATCTATACTGGCTGGGATTATGCCCGGATCATTGAGCACCTTGTAGATTTTTGGAAAATAGAATCCCTAACTGGACTAGATGCGGCGGCAGCCAAAGCCCAAGACTACCTTGCAAATCTCGCAGATCGCTACATGCGACTCGCAGATCGAATCAAAGCACCAGATGAAGTCAGTCTCGCCTGGCTAAAATAAAACACCAAGTCCTTCTCCCTGCGAAGGACTTTTTTTTGCATATTTCAATTGTTTCCTCCTTTAACTGAATGAAAAACTTCCTGCTAATCTCCACACTTGTAACCGTTTGCCTCAATATTTCCTTGGCACAAACCCTACAAATTAATTCCGAACGGTTGCAAAAAAACCTCAGCACTCTTGCTACCTACGGCAAAAATCAAAACGGTGGATCGGACAGGATCGCCTACTCCATCCATGACATTGCTGCTAGACCCTTTATCAAGCAGTTACTCGCAGATGCAGGTCTAGAGGTGTCTGTAGATTTTGCAGGAAATATCATTGGAAGAAAAGCAGGGAAAAATCCCAACCTTAAGCCCATCAGCATGGGTTCGCACATCGATGAAGTTCCCAATGGCGGAGACTATGACGGTCCTGTAGGTGTTCTTGGTGCTATTGAGGTGGTCCAAACCCTGCAGGAAGCAGGCATCCAAACGGAGCACCCCTTGGAGGTGATTGTATTCACCAATGAGGAAGGCGGCGTCATCGGCAGCCGTGCCCTCGTCGGAGGCTTAAGCGAAGCTGCGCTTCAAGCCAAGAGCAATGCAGGCATAACTCATGCAGAAGGCATTCGGCTCTTGGGTGGAGACCCAAACAAAATTTCCAGTGTAGCTCGTGCTAAGGGAGATATCGCTGCATTTTTGGAACTTCACATTGAGCAAGGAGGTAATTTAGATTCCAAAAAATTAGACATTGGTGTAGTAGAAGGCATTGTCGCCATTGAATGGTGGGAATTTACCTTCAAAGGCAAAGCCAATCATGCAGGGACAACCCCCATGGATGCTCGGAAAGACCCCCTACTGCCGGCAGCACGATTTATATTGGCGGTGAATGAAGTGATCACCCGAGACAAAGGACGGCAAGTAGGTACCGTAGGAAAAATTCAAGCCTTTCCTGGCGCAGGAAATGTGATTCCAGGTGAAGTAAAACTCAATTTGGAAATCCGCGATTTGTCCTCAGAAAAAATCTGGAAACTCTATGCAGAATTGGAGGCGATCGCAAAGGAGCTTGCACTGGAAAGTGGCAGCAGCCTTGGCATACAACACATCGAAGTGGCCAGCAAGCCTGCCCTTGCAGACCCGGAAATTCGTAAAATCATCAAACAAGAGGCAGAGAAACTAGGAATGACTACATTAAGTCTCCCTAGTGGAGCAGGACATGATGCACAAGAAATGGCTCGGATTGCACCCATGGGGATGATTTTTATTCCGAGTAAGGATGGAATAAGTCATGCTCCAGAGGAATATTCCAGTCCAGAAGCCATCGCTAATGGAGCCAAGGTGCTATTGCATACCCTCCTGGAACTAGATAGAGAACTCGCAAAGAAGTAATCAACTGTCGATAATATCCTGCGAAATCAAACGGTAAATCTCAGCTAGCTGCTCGTTGTATCCCAAAAAATGATGGTGTGCTTCGAGCGTTTCGTAATCCTCTCGAATGGCTGGACCGGTTTGTGCTTTCTTGGCTCCTAGCTGTAGGCTTTTGGAGATGGATTCAATAATCAAAGGTTTGAGCAGCTCGGGATCTAAGCCCTGTCGATGAAGAATATCTTCGGCAATTCGAAGCATGTGATTCGTAAAGTTACTCGCGAAGACAGCCGCTACATGTACCGCTTGCCGATCCTTGTGCCGAAGCGTATAGGTGAGGGGAGATAGGGATTTAGCCAGCTTCTTGAGCAGTTGAAGCGTTTCCTGATCCTCTGATTCCAAGAGAAAAGGAACTTCCTCAAAATCAACTTTCTTGCCCTTGGTGAAGGACTGCAAGGGATAAAATACTCCCGTATAGCTGGCCGAACTCTGGGAAAGCACCTCCAACGAAATGGATCCTGAGGTGTGCACCAATACAGATCCCTCAGGCAAAATCACCTGATCTGCTATTGCTGCTATCGCATCGTCTTTGAGGGCTAGAATAAAAAGTTGCGCCCTACTAACTGAAAAATCCAGGTCATCCTTCGGCGTGGCACTGTAAATACGCTCAGTGATTTCCTTTGCTTTAGGCAAGTTTCGCGCATAGACTTCAGTGATTTCATGGCCGGCATCTTCGAGTGCTGGAGCCAAATTCCAAGCCAAATTGCCTGCACCAAGGATCGCTATTTTCAACTTCATTAAGAAATTAAGTCAATTTTCGGGAAAAGAAAAAGCCATCCCCTAGTACGGGAATGGCTGTAATTTAATTATTATCAAATTTTAAATGTGCAGCGCACGGTTATCGGTAGCTGCCAAACAAGCTTCCTTGAAGACTTCGGTGTAGGTCGGATGCGCATGAGACATTCGAGCAATATCCTCTGCAGAGGCTCTAAATTCCATCGCTACCACTGCCTCTGCAATCATATCGGCTGTTCGTGGACCAATCATGTGTACACCTAGGATCTCATCTGTACCTGCATCCGCCAATACCTTGACCATCCCATCCGTATCCATAGAAGCACGGGCACGGCCGGAAGCCAAGAAAGGAAATTTACCCACCTTATAGGCTCTTCCCTGCTCCTTCAGCTGCTCTTCGGTGTAACCCACAGCAGCTACTTCTGGCCAGGTGTACACCACTCCGGGAATCAAGAGGTAGTTGATGTGCGGCTTTTGACCGGCAATAGTCTCTGCCACAAATACGCCTTCCTCTTCCGCCTTGTGTGCAAGCATCGCGCCCTTCACCACATCACCGATGGCATAGATGTGCGGAACGGCTGTTTGTAGGTGGTCATTTACTTCAATTTGTCCTCTATCCGTAACCTTAACACCCGCAGCAGCGGCATTTAGGCCATCTGTATACGCCATTCTACCAATCGATACCAATACATAATCTCCCTTGATTTCTATGGTTTCCCCTTTTGCATTTTCCGCTTTTACAACTACTTCCTTGCCAAGATTTTCTACCCCAGTCACTTTGTGTTTGAGAAAAAATTCAAAGCCAATCTTTTTCAACGATTTCTGAAGTTCTTTACCTAGGCTTTTGTCCATGGTAGGAATGATGGAGTCCATGTATTCTACCACAGAAACCTTAGCTCCCAAGCGGCCATAAACAGAGCCTAGCTCCATACCAATGACTCCCCCACCAATGACGATGAGGTGCTTAGGAATTTCCTTCATTTTGAGCGCCTCCGTAGAGGTAATGATGCGCTTTTTATCGATTGAAATAAATGGAAGGCTTGCTGGTTTGGAACCTGTGGCAATGATGATGTTTTTTCCTTGAATGTCGGTCGCAGTACCATCAGCCTTGGTTACTTTGACTGTATGGGCATCCACAAAAGATCCAAGTCCATGATGGACATCTACCTTATTTTTCTTCATCAAAAACTGAATCCCATCTACATTTTGGGTGACCACCTCATCTTTGCGGGCAATCATTTGAGGAAGATTGACGGCAAGGCCTTTCAAGGAAATGCCGTGGGTAGCAAAGGTATGGGCCGCATTGTGGTAGTGCTCCGAGGAATCCAGCAAGGCCTTGGAGGGGATACAGCCCACATTCAAGCAGGTGCCGCCAAGGGTGGAATATTTCTCCACCAAGGCTGTCTTCATGCCTAGCTGTGCAGCGCGAATGGCTGCTACATAGCCCCCTGGGCCCGATCCGATAACGATTACGTCGTACATTTTTTTTAGAGTTTAGAGTTTAGATCCAAGAACCAAGACTTTATCGTCTCGTTTCTTGGCTCTTGCTTCTTGCCTGCCTACCGCAGGCAGGTTTCTTGCTTCTTTGTTTAGACGCCAAACATCAACCTCGTCGGGTCTTCGAGCAATTGCTTGACACGAACCAAGAAGCTCACAGACTCGCGTCCATCGATGATTCGGTGATCGTAAGACAAGGCTAGGTACATCATTGGTCGGATGACCACCTGCCCATTTTCAGCAATCGGTCTTTCAACAATGTTGTGCATACCCAAAATCGCAGATTGCGGAGCATTGATTAACGGAGTAGACATCATGGATCCAAATACCCCACCGTTGGTGATCGTAAAGGTTCCTCCCGTCATCTCCTCGATGGAGAGCTTGTTGTCACGGGCCTTTCCAGCCAGACGTACAATTTCCTTTTCAATTTGATCAAAAGAAAGGTTCTCTGCATTTCGGATGACCGGAACTACCAACCCTTTGGGTGCAGATACTGCCACTGAAATATCACAGAAATCATGGAAGACGAGTTCGTTGCCATCGATTTGGGCATTCACTGCAGGCCATTCCTGCAAGGCTACACAGACTGCCTTCGTAAAGAAGGACATGAAACCGAGGCCTACTCCATGCTTTTCCTTGAATTGATCCTTAAACTTGGATCTTAGATCCATGATGGGCTTCATGTTGACCTCATTGAAGGTGGTCAACATGGCTGTTTCGTTCTTGACTGCCACCAAGCGCCGAGATACTGTCTTGCGAAGCGAGGACATTTTTTCTCTGCGGATGGCTCGAGCACCTGAATCGGCTACAGCAGCGGGAGCAGCAGCAACGGTTGGGGCGGCCTTAGGAGCAGCTGCTGGAGCAGGTGCAGAGGCCGCAAGGGCATCCTCTTTGGTGACGCGCCCATCCTTGCCTGTTCCGGCTAGAGTTGCGGGTTCAATTCCTTTTTCAGCCAAAATCTTAGACGCTGCAGGAGAGGCATGTCCTGTGGCATAATTTTCTGTAGTAGCCACCGCTGCGGCTACTGAAGGAGCAGGTACAGCAGAAGGTGTCGCAGCGGCCGCAGATGCGCCACTCACTTCGATTCGACAGATTAGCCCACCAATCTCCAACACATCTCCTTCTTTTGCTACCTGACGTAAGATCCCGGTAGCTTCAGCTGGAAGTTCAAACGTGGCTTTATCGGAATCTACCTCTGCAATGATCTCGTCCAAGGTCACAAAGTCACCGTCTTTCTTCAACCAGTTGGCTAGGGTCACTTCGGTGATGGATTCACCTACTGTAGGCACGATCATCTCTTTGATGCTGCTTGTTGCAGCTGGACTAGCTGCTTGAGCTACTGGAGTAGCTGCTACTGGTGTAGGAGCTGCAGCAGAAGCAGAAGCTTCAATCACACAGATCAAACCGCCTATTTCCACGGTGTCCCCTTCCTTGGCCTTGATGCGCAAGATTCCGCTCGCCTCAGCTGGAAACTCGAAAGTTGCCTTGTCTGACTCCAGTTCGCAGAGTACCTCATCCAATTGAACTTGGTCTCCATCTTTCTTAAACCATTGTCCTACCGTTACTTCCGAGATGGATTCGCCAACAGTAGGTACTCTCATTTCTTTGCTCATGGTCTTTTATTTTTTTGCCTCGGAATAGCTCCCTCGGTATTTTTTATAGCTTGATTTTAGTATTCGCCCGCAAGGTTTGCGGAGCTGAGGTTAAAGGCTTAGCGCCTGCGCCACCAGTGTTTTTTGTTCTTCCACGTGTACTTTGTTGTAGCCTGTCGCTGGAGAAGCACTTGGCTTCCTCGCAATCACGCGCATCGGAAGCTCCTGATAGAGCAAGCGAAGCAGGTAATTCCAATAGCCCATGTTCTCAGGCTCTTCCTGTACCCAGACTACCTCCGCTCCTTTGTAGGATTTGATTGCCTCCAAAAGCTGCGTTTTTGGTAGTGGATGAAGCTGCTCCAATCTCACCAAGGCCACATTTGAGATTTTTTCCTTTTCTCTAGCCTCTTCTAAGTCAAAATACACTTTTCCAGTGCACAATACAACTCGCTTTACCTTCTTTGGATCCAGGGTAGTATCTGGAAGCACTTCTCTAAATCGTCCTGAAGTAAACTCAGCCAAAGGTGAAACCACTTTCGGGTGTCTCAACAAGGATTTAGGAGACATGACCACACATGGCTTTCTAAACTCCCAGGCTTGTTGTCTTCGAAGTAAGTGGAAGAAGTTAGATGGCTCAGTAATATTAGCCACTACAATGTTGTATTCTGCTGAGAGCTGCAAGAAACGCTCCGGTCGAGCGTTGGAATGCTCTGGTCCCTGACCTTCGTAGCCATGCGGGAGAAGCATCACTAGACCGTTCATTTTTTGCCATTTGGACTCTCCAGAGGAGATAAACTGATCGATCATGGTTTGTGCTCCATTGGCAAAGTCCCCAAACTGTCCTTCCCAAAGGGTTAGGGAATGTGGGTTGGCCATGGCATAGCCGTATTCAAAGCCAAGAACCGCATATTCAGATAACAGGGAATTGTAAATGTAAAACTGCCCTTTTCGGTCCTTCATTTCCAAAAGAGAATTGAAGGGCTGGTTGGTGTTGGCATCATGAATCACTGCATGACGATGGGAAAAAGTACCACGCTGCACATCCTGGCCCGTAAGACGGACGGTCTTGCCTTCCAAAAGCAAGGATCCATAAGCAAGCAATTCAGCTGAGGCCCAGTTGAGTTCTTTGGTATCAAAAAACATCTCTTTGCGCTGCTTCATTTGGGCTTCAATCTGCTTGATTGGTCTAAAGCCCTTTGGTATGAAGGTAAGGGCCTCGGCTACTTTTTCGATTTGCTCTTGGGTAATGCCTGTTTCAGGAGATCGCTCAAAATCCTCAGGTTTGGAGCGACGCAGGTTAGCCCACTCGGTTTCAAATTTGGTAGCTTGGTAAGGAAGTGGCTTTTCTTTGACCATGTTGAGGCGGTCTTGGAGCAACTGTCGGAATTCCTCATCCATCTGGGTGGCAATCTTGGCATCAAAATCCCCTCGTTCAATCAGGCGCTTGGTATAAATCTCCCGTGGATTGGGATGCTTTGAAATAATATTGTATAGTTCAGGCTGTGTAAACTTCGGTTCGTCTGATTCATTGTGTCCGTGACGACGGTAGCAGACCATGTCTACAAAAATGTCCTTGTTGAATTTCTGACGGAACTCTGCTGCCAATCTTGCAGCAAAAACAACCGCCTCAGCATTGTCTCCATTCACGTGAATGACAGGGGCATCAATCACCTTTGCTACATCAGTACAGTAGATAGAAGTACGAGCATCGTCAAAGTCAGTAGTAAAGCCAACTTGGTTGTTGATCACAAAGTGTATCGTACCACCGGTGTTGTAGCCCTTCAAACCCGCCATTTGAGTAACTTCGTACACAATCCCTTGACCGGCTACAGCGGCATCGCCATGGATCAAGATCGGAAGTGCCTTTTTTGCATCCCCCTTATGCGCATGGTCAATTTTGGCTCGCAAAAAGCCTTCCACAACAGGATCGACCGCCTCTAAGTGAGAAGGGTTCGGGGCCAACTTCAGATGGACCTTATTTTGTTCAGGCGTTAGGATATCGGAGGAATAGCCCATGTGGTATTTCACATCGCCATCACCCATGGTAAGATCGGGCTTGGCTGTACCTTCAAACTCAGAAAAAATTTGCTCATAGGTCTTACCCATGATATTGGCAAGCACATTCAAACGACCGCGGTGCGCCATACCGATCATCACCTCTTCCACTCCATGCTGCGCAGCAGTATTGATTACAGCATCTAAGAATGGAATGGTACTCTCTCCACCCTCTAGGGAAAAGCGCTTTTGACCGAGGTATTTGGTATGCAAGAAATTTTCAAAAACTACCGCCTGATTCAATTTAAAAAGAATCCGTTTTTTCTCTTCGTGGGAAGGAGCAAAAGCCAAGGCTTCTTTCTCCACTTTGGATTTGAACCAATCCAGCATTTCAGCATCACGGATATACAAAAACTCAAAACCCATAGGTCCCTCATAGATGGTTTTGAGCGCACCTACTATTTGAGCTAAGGTGGCAGCACCAATACCAATTTCTTTACCCGCCTCAAACACAGTTTGCATGTCCTCCTGACCTAATCCAAAATTTTCTGGATCAATCAATGGCTTTCGATCTCGGCGCTCACGAACAGGATTAGTTTTAGAACGCAAATGCGCTCTAGATCTGTAGCCATGAATCAAGGCACGAACCCGAATCTCTTTGGGAAGATTTTCCACATGCATGATGGTTCCTGAAAGAGCCGATGTTTTGGCTTCGACACTCGAGCTGCTAGGCGCGGACCCTTCCCCGTAGTGCGTAATTGCAAAATCAAAACCATCAAAAAACTCCTTCCAACTCGGATCGATACTGGCTGGGTCATTTTTGTAGGCAGCGTACATCTCATCGAGGTAAGCTACATGGGCATTAGCGATATAAGTAAATTTATCCATGGTGCGATCTGATAATGACCAAAGCTAAATGAAAATAATATATTTGAAAAACTGCTTATTTGCTTGTGCAAATATTTAAATAAAGAAGGCTAAAAAGTCAAGATAAAATAATCTAAGCCAAAATAAATACAAATTCATCAACCGACTTAAATCCATGTATTTACAAAGACTTGAACGAGCAAAATCAGTTTAACTCGAACAATAAGCCACCCATTCGAATTCCAATTACAAGCCCATGAAGCAATTGGACTCTTCCAGGTATAATTATCTTGGAAGGACCTCCAAGTGGAGATCAAAATCAAAGTTGACCCTAGCTTTCAGGAACAAAAAATAGACGAAAATCGAATACATGACATCCTTGCATATTCATCACTACAACAGGAAGTCAAGTAATCCCTAAAAACAAAAAAAGGCCCCGCATATTGCGGGGCCTTTACTGAATTCAATCTCAACTGATTACTTCAAAGTAGCAGGCCAAGGCTTACCAGCATTGGATTTCACTTTAACAATCATGAAATCTCCATATCCATTAGTCACACTAAAGGTTAGGAGCTCAGGAGTACTACTGATAAACTTCATGGAGTAAGGAGAACTATATTGATCTACTCCACTCATGCTGAGCACACCGCAAGCGTCACTAATTCCAACATCACCCTTGTAGGTATCATTTTGACAACCATACAAACCAAATGTTCCATCGGAGACTAGGTAACGCGTTGAAGTACCAACTTTAGTCCAAGTCGTTTTACCAGTAAAGGTTCCTCCTGCACAAGTACCATAATCAGATTTCTGATCCGTAGCAGTGAAGTCATAAGTACCTGCCAAATCGGAAGGACAAATTACAGACACTGGATATTGGAAAGGAGAATCATAGAATGGAGCACCCGCTACGTTGGTCGTCACGTTGTCGGAAGAGAATCTTCTTCCAAACTTGTCGTTCAATACCAAACGGAATTCGAACACATCACCACCGTTAATACCCGCATTAGTCAAACCAACAGCAGCGATTGCTTCTGCGGCAGTCACCACAATATCAGCTCTCAAGAAACGAGAAGATGTATTTGGTTTGAAATCAGAAGCTTGAAGAGTCTTCACCAATACATCATTTGCAGGAGTGTATTTCAAACCTACACCAGGAATCAAACGTCTGTGACGTACACGTACTTCAACAGTTTGCACTGTCTTTCCGTCCTCTTTGTCTACAGCTTCGATGGTAAGCGCAAACTTTGAGTTGGCCAAATCGAAGAAGTTCATTGAAGTGCTTGTTCTAGCAATAGTTCTCAAGTAAGCTCCAGTATCGAAATCTTTGTAAGGAACATTCGGTTCCACAAAGTCACGACAAGAGCTTAGAAAGATGAGCGCTGTTGCCAATAAGCCGAAACTATATCTTAGCATTTTCATATTTTCTAATTTATAAGGTTAATAAATCCAAGGTGATGCAGGATTCTTATCCCAGAACACTTGAGTCGCTAGATTCTGTTTCTGCACTGCATTGGTATTGGTTACCATGTAGTTGTTAGGATACAAGAAGGATCTTACAAAAGGTCCAGTAATTGCTTCCAATCCAGGCTGCATACGAGCAGGCTTACCTGTTCTTCTGTACAAGTTGAAAGCTTCCATACCATTACCATATAGTGACAACCAGTACTCTCTGCCTACCACATTCATCTTGGCATCGTTGGTAGCTGCGGCATCAAACTGAGCTCCAACATAGTTTTGATAGCTAGTCACCTTTGCAGTAAAAGTAGCTGCTGGCTCGAATGTGCTGATAAGCGCACCTTCAGCACCTGCTACAGCGAATGCACGAACATAATCCATGTGCTTTTTGATACCAGATAGCAACAAGGTCTTGGCATTACCAGTGGTTCCCAAAGTGATTGCTGCTTCAGCCAACATGAAGTCCACATAAGCGGCTAACATGATTGGGTGAATACCTGCACCACGCATACCCAAAGCAGGATTAGCTACAGGAACAGCAGAGTTGTTGTCAAAACGACCACCTGCAGGGAAAACTCCGTAAGCAGTACGCTTCAAACCATCTGGTGGAATACCGTCTGGATCCAAGTGATCACGACCCCAATAGCCTTTGTTACCCGCTGGATTACAGTAAGGATAGTTGCCTACCAAGTAGTGCGGAGGTGCAATCTGAGAGATACACTCTTGCTCATCTACGTTGGTGGTGTTGGTCAATACCTGACGGTACATGTAGTAACGTACACGTGGATCATCAAAACCTTTTTCCACAGTCAAGTGGTGCATGAAATCCGTAGATTGGTAGTCACCACCACCTGCAGTATACTGACCTGCAAACTTAGGGTGTCTTGAGTCTGGATCCGCAGCAGTAGTACCAAAACGGAAGACGAAATCTTCACCAGTACCGATAAGTGCGTTAGCAGCAATCAAGGCATTGATTGCATTCTTAGAAGCATCTGCATTAACCAAACGAGTGTTTAGGTGGTACTTCAACTTCAAGGTGTTTACCAACTTATTCCAACGGGTGTAATTTCTACCGTAATAGTAGTCGTTAGGAGTTCCACCAGAGGTAGTCGCAGTAAAGTGAGCAGAAGCCTCGTCTAGCAATTTCAATGCAGCAGCATAGACAGCAGCACCGTCATCTACTTTAGGATTGAAGTTCGCAGGATCAATCGCTTCAGAATAAGGAACATTTCCATAAGTATCTACCAAATCCATCAAGACCATTGCCTTGATTGTCTTTGCTATACCCATGTGACGCTGAAGATTAGACTTCTCAGCCAAAGGCAATAAGAAATTAATATCAGCCAAGATGTTCGCATATGCATTAGACCAAGTACCATTTGTAGCACCAGCAGCATAAGCTGCTTCGTACAAAGCAGAACCTTGGTTGATTTGTCTTGTCAATCGTGCACCACGATCAGACACACCATACCATAAACTTTGGTAGTCCAACTGGATACGATTCAAAAGGAAATCAGGAGATGCAGTAGTTGCGTTAACTGCATTCGGGTTTTCCAATAGCTCGTCCAATTTTTCCGTACATGACGTAGCCAATACCATTCCGGCAGCTAGCGTCAGTCCATATATAAATCTTTTCATTGTCATTTCAGTTTGGAGTTAGAATGTAAGAGTCAACGTTCCACCCAATCTACGAGAGCTAGGTCCA
>JACCDM010050393.1_pt1 | contig 12394 bp, 12 predicted proteins | sample 7445851 | NCBI WGS metagenome assembly JACCDM01 (sample SAMN15323438, study PRJNA562643) | freshwater metagenome | isolation source: river surface water | place: USA:Blue River Watershed | collected 2017-08-16
ACTGAAGTATCTAATACGTAGGTCTTTCGGGCGGCTTTGCTTTTGCCGCTGGCTGCTGACTTTGAAGTGGCCAAGGCCCAACCATTCTCTGGTGGGGAAGAGATGGAATCTGCTTCTGACTCGCAAAAGATAGAACTAATAAATCGGACTTTAAGTGCGACACGCCATTAAGTGCACAGATGTAATCAAAGGTTTACCTTTGAAAAGTTATGAGTATTTCTTAACTACTTTCCGCTCTGCCACAAAAGAGGCAAAGGGAAGGGTGCCTGCAGCAATGAGCCAAAGAATGGTCATAAATCGCATCCGCTTCTGCACGCCAATTTGAAGGGCGGTAAGGATGTAGACGATATAAAGATAGCCGTGAGCGATAGGAATGAAGATTAGCCACTTGTTCTCATCAATCGCATCAAATATGTACTTTGCCGGCATGTAAACGAAGATCAAGAGAAGAAGGTTGACACCGCATAGAACGGCTAAGAGACGGAACCTAGTCAGCGCTGCACTTGATGGACTATTTGATGCGAGATTGGCTGGACTCTGATTCATGAGCTAAGCCTATAACTTATCTTCGCGTCTCTTGTAGAAAGGCATCCAAATCACGAGGCCTGCCATAAACCACCAGACAACTACATAAGAGATATGTTGCCAGTAATACCCTGGAACTCCAGAGGTCAGTTTGGGCGGAAGAACTCGCTGGCGCTCAATGGCGCCTGTTCGCACTTTCTCACTCTTAGCCATAATAAATCCGTCATAGAGTTGGAGATCGGTTTTGCTCACAAGGATGCTGCTATCGAGACGAGATAGCTGTGATTGCGTATTTACTGCGCGATCATCGAATTGATGCGGCATCAACGTCCCAACAACCTCTACACGGTTAGACATCGCAATCTGTGGCTCTTGTAAACGATCTTTCCAGAGTCCACGCACGACGAGAATTGCAGTATCAGTCTCGTTCTGCAGGAGAACGACTTCCCAATCAGCTACTACGCCATCGCCGTCAATTTGGTTAGGGGCTTTGTAGTTAGCGACGAAGTTACCTGTGGTTCGCGCAATCTTTCCAATGCTATCGACTGGAACGCTACCTGTCGGTTCCATTAATTCAGTTAGTGAATAAACGTTTCTGTCGACCGGAGCAACCTTCGGATTCTGCATCTCATTGGCGCGACTGAGTTGCCAGAAACCTAAACCTAGGAATATCGATACTAAGAGAAGGACGGTAAAGCCTTGCAATACTTTCTTAATTGTCGCCTTCGTTCTCGCGTCCTGACTCATTCTGATTCATTCGCGTGTAGCGCTTATAAAAACTTCGCATTAAGAAGGCAACCGAGGAGAAGAGAACAATCATGGTTAGGGAACCAGCGACACCTACTTCTACATCTTTGCTCATGAGAGGATTCTCCCATGTCGCCCGCACATGACCAACATGAATCTGAGCACTTTGATTTCAATGATCGCTACGGAATCAAGCCTGCACAGGTATGGAAGCGATATGCGATCGCCTTTGGAATTGCTGGCGGTATCTGGCTGCTCTGGGCTGGTCTCTATCAATCTACTCCCGTACTGCGATCAGAACTTATTTCATTCACCACAGATGATCCGCGAAACCCGGTCATTCGCATTCTTATCGAACGTGGTGATGGCACCGACGTTGTCAGCTGTACCTTGACCGCCCGCGATTACGATAAGAATGTGGTTGGCCAGATTGAAGAAGTTATCCCTGCAGGTGAACGATCCGTACAGGTAAATGTGGTTATTCCTACGCGTGCCCCCGCTGTAAATGCGGGTATCTCTAGCTGCCGAATTCTCTAATCAATTCCCATCCCGTAGCATTACGCCTTATGAGTTCACAACAAACGTGGTTGACACAAGAAGCAGCTGATCGTTTAGCCGCTGAACTCGCGCACCTTGAAGGTGAAGGTCGTAAAGAGATCACCGCGAAGATTGAAGCTGCTCGCGCAGAGGGCGATCTCAAAGAGAATGGTGGCTACCACGCAGCTCGCGATGAGCAAGGAAAGATGGAAGCTCGTATCCGTCAGCTCAAGCAGATGTTAGAGAATGCTCATATCGGAACTCCCCCAGCAAGTGCAGATGGAAAAGTGGGCGCTGGCATGGTTGTTACTGCAGTCATTGCAGGAGATGAGATGAAGTTCCTTCTAGGTTCTCGCGAAATTTCCTCAGGAGATCTCGATGTCTACTCTGAGAAATCCCCACTTGGCTCTGCAGTGTTAGGCGCAGAGATTGGTGCAACTGTTTCCTATACAGCGCCTAACGGTCGCGAAATCAAGGTCGAAATTAAGGCTGCAGAGTTCTACGCCTAAATTAATTCTTAATCTGCGTAATTACGATACTTGCGAACGCTCAACGGAATAAAGATCACCATAATTACAACCATATAGAAGAGCGATGTCGCTAGCGGATTTTCGCTTGGGAATGATCCAGCTGTTGCACCGAATTGATTCTCAAGTCCAAATAGCTCACGGCATCCTGCAACCATTGTTGATACCGGATTCCACTCTGCAAAGTACTGAAGTGCACGTGGCATTCCTGTTGTAGGAGCAAATGCATTTGAAAGAAATGTCAGCGGGAATGTCACGATAAAGCTGACATTCTGAACAACTCGAGCATCTTTAGCTGAGAGTCCAACCAAGACTCCGACCCAAGAAAGTGCGTAACCGAAGAGAAGCAGGAAGAGGAAACCGAGAGCAACATTGAGTAGACCACCAGATGGTCGCCATCCAACTGCATAACCTGCAGCACCCATCACTGCAAGAACAACGATGTTGAGAAGTGAATCACCGAGAGTTCTACCGATGACAAGTGCTGATTGAGAAATTGGTAGAGATCTGAAGCGATCAATCAGACCCTTCTTCATATCTTCAGCAAGTCCAGATGCAGTTCCAGCAAGAGTAAATGCGACAGTTTGCACAAAGATTCCAGGCATCAAGAGCTGTACATATCCACCAGGTTGACCGGTATCAATCGAACCACCAAATACATAACGGAAGAGAAGTACAAACATCACCGGTTGAATGGTTGAGAAGATCAATACTTCAGGGACGCGAGTAAGCAATAGAAGTTGTCTGCGAGTAATAATGAAAATATCGTTGAGAGCTCTCACTTCTTGACCTCTTCCTTCTTAACTTCAGCGGCATGGCCTGTTAAGGCAAGGAATACGTCATCGAGTGATGGGCGCTTAAGGCCAACATCGAGGGCATGGATTCCAGCAGCATCAAGTGATTTCAGAACTTCAAAGAGTGCGACAGAGCCAGTTGATACCGGCGCTACCACTTGGCGAAGACCTTCATCGAGAGTTGCCTTATTTCCGCTGACAGCAGAGACAATCTCGAGCGTCTTTGCGACGTGTTGCTGTTCTACAACAACTTCAAGGCGTTCTCCGCCAACCTGCTTCTTAAGTGCATCAGAGGTGCCTCGTGCAATAACTTTTCCGGTGTCAATCACTGCGATGTCATCTGCTAATTGATCTGCCTCTTCAAGATACTGCGTTGTAAGCAAGAGCGTTACGCCACCTTTTACAAGCTCTTGAATGACTCCCCACATCTCTTGGCGACCGCGAGGATCAAGCCCTGTAGTTGGCTCATCTAAGAATAAGACTTTTGGCTTCACGATAAGTGATGCAGCAAGATCGAGTCTGCGACGCATTCCACCGGAATAAGTTTTGATTGGACGCTTTGCAGCCTCTGTCAGCGAAAAGCGTTCAAGTAGTTCATTTGCACGAACTACTGATTGCTTCTTGCCTAAGTGATACAACTCTCCAAACATTACAAGGTTGTCATAACCAGTAAGAATTTCATCGACTGCTGCATACTGACCAGAGAGTCCGATTACTTCGCGGACCTTCTCTGGATTTTTCATGACATCGATACCAGCAACCTGAGCGTTTCCTGAATCAGCACGTAAAAGCGTTGTGAGAATGCGTACACATGTTGTTTTTCCTGCACCATTAGGTCCAAGAACGCTAAGAACTGTGCCTTCTTCAACATCGAGGTTTAAGCCATCGAGTGCACGAACTTTGCCTTTGTCATAGGTCTTTACGAGGTTTTCGGCGATAACTGATTTCACGCGGTAAACTTACCAATCTATGATGACTAACGCACCCACCAAGGAACATTCACACCGCGAGATTATGATTATTCTCGGCGGTCTCATGACGGGAATGCTTCTTGCGGCCCTCGATCAGACAATCGTCTCTACAGCTCTTAAGAGCATCGTCGAAGATTTCAATGGCCTCGACCATTACACATGGGTAGTCACTGCATACCTACTTACATCAACTGCATCAACACCGCTTTATGGAAAGATTTCAGATCTCTACGGTCGCCGAATCGTCTTCCAATTTGCGATCGTCACATTCTTGATCGGTTCTATCGCAGCTGGCGCTGCACAAAACATGTCACAGTTAATTGCTACTCGCGCAGTACAGGGTCTTGGCGCAGGTGGTCTTATGGCTCTTACCTTCGTCATCATCGGAGATATCGTCCCTCCGCGCGAGCGTGGCCGTTATCAGGGTTATTTTGGCGCTGTTTGGGGCCTCTCATCCGTTGCAGGCCCATTACTAGGTGGCTTCTTCTCAGATCGCGACACAATCCTTGGAGTTACAGGTTGGCGCTGGATCTTCTACATCAATATTCCATTTGCGATTGCAGCTCTCGTGATTACCTCAGCAGTTCTTCACATTCCAAAGGTGAAGCGCGAACATAAGATCGATTACCTCGGTGCACTTCTTCTGGTTAGCGCCGTTACAACAACTCTCTTAGCTGTATCCATCTATGGCCCTCAAGATGGTTGGGGAAATTCAAAGACTCTGACTTATCTTGCAATTGGATTGATACTCACAGTCGTCTTCCTCAAGTGGGAGTCAAAAGCTGTGGAACCAATCATTCCTCTAACTCTCTTTAAGAATCACACATTTACATTGACTTCAATTCTTGGAGCAATCATCGGCGCAGGTATGTTCGGTGCAATTGTTATGTTGCCTCTTTATATGCAGGTTGTTAAGGGTTATTCAGCAACTGAAGCAGGACTTAAATTAATTCCTCTTATGCTTGGAATCGTTACAACTTCTATCTTGAGCGGAAAATTGATCTCAAAGCACGGTCATTACAAGAGATACCCAATTATGGGAACAGCAATTATGACTCTTGGAATTCTTGCAATGATTCGTCTCGATATAGATACACCTTTTTGGGAGCTCTCAATCTATGCAATCATGGTCGGCGCCGGTTTAGGTCTTTCTATGCAGACAATCGTTATTGCTCTCCAGAACTCAGTTGATTTCAAAGATATGGGTGTAGCGACTAGCTCAAATACATTCTTCCGTTCGCTGGGATCTGTATTTGGAACAGCAGCTTTCGGAACAATTCTGACAAGCCGTCTCGGTCATTACCTATTGAACTCTGGTTTTGAACCAGAGCAGGCAGAGTTAATTCAAAATAACACTGCAGCGATCGGCGCTCTATCTCCGGAAGGACGAGTCACGGCTCTCAATGCATTTGTAGATTCGTTCCATACCGTCTTCCTTGTTGCAGCACCTGTGGTGGCAGTCGGATTTATTGTCGCCCTTTTCTTACGCGAGACTCCACTTCGTACCAATGCAGATTATGCAGCGGCCCGCAGTGATGCAGCTGGCGAGGCGCTCGGTTAAACCGGGCGCCAAATAGGCAACCTTGAAGAATAAGTTCTCCAACCCGCTCGCAGATTTTCCGCGCGAGGTTGGAGTCCTTGTCTTCGCATCCTTCTTTGTTGCCGTTGGCTTTGGAATCATCTCTCCAACTCTGCCGCTCTTTGCTCGTTCATTTGGTGTTAACCATGCACAGGTTGGTGCAATCGTTTCAGCTTTTGCATTTGCACGTTTTGCAACCGGACTGATCTCCGGAAAGCTTGTCGATCACTTCGGTGAACGTCTTGTCTATTCATTCGGCATCGGATTTGTCTCTCTTACATCTTTTGCAGCGGGACTTGCGCAGAACTATGAACAGTTGCTGGTCTTTCGTGCAGTAGGTGGATTCGGTTCCTCCATGTTCTCTGTTGCAGCTGGTTCTATCCTGATGCGCGCAGTCGATGATGATCACCGCGCTCGTGCACAATCTCTATATAACGGCACTTTTCTCGTCGGAATGATGGCAGGCCCAGTTGTTGGCGGCGCGCTCTCTGGATTTTCACTTCGCGCTCCAATGATTATTTATGGATTCCTCTTGATTGTTTCTAGTGCGAGCGGCGCTTTCTTGCTTCGCAATTCAACACTTGCAGCAAAACCAACAGCGAAGCAAGAGCGTGAGACCATTACTCTTCGATCCGCACTTGCACTCAAGCCATATCGAATCGCCCTCTTCATCTCTTTCTGCAGCGCTTGGGTTCTCTTCGGAATGAGCAGATCTATCTTGCCTCTCTTTATGGTCGAAGAGATCAATGTAAGTCCTAGTTTCATGGGACTCGGATTTACCATTACAACGATCGTTAACGGCGCCCTACTGCTGAAGGCTGGAAAGCTCTCTGATATCAATGGTCGCCGCTTCTCCGCAGTTACCGGAACATCCTTTTTAACACTCTTTATCCTCGCTATCGCCTTCACAACTCAGCCGTGGATGTTTATCGCAGCGAGCGTCATAGTGGGATTTGGTGGAGCATTTCTTTCGACAACTCCCTCTGCAATTGTGGGAGATGTTCTTGAAGGTAAGGGCGGCCAAGTAATCGGCTTATTCCAGATGTCAGGAGATGCCGGCGCGATGATTGCACCAATTGTTCTTGGGGCAATTGCCGATGGGTATGGATTCCGCCCCGCATTTCTTGCCAGTGCAGTCCTTCTCATTCTCGCTGTTCTTGTATCAACAAAATTGCCCGAGACGCGAAGTTCGCATCTCGGGCAATCTCGATAATTACTTTGTTTAGTCGTCGCCGCGAAGAATCGAAATCAAACGTAAGACTTCGAGGTAGAGCCACACAAGTGTGACCATCAGACCGAAGGCCATGCGCCATGACTCTTCTTGAGGAACGCGTGCTGCAACTGCCTTCTCGATTTGATCGAGATCCATCACGATAAACATTGTTGCAAGCCCAACAGCAGCAACTGCGATGAGGAATCCAAGTCCACCTGTTGGGCGACCTGTGAAGAGTGTGATGAGTCCAAATACCAAATAACCAACAAGAGCACCCATCATGACGCGAGTGAACTTAGGTGTTACGCGAATCTTTCCGCTGCGATATGCAAGAAGCACACCACCGAATGCACAAGCTGTTCCAAGAACTGCTTGGCTAACGATGCCTTCGTACTGCGCTTCGAAGACTGCACTGATTGTTCCGAGTGCAAGACCTTGAGCTGCTGCATACGCGATGATTAGTGCAGGTCGTACTTTCTTAGAAAATGTATTGACCATTGCAAGTGCAAATCCACCGAGAAGCCCGATAAGAGCGAAGGTTGGATTATTTGCCTGCCATGCAAAAGCTCCGACTGCTACGAGAACTGCAAAGAGTCCGGCAGTCTTGATGACGACATCATCGATCGACATTGGTGCAGAAGTTGGGCGGCCCTCAAGAGTATTGAGGTCACGTGTTCCCACTGCATCTGGGTTGATACGAGCGAAACCGCGGCCGCTAAGGACTGGGTTAGAACTGCGCATTAATCTCTCCTTATATATGTACGGGAAAACCTTTCCCGTGCGAGATATAACCTACGGCAAAGAGAGAATATTTCCAGTCAGAAGGGGCTAAATGCGCTCGGCGAAGCGATGATATGCCGCGCTCCACTGTAATTCGCGCCTAAATTCTCTGATTCTTGTCTCGCCGTCGATGATCACATGTTCGACCTTGGCCATGCGAGCAAAGTCCTCGATCGCCTCAAGTGAGACCGCGTTGGTGAGGACGGTGTGGTGTGAGCCGCCTGCAAGCATCCATGATTCAGCGCTAATTTCTAGCGTTGGCTTTGGCTCCCAAACTGCATGAGCAACAGGAAGATTTGGAAGAGCTTCATTTGGCTCTACAACTGTAATTTCATTGCTGATGATGCGGAAACGATCGCCCATATCAACGAGACATACAACGCGAGCTTCTGCGGGAGTTGCGGTAAAGACCATGCGAACAGGATCTTCTTTTCCGCCGATACCTAGCGGATGAATTTCAATCTTTGGTTTTGACTTTGTAATTGTCGGGCAGACTTCGAGCATATGTGCGCCGAGAATCTTTGGTGTGCCTGGCCCAAAGTGATATGTGTAATCTTCCATGAAGGAAGTACCGCCACCTGCAGGTGTCATTGATTTAAGAATCGCACCGAGTGCAGATGTCTTCCAATCGCCTTCGCCTCCGAAGCCATAGCCCATAGACATAAGACGCTGAACTGCAAGACCTGGAAGCTGCTTAAGATCGCCTAAGTCTTCGAAGTTACTTGTAAATGCATCGAAGCCGCCATCTTTAAGAATCTTATGCAGTGCAATCTCTTGCTTTGCGGAATAGACCAATGAGTCGTGACGAACTCCGCCGCGCTTTAGCTCTGCAGAGACATCGTAAAGTTTTTCATATTCATCGCAGAGCTTTTCAGCATCAGCATCAGTGACCTTAGAAACAGCATCAACAAGGAAGTTGACTCCATAGTTTTCAACGGACATACCAAATTGAAGTTGCGCTGAGACTTTATCTCCGTCGGTAACAGATACAAATCGCATATTGTCACCGAAACGAGCGAGCTTAAGGTTCTGAGATTTATTCCAACCGATTGCCGCCCATAGCCATGCAGCTAGGTGCTTCTTTACATCAGCAGATCCTGGCTCTCCCACAACCACTTTGTGAGGCACGCCAACGCGGGCAACAGCATGTGCGTATTCACGATCACCGTGGGCTGCCTGGTTGAGGTTCATGAAGTCCATATCAATCGTCGCCCATGGCAGTGATTGATTAGCTTGGGTATGAAGATGCAGAAGTGGCTTGCGGAGAAGATCTAGCCCTTGAATCCACATCTTTGCAGGAGAGAATGTATGCATCCATGTGATGACACCAATGCACTGAGGATCACTTGAAGCATCGAGCATCGCCTGCTTGATATCAGCGGTGTTCTTAAGGGTTGGCTTCCAGATGATTTCGACGGGTGCATCTACACCTTGAGAAATCTTGGCAACAACGTCCTTCGACTGCACAGCAACTTGCTCGAGAGTCTCTGGACCATATAAATCTTGGCTGCCTGTAAGAAACCAAATCTGCTTCATTGCAAACTCCTAAAGTAGGTAGAAGGGGAATTACTTTGTGCGGCGCTTTGACCAGACATCGAAGGCCACTGCAAGGAGCAGTACGAGACCCTTAATTGTCATCTGGAAATCAGTACCGACAGAGTTCAAGTTCATTCCGTTTCCGAGAACGCCTTGAATCATGCCGCCAACGATTGAGCCTGTAACGGTTCCAACTCCACCTTGAACTGCTGCTCCACCAATAAATACTGATGAGATCGCATCAAGTTCGAAGCCATCTCCTGCCTTTGGTACAGCTGAGTTCATACGAGCTGAGATCAAAATTCCTGAAACTGCAGCTAGTGCGCCCATATTTACAAAGAGCCAGAAGTTAACACGACGAACGTTAATTCCTGAGAGAACTGCGGCGTGGAGATTTCCACCGATTGCGTAGATGTGACGACCAAATGTTGTCTTCTTCATGATCACTGTGTAAACAACAATCAGGAATGTAAGAAGTACGAGTGTCCAAGGAATACCGTTTGCGCGGCTTAGCTGTACACCGACATAGCCGACCATGACGGCCAAGATTGCATTCTTTACAAAGAACCATGTACGAGGTTCAACGCTCTGGCGGTACTTAATACGGCCGCGACGTGTTGCAAATGATTGCCACAAGAGAGCGAGGATTCCGACTGCTGTAATTACCAAAGCAGTTGCGTTGTAATTTTCAATACCGAGGCTGACTCCGAGAGTGTTCTCTTTATCTACGAAACCGTTACCAATTGCGCGGTAGTTATCTGGGAATGGTCCGATATTTGTATTTTGAAGAGTCATGAGTGCAAGACCACGGAACAAGAGCATGCCTGCGAGAGTCACGATAAACGCTGGAATACCAACGTATGCAACCCAGAAGCCCTGCCACATACCGACAAGTCCACCGACTGCTATAGCCCCGAGAATTGCTGCCCACCACGGTAGAGCTGGAAGCCATCCCCAACCTGATTGTTCTAGTGGACGTACTGCAAGGATTCCGGCAACTGCGCCGATAAAACATGCAACAGATCCAACAGATAGGTCGATGTGGCCAGCGATGATGATCATGACCATACCGATCGCAAGAACAAGGATGTATCCGTTCTGCACAACTAGGTTTGACCAGTTATCTGGAGTAATAGATGCGTGGTTCGGTGTAGTTATTGCAAAGAACGCGACAAGTGCGACCAGCGCAATGAAGATCGCATTCTGGCGCAGGTCAACGCCATCAAGACGTTGGCGAAGTTTGCTTTCACTTCCGAACAGTGCTTTTACTTTAGACATTGCTATCTTCCTTTGCCTTGGTCATATATTGCATGAGCAATTCTGGTGAGAAATCTTTCTTGGCAACTTCGCCGGTAATTACGCCTTCAGCAATCGCGTAAATACGATCGCAGATTCCGATGAGCTCTGGGAGCTCACTTGAAATCACAAGAACTGCCTTACCTTTTGCAGCGAGCTCTTGAATAATTGTGTAGATCTCATACTTTGCGCCAACGTCGATTCCACGAGTCGGTTCGTCAAGAATAAGAATCTCTGGATTTACGTTGATCCACTGGCTAAGAACAACTTTCTGCTGATTTCCACCAGAGAGTTTGCCAACGATTGAGTTCGGAGATGGCGCCTTAATATTCATTGATTCGCGATACTGGCTTGCAACTCGGTACTCCTCGTTATCGCTCACAAGTCCGCGCTTAACAAACTTTTCTAGAGATGCCAATGAAATATTGCGCTTAATATCGTCGATAAGGTTAAGTCCAAAACGCTTACGATCTTCAGTTGAATACGCGATACCTGCATCGATCGCTGAGCGAACGTTCTTTACATTTACCGGCTTACCGTTGACGTAGACAGTGCCTGAAATCTTTGCACCCCAGCTATGGCCGAAGACGCTTCGCGCTAGCTCGGTACGACCTGCTCCCATGATTCCTGCGAGACCAACGATTTCACCTGCATTAACATGCAAATTTGCGTTATCTACAACGATGCGAGAGACGTCATCAGGATGATGCACTTTCCAATTTTCAATGCGGAATACTTCTGCGCCAACCTTTGATTCGTGTGATGGGTAGCGGTTATTCATCTCGCGACCAACCATGCCCTTGATGATGCGCTCTTGATCGAGTGCAACACCTTGCATCTGAAGAGTTTCGATAACTTTTCCATCGCGGATAATCGTTGTCTTATCTGCAATTGCGGCGATCTCGTTCAGCTTGTGAGAAATAATGATGCAAGTCATGCCCTGGCTCTTAAATTGGCGCAGGAGATCGAGCAAGTGCTCTGAATCTGCATCGTTGAGAGCAGCCGTTGGCTCATCAAGAATAAGGAGCTTGACCTTCTTTGATACAGCCTTGGCGATTTCTACTAGCTGCTGCTTTCCGACACCAATTTTATTTACTGGTGTATTTGGATCTTCGGAGAGCCCGACCTTAGCCAGTAGCTTCTGTGCTTCAAGGTTTGTCTTATTCCAATCGATCAGGCCGCGGCTCTTGATCTCATTGTTAAGAAAGATATTTTCAGCGATTGAGAGATATGGGCTGAGTGCCAGCTCTTGGTGAATGATTACGATTCCGAGCTCTTCGCTGTCGCGGATGTTCTTAAGTTTTAACTCTTTACCTTCAAAGATAATTTCGCCTTCGTATTCTCCGTGAGGATAAATTCCCGATAGGACTTTCATGAGCGTTGATTTGCCTGCGCCATTTTCGCCACAGATTGCATGGATTTCACCGCGCTCGACGGTTAGAGATACATCTACAAGAGCTTTTACACCTGGAAAGGTTTTAGTAATCGAACGCATCTCCAAAATGTTCTCTGTCATTTTCCCTTTGCTTTCCTTAATTGAATAACTATTTAACGGCTAATAAGAATGATAGTCCGGTTGGCCCCATCGAGTAAACGAAGAGACCAACCGGACTATCTACCTAATTACTTGAGTTGGGATGTCTTGATGTATCCGCTATCAATTAGGACCTTCTTGTAGTTCTTTGTTGTAACGATGTAAGGAGTAAGGAGGTATGAAGGAACAACCTTAACCTTGTTGTTGTATGTCTTTGTATCGTTAACGGTAACCTTCTTGCCATCGAGAATTGCTGTTGCCATGCTTACTGCAACCTTTGCAAGCTCACGAGTGTCCTTGAAGATTGTTGAGTACTGCTCGCCAGCGATCATTGACTTAACAGAAAGAACTTCTG
>JACCDM010734791.1_pt1 | contig 12387 bp, 11 predicted proteins | sample 7445851 | NCBI WGS metagenome assembly JACCDM01 (sample SAMN15323438, study PRJNA562643) | freshwater metagenome | isolation source: river surface water | place: USA:Blue River Watershed | collected 2017-08-16
AGTTGGGTGTCTTCGTTAAAACCAACACTGCAGTGCGCGAAATTCAAGCTCGCAAAATTATTCTTAAGGAAGGCGAACCAATTCCTGCAGAGGTAACAGTCTGGGCAGCAGGTGTTAAGGGCGAGTCAACTGCAGGACTTTTGAACCTTCCTATTGCAGGAACTCGAATTGATTGTGATGAAAACTTAGAAGTAAACCACTATCCAAATATCTGGGCTATCGGCGATATCAACGGTTCAAAGAGCGCTGACGGCCGCTTCTATCCAATGGTTGCACCAGTTGCGATGCAACAAGGTAAATGGGTTGCAAAGCAGATCTTGCGAAAGGCTGCAGGCAAACCACTTCAGCCATTTAAATATCGCGATAAAGGATCAATGGCCACCATCGGTCGCCACAAAGCAGTTGTTGAAGTTGGTAAGTTCAGAATGACCGGGCCGCTTGCTTGGTTTGCATGGCTATTCCTGCACTTGTTCTATCTCTTAGGTGGACGAAACAAGGTTGGCACCATTGCTGACTGGACCTGGAACTACCTCACCTTTGATCGCGGCAATCGCCACATCATGGATACTCTCTAGAAAATGCCGCAGTACCTCAACGTTGATGGCCATCAGGTCTATTCATACGAATGGGATAACAATGGCGAGGCAGTTGTCTTACTTCATGGTGGCTTAAGCCAGACATCTCATTGGGACACCTATGTTCTTCCAGCAGTTGAAGATGATTTTCATGTCTTTGCCTACGATCGCAGCGGCCATGGTTTCACTGGCAATAAAGAGAAGAGCTTTCATTATCAGTATCAAGTTGATGAAGCGGTTGCCTATCTTGAAGAGATCGTAAAGGAACCTGCTCACCTCATCGGTTATAGCGATGGGGGCATCATCTCCTTGATGGTTGCGATGCAGCGACCAGAGTTGGTGCGCTCCATCATTACTCTCGGCGCAAACTTCCAACCAGATGGCGTAGTTCATATCGATGATTTCAATGGCGTTGTTTCCGCTGAAAACCAAGAGGAGTACAACCAAACGTCTCCTGATGCGCCAGAAACTCTTGTCCATAAGATTAGAAAAATGATTGAAATTCAACGCACAGAACCAAACCTTACGAAGGAAGACTTGGCCTCAATCCAGTGCCCTGTAATGGTTATGGCTGGAGATGACGATGTTATTCAACATAACCACACTGTCGAGCTCTACGAAAGTATTCCTCTTGGACAACTCGCAGTAGTTCCTGCGACATCTCATAAATTCATCAAGGAGCGCCCAGCTCTTGCGCAGCTGTTAATTCGTGAATTTCTTGAAGATTTAAGTTATCCAGTAACTCGTATGCCAATGCGCAGAAAGAATCCTGCCGAGTAATTAACCCTCGAAAGGTTCGATTGTTCCTGTCTTCACATCATAAATAGCGCCCGCTACAACAACGCCTTCACGAAGTAGCGGATACGAGCGAATACGGTTTAAGTCAGTTGCAAGAGCTCCGCGCTGATCGCGCGATGTACGGAATTCAAGACTTGATGTGTTGACGCCATATTGCTCATCAATGAGCTTATGGAAATCAGCCTCATCATTTTCAGCCATCTTGCAATCAGTATGTGGCATCACCAAGATGCGATTAACGTTGAGAAGATAGGTAGCAAGAACCAAGGTACGGAGTACGTCTTCTGTGACACGAGCGCCTGCGTTACGAAGAATCTTGGCGTCCCCTGAACGCATTCCAACAACTGACAATGGATTAATGCGTGAATCCATACAGGTGACAATTGCTAAACCTTTAGCTGCAGATCCCGTGAGTTCGGAGTACTTGAATGATTTTTGATATTCGGCATTTGCTGCCAACAGATCATCAAATGATTCGTGAGGAAAGGAGTTGCTAGACATTGCGACTCCTTCCGTAATCGATGGAGTAATACTGGAGCCCCCCATCCGGATTGAACGGATGACCTGCTCATTACAAGTACGTGGGTGGTGATTTCACCTTCCATCTCCTGTGTTCGAAATACTACCAACAAGCCAGGTTGCCTGCTTGGAAGTATCGCTATGAACCGCTACTGACCGCCCTTGTTGCATCCAGCCGTTGCACGAATTCTAAACTTTATTGAGTGATTCTCTTTCCGCCATAATGAAGCGAAAAGTAGGTTGCGCATTTTGCAGGGCCGTAATTGGGCTCATTTACGACCCAAAATTGAGTATCTGTAGGAACCCAAGTTCCTCCGTATCCATTGCCATTCACTTGGCGATCCCAAACCCATATTTGAGCCTCATAAGAATTAGCCATATAGATTTTGCAAGGCCACGAACTGATGTAGGCCTCCCCATCAAACCCTGAGATGTCACTCGTGTCTGATTGCTTCCAAATTCCAAAGTGCAAGGAATTGAGAACCTCAATTCTACTCCTAGTACTTGTAGTCCATTCCAACTTTCTGCCAGGTAACTTCTTCCAAACTAATTTCTTGCCATTCATATTTGTGATACTCCTAGGTGCCTTTATGCACGTAAAGGAATAGCCTTCTTGAATTCTGTCTCTATCACCATTTTGGCATGGTCCACCCGAACGAACCGTATCGGCATATGAATTTTGTGAAAGTATTGCAGACACGATCAGGATAACAAGGGGCATGATGGATAATGACTTGACTGCTCGCATTTACTGACCTCTCTATATTTCTAGTTAATTTAAGTAAAGCCATTCGTAGAATTTTGGCGGTGCGATGATTCTGAGTGCTCCTGGGTCCATGTTTAATGGGCTAACACTTATTGCTTGAATATACAGTTGCGTGTACTGATTTAGACTACTTGCAAGTTGTGCTTGTTTTGATGCCGACAAGCATTTTGGTTGTGACTGGGCAATTTGAATCATCTGCACAACACTTTGGGTGTAAGTGGCATACGAGTTGAGATAAGTGCGAAGCCAAGAAGGATCATATGTTGCCTGCGCTTGAGTGATTGCAAAATTGGTATTTTGAACAATTTTCCCTACGACTTTTTGCTTATTTAGAACCTGTTTTTGAACGTTCAAACAAGATTTTGTTGCACTGTGGCCCTGCGGAATAATCACAATTGAAGTAATAGAAATCAAAGAAATCAAGGCTGTTCGCAATAAGAACTTCATGGCACTGCCAAGTATCTTCCAGAAACGAATTCGTTCTTTATATTTGTGCTGATTCCAATAAAGTAGTTGAAAGTTTCTTCAAAAGTGGGTTTTCGGTTCTGGAGCCAAAGAGCAGCCATGACGGCAGTAGAATTGGAAGTGCCTACTTGGAAACGTTGCGTTCCATCAAGTTTTTTAACACTCCATCGCCCATTCAAGAAGAAGTCAGTTTGACCTGTGGCTCCGTTGCTGTATCGAGCGATATACGGAGTGGCATTCTTGTCATATTCGATTGGTTCCATTCCTGGCCATGGATTATCCGTTGCGCCGATAGCCACAGTGTCTGTTAGACAGGCCGGTGAAAACACGGCTGTGTGATTGCTGTCGTTTCCAACGGCTGCGATGACCGGTACGTTTGCCAACTTCAGATCCGAAATACTTTTAGACATACCTGCTGGTACTTTGCAATTAGGAAATATCTTTCCTTGGGCCAGCATTACAACAGCGATGTTGTACTTGACTCGATTTGTAACTATCCAATTCATGGCATTTTGAACGTCATCCAAGTTATAAAGTCCAGGGTTACCTGAGGGAGTCATCCCAACTATACGTATTGGAATTATTTTTGCGTTTGGGTTGATGCGTAGAATTAATGAAATCATCGCTGTGCCATGTCCTAAATCCTTATTGGTCGTAGGCGGCAACGCTGATGCTCCTGGGCCTTCCATGGTTGTCTTCCCGTTAGGGCATTTGTAGGAAGTTAGAATGCACACCTCATAAGAAATCGACTCTTTAAACAAAGACGGGTCAGTGCCTGTATCAATAACTGCAATTGCAGGCGCAGGATCAGCCGCAATCGCTGCAGGAGGCAAAAAAGTACTAAGTGCGAGGATTAGTATCGAAATTGAGCGCCATGTCTTCATGTCTCTAGAGTCTCATACAAACCTATCTTGACGGCAGGCCTACAGTTGGTTTCCCTTATTTCAGCGATGCATGGTCAGATGAGAGGATCAATCAGTAGTCGGGATGACTTGGAATTGTCCAAGTCTCCTGCCTCACAACCTGTCGCTACAAATGCTTTGTAGGGCCTGGAACGGCCTTCTCGCAGGCCTCCAATTTGAATGTACGCAATCTTCGCTCGTAGGAATCGACTTCATCAATACGAGGGCTCCGTTTTTAAGGCTACTGCTTGAGAACTTCATGGCATATGTGCGCTCAAGCCTTGGTTGGATTCTCCTATGGGTTGGCTTAAGGGTCAGGGGGTAGGAGTACCCTCCAAATATGAAAACACTTACAAATGCACTATTAGCCTTGATTGCTTCTCTGCTACTCGCAAACTTGATCGCTTCGCCTTCGAGCGCTGTGTCGGCAACTAAGAATTACGACGCAGTCCAATTAGCGGAATATTCTGCTTGCTTACAGAGCAAGATGACAGAGTCGGTTCCAATGATTGCAATCTCATTTTGCTCAAAATACAAGCCAGCCTAGACAAAGTCGAGATTTGTAACCTTGTTTAGTTTTTCGACTTGAGACCAAATTGTAGGTAGATCTACTTCAGAACCATCCACTGTTTCAGAGAATCCCCCTTGAGGCATTTGCTCTTTCAAGACATACGTTCCAAGCCCAAGTTCTTGTCTCAGCCAGGTTAATACGCCCTGCTCGATTAAATATGCTTTTTCCCCAGTCTCAACATTCAGACGCTTATAAAGTTTCCATCCGTACTTGCCGTGAGCCTTAAGTCGCTCGGTTTGCACTTCTAAACCGCTCACGCCAATTTTATGTGCACCTAATTCAGTATGCGATATCAGATATACAAAAGCAGGTTTATTGAAATCCAGACCATGCGGCCCACAGAATTTACAGCCACCAATTCCTGCACTAACTCCACCAAACCTGGGTTTAACCACTTTCCCGCACTTCAAACATTTACATTTCCAGGGTTTTTGGGCGTTAACATAGGGTTCGAGGGGTTCAAGTTGAGCATTCACCATAATCAATCGGATTTGTTCTTCATTCAAATAGTTCCCTGCGCAATATTTGCAACCTTTGTTTTCGCTTTTTACGTGTGAATATTGCTTTTTCATTTCCATGGAACACTGTTTGCACCTAACTCGCCAAGGATGTTTCGAGGAAACATATGGCTCGAGTACTTCAAATCCTGCCTTCTCCATTGCCAATGTGGCAATCTCTCCTTGATTACTTTCTTGAATTTTTTGTTTAGTACTACAAGCGAGACATCCAGTTAATCCAGTGGAACTGTATCTTTTTCTAGTCCTCAAGGATGAGGCGAATAAATTGGCCTCGGTACCGCACTTGATGCATTTCAGTCTCCACAACTTTGTGAGCCCTTGGTATTCCTCTACAGGTTCGTATCCCAAACTTCTAGCAAGATTGTTCATATCTTCAACAGGGACTCGATGTGCAACATGAGAACAATGTGGACATCCCTTACCCGTGTGTTTGACATTGTGGAGTGATCTTTTTGAGACTTTGCCACATGTGGCACATCTGCATTCCCAAGGAGACGCAACCGACTTGAATTCTTCAATAGGGATAAGACCAACTTCTTTCATCTGCCGTTCAGCATCTTTTGGATGCGTTCTTGCTCCACTACAGAATGGGCATCCTCTACCAATTTTTATGTAGTCGTAGCGAGAGTTAAATTCTTCATTACAAACCTGGCATCTCATTTTCCATGTTGTTGAGGCCCCAGGATAGTCATGAAGGGGCGAGAGTTTTAGTGTTGCAATTTGACCTTGAAGTTCTTCGAGATCAACCTTGTTGCCTGCACAGTAAGGACAGCCCTTCCTGCCTGATTTAACTTTTGAGTAAATTGGACTTACTTCACGTTTGCAGTAAATGCATCTGCACTTCCACTTTGTTTTGGTATCCGTAAAAGGAATCAGTGGCTCCAACCCTGCACTAATCATGAAAGCAATCGCTTCCTCTGCGGGAATCCTCTGAGCCATATCTCTATTCTGCCTTTTCCCAGTGACATTAACCAGGTTTTCACCTATCGGCTACTTTCCTAAAGGAAATCAGTTCGGTATGAGTTCAGGCAGCCCAGCGAAGGTAAGGACTCACTGTTATCAGATAGAACCTGTCACTGACTTCCACACACGTATAAACTGTTTTTGATTAAGCAGGTGACTTAATGGAATTTCCAGGAATTTTCCGTTTTCAACGTTCAAAATCACGAGGCTCTTATCAGATAACTTCTTTGCCAATTTATAGCCTTTCTTCTAATTTACCAATGTACTCAGCCACTTGCTGTCGGCTAATTCTGCGACTCCTACCTATGTGCACGCTAGCCAGGTGCCCATCATTCATCAGGTTGTACACCTGCGATCTACTGATTCCCATCACCTTGGCTACATCTATCGGTGAGTAGAGGTACTGCTCAGCCATCTTCATGCTCTCTTTCTATCTTGATTATCGTTACTGGATAAGAATCCCACCATTGTTCAGGGGCCGCTTTCTAAATGCATTTTCATTTTATTTTTCAATTTTGGCATTTTGATTTTCGATGGCGGAGAACCAGAGGTATCCCCCCTATTAGACGAAATCGCCAATGCTGGCTTTTCACGTCTAATAGGGGAGTTTTGCGTGCCGTATGAACCTTCGGTCTTCCATCTAAGGAAGCAAAACCTCGGCAGGGAATTACTCTGCCGACGGGACCAGGAGTGTGGGTACCTCCTTGATATCTGAGATCAACTAGAGATGCTTCGGGTCCGCCTTTACGCATGGGATACCCACTCGATAAGCCACTCTTGCTTTCGCTCTCTCTACACCCGATAGGCCAATCGGTGTCTCTACTTTTATTGTGGCTGAGATACCCCACATTGTTGCTTTGTAAAACTCTTAAAGGTGGTGATCCGCTACACGCCATCTACACCTCCTAGCCGTCGATGGACAAAGTCGTCAACCGACCTTGCGACTATTCGACGAGATTTCCCAACTTTGATAGAAACGAGTTGATTACTATTGATGAATTGATAAATTTTTGTTTTACCAAGACTCAATATTTCAGCAGTTTCTTCGATAGTTAGAAGTTGCTTTTCCATTTATGCTCCTTTGGTAGAAAGTTCTGAAATACGCAAGGACGTTGCTTGCAAGCCTTCACTAGTTATTTGCTGATAGATCTTCAATGTGGTTCTTAAATCCTTGTGTCCGAGATAATGGCTTACAACTTTTACATCAATTCCATTTTGAATTGCCCAAGTTGCAAAAGAGTGGCGAGCACCATGCAACTTGATGTGCTCTATCCCGCTTCTGTTCAGGAGGTCTGCCCACATTCTGGCTGTCCTTCGTGGTTCAAGTGCCTTCCCAACAGAGTTCGTAAACACCAAATCGTGTTCACCCCATGAGTGAAGTTGCAACTTCAGGGCGGACTGCTCAATTTTCCATTTGCGTAATTCGCTGATGTTTTCTTTAGTCAAAATAATCGTGCGACTATCGATATCTGTTTTCAGATTCTTAATTACTAAACCTCGATTAGTCTGCCTTTGTAACTGCTGTACCACTCTGATTTCACCCGTATTAAGATCAACGTTGTCCCAAGTTAAACCCAGTACTTCCCCTTGTCGAAGTCCTGTTAACAAGGTCACCTGCCACATCGCTCTCCATTCAACTGGTTCGCTTGTTAGTGCTCGCAGAAGTGTCTGCATCTCCTTGCCACTTAATACCCTCATTTTCCCTAAACGAGGTCTTGGTGCTTCGACCCCATCCATCGGATTAACAATTATTTTCTTCATCATAATTGCTCGTTTGAGAGCAGACTTCAATACAGCATGAACGTGAAGCATCGAGGACTCACTCAAGTTATGTACTTTTCGAATTTCTGCATATGCCTTGGTAATTATTTCTGGAGTAAGGAGATCAATTCTTACTTGGCCTAAGACTGGTTTAATGTATCGATTTATATCTAGTGCATTATGTTCGGATGTTTTAAACTCCCATTTAGATTGGGATTGAATTTCAAACCATGAATCTAAATATTGTCCTAGTGTCTCCATGTCGGATGGTTTGTTTGTTTGAGTGCCATCTTCACGAGCCTTGATTGCATCCCGTAGTTTTTTGTGAATGCCAGATTGTGTTCTGGCGCTTAAAGTTCGACGTTTGCCATTCTTATCGAAGAATTGGGCACGATATCGGTTTGCTTTACGATCGAAGAAGACTGTGCCTTCTCCGTTAGGGCGTTTCGCCATTTAGTGCTCCTTTGAGTGGGGTCTGCTCTTAGGAGTGAAAGGTCTCAATTAAACGATAATGAATGTTGCTAAACTCAAATAAATTTTGGTGGAATTAGTTATCTGATAACAGCATTCTCACTAGTTGCATCCATGGGTTGCATCCAGAGGTCGCTCTATTTGATGTTTTAATGAAATGCGCCAAAATCACGCTTGTTATGGAGCCCCCCATCCGGATTGAACGGATGACCTGCTCATTACAAGTGAGCTGCTCTACCACTGAGCTAGGGAGGCGTACTGCGGGCGTAATTATGGCAGTTATTGGCAGATTGTAAAAATCGTACATTTTCACCCTAAAAAGCAACACATTCGTGACCATTTTTCACATTCATTTAAGCACAGTGGAGTGAGAGGATTGCCGACATGTTGCCTAACTACTGGATGAGCCCCGAGACCAATTCAATCAACCGCCTCGGCATGCTCCATATCGAGCACTACGAAACGCTTTCTCTTGACGGCACCTGGCGCTTCCAGCTTTTGAATTCACCCACCGATGATTCACGTAAGCGTTGGACAAAGATTCCTGTACCAGGTCTTTGGACAATGCAACCAACGAGTGATGAGTTCTTTGATAAACCGCATTACACAAATACGCAGATGCCGTGGGATCACGTTGCACCTGAAGTTCCTACACTTAATCCAACAGGTGTCTACGAACGTGATTTTCATCTTCCCGCATCGTGGGAAGGAAAGCGCATCGTCTTGCACTTAGGCGGATACGAATCTGTCGCTCTGATTACAGTCAATGGCGTAGAAGCAGGGCTAACAAAAGATTCACGTCTTGCGGCTGAATTCGACATTACCGGTCTGATCAAGCGCGGTAAGAACAATCTTGAAATCAAAGTCACCAAGTGGTCAGATGCAACTTATATTGAAGACCAAGATCAGTGGTGGCACGGTGGAATTACTCGTTCGGTAAAGCTCTATGCAACAGAACATGTCTTCATCGAAAGATTCCAAACCACTGCTGGACTTAAAGCAGATGGCACAACTGGAACGTTAAGTATTGATGCAGTCATCGGTTCCATCGGTGGCAAGAGCGTTGATGGCTACAGCATTCGCACATCGATTGAAGAGCTGCCAAAGGTAAAGAGCGCACAACTTTCACAAACCTATCAGGATCACAAGACTCCACTGTGGACCGAGATGTCCCCCGAGCTACGCGAAGCAGATCGCAAATTCTTCGCCGGCGAATACTGGAGAGGTGATATTCCAGCGTCAGCTAAAGCAAGCCGTTTAAAGCTTAAGTCGCCATGGCCAGGACATATCGTTCTAAATTCTGAAATCCCCAAGGTCGCTGCTTGGTCTGCTGAAACCCCCAATTTATACACACTTCGCATTGAACTAGTGAGCCCTAATGGCACTGTGATTGAAGTTTCGCAGCAGCGCATCGGTTTCCGCTCTGTAGTTATCAAGGGCCGCGAGCTACTAATCAACGGCAAACTCATCTACATCTACGGCGTTAACCGCCACGACTTCAATCGCCTCACAGGTCGCGTCTTAAGCCGTGAAGATATGCGTCAAGATTTGCTCGAGATGAAGCGTTGGAACTTCAACGCAGTGCGCACATCGCACTATCCAAATGATCCTGCTTTCTACGATCTCTGCGATGAACTTGGTTTCTACGTTATCGATGAAGCAAATATCGAATCTCACGCTTTCTACGATTCAATTTCAAATGACCCACGTTACGCGTCGGCTTTCGTAGAGCGCGTTGGCCGCATGGTTCAGCGCGATATGCACCACCCATGCGTCATCTTCTGGTCACTCGGAAATGAATCAGGTCGCGGTAAGAACCACGAAGCTGCTGCTTCCTTTGCTCGCGCACTCGATCCATCACGTCCACTGCACTATGAAGGTGGAATCAATGGCGACTGGACCGGTGGACACTCACTCACCGACGTCGTCTGCCCGATGTATTCATCAATTGCTGCAATTAAAGATTATGCAAAGTCGGGACGACAAGATCGTCCACTGATTATGTGTGAGTACTCGCATGCAATGGGTAACTCCCACGGAAAACTCACGGAACCCTGGCATGCCATTCACTCAACACCAGGGCTACAAGGTGGATTCATTTGGGAGTTCTGGGATCACGGAATCGAACAGACTCTGCCTGATGGCACCAAGCGCTCTGCCTACGGCGGAGATTTCGGTGAAACTCCACACGATGGAAACTTTGTCTGCGATGGAATGGTCTTCCCGGATCGCACACCGAAGCCTGCGATGCACGAATTCAAAGCAATCGCAGCACCCGTTGCAATCACTACAACCAAGGCATCAGCTGGAACATTTACAGTCACCAACCGGCAATACTTCAAGGATGTAGCTGATTTTGACCTCTTTTGGAGCATTAACCGCAGCGGCGAAGTAATCGATAGCGGCAAGGTTGTTATGCCAAAGATTGCGCCTCAGAAGAGTGCGAAGATTTCAATTAAATCAAAGTCACTCTTAAAACCTGATGCTGCAGGAGAACGCTTCATCAACTTCAGCGTTGTCCAGAAGAACCGCACCGACTGGGCACCTGCGGGTCATGAAGTTGCTTGGAGCCAATTCGCTCTTCCTTCACGTAAGGAAAACATTGCGGTAGCGAAGACAAGTGACCTATTTGATTTCGCTGTCGATGAAGCTGGGGAAATCCAGATTCCATTTGCAACATACTCACCTGTTCCGTCTCTCTGGCGCGCACCTACCGATAACGACCGCATTGGTCGCTTCACTCTTAAGTGGGAGCAATACGGAGTCCGAGACCTCGAGCGAACAGATTGCACCATCACTGAATCAGCTAAGTCATACAAGGTTGTAAGTGAGTGGCAGACAAGTACTGGCTACAAGATCAAGCAAGTTCAGCTTGTGACACCAGTCAAGGATGGTTACTCCGTTAAGGAGACAATCACAGTTCCTAAGCAATTCGAAGATTTGGCACGTGTTGGTATCAACTTCGAAATTGATGGCGCTTTGAGCAACTACACATACTTCGGTATCGGCTCACATGAGAACTACCCTGATCGCAAGATTGGTCGCGTTCACAAGTGGGTTTCAACTGTTGCTGAACAATATGTTCCTTATGTTCGACCACAAGAAAATGGCGGCCATGCAGGAGTTCGTTGGTTCGAACTTACAAATAACCAAGGACACGGTGTTCGTATCGACTTGGATAAGCCACGTCAGGTTTCAGTGAATCCATTTAGAGCTGAGCAGCTAGCTGATGCAACACACGATGTTGAATTGGTTCCAACAGGAAACACCATTGTTCATATCGATGCAGCACATCGCGGCGTTGGAACAGCTTCTTGTGGCCCAGATACGCTGCCTGGATACCTAGTATCTGGCGGTACTTATAGCTTCAGCTGGACCGTTCGAGCGATTTAGTTAAGAGGCCACTTCACTGGCGTTGGGTATTTAGCAGTTCGCCCATCACCAGATGATTTGCCTTGAATGCGTCGCAATATCCAAGGAAGTGCAAAGACGAAGAACCATGCAACGGTGACACCCTTTTCAACAATCCACGGTGTCTTCTTTGCAGGTGGCAACGGTGTGCGCCAACCAGGATTAAAGGGCAGATCTAATTTTTCAAGGACTGCTTGAGCACATCGATAGTGGCCTTCAGCATTTAAATGCAGACGATCGAAAGCTAAGAAGCGGCGATCGCTAAAGAATGCTTCTTGGTTTGCATCAACAACGATTGCGCCGACTTCAGCACCAACTTCGCGCACAGATCGATTAAATTCAGAGAAACGTTTTTCCCAAATTTCTGCGCCTCTGCCTTTATTGCCAGTGCGCTCCAAAACTGTGAATAACATCAGCGTCGCACCAGATTTTGCAATCATGCGAACCGCTTCTTGATAAAGCGCAATAGCCACCTGTGGTTGATAACCAGGACGAAGTGCATCGTTAGCGCCTGCATGGAAAGAGACCAAAGTATCTTTGCCAGTGATGTGTTTAAGAGCTACAGGAACTTGGTCTTCAACTACTTGTCCCAAGAGTTTTCCACGAACGGCTAAATTCATATAAGTGAAATCAGGATGTACCTGACCCATTACATCTGCAACGCGAT
>JACCDM011028163.1_pt1 | contig 12382 bp, 8 predicted proteins | sample 7445851 | NCBI WGS metagenome assembly JACCDM01 (sample SAMN15323438, study PRJNA562643) | freshwater metagenome | isolation source: river surface water | place: USA:Blue River Watershed | collected 2017-08-16
CCATCTGTTTGATCAAATTCAAATTCACCAATAAAGTCAAAGTCATCACCTAAGGCATGTGGTATTTGTTTCAAAATAATCACGATTCCAATGGCTACTAACATCCCTCTAATAACTGATGAAGGGAAAAAACTTCCGATTTTACCTAACTTAAAAATGCCAAGTATTACTTGAATTCCTCCAGCTAACACTACTGCTAATAGAAATGCTTGATAAGAGGGAAGTGATTTGATGGCATTAAACACAATGATGGTGAGTCCAGCCGCTGGTCCACTCACAGATAACTCTGAACCTGATAATAGGGCGACGATTGTTCCTCCAACTATTCCAGCGATTAGTCCTGCAATTAAAGGAGCACCAGAGGCCAAGGCAATGCCAAGGCAAAGAGGTAGCGCTACCAAAAATACGGCTATTCCTGATTTCCAATCGTTTAAAATAAATGATTTAAGATAATTTTTATGCTCCATATAGAATGATTTTAAGTTAACAATTTGTTCTAATTGTTAGCAAAAATCGGGTGGAGAATAAGGTGGAGTTAGAGGTGATTTGGTGAGTAATGGAACGAGTAAAAAGGATAATACTTTTTTAGGAGGGAAAAATTTAAAATGAAGTGGCAGGTGTTCTAATTCAGATTCTTCAGCATATTGAACTCTTGTTTTTCGGATTGTTTCATCCTCATCATCTTCTTGATCGTCCTCTCCAATAGTTTCTGATGGAGTGTTTTGAATTGGAAAATGTTTTGTAAAATCAGATTTTTTGGAAAGAGTAGTTATCTGATGGTTTGAGGGAACAGAAAAGGAACTTTCACTTTTTAGAATAAGTGAAATCATCAATATCATAAAGATGAAAAGCCTTTTTTGCATTGTTTATTCGTACTTGTCAGGATTTTGATAAATGATTTTGGCCTGAGTATCTCTTTCTTGAATCAACACGGGCTCAAAGGTATCAAATTTATCTTTACCAAATTTCCATTCTTTTTTTAATCTTCCTGCATTTCCTTTTTCATGAAATTCTCTCCATCTTCCCACACGCACGCTATCATCAAGTTTGCCTTCCATGGCTAACAGACCATTTGGAAAGAAAGAAAGGTATTGGCCTCTAACTTTTCCATAAACTCGAGGAATAACCTCTTTTATTTTTTTCTTTTCTACATCAAAATAACTGATACTTGATTCTGCTGGAAACCCCTTTATGAAGATTGATTTTTCCTCTAATTCGTAATCTGGTCCATATTTTTCCCATCGTCCATCTTTTCCGCCTTGATAGAAAAAGCCTTCCTCAACAAGGGTTTGATTTACAAATTTTTTGTAGGGACCATGACAAATTAAAGGATTCTTAGCATCCTTTAAAGGAGTATTCACTATTCGATTTTGCGAAATATCAAACCACCAGATTTCTTGTAAATAGGGGTTTAATTTTTCATCCTCAACATATTTGATCACATTTACTTCTTCTACCGTTGCTCGATTCCCATTTCCATATTGGGCAATGCGTTTTTCGGTTTTTACTCCCTCGTATTCATCTTTAGGAATAAATTTCTTTTTGATGTTTTTCGAAATCGATTTGCCTAAACGATGTATGCCCAATTCGTTTAATACATCTTGGCCATCTGATTTGATTTTGTTGTAATCTTCTTTTGCTTTTTTTATTTTATCTCCCGTTCCTTCAAAGCCTGTGCTTAGTCGGCCACCCAAAAGACCTTTTTGCCTCACGGTTGTATCGATTAAGGGTTTTTTGTTGGAACTAAAGTCCATCTTTTGCCCAATACCATATTGGCATAAGAGAAGAAAAAATAAACCCAGATAAAATTTTAACATAGAGGTACAACGATAAAAATCGTAAAATATTGTTCAAAATTACACAATAAATCGTTTCCTAGCTTTGGATTGTTTAATTTTGGAAAAATTTTTTGAATCATTGGAAAAGAGTGCTAAAATTTATGTGGCGGGACACCGTGGAATGGTAGGGTCTTCCATTGTACGTGGATTACAAAAGAAGGGTTTTGAACAGATTATCTGTAAAACTTCTTCAGAATTAGATCTTACAAATCAACAGGCAGTTTTTGATTTTTTCAAATCAGAAAATCCTGATTATGTTTTTTTGGCTGCCGCAAAAGTGGGAGGTATCGTTGCAAATAATACGTATCGTGCGGATTTTTTATATGAAAATTTAGCTATTCAAAACAATGTAATTCACGCAAGCTTTGTTCACAAGGTTCAAAAATTAATGTTTTTGGGTTCATCTTGTATTTATCCAAAATTAGCCCCACAACCATTGAAGGAATCTTATTTATTAACAGGTCCTTTAGAGCCAACAAATGAACCATATGCAATTGCAAAAATTGCTGGAATCAAAATGTGTGAAGCCTACCGTGATCAATATGGATGTAATTTTATCTCTGTGATGCCAACCAATTTATACGGCCCAAATGATAACTATTCCTTAGAAAATTCTCATGTACTTCCTGCCATGATTCGTAAATTTCATGAAGCAAAAGAAAATAAACAAACTTCCATGACTCTTTGGGGTACTGGAACTCCCAAGAGAGAATTTTTACATGCGGATGATTTAGCAGAAGCTTGTTTGTATTTAATGGAAAATTACAACGATAAAGAATTAGTGAACGTAGGAACAGGTGAGGATGTAACCATCAAAGAATTAGCCCAAAAGGTGAAACAAGTGGTTGGATTTGAGGGAGAGATTATTTGGGATACTAATCGTCCAGATGGTACTCCACGCAAATTAATGGATGTTTCTAAATTAAACGGACTAGGTTGGAAACATCAAATTGAATTATCAAAAGGAATTCAATTAGCCTATCATGACTTTTTAAATAATCCAAGTATTCGTAAATAATGAGTGCTCCAGTTGAATGGTTTTCTACTTGGTTCGATTCTCCGTATTACCATATTTTGTACGGAAATAGAGATGAGAACGAGGCCTCCGCATTTATTCAAGCATTACAAAAAAAATTGCCTATTCAAAAAGGCGCCTTGGTCTTAGACGCTGCTTGTGGAAAGGGTCGACATGCAAAAACATTATTTGAAGCTGGATATCAGGTAGAAGCCTACGACCTTTCAGCATCCAATATTCAAGAGGCTAAAAAATTAGAAACAGAAGGTTTGCATTTTTTTCAACAAGATATGCGCCATCCTCTCCCGTATACCAATCATTACGAGGCCATATTTAATTTTTTTACCAGCTTTGGGTATTTTGAAACTCCTGAAGAAAATCAATTAGCGTTTTATCGATTTTTTCAGGGTTTGAAAAAAGGAGGACTTTTGGTGTTAGATTTTTTTAATCCAACTTATATTTTGTCAAATTTAGTGCCTGATGAGGTAATTGTACGTCAAGGTATTTCATTTAACATTAAACGATTTGCTGCCAATGGTTATTTATTTAAAACGATTACGTTTTCTGATCAAGGAAAAGATTTTTCTTTTGAAGAAAAAGTTGAAATCATTCAAAAGAATGATTTCATTTCATATGCATCTCAAGCAGGATTTCAAACCATTGACATGTTAGGTGATTATGAATTAAATGCCTTCGACGAAAAATCTTCTCCTAGAATGATTTTCTTTTGGGTGAAACGTTAGTTCTTAATCAATTTGATTACCTTCTCCTGATATAATTCCGGAATTCGCAATAAATACGTGCCTGTTGCCAAAGAAGAAATATCCATTGGTATGTTGGAGATTTGATTACTCACAGTTTTGGATAATCTTTTTTGACCATTTAAATCATATACTTCAATCGTTAACAACGCTGAGATATTCGATCTTGGGATTTCTACAACTACTTGGTTTCCTTGACTTGGATTCGGATATATTCCAAGGGAACTGATTTCATTTTCTGTAGCCAAGATTGACACTAATATACTTTGTGGGTTAGTTGGGCAATTGTTGCTATCGATTCCTTGAACTTTATAAGTTCCCGATTGAGTTGGTTTGATCGTAGAAGATGCAAGACCAGTTAATATGGTGTTGTTTAAATACCAGGATATTGGTGAATTAATATTAGTTTGTAAGGACCCATCAGAATTATAATATAATTGAGGCGTTATAACCGGATAGATGGTTAGTTGGAATGCTTCTGAAGTGGAAGTACAACCGTCTGCATTCGTGCCTTTTAAAGTGTATGACCCAGTACTTGTTGGCGTATAAGTTGATTTATTGGCTAAGGAAATATCAACTAGATTTTTTTGCCATTGATATGAAATTTCTTGATTACTAACCACACCTAGATTTACCGTTTCTGCAGCCGGACAAATACTTTTTGGTCCTTTTGTGTTCAAGGAAATGGAAGGAGAGGTTACATCTCTTATAGAAGCTGTGACCTTATCAGATGCACATCCAAGAGATTTAAATTTCATGTCATAAAAGTAATAATATCCGGAATAGATTAATCCTCCTTGGTATAATGCGCTGGTTAATGATATTAAATTGTCGGTAGAATTATAGGGGAAGCCAATATTACTTGGTGCATTTAACGTATCCGATTTTGTTCGATTGCTTCGATAAATACTTGCCCCATTTTTACAAACTTGTGTAATGGCATACGTACCCGCTTTAGGAAAATCTAAGTTTAAATTTAAGATCATTCCTTGGTCTGATTTGTCGTCTGAAATTTGATTTGGTGGTGCAACGATGTTTTTTTGAGATCTGGTGGCAGTCACATTGATTGATGTAAATGATACCAATTCACCGGTGTTTACATCAGAAACATAAAAGTCAATAATTCCACTAGTTCCAATGTACACTCTTGCGCTTTCTAATACCATGGGTGCCTTAACCTCCAATATAGGCTCTGGACCAAAATTAGAATAATAATTACCTGTTCCAAAATCATATTTAGTTTTTGGGCCAAGCGACTGGCTAATGCCACCCAATGATGCATAATACGATTTTCCTTTTGGTAGTGAAATGTTATTACCTACACCTAAAAGCGCATTTGCTCCATCAAACCAAAAAGTATTATTGTTGGAGCTGAGTGCAATGGTGTTGGCATTTGAACAACTTAACCCAGTTGCTGTTGGGGCTGTTGCTTTGCTAATTAATTGTGTTTGACTTAATAAATTGTTGCCACTTATTTGGTCGTTACTTGAAATAATAGAAACTTCATAACGATAATTTTTGCCATTTTGGATACTAATATCTGATGGTAAACTGATGTCTTTAACTTCATTTAATGCCAACGAATCAACCGTTTTCAAAAAGCTTTTTTTGAAAACCCCTTCCTCGTAAATTGATAATTTAATTTCAAATTTACCGTAAGATTTAGAGCCAGCATTTCGAACTGTAGTATAAAATAAATTCTCTGATCCAGCACAAAAAGCTCCACCTGATTGACTTAATTTATCTATACTCGCGTCATAAGATGGTTCTAATAAAGAGATAGCATATTCTCTTACTTCATTGCTAGAAGATCCTGTGCAGCCATTGGCAACCGATTGTTGACCTACAACAACTCTTAAATGATAATTGTTTAGTGGATTTATAGTCGAAGGAGCGGAGGCATTAAAGGAAATTTTACTACTAGAAAAATTAACATTGTTTTGTAACCATTCATTTTCATCTGAAAAATCACCATCTTGGTTCCAGTCAACAAAAGCATTGAATATCCCACTGTTCAAACCACTTAATTCCACTGTAAAAGGAGTGCTAATTCCACTTTCCATTTGCAGTGAAGTGCTATTTGAGTTGATGCTCACACGATTAATAAAGGCAGATTTTGCAGACGCAACATCACAAACAGGTTTTCCATTTATGCCAGAAAGAATTAAACTATAGTCTTGAGCAGAATACGTAAGAGTCCCTTTATGACTTACTGTAATTTCATATGTTTTACCAGGAATGGCATTTGGAATGATGATTTTTTCAATATTATCACGAATATTATCCCCCGTTGTTGCTAATTTATCAGGATTCGCGGGATCCAAAATAAAGGGCAAAAATTGGTTTGCATCATCTTTGATTCGAATATCCAAATCGTTTACTAATCTTGGAGTACGATCATTTAAAACGGATCCTTGAGCCTTTCCTTCAGGGTCAGTCCAGGCAATCGTTGCAATTAACGGACCATTACCTGAGGCTACCACTGATAATTTATAGGTCTCTGTATTTTTTAAAGTTAATTCAGAAAGTAAATGGTTATTATCTGTTTTGAGGAGTACTTTACCCGCTTTTTCTATATCTAATACACCCCAACCAGTTTTGTAATCTGGACCAGCAGCGTCAATATCCAAGGCTGTATGAATGGCAAGTCCTTTTAAACTCGCGGAATGCATGATCGAACCGTTATTTTTTTGAGCATATAATTGTTGCAACAAAAAAAGTGAACCTGCTACCTGTGGGGAAGACATCGAAGTTCCCGAATTGTATTCATATAAATTCGTTACTGCACTGGAAGTTGAATTAGTTGTGGAATAAATATTTGAACCAATTCCCATGATGTCTGGTTTGATACGACCGTCATCAGTGGGTCCCCAAGATGAATAGCTTGATAACGAAAAGGCGGAGGCTCTACTAGGTAACAGCAAAGAGGATTCAAGTGCTCCTACTGTTAGAATATTCTTTGCATTTGCATTGGTCGAAATAATATCATACCCATCGTTTTTTGCTCGAGGGATGGAATCCAGTGTAGAGGTGTTCCTTATATAGTAGGAATCTACATAGTTTTTGTTTGTTGCCTTCACAGCAGGACCGTTTTCTGTGCGGGAATTTCCAGCCGATTTAACAATTAAATAATTAGGGGCATTGTAAGCAATTTGGTCTAATTGTCGAGTATTGTCGTCATACAATCCAAATTTATAATCCTCTGTTTTAGAAACAGCATCATATCCCCACCAAGTCCATTTGGAACGATTTTCGTCGTAAACCCAGCCCGCTTGTATGCCATAGGAATGATTTGAAACATATAAGTCTTTGGAAGCACTTGCAATTTCAGAACCATCATTATCAAAATCCCAATATTTTAAGTCGGCCTCAGACGACATCCCCAATACACTTGAATTTTTCCCAGCAGCTATTAATATACCAGCCACATGAGTTGAATGACTGCTTAAGGTAGAAGATTGTCCACTTTGCTTGCTAGTTCTTCCTGTAAATTCGATATGTCCATCCAGTAAAGCTCCACCATCCCACATTCCTAATTTGCCTTTCAAGAAATCTGATTTACCTGTTATTTCTAAACCCAATGAGCCGTTTTTATAAAGGGAATTGGTTTTGGTCATTTTTCCCGCTTGAGTGGTCGAATGAGTAATTAAATACTGAGGTTCTCCATTTGAACTGATGGAATGAAAACGAAGCATTTTGCCTTTTCCTAAGGAGTCTTTTAAAGATAATCCTAATTTTTTAGCAGTTTTGAGGTGTTGTTGGTAGCTTGAATCAGCTGAAACTGCAATTCGATTAAGGTTTTTCTGACGCAATTTAACCTTCTCTGCTGGAGTTGAAATATTTTGCGCCTTAAGACTATTTACTAGGCATATCGTGAAAACAAAAAATATAAATCTGAATATCTTATTCATTCAAAATTAATTAATATCAAAACCAATTAACTATCAATAATTAACAATTTACAATTAACAATTTATAATTCAAAGTTCACTTCTAAAAGTCAATCGGTGAATCGGACTAAACCCTTTTTCGGCAATTCCAAGTTTATGCTGACGAGTTGGATAGCCTGCATTTCGCTCCCATCCGTATCCTGGATAGGTTTTTGCGAAGTTTTCCATTAATTCATCGCGATAGGTTTTAGCCAATACGGATGCCGCAGCAATCGAAAAAAACTTAGAATCACCCTTAATGATACAGGTGTGTGGGATTAATGGGTAGCTGATAAACTTGTTTCCGTCGACCAAAAGGTGCTCAGGAAGAATGGATAATTTATCTACCGCAATATGCATGGCTTTCATTGATGCTTTATAAATATTGATTTGATCAATTGTCTTGGCGTCAATTTCTGCAATTGCAAAGGCTAATGCTTCCCTTTCGATGTCGGTTTTTATTTCGGCCCGTCGACGGGCCGATAATTGTTTGGAGTCGTTCAATAATGGATGGAAGTAATCCTTTGGCAAAATAACAGCAGCAGCAACAACTGGCCCTGCTAAACAGCCTCTGCCTACTTCGTCTAAACCTGCTTCAATGGCATGCTCTGAAAAGTAGGGTTTAAGCTGTTGTGCCATTGCGTTATTATCGATTAAATAACATTCTATGTCCGCGTGTGCCTTCAATGATTTTTCCATCTGAAAAGGCTAATTGTCCGGATACAAAAGTCTTTTCAATGCTTGCAGAAAAACAGTGCCCTTCTAAAGGTGACCATCCACAATGGTACAATAAATTGCTTTTTTCTACGTTATATGGTTTATTTAAATCAACAATAGCAAGGTCTGCCCAATAGCCTTCTCTGATATAACCTCTGTCGGAAATTTGAAAAATATCAGCAACTGCATGTGCCGTTTTTTGTGCAATTAATTCTAAGGAAAATTCTCCCTCTTTCGCCATGTCAAATAGCATCAGCATTGGATGTTGTACCAAAGGTAAACCAGATGGGGCTTTCCAATATCCTTGCTGCTTTTCTTCCCAAGTATGCGGTGCGTGATCGGTTGCAATTACATCAATGGCACCTGTACGGATGGCATTTCGGATTGCTTTTTTATGTCGAGCCTCTTTGATAGCAGGGTTACATTTAATCAGATTTCCTTTTGTTTCGTAATCTGCTGCATCAAACCACATATGGTGCACACATGCTTCAGAAGTAATTCGCTTGTCTTTTGAGGCTTTTTGAGTTTCAAAAAGCGCTAATTCTTCTTCAGTAGAGATGTGTAATATATGTAAACGGGTGTTCCATTTTTTTGCTAACTCAACAGCCATGGAGGAGGAAATATAACATGCATCCTCATTTCGAATCATTGGGTGTAATCGAGCCGGGGCATTTTCTCCATACTCTGCTTTGAATTTCTCTAAACGAGACTTAACCGTATGTTCGTCCTCACAATGAGTTGCTATTAAAATATCTGCTTCTTTAAAGAATTTATTTAGAACTTCTTTTTTGTCAACCAGCATATTGCCCGTTGAAGATCCCATGAAAATTTTCAAGCCACAAACATTTTGTTTGTTGGTTTTCATGGCTTCTTCAAAATTTTCATTGGAGGCTCCCATAAAAAAGGAGTAATTGGCAACAGAAGTTTTTGTGGCAATTTGATATTTATCTTCTAATAAATCTTGAGTCAAGGCATTTGGTACTGTATTTGGCATTTCCATAAAGCTCGTTACCCCACCTGCCACAGCTGCTCTCGATTCGCTTCCAATAAAGGCTTTATGTGTAAGTCCGGGTTCTCTAAAATGTACTTGATCATCAATCATTCCAGGAAAAACATGTTTGCCTGCTAGATCAATCACCACATCTCCAGTCTCAGGTGTAATTTGACCAGCAATTTTTTCAATTCGTCCATTGGCAATGCGAATATCCAATGCTTCAATTTTCCCCTCATTTACTACTTGCCCGTTGGCCAACACATAATTCATGTTATTCTGATTTTATTTCTGTTATGACAAATTCTGTTCGTCTATTTTCTTGATGCTTTTCTTCTGAGCATTCCACCCCATCTGAGCATTCGTTGATTAATTGGCTTTCTCCGTAACCTTTTGCTTGAAGACGATTTTTAGCAATTCCTCTAGATACTATATAATTAACCGCTGATTCAGCTCTGCGCTGTGATAATTTTACATTATATGATGCTGTTGCTCTAGCATCTGTGTGCGACCCTAACTCAAGATGTACGAACTCATTATCATTTAAGAATTGTACAATTTTATCCAATTCGATAGCAGCATCTGGTCTAATTTCTGCTTTATCCAAATCATAATAGATCGTGTTAATTTGGTATAGCTGTGTGATCTCTTTACCAATTTCAGGTTGATCCATGGTGATTGCCATAGTAAATGTGGTGTCGGTTATCGGTTTTTTCAATAGTATAGGTGGAATTGCACGTCCTTCCATTGAAAAATTCTCACGTTTGGTTAAATAATCTTCTTTTTCAGCCAAGATTTCTATTTCATCGTTTTCGGCAAGGTCAATTGTACGTACCATTCCGTTATTGTCGGCAGTGGTAGTTCCAATGGTTTCTCCATTTTTTCGGATTCGGTATTTGACATTTGGAAGCCCCTTTCCTTTTACATCAACAAACTGTGGTTTTAAATAATAATGGACAATTTTTTCTTCTTGGTCATCTGAATTTTGAACTTTTTCATTCGACCACCATCGATCCTCAATCCCTTTGCCTGTAAAATAATAAATATCATCATCACCCTTTCCACCTTCTCTATTGGAACTAAAATAACCATGATTTTCATCGGTCATGATCAAACCAAAATCATCAGAAATACTGTTCATTGGTTGTCCTAAATGCTCTACTTCAATATCGCTTCCATTACGACTTGCCACAAAAATATCTAAGCCGCCAAGTACAGCATGACCATTAGAAGAAAAATATAATTTTCCATCTTCTGACACAAAAGGAAAGATTTCATCACCCGGTGTATTAATTGCCGAGCCCATATTTATCGCTCTCCCAAATCGGCCAGCATTATCCATATTTACACGATATAAATCTAAGCCCCCTTTACCTCCTCTTCTATTAGAAGCAAAATAGAGTGTTTTTCCATCGGATGAGAAGGCTGGACTTCCGTCCCAAGCTAGGGAATCTGAAATACTTAAGTGCTCTGGCAAGGACCATGTGCCGTTTTCTTTTCTTGAAAGATATAAATCTACATCTGGACTCACATCTTTTTTACCCGTATTCCCTCGAGCAAAAACCATCATATTTCCATCTTTTGAAAAAGCTGGAGTTCCTTCATTTGAATTATTTTGAAAGATGGAATTAGAAAACAAATCAATGCTTGTTATGCTAGTTGGACTTTTAAGCTTAGCCCGATAAATCCCTAACATAGGTAATCCATTATTTTTATAAAGCTCAGTTTTTTTACTTCCAGAAATAATCAAATCTCCTTCGAGTATCCTAGGTGCAAATTCCGCGCCTGAAGTATTTCCTTCAATATTTTCAAGCTCTATGGGTGCTGTTTTTTTTGAAAGCTCCTCTATTTTGACTAGTTGCTCTAACTCTATTTCTGCACGTAAGCGAAGATTTTTTGAAGGTTTAGTGGCAATAAAGGCCTTTAGTTGATTTTTTTCTTCCTCATAATTCCCATTTGCTTTTGCAGCGTAAGCCAAATAATAAGAAATTAATTTCTCTGTATTTCCAGCCAACTTTGACTGTTGATAATAAGGTCCAGATAATTTTATTCGATTGGAAAGTCGATACGATTCCGCAATTAAAAATGAAGTATTTATGGGTTCAAAACCTTTTTCAGCTAGTGGTTTTAAAGTTTGAATAGCTAATTCATATTCGCCTTTTTCAAAATGTGTTTGACCTTTTTTATAAACTTGCTCTATTCCATTACAAGCAGTAAGGAAGAAAATAATTCCCGCTAAATAAATTACTTGTTTTAAAAAAGTGGCCATGGGCTTATAGGTCTTTAAAAACAAATTTAATCATTTGTTGCAAGCTATCCTCAATAATTTAGCGTACCTTTGCATAAATTTTGTTAAATCGCATTAAGTCAAGAACTTAAAGCACAATACAGCAGTGATGTTGCATCAATTATGAGAAAAAGAATTCAATCGAACGAGAATCCTCGTTCTACAAACAGCAATCGATTTAATAGGGAAGATGGAAGAAGTAATAAGGAAGAAGGAAGAAGTAATAAGGTAGAAGGAAGAAGTAATAAGGTAGAAGGAAGAAGTAATAAGGAAGAAGGAAGAGGAGGTTTTAGAGGTGAGAGAGCGCCAAGAGATGGTAATCGTGAGTTCAAGCCAAGATTCAATAGAGAAGAGGGAAGAGGGAATAGGGATGAGAGAGCACCTAGAGAGGGTAATCGCGAGTTCAAGCCAAGATTCAATAGAGAAGAAGGAAGAGGGAATAGGGATGAGAGAGCGCCAAGAGATGGTAATCGCGAGTTCAAGCCAAGATTCAATAGAGAAGAGGGAAGAGGGAATAGGGAAGAAGGAAGAAGTAATAGGGAAGAAGGAAGAGGAGGTTTTAGAAGTGAGAGAGCGCCTAGAGAGGGTAATCGCGAGTTCAAGCCAAGATTCAATAAGGAAGAAGGAAGAAGTAATAAGGAAGAAGGAAGAAGTTATAAGGAAGAAGGAAGAAGTTATAAGGAAGAAGGAAGAGGAGGTTTTAGAAGTGAGAGAGCGCCAAGAGAGGAGAATCGTGATTTTAAGCCGCGATTTGAAAAAAGAGATGAGTCTGCTCATTTCGAAGAAAAGAAAAAGCAATTTAGAGAGCGTGCAGATCGTAAATTTGGAAAACCAGCCAACGAAA
>JACCDM010684282.1_pt1 | contig 12362 bp, 9 predicted proteins | sample 7445851 | NCBI WGS metagenome assembly JACCDM01 (sample SAMN15323438, study PRJNA562643) | freshwater metagenome | isolation source: river surface water | place: USA:Blue River Watershed | collected 2017-08-16
CGATTCCGGCCCGGCCATGCGGACTACACGTATTGGAATAAATACGGCATTCGCGATCCGCGCGGTGGCGGACGCTCCTCAGCTCGTCTGACTGCACCCGTCGTCGGTGCGGCCGCCGTGGCACGTAAATGGTTGCAAGCGCAGTATGGCCTGACACTTCGTGGTTGCATGAGCCAGTTGGGCGAGATCCCGATTCCTTTCGTCGCCTGGGACCATGTCAGTGAGAATCCGTTTTTCGCTGCGAATGCCGACATCATTCCCGAACTCGAGACTTATATGGATAGCTTGCGCAAGGCGGGCGATTCCTGCGGCGCGCGCATTGAGGTCGTTGCGCAGAACGTGCCGGTCGGTTTGGGCGAGCCTCTGTTTGACAAGCTGGATGCCGACATTGCCTACGCGATGATGGGGATTAACGCGGTCAAGGGCGTGGAGATCGGTGCCGGCTTTCGTTCGATTGCGCAAAAAGGTTCCGAGCATGGTGATGAAATCACGCCGGAAGGCTTCGTGGGCAACAACGCCGGTGGTGTTCTGGGCGGTATCTCGTCGGGACAAGACATCACGGTATCGATTGCGATCAAGCCCACCTCCAGCATACGCACGCCGCGTCGTTCGATTGACCGCGATGGTCAGCCCGTGATGGTGGAGACCTTTGGTCGCCATGATCCCTGCGTGGGCATACGCGCGACACCGATTGCCGAAGCCATGCTGGCGCTGGTGCTGATGGATCATGCGTTACGGCATCGGGCGCAGTGTGGTGATGTGAATATCAGCGGAAACTGATCCGATTTGTTGTGCAGCGCTGATTGTCTCTGACCGCGCTGATGTAATCATCCCGATGAGGGGCGCTTTGGGATCGTGGCACTGGCCGTGATCTGTTGGCGATCCATCGTCTCCGTCATATTTGCCATCTTCCGCCCCTTTGTCTTCAACCGCCAAACCCGAGCAATCCCTGAATTTCGCGTTGTTCTTCTTCGCGTATTACGGCTATATCGGCGTCTTTTCTCCCTATGCCAGTTTGTATTTCGCTGATCGTGGCGTATCGGCTGTGCAGATCGGTGTGCTGATGTCGATGATGCAAGTCATGCGTATCTTCGGTCCTAATCTGTGGGGCTGGGTGGCAGATCACACGCGTCGTCGTGTGATGGTCTTGCGGGTGACATCGGCCGCTTCCGCACTGGTTTTCTGCGGCATATTTTGGGGCGAGACTTTTGTATTTTTCTTTGTGCTGATGCTGGCGCTGAATTTGTTCACCAGTGCACAAGGACCGCTGTCCGAGGCGCTGATGTTGTCGTCCATGCGAGGTGATCTCACGCACTACGGTCGCCTGCGGCTCTGGGGATCGGTCGGTTTTATTGTGACCGTGATCGCTGCCGGACAATTGCTGGACTGGCAGGGCATACGCCTGATGCCCTGGATCGCGCTGGCGTTGCTGGTGATGGTCGCAGCGGTCGCGCTCAATATGCGTGAAGAAGTGGCTATGCCGCGTTCGCAGGACACGCCTTCGGTACGGCAATTGCTCAAGCAAAGAGAGGTGATTGCGTTCTTCGTCTCTACCTTTCTGATGATCGCTGCACATGCCTCCTTGTATGTGTACTACTCGCTGTATTTATCGCAAATAGGCTACAGCAAGACCGTGATCGGATTGATGTGGTCGCTGGGCGTGGTGGCAGAGATTTTATTTTTCTATTTTCAGGCGCCGCTGTTTCGCCGGTTTGGTGTAGCGACGCTGATGCTGACCAGTCTGCTGATCGGTGTAGTGCGATTTTTGATGATCGGTTTTGGTGCCGAATCGATCGTGATGCTGCTGATCGCCCAGATACTTCATGCGGCGACCTTTGGTGTTCATCACTCCGCGTCAGTCGCTACGCTGCAGCGCTGGTTTGCCGGTCCGCTGCAGGCGCGTGGGCAGGCACTGTTCATCAGTGTGTCTTATGGGCTCGGTGGCTCGATGGGTGGATTGCTGCTCTCGGCTTGTTGGGATACATTTGGCGCCCGTCTTGTCTATATGATCGCTGCTTTGTTCTGTTTCGCCGGCTGGATTGCTGCGGCACTCAGTTATCGCTGGCAAGAACCTCCTGGGAGAGCCCATTGAAAAAAATAGTAGGTGCGTTGGCATCCGTCACCGCATTAGCGTTCACGCTGGTTTCCTGTCAATCGGTTAAAACGACCAGTGCGGGTATGGTTGGTGTAGATCGCGAGCAGCGTATGGCCATTTCGGCTCAGGCCATCGAAGAAAGTGCGAACAAACAGTACGCACAGCTGATGGCGCAGGCTGATAAAAAGGGCAGGCGCAACACCGATTCTGCACAGTACACCCGCGTGCGCGCGATTGCCGATAGGCTGATACGGCAAGTTCCCGCGTTTCGGGGTGATGCCGTCCGCTGGCATTGGGAGATCAATGTGCTGAGCTCGTCCGAGGTCAATGCCTGGTGCATGCCGGGCGGGAAGATCGCCGTCTACACCGGGCTAATTGAAAAACTCAACATCACCGATGACGAACTGGCTGCGGTGATGGGGCATGAGATCGCCCACGCGCTGCGTGAGCATTCGCGCGAGCGCGCGTCCGAGCAGGTGGTCGCTAACGTGGGCATCACGATTCTGGCGACGGTTGCTGGCGTGGGCACTGTGGGGCAGAAGGGGATGGAGTACGCCTATCAGGGCTTGCTCGGCCTGCCCAACTCGCGCGCCCATGAAACCGAGGCGGATCGCATGGGCGTCGAATTGGCCGCGAGGGCGGGCTATGATCCGCGCGCTGCCATCACGCTGTGGGAAAAAATGGGTGAGGTCGGTGGCAAGGAACCGCCGAAATTCATGTCCACCCACCCCTCGCGCTCGGATCGTGTGCGCGATCTGACGGTTTACTCCGAGCGGGTCATGCCACTTTACAAAGAAGCCCGCGCTCGCTAGCCGCAGCGCAGCGCGGCGGTGTTTTGGTTAGTGCTGCCGACACCGAGAACCGGTCCAGAACGGCTTTCAAACCCCTGGCTATGGCATAATCGCGGGCTGTTTTCCTCGATCAGGCGCGCCCTGCGCGCGATCCCGCCATGGCCCAAACTCTCTACGATAAACTCTGGCAGTCCCATGTGGTGCATACCGCAGAGGACGGCACGACCATTCTTTACATTGACCGGCATCTGGTGCACGAAGTCACCAGTCCGCAGGCCTTCGAAGGCCTGAAGCTGGCGGGGCGCAAGCTCTGGCGAACCGCGGCCAATCTGGCGGTCGCTGATCACAACGTACCCACCACGCACCGGGCAGAGGGCATCGCTGATCCGATATCGCGTCTCCAGGTCGAAACGCTGGATGACAATGCGCGTGAATACGGCCTCACTTATTTCAATATGCGTGACAAGCGCCAGGGCATCGTTCATGTGATCGGGCCCGAGCAGGGCGCGACGCTGCCCGGTATGACCGTGGTATGTGGCGATTCACATACCTCCACGCACGGTGCCTTCGCTTGTCTTGCACACGGCATTGGCACCTCGGAAGTCGAGCATGTGCTCGCCACGCAAACCCTGCTGGCCAAAAAATCCAAAGCCATGTTGGTACAGGTAGAAGGTCGTCTGGGTGCGGGTGTGACTGCCAAGGACATCGTATTGGCTGTGATCGGCAAGATAGGGACGGCGGGCGGCACTGGTTATGCGATCGAGTTCGCAGGTTCCGCGATCCGTGCCTTGTCCATGGAAGGTCGCATGACGGTCTGCAATATGGCGATCGAAGCAGGCGCTCGTGCCGGCATGATTGCCGTCGATGACACGACGATTAATTACGTCAAGGGCAGACCATTCGCGCCGGTGGGCCCACACTGGGATCAGGCAGTCGCTTACTGGCGCACCCTGCATTCCGATCCAGATGCAAAGTTCGATGCCGTGGTGTTGATTGACGCAGCCGATATTCGTCCCCAAGTGACCTGGGGTACATCGCCCGAGATGGTGGTCGCCGTGGACGATCGCGTTCCCGATCCCGACAAAGAAAAAGATCCCGTCAAGCGCGATGCTATCGAAAAGGCGCTGGTTTACATGGGCCTCAAGCCGAATACGGCCATCAACGACATTCGGATCGACAAGGTATTCATCGGCTCCTGCACGAATTCACGGATTGAAGATTTGCGTGCTGCTGCCGCCGTGGTGCGCGGTAAATTCCGTGCATCGAATGTCAAGCTTGCGATGGTGGTGCCGGGCTCTGGCCTGGTCAAGGAGCAGGCCGAGCGCGAGGGACTCGACAAGATATTTCGTGATGCAGGCTTTGAATGGCGCGAGCCCGGTTGCTCGATGTGCCTTGCGATGAATGCTGACCGTCTCGAACCCGGTGAGCGCTGCGCGTCTACCTCGAATCGTAATTTCGAAGGACGTCAGGGTGCGGGTGGAAGAACGCATCTGGTCAGCCCCGCCATGGCGGCTGCCGCCGGTGTGGCGGGTCATTTTGTCGATGTACGTCAGCTGTAAATCAATCGCCTCAGGAGGAAAGCCATGAAGAAATTTGTGCTTGTGATCATCGCATTGGCCTTTGGTGTTTCAGGATGCAACACGCTCAATGGTATCGGCAAGGATGTCGAAAAATTGGGTGAAAAAGTTCAGGACGCGAGCAAAAAATAAACTCTCATGAATAAATTTACTTTACTTGATGGACTTGTCGCGCCGCTGGATCGCGCCAATGTGGATACCGATGCCATCATTCCCAAGCAATTCCTGAAATCGATCAAGCGCACCGGATTCGGGCCGAATCTGTTTGACGAATGGCGTTATCTCGATCAGGGTGAGCCCGGCATGGATAACAGCAAGCGACCGCTCAATCCGGATTTCGTGCTCAATCAGCCACGCTATCAAGGTGCATCGATACTGCTGGCGCGTAAAAATTTCGGCTGCGGTTCGTCGCGCGAACACGCACCGTGGGCACTTGACCAATACGGATTTCGTGCCGTGATCGCCCCAAGTTTCGCCGATATCTTTTTCAATAACTGCTTCAAGAATGGTTTGCTGCCCATCGTGCTGACCGAAGCGCAGGTTGATCAGTTGTTCAATGAGGTCAAGGCATTCCCGGGTTATCGTTTGGTGATTGACCTGGAAAAGCAAACCGTTGCGACCAGTAATTCGAGCTCGGTTTTTCACTTCGAGGTCGATGCTTTCCGTCGCCATTGCTTGCTCAATGGCCTCGACGATATTGGCCTGACCCTGCAACAATCCGACGCTATTCACACCTTTGAAGAGCGCCACATCAGTCGTTTTCCCTGGCTAGCCAACACTATCTGAAGCACAGAGATCCCTCATGAAAATCGCAATCCTGCCGGGTGACGGCATAGGCACTGAAATCGTTGAACAGGCCGTCAAGGTATTAAATGCGCTTGGCCAGAAATTTGAAATGGAAACTGCGCCTGTGGGCGGTGCTGGCTATGAGGCACACGGTCATCCGCTGCCCGATGGCACGCTCAAACTTGCAAAAGAAGCGGATGCGATTTTGTTTGGCGCCGTCGGCGACTGGAAATACGACACGCTGGAACGCTCACTGCGTCCAGAGCAGGCTATCCTGGGTTTGCGCAAGCATCTGACCTTGTTTGCGAATTTTCGTCCTGCGATTCTTTATCCCGAGCTGGTGGGCGCATCCACGCTCAAGCCCGAAGTGGTGTCTGGTCTCGACATTCTGATCGTGCGCGAACTCAATGGTGATATCTATTTCGGTCAGCCCCGTGGTGTACGCGAAGCGCCCGATGGTCCGTTTAAAGGATCGCGCGAAGGCTTTGACACCATGCGCTATTCCGAGCCCGAGATTCGTCGCATCGCGCATGTGGCGTTCAAAGCGGCGCAGAAACGCAGCAAGCGTCTGACCAGTGTGGACAAGGCGAATGTGCTCGAGACCTTCCAGTTCTGGAAAGACATCGTGACGGATGTTCACAAAGAATATCCGGACGTCGAACTTGACCACATGTATGTGGATAACGCGGCGATGCAGCTGGTGCGCGCTCCAAAGAAATTCGATGTCATCGTCACTGGCAATATGTTCGGCGACATTCTCTCGGATGCTGCTGCCATGCTGACCGGTTCGATTGGCATGCTGCCTTCGGCGTCGTTGGACGCCAACAGCAAAGGCTTGTATGAACCTTCGCATGGCTCTGCACCGGATATCGCGGGCAAGGGCATTGCCAATCCGCTGGCAACCATCTTGTCATCAGCGATGATGTTGCGCTTCTCGCTGAATCTGCCTGCAGAGGCGGATCGCATCGAAGCAGCCGTTAAAAAGGTGCTCGCCCAGGGTCTGCGTACGCCGGATATTCACGAGGCAGGTACGACGCGTGTGGGTACAGCTGAGATGGGTGATGCGGTGGTGAAGGCGCTGGTGTAAAGCTCCCGCCGTCATCACTTGCATGTGATGACGGCTACGTGGGCGGATCGCAGGCGACCCGAATTCCCCACTCGCTCCCGGCGAAAGTTGGGATCCAGTGACTTTGGTGGTGAACCTCATGCGGTAAAGCTTCAGAAGCCAGTATGTAGTTGCAGTGTTGACTTTCACATCAGTCGCAGAATGGCATAACAAAAATTTAACAGGCAGGAAGCAAAATGAAACTCGTAGGTCTGGTTGGTTGGCGCGGTATGGTCGGTTCGGTGCTCATGCAGCGCATGCAGCAGGAGAATGATTTCGCTCACATTGAGCCGGTGTTTTTTTCGACCTCGAATTCGGGCGGTAAAGCGCCGTCGATGGCAAAAAACGAAACCACGCTCAAAGATGCAAACGACATCGAAGCGCTGAAAAAATGCGACATCATCCTGACCTGTCAGGGTGGTGACTACACCAGCGACATTTTCCCCAAGCTGCGCGCTGCAGGCTGGCATGGTTACTGGATCGATGCAGCTTCCTCGCTGCGCATGAAGGATGACGCGATTATCGTGCTGGATCCGGTGAATCTGGATGTCATCAAAAACGCACTTGCATCCGGCGTCAAAAACTATATCGGCGGTAATTGCACAGTCTCGTGCATGTTGATGGGACTTGGTGGCTTGTTCCAGCATGATCTGGTGGAGTGGATGACGTCGATGACGTATCAGGCAGCTTCAGGCGGTGGCGCGCAGCACATGCGCGAGCTGCTGACACAGTTCGGCACGATAAACGCTGAAGTCAAAGCGCTGCTCGACGATCCTGCCTCGGCGATTTTGGAGATTGATCGCAAAGTGCTCGCAAAGCAGCATGCGCTCGACGACAAGGAAACACAGCACTTTGGTGTCCCGCTCGGCGGTAACCTCATCCCCTGGATCGACAAGGATCTGGGTAATGGACAGTCGCGCGAGGAGTGGAAGGGCGGCGCTGAAACCAACAAGATTCTGGGTCGGGGTGATGCATTTGGCGCAGGTGCGAAACCAGCGATTGCCGTTGATGGTCTGTGCGTGCGCATTGGAGCGATGCGCTGCCATTCTCAGGCGCTGACGATCAAACTCAAAAAAGACGTGCCACTTGATGAGATCAGCGACATTCTCGCCAGTCACAACCCGTGGGCGAAAGTCATACCCAATACGCGTGAAGCTTCGATGCATGATCTCACGCCTGCAGCAACCACAGGCAGCCTGAACATACCTGTGGGCCGTCTACGCAAGATGCAGATGGGGAACGACTATCTATCGGCCTTCACGGTAGGCGATCAGTTGCTGTGGGGTGCTGCCGAGCCACTGCGTCGCATGCTACGTATTTTGCTTGATGACTGATTTTATGCATAGCAGGCAGTAGCAGAATGTCTGCACTTCATTTTTGAAGCACGAGATATCGTGCAGCAAATGATGACACCAAGCCGCCCCACAAGGCGGCTTTTTTTATCTCCCATGGTTTCCTCGGCGTTCGGTCCTCTTCTTTTTTTTCCGATTTCAAAGAAGCTCATCAAGCGATCGATGATGTTTTTATCCACAAGTATTTCTTAAAAACGCATCCAGAAGTTTCAGCTGGACGGCCTAAGCTCTTCCGGGAAAAACTTCGCCGACCTTATTTTTAATAGCAGCAATGACGAAGTTACTCATGCCTTGCCATAGCGATGGGTTGCCTCTGGTTAAAAATCTATCTCCGGGATGACTACGCCGGACCAGCGAATTTGTTTCCTATTCGCAAGAACACGATTGAGCTCTGATTTTTTGCTGTCGCATACTGACCACGACCCTTGCGGCGTGCATTGCACCGGTGTTAAGGTCGCAATCTGCGTTTGAAATTGATGTCTTCAATTTCTGAAAGATCATCAAAGTCAGAATTTTCGTTGCCATCTGCGCGGACTGCAGTTCGATACTTTCACCCCATCAATTGTTCGCACCCATTATGAGTCACACACTGTCGTCACTGGCGTTACTTCGGTTCGCCTTGTGGCTGTTGCTCTCCGTGCCATTGACGTGCAGTGCGCTGGGTCTGGGGGATGTTCACGTGCGTTCCGCGATGGGGCAAAAACTCGATGCAGAAATCGAGTTTTCAGCGCTGACCGCAGTGGAGGCAGAGTCACTCACCATTCGGCTTGCATCACCTGAGACCTTTGTTCAGGCGGGCATGGACTACTCCCCCGTGCTCCGATCGCTGCGCTTTGCTGTTGAGAAGAAGGGCGATCGTCATGTGATTCGCCTGAGCTCTGACATGGTCATCAGTGATCCGTTTTTGAATTTACTTATTGAGCTTAATGCAGCCGGTAACCGAACTCTTCGGCAATATGCGTTATTGCTAGATCCACCTGCGATTCCTGAAGCGCCCCTTGTAGTTAATCCCCCCGAAACTGTCCTTCAAAGCAGTGGTGTACGTAACGAGAAGGCAGGTGTTGTTGCAGAAACTAAAGACGCACCTGCCGCAGAGCTTGCAGCGACGAATTCGGTGCCAAGTACGGCGAAAGCGCCGAAGTTGATCTCAGGCGCGAAATCGAATGTTGCACCATCAAAATCAACAGTAACGGCACCAACAAAATCAGGACAGCACACTGTAAAGCGTGGTGAAACGCTCGCATCTATCGCGGTGGCCAATCGTGCTGAGGGCGTTAGTATCAATCAAATGCTGCTGGCCTTGCAGCGCGAAAATACGCAAGCCTTCGCTGGTGACAACATCAATCGTCTCAAGGCGGGCAGTGTGTTGCGTATCCCTGATGCTGATACCGTACGCGCCATTGATGAGGACAAGGCGCGTGAATTCATGCGTGTACAAAATGCTGATTTTCAGCGTTACCGAGAACAGCTCGCGCGGCGTAGTATGCGCAGCCGCGATAGTGCCGGGATGCCGAATGTCGGCACTGAGGCGGGACAGCGTGGTGTTCGCAGTAGCAGCGGTACGGTTACCTTGCAATCGAAGGAGCACCCGGCTACGCCAGCTGCGCAGGACAAACTGAAGCTCACCGCGCCAGCCTCAGAGAGATTGCCTGAATCCGACAAATCCTTCGCCGCAGTGACGAAGCAGGACAGTCGCACTGCCAATCAGACGAATACGGGAATCAAGCGCGATAGAGATGCTGAGGCGCTGGATAAGCTCGCCTCTGAAAAAGCACTCGCAGATGCGAATTCGCGCATTGCGGCGCTGGAAAAAAACATCAGCAATATGCAGCAGCTGGCCAACATCCAGAGCCAATCGGTCGCTACCAAGCAAACAGCGGCAGAACAGTCGGCAACAGCGCCTGCACCAGCACCAGCTCCGGCACCAGCACCGCCACCGGCCTCGGTACCAGCACCATTAGCAGCAGCACCAGTGCCGTCACCAGCGTCTCCAACCAGCGCTACAAAGCCCGCAGCGACAACAAATGCCGCCCAAAAAATACCCTCAACGCCAGAGCCAGCGGCAGTGTCAGCCATACACGAGGATGTAGTTCGTGCGTTGCAGTCTATGGGACAAGAGTCAACAACCATCATGGCAGGCATTGGTGGATTGCTCGTCCTGATACTGTCATGGTTCGGCCTTCGGTACCGCCGGCGCAAGCAATCCCCCGAACAGAAGACACCTGAGGTAGACGGCGTGCAATCCGTCTTCGATCAAGCGGGTGGACGCAATATCGACACCAGTAACAGCGTGTTTCACTCAAATTTCGTGCCTTCGGTCAGTCAGTTGGATACGAATGAGGTCGACGCAGTGGCTGAAGCCGATGTTTACATCGCGTATGGCCGTGACGAACAGGCCGAAGAAATTCTGCAGGATGCTTTGCGTCTGCATCCCGATCGTCATGCGCTGCGCGTCAAACTGCTGGAGATCTATGCCGCGCGCAAGGACCGCCAAAAATTCGGTACGCTCGCTGCCGAGCTGCGAGTGCTGACGCATGGTGTTGGAGAGGCTTGGGCGCAGGCAGCGCAGATGGGCATGGTGCTCGACCCCGGCAATTTATTGTACGGGGCCGCCATGCGCAAGACCGCGGAATTCACGCCGGCATCCCCGAAACCCGTGATAGCGCGGCCCGCCGAGACAAGGTCGTCAGTGGCCGACTTTGATTTCAAGCTGGAGGGTCTGCTTGATGAGCGTCGCAATGACATCACAAGGCCTCCCACAACCGAACCCACTGGCAGCCCTCTTGCATCGGCCAAAGCCACAAGGCCAGAGGCTTCATCCGGCAACACGGCCAGCTATGCGGCCAGCGAGCTCTCCAACACCTTGGAATTCAATCTGTCGGATTCGTTCTCATCGTCGATTTCAGGTTCTGGTTCATCGTTGCCAGCCTCTTCACCCGCTGCAGTGACACAAAAATCTATTGCGTCTGGCGCACAGGCGATTGATCCCGCCTCGCTGAAAACCAAGCTTGATCTGGCCATCGCTTGTCAGGAAATCGGCGACCATGAAGGTGCGCGCGAACTGCTTGCCGAAGTCGCTGCCAGCCTGCACCCCGAGCTATCGCAGCGCGCGCAATCTCTGCTGAGCCAACTCGCGTAAAATTCGCCGCTTGGAGCAAGTCTGATCGGAACATCGGTGCTTGGCACTTACCCGATGAGACAGACTCTTTCATGGCGCATCAGCTTTCGTTATCCGTCATCAGCACCCCAATGCCGGTGGTTTGGCAGAACCGAAGGGCCGGTCTAGTGGGCTCCTGCTGCGTCCCGTCTACGGAATAACATGTTGAAACGCATCGCACTCGGACTGCAATACGACGGTAGCCCATGGCATGGCTGGCAGACGCAGCCGCATGGCCGGACCGTGCAGGATGTGCTGGAATCCGCACTTGCAAAGTTTTGTCAGACACCGATCGCCACCACCTGCGCGGGCCGCACCGATGCCGGGGTGCATGCGCTTTCGCAAGTGGTGCATTTCGATACACCAGTGAGCCGAGAAAATTTTTCCTGGGTACGCGGTGTCAATGCATTCCTGCCAGCGTCAATCGCCGTGCAATGGGCCGCCGAAGTCGAAGGTGGTGAGCAGGGATTTCATGCGCGCTTTTCTGCGCTGGCGCGCACCTATCACTACGTCATTTACAACTACCCGGTCAGGTCGCCGCTTTGCGAGGGGCGAGCAGGGTGGGTGTTCCGCCCACTGGATGCAGCGCGCATGCAAGAAGCCGCGCAGGCACTGATCGGTGAGCATGATTTTTCTGCATTCCGCGCAGCGGAGTGTCAGGCGGCATCGCCGGTGCGCACTTTGCACCACATTGCGATCAGGCGGCATGGCGATCGCCTTATCGTATCGCTGAGTGCGAATGCGTTTTTGCATCACATGGTGCGTAATATCGTGGGCTCCCTGATTCAGGTGGGCATAGGCAATCGTCCGCCCGCATGGATGGCGGAGTTACTGGCGAGCCGGCAGCGCGAACTGGCTGCCCCGACATTCAGTCCGGACGGGCTTTATCTGGCCAAAGTCGACTACGATGCGCGCTGGGCGCTGCCCGCACCCGATGAATCATTGCCTTTCTACTAAAAAATGACCCACAGAACACGAATCAAGCTCTGCGGCCTGACCCGCAGTGAGGATGTCAGGCAGGCGGTCGCCTTGGGTGCGGACGCCATCGGCCTGGTGTTCTACGCGCCGTCGCCCCGCTATGTGGCCCCGGAAACGGCTGCCCGCCTGGCCGAAGCATTGCCACCCATGGTTAGCACAGTCGGGCTGTTTGTGAACGCTGATCTGGGCGAGGTGACGGAAGTGCTTCGCCGCGTACCCTTGTCGCTTTTGCAATTTCATGGCGATGAGACGCCGGCACAGTGTCGCGAGATCGCCGAGGCCGTGCGCCGCCCCTTTGTGCGCGCGCTTAGAATTCGCCCCGATACAACGGCGGCGGATTTGTTAGAATCACAGGCCGCTTACCGCACTGCCAGCCCGCTTTTCTCGGGCTTGCTGCTCGATACCTGGAGCGATGCATACGGTGGCACTGGAAAGGTATTTGATTGGTCTCTCATTCCCGCAGAAATCGCGCATCAGGCCGTTTTGAGTGGTGGCTTGAACGTGCAAAATGTGACTGACGC